>VFQN01000384.1_pt1 | contig 87266 bp, 66 predicted proteins | sample 3512371 | NCBI WGS metagenome assembly VFQN01 (sample SAMN10412370, study PRJNA504923) | tailings metagenome | isolation source: Replicate 2 from Balatoc abandoned mine | place: Philippines: Itogon, Benguet | collected 2017-08-28
CTCGACGCCGCCATGCCACATTTCATGGAAGATCTTCGTGCCTGGAAGTCCGTGGCAAGCCAAAGCATCAGCCAACGGGAAAAGCACCGCCGCAGCCCCTCGGTGCACGACGAGCTCCGCCCAAAGACGCAGTGGCGATACCAGTACCAGGCGCTACAATGGGCACGCGCGTATCAGGAGGTACGACGTCGCGGATTGATCACCGACCTCGCGCTGCCCGAGGATCTGACGTTCATCGAACTGTGGTCGCTCACATCGCGCGCACGCGTACGCGCTTCTGAACAGCTTGCGAACTCGGCAGAGATCGAAGCGATGCGAAAGAAGAAGCAGGTGACCGTGGGTGGCATCGAGAACAATGCGTCCCGCCCGCTCGCGGTGGTGGTGGTGGAGTTCGCGGTCGCGCACGGCGTAATCGGCGGCGGTGCGGGGCAAATGCCTTCCACTGCGGAGACGGCAACGATGTCTGACGCGACCACGCTTCCCCCGGCTGCGATCCAGATGCTTTTCGCCCTCGGCTCGATGACCGAGCGGGTGGTCATCGGGATCTATGGGGACGGTAGCGCCGCAGAGCAGACGTTCCGCATGACATGGAATGCAACAGCGAAGGTACTGAAGGGGGCACTCGCTGCGAGGAAGGATTCCCGTCAAGATGTCGGCGAGCTGTTGAAGCGTGTGACGCTGCCTCAGTTGGTCTGCTGCGTGCTGCCATGGCGAACGCTGGTGGACCTGCCGCGGCGGCAGCGTGCGCTGCGCGCAGCAGTGGCCGCAGCCGCCGCACCGAATGCGTCCACACGCTGCAAGCGTGACGTAAAGAAGGCGCGCAAGGCATTTCACAGTGCGCTCGCGCGCTGGGTACTACAGGCCACCCTCGCGGCGGACCCGGTGCGTATCAGCAACGCGCAGCATGCGCGTGTGGGTGCCGAGGTGTTGATCGACGCCGAGTGGAGCGCCACCGGTGAGCTGGTACGCATCAAGTCGATTTCCACCACGTTCCGCGCGCACGACGAGTCGGATGTATCCGAAACTGAAACAAAGCAGAACAAGGAGCGCCCAACGTGGCGCTGGTCGCCCGTAATCATCGATCACGAGTGGGCCGCCACCTACGTGCGGGAGATCTGGTGGCCGGCCGTCGTGGAGCGTGGGCTGGTGCCGCCAAACACGGCGATGCGGCAGGCGATGGGCATGGGGACCATTGCCTGGTTCATCAACCCGACGCCGCGGTCGCGTAAGGCGCCGCCGGTGGCCGGCGCGAACCTCTCGAAGGCGTTGAATGATGTGTGGGCCGATGCGCTACTCGAGGGAATGCGCGAGCTGGGGCGAGACGATATTCCAGAGTCGACCGACGAGGCGCGGGCGAAGTGGCCGATTGTTCTGGGGCCCCACAAGATTCGGCATCTGTGGGCGACGTACTGGTGGGGGCTTCGCGGTCCCAACGGGCCTGTGCGCCTCCACCGTCACGGCGTCGAAGAACGGACCTGCGGTCAACACATCGCGCGACGGGCGACAGGTGACGTCGACGACACCCTAAAGGCGCATTACGTGATGTGTCAATCAGTGATGCTCGAAGCGGCGCGACACCCTATCGAGCACTTCGATCATCCCAGCGCATACCATCGCGAGATGGACAGCACGTGGTGGCTCGGCGAGAAGATCGACTGGGCGAGCCGCTGGCGCGACAAGTCGTTCCCGCTGCCGGCGAGCATGCGGCAGGCGTTCCTCGCGGAACAGTCGAGACAGCGAAAGGGCGAGCCACTGCGTGTGCGGCGCCGGCGCGAGGAGTACGTGCTGCCGAACGCAGACAGATCGGCCGCGTGAGGCTACCCCTCGTCGACGGCCGCGAGGTCCCTGAGCCGCTGCAGCACCGTCGTGCGCACCGGCACCACGGTGGTGGGCGGCGGCGGCAGATTCGCGGCGATCAACTCCTCGGCGGTCTCGGCGTCGGCGGTGAACTGGCGACAGCGTTCTGCCAGATATTCGCGGACATGCATGGGGGCCGCGCGACACTCCTCCACCACGGTCGAACGGGAGGCGACGACTGCGATGATATCCTCGAGGTCGTGGCTCTCGAAGGGCGCGTGCTGCCCACGGTCGCGGTGCGCCGCCCACCCGCATGAGCCCCAATCGGCACGAAATCGAAAGAGCCTCCACCCGCGGGCGCGATCCACCGACGCGTGTGATTCGGCACATCCTGCTCAGGCGTCACCGGCGCTTCGGAGAATCCGTGGGCGTTCAGCGCGTCGCGCGGCGGACGGGGCTCAGCGTACGAACTGGTCGCGATCACCGCGTCCACGTCGTGCGTTGGACGCACGCGTGGCAGCACTGCATCGTGTGGGGCGCAGGCCGATTCGCGGGCGTTTCGCTCACACTCCGTGGCGGAATTGTCTCACGTCAGATCGGTGGTGAAAACAACGGGGGCCAGTCGAGAGACCGGCCCCGCGTTACCCGTCGGGGGGCGAGTTGATGCCCCCGACGTCGTATGGGCGGCTCGCTGCTCATGCACAAGTCACACCGATCGGTACCCCCGCCTCCTGCCATGTTCGCAATCTCTCAAAGCAGGGAGGCCTGTGACGCTCCACCGGGAAACGCTACGGGAGCCGCCCGCTGCCGTGCGCATCGGCCATGTCTGCGCGCGCGTCACGGATGATAGCCCACGATGACTGCAGAAACAGCGCAGCGATTACTACGGCCACGACGAGGTCGGGCCACGGTGTGCCGCTCCACGCGACGAGGCCGGCGGCGATCACGACGGCGAGGTTTGCCAGCGCGTCGTTGCGGGAGAAGAGCCAGATGGCTTTCGCTCCAGCGTCGCCGCCCTTGCGGTACGGCATCAGTGCCAGCGCCGCCGCGACGTTCACGATCAGCGCGAGGAAACCGAACAGACCCATGAGGTCAGCCTCCGGCTGCTGCTGCACAACAACCCGGTATGCGGTCGTGGTGAGTACCGCGGCGCCCAAGAGCCCAAGAAACACGCCTTGCACGAATGCGACGCGCGCGCGCCACACGAGCGGCCACGCCAGCGCGATCAGACCCACGAAGGAGATCAGACCATCGCCAAGGAAGTCCAACGCATCTGCCTTGAGCGACTGGGAGCCAGCCAAGAACCCGCCGACCGCTTCCACTACGCCATACCCGATGTTCAGAAGCACCACGATCCATAGCGCCCGTCGGTACCCGCGCGCGACCGGTGCCGCCCCCGTCACCCCCGCTACGCCGTCTGCCGCGCCGATCCGGTCAATCTGGTACCCCTCGGCCTGGACGGCTTGTTCGACCTGTGGTAGGACCGCCTCGGGCGCCTCCGCGGTCATGATTCCCGACGCGACCGACACCTTGACCGCGGACACCCCGACGATGCGTTGTGCCGCTGCGGCGATGTCCGCCGCGTCGTGCGCGCAGTCCATGCCTGTCACGCGATAGCGAGCGGTGACCACGCCAGCCGGCGCTGCGCGGGACATGGCCCTCAGCGCCCGACTTCGTCGATGTGGCCCAGACCTTCCGCGACCAGCCGCGCCACGTGCGCATCGTCCAGCGAGTAGTAGGCGATTTTCCCCACCTTGCGGTACTGCACGAGGCGGAGCTGCCTGAGCGTCCGGAGCGAGTGAGAGACTGCGGACTCGGACACGTCGACGAGGGTCGCGAGGTCGCAGACGCAGAGCTCTTCCTGCGCCAGGGCCGCCACGATCCGGAGCCGCGTGGGGTCACCCAGTGCCTTGAAGGTCTCGGCGAGCGCCAGCAACGTCGCGGGGGCCGGGCCGGCCGCCCTGACTCGCGCCACCTTCTCGGCATCCACGCACGCGACCTCGCACACGTCGGCCATCAAGGGGCCGGGCGCGGGCTGTATGGGGTCGCCCATGGCCACGGACGGCCTTGGGCGATGGCGAGCTTGCAGAATGCGCATCGGACTCCTACGTTACCTGAACGACTGAACTGTCGTTCATTCGTTCAGGTAGAATACTGCCCGTTGGCAGCCCTCGCAACGCCCCAATGCTACTCGGGCGCCTGGGCTGACCTCGCGGCCGAATCACCGCAACTGTTTCCTGATGCTCCACGCCCTTCGCCGTTCGCCACTCGCACCAACGCTGCGCCGCCTTCTGGCGGTGCTGCTTGGGCTGTGTGTGTCGGTGACGGTCGCGGAACCGCTGATCGCTGACCCCTGCGATGATCCGCAGGCTGCGCTTGCCATCGGCAGCACGAGCCCGGCCCCCACGTCTGCGACAGCTGCCGCCGTAGATCCGGGTCCGGGATCAGGCACCACGAGCGCACCGGATCAGCACGAGATGCACCTCTGCCATTGCGCGCACGCCCATGGCGGGACCTTGACGACCCAGCATGTCCTGCCGGGACGCCTGGACGCCCTCGCCACGGCGGTGTCAGGAAAGTCCGACCGTCTCCCTTCAAGTGTGGTGGGGGAGCCGAAGAGACGCCCCCCTCGGGTGCAGAGCGCCTAGCCGCGTCAGCCCCGCCGCGCACTCCGTGCGCCCCTCTCGCGAGCGGCTAACGCGTCATCGCGTCCGTCCACATCCGTGCCCACGCGCACGGGTTGCGGCTTCGCCCTCTCGAGGACCCCATGACCGCTGCACAATCAAACGGCCACCCGTGCGCCGTTGATCTCCACCGCACCACCTGCCGCGCAGCATCCCGGCCCGCGCTGCCTTCCAAGCTACGACGGATGGCCCGCCTCATCGCCGCACTCGCCGGCGTGTCCGCGCTTGCGCCGCTCAGCGCACAATTGCCGACGGACTCCGCTCGGGTGCGCATCGCGCTCGATAGCACGCGCGTAAGCCGGGCCATCGAACGCGTGCGTGCTGCTGCCCGCGCGGGAAGTCCGATGCTGCGTGCGGCCCGGGCGAACGTCGATCTCGCTACCGCGCGTGCCGCCGCTGCCGGCCCCACTGCCCCCGCTTTCTTCTCGGCTGGCCTCTCAGAAGCCCCAGCGAGCAACCTCGATCAAGGCAATCTTCGCCTCGAGGTCGGTCGCGACTTCATGACCGGTCCACGACGGCGCGCCGAGCGCACGCTGGCCGATGTCGAGGTCCAAGCGGCGACCATCGCGGTCTCGCTTGAAGAGCGGCGTCTCGAGGGCGTGGTCCTCCGCGACGCCGTCCGCGCGGCCGGGGCTCGACGGATCGCGCTGCGGTTGGCGGCCGAGGATCAGCTCCTCGCTGGTGCCGAAGAGGGGGTCCGCGGTCGGTTCGGCGTTGGACAGGCTCGGTATGTCGATGTGCTCCGCGTGCGGACCGAGCGCTTGCGGATCCAGAGCGACCGGAGCGCCAGCATGGCCGAGGCCCGTGGTGCACGGGCAAGCCTCACGGCCGTACTCACCGGAACCGACGCGGCGTCCACCCTGGACGCCCTGATCGACACCCTCGCCGGTGATGGACTGGGTGACGCCTGGCGCGCCGTGCTGCCCCCGTTGCCGTCACTCGACTCGTTGCTCGGGCAGTCGGACGTGGCGAGGCTCCAGCGCACCGACGCCGCCCGGACCGCCGCCGCGCGGGCTCTTGTACTCGCCGAGCAGCGCCCGCAGGTCAGCGCGTTCGCCGGGATCCAGCGCATCGGTCAGGCGAACAACGGGCCGACCCTCGGGCCGTCCTTCGGCATGACGGTCTCGTTGCCCTTTACCGCGACGCGCAGCAACCAGTTGGCCCTCGCCGCTGCTTCCCAAGGGATCTCCACGGCTGGTGTCGCGCGCGAGGCTGCCCTCGCCGAAGCCCGAGCGCGGATCGAGGCGGCGCGCGAGCGCTACAGCGCCGCGCGCGAGCGGCTCGACGCCTTCGACGCGGCGCTGCTGCGGGGCGCCCGCGACGAGCGGGAAAGTGCGCTCGCCGCCTATCGCACGGGCAGTCTTTCCTTGCTGGAACTCCTCGACTTCGAGCGCGCGCTGTCGCGCGCCGAGATCGAACGTATTCGCGCTCTGGTCGACGCGGCCGACGCGTGGGCCGACCTCCTCGGCGCTGATGAGCGCAGCGACTCCCACGTCTCTTCTCCGTCCAACGGACGCTGACCAATGACTCTCTCACATCGTATCGCAGCGACGCGAACATCGCCCATGCGCTTCGCCGCTGGACTCGCGAAGTGTGTGCTGACGCGTGTGCTCATGATGACCCTGGCCTTTACCGCAGCATGCGGAGACGAGCCAGCGACTCCCACCGTGCGCGCTGAGGCACAAGCGCCCAGCGACACCGCAGCGCGCGAAGCCGTAGCCGCGGAAGGCGGAGCGGAGCATGCAGACGAACACGCCGAGACTGACAAGGTGGCGTTGTCCGAGGCCGCGTTCCGCACCGCGCAGATCGAAGTCCAGGCGGTCGCCATGGCCGCGGCTCTCGGCGGCGCGGAGGGCCTCGAGGTGCCGGGTCAGGTCGAGATCGACCCACGCCGCGTCGCCCTGGTGTCCTCACGTATCGCGGGTCGCGTCGAGCGCCTCTCCGTCGTCGAAGGCGATGCTGTCGTCGCCGGCCAATCCGTCGGGTCGTTGTTCAGTCCCGAGTATCTCACGGCGCAAGTCGACCTGGCGCAGGCGACGCGCCGCGTTGCCACGCTCACCGGAACCACGGACGAGACGGGCGCACGCGCGCTGGCCGACGCCGCACGTCGTCGCCTGCGGCTGCTCGGCGCGAGCGATGCGGAGATCTCCCGCGCGGTCGCTGGCAGCGATCCGGCCAGCACGCTGTCCCTCCGGTCACCCATCGGCGGCAGTGTGATGGAGTCGCATATCCTTCCAGGCGCCGCCGTGGAGGCAGGCGCCCCCATTTTCACCGTGGCCGACCTCTCGGTGATCGACGTGATCGCCGAGGTCCCCGAGCGTAACTTGCCGCAGGTGCGGACGGGACAGCGCGCGACGGTCAGCATCGCCGCCTTCCCCGACATGCGGTTCGAGGGCCGCGTCGAACGCCTGCGCGACGCCCTTAACCCGGAGACGCGGACGCTCCGCGCCGTCATTCACGTCCCCAACGGCAGCCGCAGGCTCAGGCCCGGGATGTTCGCCACGGTGCGGCTCGACGTGCCAGCCACGCGTCCGGTGAACGGTGCGGTGAACAGCGGCGTGACCGGAAGCACCCTCACCATCCCCGAGAGTGCCATCGTCACCGACGGGGAGCGTCGGTTCGTGTTCGTCGAGACGGGCCCGCGCACCTACGTGCGCCGCGAGGTACGGACGACGCCACTCTCGCCGCCTGGTTCGGCAACGCAGCGCACCGCGATGGTGGTGGTGCAGGACGGACTCAGGGCCGGTGAACGCGTCGTCGTGCGCGGCGCCTTCACGCTGAAGAGTGAGCTCGCGAAAGCGTCGCTGAGCGATGAGCACTAACCCGATGGCCACGCCTGAGACTCCGCGGTCCACGGCTGATGCGATGGAGGGCGAGACGACGAACGGCGTCGTCGAGCGGCTGGTTGCGTGGTCGATCCGACAGCGTCTGACGGTGCTTGTGCTGGTCTTGGCTGTCGCCGCCGCGGGCCTGTGGGCACTCCGGACGCTTCGCGTCGATGCGTTCCCCGACCTCACCGACGTGCAGGTGCAAGTGTTGATCGAGGCGCCCGGCCTGTCGCCGGTCGAAGTCGAGCGCTTGACCACCTTTCCGCTCGAGACCGCGCTTCAAGGACTGCCCGACGTCACCCTGGTTCGGTCCGTATCGAAGTACGGGTTCGCGGCGGTGACCGTCGTCTTCGAGGACCACGTCGACATCCAACGCGCCCGCACGCTGGTGAGCGAACGGCTGCAGGGTGCCCGGAGTGCGCTACCGCCTGGGGCGGACGCCTCGCTTGGCCCGCTCTCGAGTGCGTCGAGCGAGATCTTCATGTATAAACTTTTGCAGGACTCGGCATCCAACACCGGCGAACGGTTGGACACCCGAGCGCTGCGCACGCTGCAGGACCGCGTGATCCGTCCGCAACTCCGCACCGTGGCGGGCGTGACGGAGGTCAACAGTTTCGGTGGCGAGGTTCGGCAGGCGCAGGTTGTCGTCCGGCCTGAGCGGCTGGCGAGCTTCGGGCTCACCCTGCATGACGTGGTCGAAGCCGTCGAGTCGAACAACGCGGTCGCAGCGGGCGGGTACCTCGAGCACCGCGACGAGCAATACATCCTGCGTGGCTTGGGCGCCGCGGCCACGCTCGATGACCTACGCAACACCGTGATCCGCGCGAGCAAGGCGGGCGTGCCCGTGCTGATCGGGGATGTCGCCGACGTGCGATACGGGGCGGAACTCCGCCAAGGCGCGGTCTCACACGACGGCCTCGGGGAAGTCGTGAGCGGCATCGTCATGATGTTGCGCGGCGAGAACAGTCGTGAAGTCGTGGCGCGCGTGCGTGAGCGCGTCGCGGACATCAACCGCTCGCTGCCACCGGGCGTCAAGGTGATCCCCTACTACGACCAGACGGACCTTGTCGGCGGCACGCTTCGCACGGTGAGCACGAACTTGGTCGAAGGCGGGCTCCTGGTGATTGCCGTGTTGCTGCTGTTCCTCGGCAACGTGCGCGCGGCACTCCTGGTGGCGGCCACGATCCCGCTTTCACTCCTGTGCGCATTTCTCGGCATGCGCTGGCTTGGGCTCTCGGCCAACCTCATGAGTCTCGGTGCCATCGACTTCGGCATGATTGTCGACGGCGCCGTCGTGATGACCGAGCACTTCGTGCGCACACTGCATGGCGACGAAGAGCGTGGTGAGTTGCCGTCAACGAACAAGGGCATCGCGACCAGGTTGCTGGATGCAGCGCAAGAGGTCGCGCGCCCAATTGCCTTCGGCGTGCTGATCATCATGCTGGTGTACGTCCCCATCCTGAGCCTGCAGGGGCTCGAAGCGCGCATGTTCCGCCCGATGGCCATCACGGTGGCCATTGCGCTGTTCGGAAGCCTTTTGCTGGCACTCTGCTTCATCCCCGCTGCGAGCACGTGGGTGTTCCGGCGCGGCGCTCGCGAGTCCAGGAATGCCCAACGCGTGGAGCACGCCCTCGACCGGCGCTATGCGCGCGCACTGGGCGCGGTGATGGGACGCCCAGGAGTTACGGTCCTCGTTGCCCTGACCCTGCTGCTCGCCACCCTGTTCGTTGTCCCGCGTCTCGGCACCGAGTTTCTGCCGCAACTCGACGAAGGGTCGCTGCTTATCTCGGCGACCAAGGACCCGACCATCTCGCTGACGCGCTCCGTGGCGATGCAGGAGGAACTCGAACGGACGGTGCGCCTGTCGCCCGAGGTGACCACCGTCGTGAGCCGCGTGGGGCGCGCGGAGATCGGCAGCGACCCGATGGGCGTCAACCAGGCCGACATCTTCGTGATGCTCAAGCCGCGCGATCAGTGGCGGCGCGGCGTGGACAAGGACTCGCTGGAACGCGAGATCACCGAGCGGCTCGAAGACCGCGTCCCGGGGATCGCCATCAGCATGACGCAGCCCATGCAGATGCGGCTCGATGAGCTCATCTCGGGCGTCCGGGCCGACTTGGCGGTCAAAATCTTCGGCGATGACCCGGTCATTACGCGCCAAGTGGCAGAGCAGGTCGCGGGCGTAGTGCGCAGCGTGCCCGGCGCGGACGAAGTGCAGATCGAGCAGACCGCCGGCCAAGGCTACCTGAACGTCCGGCTCGACCGCGCCGCGATGGCGCGCTTCGGCATCCCGATGGCGGAGGTGCAGGAAGCGCTCGAGACTGCGGTAGGCGGCAAGCCCGTCTCGCAGCTCATCGAAGGCAGCTACGCGGTCGACGTGGCGGTCTACTACCCGGAGGCATTGCGCACGTCGCCCGAAGCCATCGGCGCGATCACGGTGCCGGCCCCGGTCGGCGGCGCGTCCGGCGGCGCGCGTATCGCGCTGTCACAGATCGCTGACATCCGCCTCGAGAACGGCCCGGTTCAGGTCAGTCGGGAACGCGCGCAGCGCTACACGCTCGTGCAGTCCAACGTGGCGGGCCGCGACTTGGGAGGGTTCGCGGCCGACGTACGCCGCGCCATCGAGTCGCGGGTCACGGTCCCACCCGCCGTATTCGTCACCTACGGCGGCGCGTTCGAGAATCAGCAGCGCGCGATGGCCCGCCTTCAGGTCGTGGTGCCCCTGTCGATCCTGCTGATCGCGCTCCTCCTGTGGGCGTCGCTCCGCTCGTGGTGGCTGGCCGGGCTGGTGCTGGTGAACCTGCCGTTCGCGGCGGTGGGCGGCGTGCTCGCCCTCTGGACGCGTGGGCTCCACCTCTCAGTATCTGCCAGCATCGGCTTCATCGCCTTATTCGGCGTGGCGGTGCTCAACGGGCTTGTGCTCCTTACGACCGTGCAACGCGCACGTGCGCGCGGCGCTACGCCGCTCGACGCGGCGCTCGGCGGCGCGCGCGAGCGGCTTCGGCCAGTGCTGATGACCGCGTTGGTGGCAAGCCTCGGCTTCGTGCCTGTCGCGCTGTCGCATGGCACGGGCGCTGAGGTGCAACGCCCCCTGGCAACGGTAGTGATCGGGGGCTTGGTCACTTCGACGTTGCTCACGCTGTTCGTACTTCCCACGCTGTTCGCCGCTGGGGAGTCGTGGCGCGCACGACGAGAAGCCCGACGTGCGGCGGCGCAGGCCCAGACAGCCACGAGCAATCTCCCCCACACCGGCCTGGACCCGTGAACGACAACGTCACGAACGGCAACGCGATGCCGGCACGTCGTGAGGGCGCAGAACAGCGAGGGCCGCAGCTGGATGGCGAGGGAGTGAAATGACCCCTATGTCCCAGGGTACACGGCTCGATCTTCCGCTGCTGCTCCCTGACGCGCCTGACACCCGCGATGCATGCATCATCCGTCTCGTGACCGTGCTCGAAGGCCAACCGGGCGTGGCTCAGGCGCACGTGCTCGACGTCGGCGACCTCGAACCGGGCGGAGCGGCCCCCGTGACGAGGCCGGTCCTTTGCCTGCACTACGATCCGGACCAGATCACGCTGAGCGAGGTGGAAGGCATGGCGCGCGGTGCTGGAGCCACGATCAGCGCGCAGTATGCACATCGACTCCTGCCGATCCGGCTTGTCGCGACCGAAGACGACGGCACGAGGCTCGAGTCTGAGCTGCGCGCCGTACCGGGGGTGACGGCCGCATCGGTCAACCTCGCCGCGCAGGTCGCGCGCGTCGAATACGACCGCACTGTAGCGACCGACGAGCAGATCGACGCGGCGGTGCGCGCAGCATCCGCTGCGCCCAAGCAGGCTGAGGACGCAGTCGCTGCGTCGCAGGGCTGGTACGCGCGCAACCGCGAACTCGCGTGGAGCCTCATGTCCGGCGCGCTGTTGCTCGCAGGCTGGCTTCTGGAGCGGAACGCGTTCGAGCCGCGGTGGATTCCCATCACGACCTACGTCCTCTCGTACGTATTTGGCGCGCGGGATAACGTCGGGCATTTCCTGGGCGATCTCCGGCGCGGCAAGTTCCACTTCAACATCGATCTCCTGATGGTCGTGGCAGCCGCCGGGGCGGCCGTGCTGGGCGAGTGGGCTGAGGGTGCACTGCTGCTCTTTCTGTTCAGCCTCGGTCATGCGCTCGAGCATTACGCGCTCGGCCGGGCGAGGAGTGCCATCACGGCGCTCGCGGAGCTGGCGCCATCGCGCGCCACTGTGCTTCGCGCCGACAACGGCGTGCGGCGGGAGGTCGTCGTCGGCATCGAGCTTGTGCGACCCGGCGATGTGGTGATCGTGAAACCGGCCGAGCGCGTGCCAGTAGACGGCACGGTGCGCGAAGGGCGCTCGGGCGTGAACCAGGCGCCGATCACGGGCGAGAGCGTCCCGGTCGACAAGTCGCCCGGCGATCCGATGTTCGCCGGCAGCGTGAATGGGGAGGGGGCGCTCCTCATCGACGTCACCGTCGCCATCGGTGATCGCACGCTGGACCGCGTGATCAAGCTCGTGTCGGAGGCCCAGACACAGAAGGCACCGACGCAGCAATTCACTGATCGTTTCGCGCGCGTTTTTGTGCCGCTGGTGCTGATCGGCGACGTGCTGCTGATCGTGGTGCCACCGCTGCTCGGCCTGCTGTCATGGTCGGAATCCTTCGCCCGCGCCATGGCGGTGCTGGTTGCAGCGTCGCCGTGCGCATTGGCACTGGGTACGCCGGCGGCGGTACTCGCGGGCATCGCGCAGGCCGCGCGCAATGGGGTGTTGATCAAAGGCGGCGCGCACCTCGAAGCCCTGGGATCGATTCGGTCGTTGGCGTTCGACAAAACCGGCACGATCACGGTCGGCGAGCCGTCCGTCACGGACGTCGTACCAATGACCGGCGTTGCGGATGTCGTGGTGCTCATCAACGCCGCGTCCGTCGAGCAGCGCTCGCAGCACCCGCTGGCGAAGGCGGTCGTGCGCCGCGCCGTTGAACAGCAGCTCGCCGTGCCGGAGGCAGGAGAACTCCAGTCGATTACCGCCCGAGGTGTTCGCGCGCCCGTCGACGGCGCGGTCGTTGAGGTCGGCCGCGCGCTGCTGTTCGAGGATGCGGGTGTCGTCGTTCCTCAGGACGTGCGAGATGCGGTGACCCGCCTCGAGAACGCGGGACGCAGCACGATGATCGTGCGCCGGGTCGGGCACATGCCCGAATTCCTCGGCGTGCTGGGGCTCGCAGACGAACCGCGGGCGAATGCCCGCGCGACATTGGTCGCACTGCGCGGCGCGGGCATTCAGCGCATCATCATGCTGACTGGCGACAACGCGGGTGTCGGCAACGAAGTGGGCACGGCCGTCGGGGTCGACGAAGTGCGCGCTGGACTCCTCCCGGAAGAAAAGGTGGCGTCGATCAAGGAGCTCGCCGCGACAGGGCCGGTGGCCATGGTGGGGGACGGGGTGAACGACGCGCCAGCGCTCGCTCATGCGACCGTGGGGATTGCGATGGGCGGTGCCGGGACGGCGGCGGCCCTGGAGACCGCGGATGTCGCGCTGATGGGCGATGACCTCAGCCGCCTGCCTTTCGCGATTGCAATCTCGCGTCAAGCCAAGCGAGTCATTCGGCAGAATCTCTTTGTGTCGCTCGGCGTGATAGTCGCGTTGGTGGTGGCAACGGCGAGCGGCATGGCGAGCATCGGCCCGGCCGTGATTGCACATGAGGGGAGCACACTGGTCGTGATCGCCAATGCGCTGCGGCTGCTGCGCTTTCGAGCGAACGGTTAACGCACCCTTCCACGGAGCGATCAAGCCGGCGTTGGGGTGCGATGCCGACGGGGGCTCGGGACAGCGCGTCGCGGTACGTGGCGTTCGCCCCGAGCACCGGCGTATTGCGCACGGTATCGCGGGGGGCCAATGAGGTGGCCGGTCACGCGACCGACGACCGGTGCGGCAGCTTCACCTTGAGCACGCGCCGAATGCAGCGCCGCGCGATATCCCGCTCGCGCGCGCACCCGATGCACAGCGCATCGACGGCCGTCAGCAGGGCGTACATACCCGGTGCCCGCTCCCCGAGCCGTCCGACCCGCGGGAGCATGGAAGCCACGGGTCTCCACCATACCCTGTGGGTCTTCCCACACGAGGGCCTGGTTGGAGTCCATAGATCGTCGGTCAGCGTGCGAAAGTCGACCACCGGGCTATCGGCGAGCCGGAGGGCGCCCCCCACATCCAGGGCGTGCAGCGCGTCGGCGGTCATGGGCTCTTCCGTTCACTGTTCGCGAATACCGAACAGAGAGATGACGTACCGGCACGTTCCCCGCAACACGCCCCGGGCTAGTCCGTGACCGGTGGGTCCGTGCCGGTGATCTCCGGCCCCCACTCCTCGACCCGTCGGCGGCAGGCGTGATACACCGGCAGTGAGTCCCCGCGTTGTCGACGCTTGAGGTCGAGTCGCTGGGCCCAGAGCCGGCGTGTCGCCTGGTCGCCAACCGGACGCACGCGGCGGCGGAGGGTGATCACCGAGATGCCAAGGAGGGCGGCGATCTCGCGAAACGTCAGGCGTCCCGGTGGGAGGACGGCGGCCCGGCGGCGGCGAGGAGGCAAAGCGGTCATGGGCCGAGCGTACCCGCACCGCCCTGCTGACCGCCACCCGCGCGATGTACGGACAGCAACGGCGGCACCACGGCGGGACGGATCACGACGACGATACCTCCCCGGTCATCGTTTCCGGTTGCGCAATCTCCGCACGCGGCGCCCCCGAGTATCGCCCCGCATGCTGTCGTTCGGCCTCGCCGTCGCGTCGTGTTACAGCGAGCCCTGAATCCGCTATGCTCTGTTGCAGGACCACACCGGGTCCTACGACGCATCACCCTTGCGAAGGAGTTGTCTTCAACGATACCCCGATACGAATCATCACCGGAGTGACCGCGGTGCTCGTCGCCGTGGTGGGCATCATCGCCGTCAGAGTGCTCAAGCACCGCACCAAGACCGCCACGGCCCATCGCGACGCCGAGCGTGTGCGGATGGAGGCTGAGCTGGCCGAGGCTCGCGCCCGGGAGGACGCCGCAATACTCGAGCGCGCACAGCTCGAAGCCAGCCTGCACGCGACGCGCGAGGCCGCCGAGGCCCAGCGGGCGGCCCTGCAGCAGTTGTCCAGTGAACTGGGGGACCGCCTGCTGCAGCAACAGGCGACAGCATTCCAGGCGACCACTGCGGCGCTCGAACGCCGCGCCAGTTCGGAGAGCGACGCGATCCGCGCCGCCTATGAGGCGGCGACCGCCGAGCGGAACGAGCGCTTGCGCGTGGAGTTGCAGCCGGTGCACGAGACACTGCAGCGGCTGGCCGACAACTCCGTCGCCACCGATACCCGCAGCGCGGCGGAGTTCTCGCGGCTGGTGACGCTCGTGCAGAGTCTCAACGACGAGCACCGCGCACATCGCGAGGAGACGCGCAAGCTGCAGGACACGTTGCGCGTATCGCAGGTACGCGGACGGTACGGGGAGTGGACGCTGCAGCGCGCACTGGAAGCCGCCGGCCTCCAAGAGCGGGTGCACTACGTGATGCAGCCCGCCCTGCGCGACGATCAGGGCCTGTTCCGACCCGACGCGGTGTTGTTGCTGCCGCAAGGGCGGGCCATCGTCATCGATAGCAAGGCGCCGCTTCAGCACTTACTGGATGCTCAGCACGCGTCGTCGCAAAGCGAGAAGACCACGCTGCTCGACCGCCACGCCAGGGCGCTGCGTGGGCACATCGATCAACTCGCCGGCAAGGTATACCCCGCACGGATGGCGGCGGTGGTACCGGATCGGGTGCTACTCGATGGCGTGCTGCTGTTCGTACCGGCCGATGCGGTGCTGGATGCGGCCTACCGCCGCGACCCGAAGCTGCTGCAGCACGCGGCCAGCCAGCACGTGCATCTCGTGTCGCCGGCCTCGTTGTTGATCGTGCTCAGCGCAGTGGAGCAGCTATGGCGACAGGACGGACGTGATCAGCGGGCGGCGGAGATCGAAAAGATCGGGGCCGATCTGCTTGGCCGCTTGGGTGTGGTGCTCGGTCACGTGAGCCACGTGCGACGTGCGGTGACTGACTGCGTGGCGGCGTACAACGCCCTCACCACTTCGCTGGAGTCGCGCCTCCTCCCCGTCGCCCGTCGCCTGGATGAACTGGGCGTTCGCACGCGCGAGGCCATCCCCACCATCGGCGAGATCGACACGGTGCCTCGCGAGCTGGGGCCGCGACTCAGCCGCGCGCTGGTCACCCCGCAGACGGACGTCACCACGATGTCCGTCGAGACCGAAGAGAAGGCCGCCGCGGCCTGACGCGGCGCCCCCCCGCCACATCCACCCACGCTGGGGTCCCGGTCACCACGGCCGGGACCACCACCACCTCACGGAGGTTCATATGGCCAAGAGGAACACCAATCGTCGGAAGGCGGCGCGTGCTACCATCGACCTGCTGCTCGAGAACGGGTGCGGGGCCTTTACGCTGTTTTTGGCGTCGCGTCAGGCCTCGTATTCCCAGGCGCAGGCGGCCCAGCACTCGTTGGAGGCGCTCATTGCGCAGCGGGTGCGCGCGTCCATCACGCAGTTGGATGCGCAGAAGACCGACGCCGCTGCTTGGGGATCGACCGGCGACACGGTCGTCGTGCCTGTGTCGAACGAATCGCTGATTGCGGAGGCGACGGCGCGCGTGGTGGCGGCCCTGCCCCGCTGCGCGACCCGCAGCGTGGATGACTTCGAGCGCTGGCTCGCACGCCAGATCGCCGATGCCGTTGACGTCGGCCCGCAAGGCGGGCCCCCGTCGCCCACCGCGCCGGCGGCGACGGCACAGGTGTCGGGGTCGTGGGCGTTGCACACGCTCCCGATTCCGCGCGCGCAGCGTGACGCGCTCGTGACTGCAGTGCTGGAGGAGCTGACGCCACAGGAACGCGAGATGCTTGAGGCAATGCAGGACCCGAAGGCGTCGTGGGTGGACGTTGCGTCGCGCCTTGGGCTCAGCATGTTCGCGGCAAAGCGCTTTTACCGCCACGCGGATGATCGCGCACACGAGATCGCGGTGCGCCTAGCCGCGCAGGCGGCGGGGGTGGCGGCCACAACGGCGCAGGCCGCGGCTGCCTAGTCATGGTGGCGCGCCACCACCGCGGTGGGTACCGCCGTAGGCGGTAGTGTACTCACCGTGGCGACGTGCTGCCGTATGCGGTACCGTATGTGCAACCGTATGCGCAAACAGGGCCACACAAGCACATACGGAGCCACATTTCCACGTCGCGCAGGAGCGTTCGCATGGAACGGGGCAGAAACGATGAAAGCCGCTAACTCGTTACGAGTCAACGGCTTTCATGGTCTCTACTGAGAGGTACGGCAATAGCTGGGGAGAGACTCGAACTCTCGACCTCACGATTATGAGTCGTGCGCTCTAACCGGCTGAGCTACCCAGCCCCTGTGCACCCACTGGAGCAACAGTGGGTCCGGGACAGCAAACGGCCGGCCCTTGCGGACCGGCCGAGTGCACTATGGCGGGGGCGGGATTTGAACCCGCGACCTTCGGGTTATGAGCCCGACGAGCTACCAGGCTGCTCCACCCCGCGGCAGTCTTGGGATATTAGTCACCTGGTGAGCAGAGTCAACCCCGGGAGCTCCCCCATCCCGGCGTCTGACGCGGCGAAAACTCGAGCATCGGCTGGAGCGACGCGCGGTACAGCAGGCCCAGCGCTGCGAGCGCAGGCAGCAGAGCGAGTATTGCCAGCATCGTCGCCATTGAAATCGGATCGGATGGAAGCCCGGCCACCAGGGCCAAGAGCAATTGGTCCGCCACAGCGGACACCAGCCCTACACGAAGTCCGTCAACCAGAGCGGAGGCAAGCATGGGCAGAAGCATTGGAACGACGAACACTGCGGTCCAGAACGCCGAACGCCATGTGTAGCGGTGAATCCGCATGTGCCAGCACGGAAGCACCAGGAAGGTCATCAACGCAAAGGAGAAGGCAGTACGCAGTACCAGCACAGGCCATTGCTCGCTGCGCATGGGAGGGTGTTGGCGTTCGCGCTTGCTGAATTGCTCCTGTGGCACGGGCTGACCGTACACCGCGGTGGTGAGACGCTGCCACTGCCAGGCCCTGAACGCTCCGCTGGACTTGTCACGTATCGTGAACGGATTGTACAACCACCGTCCAAGTACACGCGCAGCGTACGGCTCGACCTGCTCCCCCCACGGCGCAACTACAACGGGAGGTGCGTCCGCTTCACTCCATCGCCAATAGGCCAGTTCCACCCGCGACGGGTTGTCCCAATCACCGGCCAACTGCTCCGCATACGGGGCTTCACGCGTGTGTTTGAGCGGCGGTTCGAACGCGGCGCGCAAACCCAGACCGATCATCATGCCTAGCGTCGACAGTACCGGACCCATCAACACCCCGAGCAGCAACCGGCGCCAGGGTCGAACTGGTAATACTGACAAACCCTGAGTGTTGGTGAACATGAGCATGACCGGGATCAAGGCGGCAGCAAGCGACACCGAGGCTCGTGCGCCGGTAAAGGTGGAGTATCCAAGCAGGGTTGCATACAGAAAAGGCAGGATTGCGACAATCTTTCTTGTCGGGCTGAGTGTCCAGACCAGCCACAGCACATCGCGGACTCCCGGCTCTCTCCCTGGCACCTTGGGCTTTCCGGGTTGGTGATTCGCGATCGGCACGTCGCGCACGGGCACCCCGGTGCGCGCGACCATCTGCGTTGTCGCGCCAACAGTTGGCTCTCCGGGCTCCCACCATGCACTTGGCATGGGCGATGACGCCCGCTGCCATTGCCACCACGCCCACGGAAGCGCCAACAGCACAGCGGCCGAGGTCACTATCAGCTGCCACCGCCCCGGTAGCCACTGCACGCCAAACAGAAGCCACGCGGTCCATACCATGATCACACGGACGCGCCGAACAGTGGCTTCGCCATGGGAGACAATCGGGGACCGCACCGCGAGAAACGGAACAAGGCAGGCGAAGAACAAGAGGAACGCAAGCTCGAGCCAGGTCTGGCCAGGCACGCTGCCTTCGGTATCTGCCGACATCAACGACCAACTCGCGGAACCCGTCAGAGCGCGAACGCTCCAGACCACCAGCGACACCACGACAAAAGGACCGACGCCAAGCAGCAGACGCTGCGCGACGTGCATGACGAACACCTGACCAACCGTCAATGGCAACAAACGGTCAGACAAGGACGGCGAAGCAGGTACCGAGGCCGAGGACAGCAGCACCATCAGGAGAAGCCCTTGCACCGTGCCGCGGAGCAGGAAGGAACTGTCGCCTGCTGACGGTGGCCACACGGAGAATGGCGCCAGCAGCACTGACCCAAGTATGAGCAAGAAGAGCGGTGTGGAAAGGCGTCGACGGGGGAGCAATGCCCACACGAGTCCCATCAGACTGCCCCAGCGCGGGCTCTCCTGCGGCACGAAGCCCCGCTGCACAAGCGAAGCGGACGGCTTCATGCCACCCGCTCCACACCCATCGTCGATTGCACATGACTGTCCCGACTGGTGTACTCCACAAACAGCTCCTCGAGCGTGAGCGGCATGCCCTGCACGACATCACTCCCGAGTCGAGCCTGCAGCATACGCTCCACCTCACCGGCCGAGCCGCGCACCACCACGCGCCAACTGCCCTGCACCATCCGGCGGCACAGCACGCCCGGCACCGTGTCCCAGAGTGCATCATTCACCAGGGATGACGGTACCAGCACCAGCGCATGTTCCTCACGCAACGCATCGAGGTTGGCATCGAGCGCCAGTCGCCCGTCATGCAGCAGCACGGCGCGCCCGCCGAAGCGTTCGACATCGCTCAGGTTGTGCGAGGAGAAGAGCACACTGCTGCCTTCACCCTGCATCTGCTGCAGAATCGTGGCCAGGAAGTCACGCCGAGACACGGGGTCGAGCCCCGACGCCGGCTCATCGAGAATGAGCAGTTCAGGGCGATGACACACGGCACACAGGATGGCCAATTGCTGCCGCTGACCCTTGCTCATGTCGGCGTTCGCCGCCACCACGCGACCAAGATCGAAGCGTTCCACCAGCTCGCGCTCAAGTCGCACGTCCCACGTGGGGTAAACGCGCCGATACACCGACAACAGATCGGCCGCGCGCAGCGTGGCGGGGAACATTGGCAGCTCACTGGCAAAGCCGATGCGCTGCTTTACCGCCACCGGGTGACGCACCGGATCCAACCCGAACGCCAGCACGCGACCCTGACCAGGTTGAAGCAACCCCATGAGCAGATACAGCAGCGTACTCTTGCCCGCTCCATTTCGGCCGAGCAGCGCCACCGTTTCACCGGCTTCAATCGTGAGGGTCACATCCCGAAGCACGGGACGTCGTGCTTCGTAAGCAAAGGACACACGTTCACACAGCACAGGGGGTGGTACGGTCATGACTGGGGGCTGATTGGGGGGTGGTCAGAATTCACTGTGGAGTCCGCGGTACAGAGTCCGTCTTGCGGAGTCAGCGTTGGCGCGACGTCTTCGCTTCGGGGAGGAGTTCCTGCAGAGCACGCGCGACCTGATCGCGCACGACCTGCGGCGGCATACCCGATGCCAGCGCCTGCGCCACAAAGCCGTCCACCAGGTCGGCCCATGCCGCCTCCTGGGCGCGCTGTGCGCTCCGCCGGCGGGTGGACGGGGCCGCCGCAGACACGAAGGTGCCTCGGCCCTGCGCGCTCTCGAGAAACCCTTGGGCTTCGAGCTCATCATACGCCTTCTTTACCGTGAGCGGCGCTACCACCAATTGCTCACTGAGCTCGCGATGCGACGGCAGTCGGTCTCCCGCGGTCAGACGCCCTGACGCAATCGCCTCCACCACCTGACGCATCAGTTGGCGATACAGGGGCAATTCGGCGCCAGGCTGCAGCGGCAAGAACATAGGTGATATGTATAACTATATCACTTGACCTGTCAAGAATGGCCCCAACCATCCGCGGCCACACCCTCGGAACTGCAGGCCGAGGGCTACCGCGCCGAGTCGTTCAGCGCGGTGCCCGCCTCCACCCGCCGTACCCGGTACAGCAACTCCTTCTCCCCCTTCACCAGACCATGCTCCTCGCGCGCAATGCGCTCGAGCGTTGCATCGTCCGTGCGTACCTGCTCCAGCGTGCGCCGCAGCACCGCCACCGTGTCGCGCAGCACCTCGAGATCCGACTCCAACTGCAGCCGCTCATCACGCTGCGTCCAGAGATCGCTCGTGCCGTACTCGCCACCTTCCACGGCGTACACCAGCACCGCCAGCACGCCGGCGCCCCATGCGAGGCGCCGGAGCCAGATCCGTCCCGGTTTGTCCTTGTTGGCCATCACGCAGCTCCTGGACGGATTGCTGTGAATCAGATGCCGAACAGCGCGCCGCTCGGATACTCGGCGTACGCCTCCAACTGCTCCTCGATGCGCAGCAGCTGGTTGTACTTGGCCACCCGATCGCTGCGCGACGGGGCGCCCGTCTTGATCTGTCCCGCCTGCGTGGCCACCGCCAGATCGGCAATGAAGGTGTCTTCCGTCTCGCCCGAGCGATGCGAGATGACCGCGTTGTAACCCGCGCTCTTCGCCAGCTCAATGGCCTCGATGGTCTCCGTGAGCGTGCCGATCTGATTGACCTTCACGAGAATGGCGTTGGCCACATCATTCTCGATGCCCTTGGCCAGGATCTCGCTGTTCGTGCAGAACAGGTCGTCGCCCACGAGCTGGCAGCGATCGCCGATCATTTCGGTCAGCAGCTTCCAGCCGTCCCAATCGTTTTCGGCCATGCCGTCCTCGATGGACACGATGGGATACTGCTCCAGCCAGCCCGCGTACAACTCGGCCATGTCCTTCGGCGAACGCGCCGCGGCGCCACTCTTCTTGAACTGATACTGGCCACCGCGGAAGAGCTCACTCGCTGCCACATCGAGCGCGAGCGCGATGTCCTGCCCGGGACGATAGCCGGCCGCTTCGATGGCTTCCATGATGGCCTTGAGCGCCTCTTCGTCGCTGGCCAGGTTGGGCGCAAACCCACCCTCGTCGCCCACACCGGTGGAGAGCTTGCGACCCACCAGCACCTTCTTGAGGTGATGGAACACCTCGGTGCCCATTCGCAGGCCCTCGGCAAACGAGTCGGCGCCCACGGGAATGACCATGAACTCCTGAAAGTCCACCGTGTTGGTGGCATGCGCGCCGCCGTTCAGGATGTTCATCATGGGCACCGGCATCGTGCGCGCCATGGGGCCGCCCAGATAGCGATACAGCGGCAGACCCACCTCGAGCGCCGCGGCGCGCGCCACCGCCATCGACACGCCAAGCATGGCGTTCGCACCAAGACGGCCCTTGTTCTCCGTGCCATCGAGATCAAGCATCGCACGGTCGATCGCGATCTGATCGGTGGCATCCATGCCTTCGAGCGCTTCGGCGATTTCGGTGTTGACGTTGTTCACCGCCTGCTGCACGCCCTTGCCCATGTAGCGCGAGCTGTCGCCGTCACGCAGCTCCACGGCTTCACGCTCACCCGTGCTGGCGCCGCTCGGCACCGCCGCGCGACCGGCCGCACCCGTCTCGAGAATGACATCCACTTCGACGGTGGGATTGCCACGCGAGTCGAGGATTTCGCGGGCATTGATGGAAACGATGGGAGCCATGGGCGTCTATGGGAGAATGGGAGAAAGGAAACGGGAGCTGCGATCAGGTGGACAGTCGGACTTCAGGCACTGAACGAACCGCACGTGTTTCGCGCGCTTCCAGCGCCGGTTCCACGCCGTACTCGGTCCGCAGACACTCCGCCATGGCCTCGCGCACCCGCTCGGCCAGTGCATCACGATCGTCGTACGAGAGCCCGGCCGTGGGAATCGGTGCAAGAAGGTGCACGTACACGGTGCCCGGTGACGCGCGGAACTCGTCACGCGGATTGACTTCGATGGTGCCGTGAATGACCACGGGCACAATGGGGGCGCCACTGCTGATGGCCAGCACAAAGGGGCCCTTCTTGAACGGACGCAGCGCATACGCCGAGCCGCGCGTGCCCTCCGGATACACGAGCACCGGATGTCCGTCTCGAATGCGCTTGGCGGCGTCTTCGTAGGCGCCAAACGCGGCCTTGCGGTTCTCGCGATCGATGTAGATGACACCCACCGCGCGCGCGGCCGGTCCGAACAGCGGAATCTTCTCGAGCTCGCGCTTGGCCACAAAGCCGTAGTGCGGCAACGCGTCGATCATGGCCGGAATGTCGAACCAGCTCACGTGATTGGCGATGAACACGCGCGGCGCGCCCTTGACGAGGCTGTCGTCTCCGCGCAGCACCACCTTCACCCCGGCGGCGCGCAACAACCACCACGACCACCAGCGTGGCGCCTTCTCGTACACGCTGCCCGGCCCGGGCTTGATGCCGAACAACTGCGCCAACAACACCAGGCTGCCGAAAATCAGCGTGCCGAGCAGCAGGGCGATGAAGGTGATGGCGGTTCGAAACATTCCGTCAAAGTTCGCCTTTTCCGGGACGCATTTCAACGACGGGTCGCGCAAAGTGGTCGAAGCCCGTGGCATCCGTGCCCGACGTCACCATCACGGGGGGCTCGCCGGGGGCCTTGCCCTCAATGCGTCCAATGACGTGCAGGGGCCCGAGCTGCTCCGCGTCCCAGGCTGCCTTGAGCGCCGGCCAGGCTGCCGGAGGCACGGTGGCCACCAGCTCGTACTCCTCGCCGCTCCCCAGCGCCTCGCCCACCGCGCAGTCGGGGCCACAGGGCAGCGCTGCGCTGTCCACCACCACCCGCACGCCGCTGGCGGCCGCCAGGTGCCCCAGATCGGCCGCCAGGCCATCAGAAAGGTCAAGCATGGCCGTCACGCCATGCGCCGCGAGACGCTGTCCCTGCGCCAGACGCGGCCAGGGCTGCGCAAACCGCGTTCGCGCCCATTCGCGCGGCGCCTGCCCCTGCATCCAGGCGGCAAGGGCCTGCCCCGGCCCGCCCAGCTGGCCAGTCACGACGACCAGATCGCCCGGCGTGGCACCGGCGCGCGAAACGGGTCGTGCGGCGCAGCCAATGACCGTGAGCGTGATGCCAAACGTATCGCCGCGGCTCAGATTGCCCCCCACAATGCGGGCGCCGGCCGCGCGCACCACGCGCCCGATGCCTTGCGCCACGGCCTCGAGCCTGGGCTGCCACGCATCCGGCACCACGAAGGCCACCAGCACGAACTCGGCCACCGCGCCCATGGCTGCCAGGTCGCTGAGCGCCGCCGCGGCCGCACGATGTCCCACCTCGTCGGGCGAAATCCAGGCCGAGCGAAAGTGCACGTGTTCCACACAGGCATCGGTGCTCACCACACGCAGGCCATCGGTCCGTGAAGGCAACACGGCGGCGTCATCCCCGATATCCGTGGCCAGATCGCCCCAGGTGTGCATGAGGCGACGAATCACGTCGAACTCCTGCCCTTGCCCCATGGCCTGATTGTGGCGCAGTGCGCCCGCCGCGGCCGCGTTGTGTGAGGTGAACATGGGGGACTAGAAGATCACGCCGTCGCTGGTACGACGCAGCCGAATGAGTCCCTGCGGCGTGCCCACCCACATCCAGTTGGCGTCGGCCACCACGTCCAGCACGGGTCCAGGCAACTCCGATGGCACACGCATCACACGCAGCGCACCGGTGCTGCGCGACTGCACGACGAGCCCCGTGCTGCCGCTGACCCACATCGCGCGCTCGTCGATGCCCACGCGTGTCACCTGACCGATCTGCGGCAGGGACAGCTCATCGAGGCGGCGTGGCGCACGTCCCCCGCGCGGAGCGACCGACAACACCGCGTCGTCGGTGGCCGCGAGCAACACCGTGTCATGCCAGGCAATGCTGCGCACCGGTCGCCGCAGCGCCGGATCATCACCGGCGGGCCGGGACAATACGCCACCACCGGCCTCCGCACGCGGCATGGCCACCAGCCCCCCCTCGGTGCCCATCCACAACGTGTCGCCGACAAACTGCAACGCGTACACCGGCACATTCTCCAGCAGACGTACACCCAGGCCACGTGTCTCGCGCGGCTTGCTGTCCGACGAATCGACAATGGACAGCACACCACGCGGTGTACCAATCCACACGCCGTCTCCACGTGGGGCCACGGCCAGCACGCGCTCGTCGGGCAAGCCGTCGAGTGCCGTCCACGCGGTCATGTCTTCGTTGCCATCGAGCCACACCCGCACCAGCCCTCGGGCCGTGCCCATCCACGCGCGATTGCCACGCGTGGCCAGCGCGAAGGTGCGCACACCGGCCAGTGGCACCGCAATCGTGCCGTCAATCCATCGCCAGCGCTGCAGGTCGCTGGTGGTGAAGCTCAAACCACCACGAAACGACGACAATCCCAGTCCGGCCACCCACACACCGTCGGCGGCCAGCGCGAGCGCACCAACACCCGGTTCCTGCAAACCGAAGCGCAGCGGTTCGGCCTGCAGAAAGTTGGGATCGAGTCGGAACAGGCCTTCCCCGGTCGTACCCAGCCAGACTTCACTGGTGCGATCGGGTGAGGCGGCGCCACTCGACAGGCCAAACGGCCGCAAGGATCGATTGGCCTGCTGTGTTCGCAACAACGCCTGCGGCTGCGCGCGCAGTGTGGGGAACCGCGCGTAGAGTTCGTTGAGGCCACCGGACACCACCACGCTGTTGGCCGCCGGCGGCCCGGGCATGGGCGTGGTGAGCCCAATGCGCGACACCCGCGTCCACTGCCCCCCGGCACGCACGAACGCGTCGCCCGTGCCGCGCTTGTCGAAGGCAATGACGTCGGGCACGCCCGTCAGCATGCTGCGCTGCAGCTGCATGGTTTCGGGACGATAGATCAGCACACCACCCGGCACACCAAGCCACAGCGCGTCTTCGAACGGATCACCGGCCATGACGGTGATGGACATCTCGCCCATGTCGGCATCGCGCGTGAGCGGCGGCAGCCAGGCACTGCGCAGCCGGTCGTACACGGCAATGCCCCCGCTCGCCGCGGCAAACACGTAGCGCCGCGACACGGCCACGCCGTCAATGTTGGCAAAACTGCCGATACGCTGTCGGTCGTCGTTGCGGCCAAACATGGCGCGCGGCGCCGCCCCCGAGCCGCCGCCTCCCGCTCCGGCCGGTACACAGGCAGACACGCCACTCGCGAGAACAAGCGCGGCCACCATGCGGAGCAGGTTTGACGCCATGCCGGGAATCGTCATGCCGGAATCTACACCCCTGTGATCGCGGCTCAGCGCAGGGCCGGCAAACGACCCAGCACGCAGGCATTCGGCGTCGCCGCGGCCGAAATCCGGGTCACCGCATGGTCTGGCGCGCGATCCAGCAGCCCGAATGCGTCAGGCAGCGCCTGCAGCACGCGGTCGAGTGTGTGGCCATGCAACGCGGCCTGTCCGTCCGCGAGCGCGCGAGCCTGCACACACTCGGCCGCCACGCCATGTACTGTGGCCGCCACGACGGCTGCTGCACGCGCCGTGGCCCCCTGGCCGAGCAGCGCCACAATGAGACCCGTGAGTGCATCACCGCTGCCGCCTGTGGCCAGCACCGGCGTGCCATGCGGGACGATCAACACCTCCGCAGCCTTGGGCGCCGCCACCAAGGTGGGCGTGCCCTTGAGCAGCACCACGGCATTGACGCGGTCGGCAAGGTCCTGGACTCGCGCCACGCGCGGTTCCCACTCGGCAGGCAACAACGCCCCCGTCATGCGGGCAAACTCGCCGGGATGTGGGGTGCACACGGCCTGCGGGGTGTCACGCAGCCAATAACGCAGCAGCGACGCCGTGTCGGTGCCGAGCGCATTGGCTGCGTCGGCAGCCAACCACAACGCATCGGCGTCGAGCACCAGGGGACCGGTGCGATAGGTGTCGATGAGTCGCTGCAGCACCTGCGACGAAAGACGCGACCTGCCAAGTCCGGGGCCAATGGCCAACGCTTCGTAGCGCGGCACCTGCCCGCTTTCGCTGGGCGTCAGGCGCATCGCATCGACTTGGCGCGAGGCTGCCAGCGGGGGCCATTCGTGCGCGATGACCTGCGGCAAGGTGGACTGGATGGCCGATACACTTGGCGCATCGACCACGGCATGCACCACACCGGCACCCGCTGCCAGCGCCGCCTTGCACGCCAATACGACGGCTCCCGCCATGCCCGTGTCACCGCCGGCAATGCCGACACGCCCCCGCACGCCCTTGTGCGCATTCCACGGCGCGCGCGGCAGCCACGGCGCCAGTGTGTGCGGCGGACACCACCACGCGGTCTGAGCGTCCGTCGCCAGGTCCGTGGCGGTACCCAGACCAATATCCACCACGGACACGGCGCCCGCGGCCGCACGCTGCTGCAGCAGGCCGCGCTTGAGTGTGCCAAAGGTGATGGTGTGATGCGCCACCACACCGCCTTCACTCAACGCACCGCTGTCGGCATCCAGGCCACTGGGCAGATCCAGCGAAACGATGGTGGCACCACGCGCGCGCGCGGCATGGATGGCCGCACACCAGGGCTGGAGCTCTGGACGCAACGCGCCGCGATGACCGGTGCCAAGCAGACCGTCCACCACCAGTGCGGCGGCGAAGTCCGGCGTGCCGGCCTCGACATCCGACATGGCGCGTGCCGGTCGCCCAGCCGTGCGCACCCACAGCTCGGCGGCGCGCTGGGCATCGACCGTGGCCGGCGGCGCAGCGGCCCACACGCGCACGCGCGCACCGGCGCGATACAACTGTGCGGCCACGATGTACGCGTCACCGCCATTGTTGCCGCGGCCCGCAACCACATCCACACCGGCGTGGAGCCGATCGGCATGGCTCGCCAGAATGACCGACGCGGCTTCCGTGCCGGCGCGGCACATGAGGGCAAACGATGGCGTACCGGCCGCAATGGCCGCTTCGTCGGCCGCACGCGCTTCGGCGGCCGTGGTGACGCGCAGCGCGCGTGGAACCGGGGCGCTCACAGGGCCCCTGTCCCGAGCATCAGACGGTAAACGTCAGACGTTGGCCGTGCCCCAGGGATAGGACCGCTCGAATGCGTCGGCGAACTCGAACACGCCGAAGAAGTCATCGCGCGAATCCTGCGGCTGGCTGATGAGCAGCCCCATGTCCACGAGCGTGAACACGATGTCGCCAATGTCGCTGGTGCTGCGCACGCCCCAGTGCTCCAGCACCAGACGCGCCATCACACCAAAGCGCTGCAACGCCAGCTCGCGGCAGGCGTGCGCCAACTCCGGCCCGGTGATATGACGCCGTTCGGTGAGCTTCCCCTGGCAATGCTCCAGCGACGAGAGCACAAACAGATACGCGCGCTCGTCGAACCGCTGCTCACGCAAGCGGATCTGGTCCATGATGCCTTCACGGAATGCCAGCTCGGTCACCGGATATTGCTCCTCACCTGTGCAGAAAAAAGGCCACCCCGAAAAATGCAGGCCATTCGGGGTGGCCACAACCTCAAATGGTCCCAATCTCAGCCCACGTTGGACGGCTCGAGATACAGCGGGTAGCGATCGGCAAGTGCCTTCACATCGGCGCGCACTGCCGCCAGCACCGCGCCATCTTCCGGCGCACCAATTACCCGATCGATGAGCACGGCAATCTGCTCCATGGCCTCGACACCCATACCCCGCGTCGTCACGGCCGGCGTGCCAATGCGAATGCCGCTGGTGACAAAGGGCGATTGGGTCTCGTTGGGTACGGTGTTCTTGTTGACCGTGATGCCGGCCGCATCCAGCGCCTTTTCCGCCACCTTGCCGGTGAGACCCTTGTTGCGCAGGTCCACCAGCATGAGATGGTTGTCCGTGCCGCCCGACACAATGTGATAACCACGCGCCACGAGCGCGGCCGCCAGCACCTGGGCATTGCGCACCACCTGCTGGCAGTACGCCGTGAATGACGGCTGCAACGCCTCGTGGAATGCCACCGCCTTCGCGGCAATGACATGCTCCAACGGTCCGCCCTGCATGCCGGGGAACATGGCCTTGTCGATGGCCTTGGCGTGTTCCGCCTTGCAGAGAATGATGCCGCCGCGCGGACCACGCAGGGTCTTGTGCGTCGTGCTCGTCACCACATCGGCGAAGGGCACGGGCGACGGATACACCCCCGTGGCGGCCAGCCCCGCGAAGTGCGCCATGTCCACCCAGAAGATGGCGCCCACTTCCTTGGCGATATCGGCAAACGCCTGCCAATCGACGACACGAGAATACGCACTGTATCCCGCCACGATCATCTTCGGCTTGTGCGCCCGTGCCTGCGCCCGCATGTGCTCGTAGTCGATGAGACCATCACCGGTCACACCGTACGACACGGCGTTGTACAACAGTCCTGAGAAATTGACCGGCGAGCCGTGCGTGAGGTGACCGCCCTGCGAGAGGTCCATGCCGAGGAAGGTCTCACCCGGCTTCATGAACGCGAGGAACACCGCGGCATTGGCCGACGCGCCGCTGTGCGCTTGCACGTTGGCGTGTTCGGCACCAAAGAGCTGCTTCAGGCGATCAATGGCCAGTTGCTCCACCTTGTCCACCACTTCGCAGCCACCGTAGTAGCGCTTGCCCGGCAAGCCCTCGGCGTACTTGTTGGTGAGCGGCGACCCCATGGCTTCCATGACCGCCGGCGACACGAAATTCTCGCTGGCGATGAGCTCGATGCCATCACTCTGGCGCCGCGTTTCCTCTTCAATCAGCTCGGCGATCTGTGGGTCCACCGCCGAGAGGGCACCACCCGGTGGCAGACGATCCCAGTCGGACCAGGCCGCACTCGCAGCAGCACTCATGCGTCATTCCCCGGGCGCTCGGCCCCGTTGTGTTCGTTGGTCTGTTCGATCTTGGCCACACGCGTTTCGTGACGGCCACCTTCGAAATCGGTTTCCAGCCAGGTGCGCAGGATGGCGATCGCGTCCTCGTCGGACACGAAGCGCGCCGGTAACACGAGCACATTGGCGTCGTTGTGCTTGCGCGCCAGCGCCGCGATTTCCGGGTTCCACACCACCGCCGCCCGCACATTGGGATAGCGGTTGGCCACATACGACATGCCAAGACCCGTGCCGCAGAGCAGCACGCCGCGATCGGCCGCGCCGTCGGACACCTGCTGGGCGAGCGGATGCGCGTAGTCGGGATAGTCGGTACTGGCGGTGCTGTGCGTACCGATGTCCTCCACCTGATAGCCCAGGTCGGCCAGCACCGTGCGCAAGCGTTCCTTCAGCTCGAAGCCGGCGTGGTCCGACGCGATCGGGATGCGTTCGCCGGGACGTGCGTGTTCCACCATGTTCGTCTCGCTGGGCTCAGGATGAACGGAGGTCAGGATTCCTTGTTCGGATACTGCGGCCACGTACGCATCATGCCACGAACGGCCTGAATGCGCTGCTCGGCCACACGATCGGCGGCCTTGTACGTGGGAAGGCCCGTGCTCTTGGCCAGGGCAAAGACGCTCAACACCGTGTCGTAGATCTCATCGGCCTTGCGCAGCGAGCGATCGCGGCTCCAGCCCGTGAGTTCGCTGTACACGTTGATCACGCCGCCGGCATTGGCCACGTAATCGGGAGCATACAGAATGCCACGCGACTCGAGCTCTTCGCCATGGCGATCCTCGAGCAACTGATTGTTGGCGGCACCGGCCACGATCTCCACCTTGAGCTGCGGGATGGTGTCATCGTTGATGATGCCACCCAGCGCGCAGGGCGCAAAGATGTCGGCCTTGACCCCATAGATGTCGGACAACGGCGCGGCCGTCGCGCCCAGCTCCTTCACCACCTTGTCCACGCGCGTCACATCGATGTCCGTCACCACGAGGTCGGCGCCGGCCTTGTGCAACTCGCGCGCCAGGTAACCACCCACGTGCCCGAGGCCTTGAATGGCCACCGTGCGGCCGGTGAGTTCCTTGCTGCCCCAACGCTGGAAGGCCGAGGCCTGGATGGCGCGAAACACGCCGCGCGCCGTCACACTCGACGGATCACCCGACTTGGACCCGATGCCGGTGACGTAGTCCGTCTCCATGTGCACGAAGTCCATGTCCTCCACCGACGTGCCCACATCTTCCGCGGTCACGTAGCGGCCGCCGAGCGAATCGACGAAGCGGCCGTGCGCCCGGAACAGCATCTCGCGCTGCGTGGTCTTGTTGTCGCCGATGATGACCGACTTGCCGCCGCCGAGGTTGAGACCGGCCACGGCGTTCTTGTATGTCATGCCACGCGAGAGGCGCAGCGCATCGATGACGGCCTCCTCGTCGGAGGCGTAGTTCCAGAAGCGCGCACCACCGAGCGCAGGCCCGAGCGTGGTGTCGTGAATGGCGATGATGCCGCGATAACCCGACGCCTTGTCGTGGCAGAACACGACCTGCTCGTGGCCCATCTCGGCGATGGTTTCGAAGTAGCGCATGGGACGACCGTATGTTCAGTCGGGAAGTGATCCGTCGGCGGCCGCCGCAGCGGCCAGCGTTTCACGCGCGATGACGATACGCTGGATCTCGGAGGTGCCTTCGTAGATCTCCGTGACCTTCGCGTCGCGCATGTGGCGCTCGACGGGATAATCGGTCACGTACCCGTAGCCGCCGTAGATCTGCACGGCCTGGGTGGTGACCCACATGGCGGTCTCCGTTGCGAAGAGCTTCGCCATGCTGCTGAAGCGGGTGACCCGTTCTCCCCGCTCCTTCGCGGCCGCCGCCGTGTGCAACAACGTGCGGGCAGCGGTAATGCGTGTGGCCATGTCGGCCAGCTTGAACTGGATGGCCTGGAACTCGGCAATCGCCTTGCCGAACTGCTTGCGCTCGGTCATGTAGCGCGCGCTGGCTTCGAGCGCGGCGCGGGCAATGCCCACGGCCTGCGCCGCAATGCCAAGCCGTCCATGATCGAGTGAACCGAGCGCGTAGGTCAGGCCCTTGCCCTCTTCACCCACCAGACGATCGGCCGGCACCCGGCAGTTGTCGAGCACAATCTGCAGCGTGGGCGAAGCCCGCAGCCCCATCTTGTTTTCCTTCTTGGTCAGATGGAAGCCGGGCAGATCGGGGGTGAGAATGAAGGTGCTGATGCCCTTGCTGCCGCGGCGTGCGTCGGCCGTGTCGGTGCGCGCCATGCAGAGGATGACCTGCGCCTCGTTGCCGTGCGACACCCAGGCCTTGGTGCCGTTCAGCACCCAGTGGTCGCCGTCGCGCACGGCCTGCGTGCGCAGGCTGCCGGCATCGGAACCGGCCTCCGGCTCTGAGAGCGCGAAGGCACCCAGCCACTCCCCGCGCGCCATGCGCGGCAGGTAGGTCTGACGCTGCGCGTCGTTGCCGAAGTTGAGGATCATCTGCGTGGGCAGCGAGTTGTGCACACTGAGTGTCACCGCCGCTGTCGCATCGCCCACGGCGATTTCTTCGAGCGCCAGCAGATAGCTCTGCGCGTCGAGTCCCAGCCCCTCGTACTGCTCGGGGATGAGCATGCCCAGAAATCCGAGCTCGGCCATCTGCGTGATCATCGCGCGATCGAAGCGCGATTCGCGGTCACGCTCACCGGCCAGCGGCGCGAGTTCACGCTGCGCGTAGTCGCGCGCGAGGCGCTGGATTTCCTGCTGTGTGTCGGTCAGGTGGAGCAAACCCATGTCGTACAGCCCTCAGTACTGGTAGAAACCGCGACCGGCCTTGCGGCCGTACCAGCCGGCGGCCACGTACTTGCGCAGCAGCGGACAGGGGCGGTACTTGGGATCGCCGAGGCCCTCGTGCAGCACCTCGAGAATGGCCAGACAGGTGTCAAGCCCGATGAAGTCGGCCAGCGTGAGCGGCCCCATGGGATGATTCATGCCGAGCTTCATCACCGTGTCGATGGCCTCCGGCGTACCCACGCCTTCCATCACGCAGTAGATGGCTTCGTTGATCATCGGCATGAGAATGCGATTGGCCACGAAGCCCGGGTAGTCGTTCACTTCCACCGGCGTCTTGCCCAGCGCGCGCGACAGGGCCATGACCTGCTGCGTGGTGGCGTCGCTGGTGGCGAGACCGCGAATGACTTCGACAAGCTGCATCACCGGCACCGGATTCATGAAGTGCATGCCGATGACCAACTCGGGGCGCTTCGTGCGTGCCGCAATCTCCGTGATGGAGATGGAGCTGGTGTTGCTGGCCAGAATGGCGCCGGCCGGCGCGAGGCGATCGAGATCCTCGAAGATGCGGAACTTGAGATCCACCCGTTCGGTGGCCGCTTCCACCACGATCTGCGCATCGGCGACGGCATCGAGTGCGGTGGCCGTGCTGATGCGACCCAGCGCGGCTTCGGCAGCGGCCGCTTCGAGCGCGCCTTTCTTGACCTGACGGTCGAGGTTCTTGGCAATGGTGTCGCGACCGCGCGCCAGTGCATCGGCACTCACGTCGATCATGGTGACGGCATGCCCGCTCGTGGCGAACACATGGGCAATGCCATTGCCCATCTGACCGGCGCCCACCACGGCGGCGCGCTGCACGGGGCTGCTCTCGGAAACCGACATCTCTGCCACTCCTCTTACGCGTGCGATGTTTGCAAGTCGTGAGACGTACGGCGCGGGCGGGATGCCCACAGCACGGCGCCTCCAAGCACGAAGGCCGCAGCCAGTCCCCCTTCGGGGCCCCAACTGCCACCGGTCAACCAGTCGGGACCGTGCACCGTGGCACGGTATCCCGGTGTCGCAAACGGCAGCCCACTCACCGGCAGGTGCAGCACGGCCGCCATGATCCAGTTCCACGCGAGATGCGCCGTGAAGGCCGCCGGCACGCCGGCACGCTCGCGCACGAGCGCGAGTCCCCACCCCGCCAGCATCACCAACGCCGTGGTGCGCACGCCGGCTCCCGGATTGGTGAGATGCACGAGGCCAAACAGCACACTCGTCACCAGCCGGGCCGCGACATTGGCTCCGTTTTGAGCCACCGTGGCACTCGCCGTGTCACCCGCGGACTCCTGAAACGCCTCACGGAACGCCGAGTAGAGCGTGCCGCGAAACGCCAACTCTTCCCACAACGCCGCCGGTCCGAGCACCACCAGCAATCGCAGCGCCGTGCCCCACCACGTGTCCTGCATGAACACCGGCGGGGCGACGCGCTCGAAGCGCAGCCAGCCTCCCAACCACAACAGCAGCGCCGTGCCACCGATCAGCGCGGTACCAAGCAGCGCACCGACCGTCAGACGACGCCAGTGCCAACTGCCCTCGGCAAAACCCAGTTGCGTCCACGACTGCGGCTCGGCCTGTCGGAATACCACCAGCGTCCCCACCAGCGCGCCAACCAGCATGCTGACCGGGTACATCGGCACCGGTTCACCAACCAGTGCCGACACCCCGCCCCACAGCGGGCCCGCGAAGGACTCGAAGAGCATCTGCGCCACGAGCCACACCACGACAAACCCGCCAAGTCGCCACAGCAGCCGGCCCGCGCGGGCCCAGCCTGGCACGCTCACGTCACTCAGCCGACGCGTTCCACAGAAAGGGCCACCGCGTCCCCACCACCGAGGCAGAGCGTCGCCAAACCGGTACGGGCCTGGCGATCGATGAGCGCGTGCAACAGCGTGACCAGCACGCGCGTACCGCTGGCGCCAATCGGGTGGCCCAGCGCAATGGCACCGCCGTGCACGTTCACACGAGTGGCGTCCCAGCCCAGTCCTTCACCGTCGGCCAGGGCCTGGCTCGCGAAGGCCTCGTTGGCCTCGATCAGGTCGTAGTCGCCGATGCTGGTGCCGGCCTTGGCCATGAGATTCTTGACCGCCGTGATGGGCGCAAAGAACAGATCGCGCGGATGGCCTGCGCCCGTGGCGTAGCCGGTGATGCGCGCCAGAATGTTCAGACCGTGCTCACGCGCGTAGGCTTCACTGGTCACGACCACCGCCGCGGCGCCGTCGTTGAGCGACGAGGCATTGCCGGCCGTTACCGACAGATTGTTGTTGTCGCCGCCCTTGCTCGGGAAGGCCGGGCGCAGCTTGCCAAGCGAATCGGACGTGGTGTCGGCGCGCGGTCCTTCGTCCGCGCTGATGACCGTCGGCCCCTTCTTGCCCGGAATCTCCACGGGCACGATTTCCGCCGTGAACTTGCCGGCCTGCTGCGCGGCCACGGCCTTCGTGTGTGACGCCGCCGCAAACGCGTCCTGTGCGTCGCGCGAAACTCCGGCCTTCTCTGCCGTGTATTCAGCGTGCGAGCCCATGTGCACATCGCAGGTGCTGCACCAGAGCCCGTCCTTGATCATGCCATCGACCATGGTCTGGTCACCCAGCTTCACGCCACCACGCATGCCGTACACGTAGTGCGGCGCGTTGCTCATGCTTTCCTGCCCACCAGCCACGATGACCTGCGCATCACCGGCCTTGATGGCCTGCGCGGCCAGCATCACGGCCTTGAGACCGGAGCCGCACACCTTGTTGATGGTCAACGCCGACGCCGTGTTGCTGACGCCCGCCTTGAGCATGGCCTGCCGGGCCGGGGCCTGACCCGTGCCACCCTGCAGCACGTGGCCCATGATCACTTCCTGTACCGCGTCCGGGGACACGCCGCTGCGGGACAGGGCGGCCTTGATGGCGATGGCGCCGAGATCGGACGCCGACAGGGAGGCCAGGCCTCCGAGATACCGCCCGATCGGGGTGCGCGCGGCACCGACGATGACGGGCTGGCGGGAAAGGTCGGTCATGATCGAAAGAGCGACTGCGGGAAAGCGGCGACCCGCGGGACCGCCGCGCGGCACGATCGGGAGTGACATCGCGCACCGTCCCCAAAGGGGGCAGCCCCTCAAAATAACCAGAGTGAGGGGTTGAGGAGCAGGCCGACTTTCCACGATGTTCCGATATGCGACCGAACCAAGCCCTTCCCCGGTCCCTGCCCCGGCGCGTCATGACGCACCCGGGCATTCTGACCACCCTGCTGGCCTTCGGCCTCTCCGGCCTCTGCCTGCTGCCGGCCCGTTCCCACGCACAGGGTGGGCCGCCCCGGCAGCCTCCGACCGGCAAGCCGCCCGTCGGCAAGGCGCCGGTAGCGCCAGCCGCTGCGGGACCTACCCTCGCCATCCCCTACGCCCGCATTCAGGGCGAGGTGTACGACAGCGTGGCCATGGCCCCACTGGCCCAGGCCACGGTGCAGTTTGTCGACGCGCAGAACCCCAGCAGTGTGCGCAGCGTGCGCACCGATTCCCTGGGCAGCTTCGTGCTCGACTCGGTGCGCCTCGGCAGCTACCTCGTGGGCATGATTCACCCGCAGCTCGATCGCCTCGGGCTCGACACACGCGTGGTGCAGGTCAACGTGCCGCAAGCGGGGGACCAGACCCTGCCGCTGGCCGTGCCGGGACCGGCCACCATTCTCGCCACCGTCTGCCGCAACGCGGGGGCCGACATGGCCGAGGGCGCCTGGGTGGGTCTGGTGCGCACCGCCAATGGGGCGCCGCTGGGCGGTCCCGCGCGCGTGCGCGCGCAGTTCCGCGAAACCGTGATTTCGGGCAGCGGCCTGCAGCGCCGCTTCCCCACCCGCTTTGCCGACGCGAGCAGCACCGGGGCGTTTGCGGTCTGCGGCCTGCCCGCCGATGCACAGATCACTTCACGCGCCTACGCCGGCTCGGACTCGAGCGGCGTCGTGGAGTACAAGGTGCCAGCGCACGGCCTGCTCGTGCGCGACATCATCATCGCCAACCCGAAGCGGGTCGCCACCACGGGCGCCGCGGGCCGCACACTCACGCAACTCAAGGGCTCGGGCCGCGTGCGCGGCACCGTGCGCGACTCCCTGGGCCGCCCACTGCTCGGCGCGCGCGTCACCCTGCCGGGTGCAGTCGGCCAGGCCGAGTCGAATGCCAATGGACAGTTCGCGCTCGACTCACTCCCCGGTGGCAGTTGGATGATCGAGGCCCGCGCCGTGGGCTTCGAGCCCCTGCGTGTGCCGGTGGACATTCTCGACGACGCTGAAGCCAACGCCGTGATCAACATGGCGTCACTGACGCCCACCGTGGACACGGTACGTGTGCAGGCGGATCGCTGGGCGCAGCAGATGGCGGGCTTCGAGGAACGCAAGAAGATCGGCGGCGGCTACTACATGGACGATGCCTTCCTGCAGCGTCGCAACGCGCAGTATACGGCCGACATTTTCCGCGCCACGCCCGGCGTGCAGGTGCAGCCCGGCAACCTGGGATCTGACCGCGTCATGATGCGTGGCAACGCCGGCACCGGCACCTGCGTGCCGGCGGTGTTCCTCAACGGGGTGCTTACACCCGCGCCCGGTGGCATCCTCGACAACCTCGTCAATCCGACGGACATCCGCGCGGTCGAAGTCTATCCGCGCACGGGCAGCGTGCCCATCCAGTTCCAGGATCGCAACGGCTGCGGCTCCATCGTCATCTGGACCGGCGCGCGTCGGCCGCGCTGAGCACGGGACTGCCTATCGCGGATTGCACGGATTGAAGCGGGAGCGGCAGGATGTGCGGCACTGGCATCCTGCCGTTTTTTTTGGCTGATTTGTATTGCCGCGACACCGGCACTCGGTGCATCGGCGAGATCGTCAACCGCTCACGCAGAGAGACGGAGGGCGCAGAGTTCGCAGAGGAAAAGCAGCACGTTCCCATTGATGTTTATCCGTGCAGTTTCCGCTACATCCGCGTGATCCGCGACAAGGCAGTTGAGCCCAAACTGCAGTGCTCTGCGAACTCTGCGGCCTCATTCTCTCTGCGTGAGCTGTTGTACCAATTGGCGGCCGAAGCCGAGCCGGCCCTCAAATGCCGTACCGGCGGCCGATCCAGTCAACAACTTTGTCGCGGATCACGCGGATGGGGCGGAAACCACACGGATCAGATACGAGCCCAAAACGGATCACTTCCTCTACGGTCACTGCAGTCCTCCTGCAGTTTCCGTTTGAATCCGTGCCATCCGTGATGGTCAGTTGACCCAAACCACGACCCAGAACTCAGTCGTCGTACCCGACCACCAGATTCATGCCCGCCTGACGCGCGCGCTCGACCGCCGTACCGGCCGTCGTCATGAGCCCGTCCACGCCCGTGATGCCTTCCGACACCTCAGCCACACCAATCGAGAGCGTGCAGCGCGCGCCCTGGTAGTCGCCGGCAAACACATGCCGCTGCATGCGCTCGCGGATACGCTCGGCCAGCACCAGACCGCCCGAGAGCTCCGTGCTGGGCAGCAATACCGCGAATGCCTCGCCGCCCACGCGACCCACCACGTCTGTCGTTCGCGACTCCTGACGGCACACCCAGGCAATCGCACGCAGCCACTCGCTGGCAAACCCTTCGCCGTGCTGCGCCACCGTGTCCGCAAAATTGTCCGGATCCACCAGCAACATCGTGAGTGGTTGTCCGTAGCGCCGAGCACGGGCCACTTCCGACTGCGCCACGTCGAAGAACGCCCGGCGCGCCGCCACACCCGTGAGATAGTCCGTGGTGCTTGACGCATCGTCACGCGTCTGCTCTTCGAGCTTGCGACGCTCCGACTGATCGTGCGTGACCACGGAGAAGCCCAGCGCCTCGCCCGACGCGCCACGCAGGGCCGTGATGACCGTGTTCGACCAGAACAGCGTACCGTCCTGCCGCTGGCGGTGCCCCTCTTCCTCACACCAGCCGTTGCGCGCCGCAAGGGCGAGCGTGTCCTGGAGGTAGCTGTCCCCATGGTCTGCCGGCAGCAGCACCGTCATGGGTTGCCCCACCACCACCGAGGCCGGCCACTGATGCACACGCTCGGCCGCTTCGCTCCAGCTGTCGATGCGCCCCTCACGATCGATCGTGTAGATCGCATACTCGCGCACCGCGCCTTCCACCGCATGCAGCCGCTGCTCGAGCCGGCTCACCAGCCCACGCGCACTGGCCAACTCCGCCGCATCAGTGGCGACCGCCACGATGCGACCCGTGGCCACCTTCACCAACGACAGAAACACCCCGTGCTGCGAGCCGGGCGCCAGCAACTCCACGCTGTCGACAATCACGCCACGCGGACTGTCGAATCCGCGCACGCGCGCCGAGAGGTCGGGGGCAATGGTATTGAGTGCACCCACCAGATCTTCAAGGGACCCGGTGGGCGTGAACGGCGACAACAGACGCCGCGCGGCCAGGTTGGCCACCTCCACCCGCCCATCCTCGTTGAGCTCCACGAGGCCGACGGGCGAAAGCAGAAACAGGTCGAGCAGCGCCTCGGGGGTCACGCCGTCGCCTCCGACTTGGCGTCGGAGGAAGCGGCATCAGCCGGGGCAGCGGCTCCGCCGGACGCCGGTACCAGCGCCCGGGTGGACACCTCGTGCAGCAGTCGCTCCAGAAAGGCGTCCTGCGTCATGATGTCCTGCTTCTTGCCGGCGCCGCGTGTGCGCAGCGCCACCGTCTGTTCTTCCGCTTCGCGCCGACCGATCACGCACATGTAAGGCACCTTCTCCACCTCACCCTCGCGCACGCGGTAGTTCAGCGTTTCGTTGCGCGCATCGAGCGTGGCGCGGATGCCGTGCTTCTTGAGGCGATCCACCAACGCCTGCGCATGCTCGTTGTAGTCGATCGCGATGGGAATGACACGCACCTGCTCGGGCGCGAGCCACACCGGGAACGCTCCACCGAAGTGTTCGATGAGAATCGCGATGAACCGCTCGAACGACCCACTCACCGCACGATGGATGACCACCGGCCGGTGCGGTGCGTTGTCCTCGCCCGTGTACGTGAGGTCGAAGCGTTCGGGCGCGTTGTAGTCGAGCTGAATGGTGCCCAACTGCCAGGCGCGGCCAATGGAGTCGGTCACGTCGAAGTCGATCTTGGGCCCGTAGAACGCGCCGTCGCCTTCCTTCATCTCGTACGCTCGGCCCGTGCTCTCGAGCGCCGCGCGCAACGCCGCCTCGGCGCGATCCCAGAGCTCGTCGCTGCCGATGCGCTGTTCGGGACGCGTGGCAAACTTGAGCGTGGCCGTGAGCCCAAACGTGTCGTAGTAGCCGAGAATGAACTCCAGGAGGAAGCGCACTTCCTCGGCAATCTGGTCCTCACGCAGGAACACGTGACAGTCGTCCTGCGAGAACTGCCGCACGCGCGTGAGACCCGACAGCGCGCCAGACAGCTCGTTGCGGTGCAGCACATCGAACGTCACGTAACGCACCGGCAGTTCGCGATACGAGTGCTTGTGCGAACCAAACAGCACGTAGTGCGACGGGCAGTTCATGGGCTTGAGCGACATGTCATGCTCGCCCGTCTCGTTGTCGAGCACGAGGAACATGTTCTCCTTGTACTTGCCCCAATGCCCCGACTGTTCCCACAGCATCTTGTTGTACAGGAGCGGCGTCTTGACCTCCTGGAAATCCTCCGCCTGCCGCTCACGCACGAAGCCTTCGAGCGTGTTGTACAGCGTGGTGCCCTTGGGCGTCCAGAAGGCCGCGCCCGGCGCCTGCGGAAAGAGCTGGAAGAGCCCCAGCGACTTGCCCAGCACGCGGTGATCGCGCTTCTTGGCCTCCTCGAGATTGTGCAGGTGCGTCTCGAGCTCGTCCTTCTTGAAGAAGGCCGTGGCGTAGATGCGCTGCAGCATCTGCCGCTTCACGTCGCCGCGCCAGTACGCGCCCGCCGTGTGCAGCAGCTTGAAATGCTTGAGGTGTGACGTATCCGGCACGTGCGGCCCACGACACAGATCGATGAACGGGCCGTCGGTGTACGTGCTGATGACCTCGTCCGTGCCGTCGAAATCGGCGAGGCGCTCCAGCTTGAGCGGGTCGTCGGCAAAGCGCTGCTTCGCTTCCTCCAGCGTCACCTCTTCACGCACAAACGGATACTTCTCGGCCACCACCTTGCGCATCTCGGCTTCGAAGGCCGCGAGGTCCTCGGGCGTGAAGGGCTTCTCGACTTCGAAGTCGTAGTAGAAACCATCGTCGATGGCCGGACCGAACCCGATCTTGGCGTCCGGGCGCAGCCGCCGCACGGCCGTGGCCAGGATGTGCGCGCCACTGTGGCGCAGCACAGCCAGGGCCCGCGGGTCCTTGTCGGTGATGACCACGAATGCCCCCGACTTGCGCAGCGGGGTCATGAGGTCCTGCACCTCGCCGTCCACGGCCACCGCGAGCGCCGCCTGCAGCAGACGGGCCCCGATGCTGCCCACCACATCCCGCGCCAGGGTGCCGGCCGCGACCTCGCGCGTGGCCCCATCCGGGAGTGTGAGGGTGATCGGTGCGTCAGCAGCAGCATTGGAGGACGGTCCGGCGATCATCGGCAAAGGCGCAGGAGTCAGAACGACCGGCCGGTGGCACCAGAGCCACTACGCCGGGTAGAGCCTCTGAAGTTATCCTTCAGACCCTAGGGGCGCCACGCAGGGCGCTCCCGCGACCCTACGTGCGACATGCGAATTACTCGAACCTCCCGGGCATTGCGGATTCGTCGGAAGAAAGAGGGGGCCGGCACGCTGGCCCTCGTGGCGCTGGGTGCGGTGGCCGGCCTGGCCATCGGCATGGCTCTCGCCGACCGGTTTGGCGGTGTCGACGGATTGGCCCGTCGCGCAGGCCTCCGCTCGCGCAAGCGGCACAAGGACAGCGGCTGGCGCGGCGACACTCGTCGATCGGCGCACTTCGACGACCTGGCCGACGACGACTCCGAGTTGGCCCCCGAGGCCATGTCGCACCTGCACTTTGCGCACCAGGAGTCGCGCGGAACCCCGGCTCGCGGTATGAAGGCAGTCGACACTCATCCGCCCGTGGCAGGCGGCGCCCGTCGCCCGGTCCGCTCCGCCCCACCGGTTGAAGTCCTGCCCACGGGAGAGGAGCTCGAACAGCGTGTGCTCGAGGCTTTCCAGAACGATCCCATTCTCTCCGAGTGTGCCATCGACATCACCGCCGAGGCCGATGGAAGCGTGGAGCTGAGTGGCTGGGTGGCGTTGCCTTCCGAGGTGGACTACGCCGTCACGATCACGCGCGGCGTGCCCGGCGTAAAGCAGATTGTCAACTCGCTCGTCCTGCGTCCCTCGCCAGCGGCCTGAGCGCCGCCGGAACGCCTCGTAGCGGCACACACCGCGCGCTGGCCGGGGTGGTTATCTTGCGCGGATGACTGCGCCAGATACGTCGCTGCCGACCACCTATGATGCCGCGGCCACCGAGGCCGCCTGGTACCCTCGCTGGACCGAACACGGAGTGTTCACTGCCGATGCGGCGCGCGCCGCGACGCGGGAACCCTTCGTCATCGTCATCCCGCCGCCCAATGTCACGGCCGTGCTCCACATGGGGCATGGCCTCAACAACACCGTGCAGGACGTGCTCATTCGCTGGCGGCGCATGGCTGGCGACGAGGCACTCTGGGTGCCGGGCACCGACCACGCCGGCATCGCCACGCAGAACGTGGTGGAGAAGCAGTTGGCGGCCGAAGGCAAGACGCGTTTCGATCTTGGGCGCGAGGCCTTCGTGGGTCGTGTCGCCGAATTCGTCGACAAGACGGGCGGCGAAATCCTCAATCAGCTCAAGTCCATCGGTGCCAGCGCCGACTGGACGCGCACAGCCTACACGTTCTCGCCGGAGCTTTCGCGCGCCGTGCGCGAAACCTTCGTGCGTCTGCACGAAGACGGCCTGGTGTACAAGGGGCATCGCGTCATCCACTGGTGCCCGCGCTGCGGCACCTCGCTGAGTGACGAGGAAGCGGAGTTCAACGACAGCAACGGCAAGCTGTATCATCTGCGCTACCCGCTGGCCGACGATCCGTCACAGAGCATTACCGTGGCCACCACGCGCCCTGAAACCATGCTTGGCGACGTGGCCGTGGCCGTCAATCCCGACGACGAACGCTACCAGGCGCTCATCGGCAAGTCGGTGGTGCTGCCGCTCAACGGCGTGGCCATCCCCATCATCGCCGACAGCTACACCGACCCCGCCTTCGGTTCGGGCGCGGTGAAGATCACGCCGGCGCACGACGCCAACGACTTCGAAGTCGGCAAGCGTCATGCGCTGCCCATGCCGGTCATCATTGACGCCGAAGGCATGGTGCGTGAGGTGGAAGCCGCCGCGGGTCGGGTGCCTGCCGCATTCCAGGGTCTCGAGCGCTTCGCGGCGCGTAAGGCCGTGGTGGCCGCGCTCGACGAGGCCGGCGCGCTGGTGAAGACGGAGAACCACGCCCACAGCGTGCGGCGCTGTTACCGCTGCGACACGGTGGTGGAGCCGCGCCTGTCCGACCAGTGGTTTGTGCGCATGCAGCCGCTGGCCGACAAGGCACTCGCAGCGCTGCGCAGTGGTGAGCTGCGCATTCTGCCCGAGCGCTGGGAGGCCGTGTACGTCAATTGGCTGGAAGGCATTCGCGACTGGAACATCTCGCGCCAGATCTGGTGGGGCCATCGTGTGCCCGTGTGGTACTGCGCGAACAGTTGCGGTCAGGCGCCCATGGTCTCGCGCAGCGACGTGAGCGCCTGTGCAGGCTGCGGCGGCGCCGTGCGTCAGGACGAGGACGTGCTCGACACCTGGTTCTCGAGCTGGCTCTGGCCCTTCAGCACGCTCGGCTGGCCTGACGACACGCCCGATCTGCGCGCGTTCTACCCGGGTGATGTGCTGGTCACCGCGCCGGAGATCCTGTTCTTCTGGGTGGCGCGCATGGTCATGAGCGGCTGCTGGTTCCTGGACAAGCCGCCCTTCCACACGGTCTATCTGCACGGCACGGTGCGCGACATGCAGCACCGCAAGATGTCCAAGTCGCTGGGCAACGGCATCGACCCGCTCGATGTCGTGAAGCTCTACGGCGCCGATGCGCTGCGCTGGACCATGATCGCGGGCCTCGGACTCGGTGTCGACGTCATGCTCGACCCCACCGATCTCGACAAGTCGTTCGCGCCCGGACGCAACTTCTGCACGAAGCTCTGGAACATCGGCCGCTTCCTGCTCTCGCGTGTGGGCACCGATCCGGTCGCTCCCGTGTCAGCACTCGATCGCGCACAGTTGGCGCCTGCCGATCGCTGGATACTCGAGCGCCTCGATGTGGCCATTGCCGACTGCAATGCGGCGCTGGGCCCGGCGCGTCCCGCCGACCTGCTGCAGTGGACCGACGGCGAACGTGGTCGCGGGCTCCGACTGTCCGAGTACGCGGAAGCGGCGCGTCGCTTTGTGTGGAACGAGCTGGCCGACTGGTATCTCGAGTCGGTCAAGCCGCGCCTTGCGGCGGAAGGCGCTGACCGCGAGGTGGCGCGCGCCGTGCTCGCGCATGCTTTCGACGGCGCACTGCGTTTGTTGCACCCCATCGTGCCCTTCATCACCGAAGAGCTCTGGCAGAAGCTGCCGCAGTCGCCCGACGGGACCTTCCTTGCGCAAGCACCGTGGCCCACGCTCAGTGGTGAACCGGCTGGCATCGGCGCCGAGTTCGAGTACGTGCGTGAGGCCGTGGCGGCGATCCGACAGGTCCGTGCGGAGTACAATGTGAATCCGGGGGCGTGGGTGGATGCCACGCTCGTAGCCGGAGGTGACACGCTGGACGCAGTGGCGGCACAGGTCGACACCATCGGAGCGCTGGCCCGTGCCAAGGTGTCAGCGGCCGGTGCAGCGCCTGCTGGAGCCGCCGCCCAGGTGGTGTTGCCGAGTGGCGTGGAGCTGGTCATCCCGCTGGCCGGGATGATCGACCTGGGCAAGGAGAAGCAGCGCTTGGAAACCGAAATCGCACAACTCGACAAGCAGCTTACGGCCCTCGATGGTCGTCTGGCCAACGAAGGCTTCGTGGCCAAGGCGCCCGAGGCCGTGGTGGCCGCGGAGCGCGCCAAGGCCGCCGACTGGCGCGCACGACTCGAGCAGTTGCGCAGCAAGCATCAGGCGCTCGGCGCGTGACCTCGCGTACAACGGATTGTTCAACGGATTCGATGTTGCGCCGCCGCGCGGCGGCGCTGCTGAGCGCCGTGTCATTGGCCGTTGCCGCGGCGTGCGCCAATCAGGGCATGCCGCCGGGCGGTCCGCCCGATAACGCGCCGCCGCGCATTCTGGCCATCACGCCGGAGAACGCCAGCGTGATCGGCAAGCCGCGCGATGTCGAAATCCGTTTCGACGAAGTCATCAGCGAAACGCCCAAGGGCGCGCAGGACCTGCGCGAGCTGGTCTTCATCAGCCCCAAGAGCGGCCGGGCCCGCGTGAGCTGGTCGCGCTCACGCATCAGCATTCGTCCTGAGAAGGGATGGAAACCCAACACGGTGTACTCCATCCAGATCCGTGCCGGCATCCAGGACCTGCGCGCCAACGGCATCGACTCCATCATCCGTCTCGTGTTTTCCACCGGCGGACCCATTCCGGCCACGCGCATTACCGGCGTGGCCTTCGACTGGGCGGCCGGTCGCGGGATGCCGGGCAGCGTGGTGGAGGCCATTGCCGAAGACAGCACCACGTATCAGGCCGTGGCCGACTCGGTCGGTCGCTACGAGCTTCGGCATCTGCCGCCGGGGCCGTACCTGCTGCGCGCCTTTGCCGATCGCAACAGCAACCGCGAACTCGAGCCGCTGGAGATCTGGGACTCGGTGCGTGTCACCTTCACCGAAAGCGCGGAAGCGGAGTTCTACGCCTTCCAGCATGACACGGTGGGTCTGCGCATCACGGGCGTGGAAGTGAGTGACAGCAATCGGGTGCTCAAGGTCACCTTCGACAAGCCCTACCGCCCCGAGCAGCAGTTCCTCATCGACAGTGTACTCGTCAAGCGACCGGATTCCTCGCTGGTCATGGTGCGGCTCGTGCAGACCGCCGGCCAGTGGGCCGCGGCCGACAGTGCGCGAAAGAAGGCGGTGGCCGATTCCACGCGCGCCGCGAACGCCGCCAACGCACCCAAGATCGATTCCACACCAGCCATGCGCGCCCGCGCGGACAGCGCCATGCGTGCGCGCCGCGCCGACAGCATTGAAGCGGCGGTGGCTGCAGCCCGGCGCGCGCGTCAAGCTGCCGAGCGCGAGGCCCGAGCGCGTGGTGTGCGCTATGTGCCGCCCGACACCACGCCGCCGCCCAAAATGAATCGCCCCAAAGTGTTCACCGAGATGTTCATTCGGCTGGACACTGCCCTCGCGCCGCAAACGCAGTATCGCGTGGAGGTGCGCGGGGTGCGCAGTCTGGGTGAAGTGGTGCGCCGTCCCTCGCGGGTGTTCACAACCGCGCGGCGTGACACCACAACCCGTCGCGACACCACAGCACGACCGGATACCACGACGCGGCGCGACACCACCGCACGACCGGCGCCCGTGCGACCGGTGCCACCGGACACCTCGCGCAAGTGACCGTGGCCCTGTTCCTCGACCGCGACGGTACCGTCATCGCCGACGCGCATTACCTCGCCGATCCGTCTGGCGTTCGGCTCATTGCCGGCGCCGCGGACGCGGTGCGATGGGCGAACGCGCAGCAGGTGCCGGTGTTTCTCGTCACCAATCAGTCGGGCATCGCGCGTGGGCTCATTACGCCGGCGCAGTACGAAGCCACGCGGGCGCGTACCGAAGCGCTGCTGGCCGAAGCCGGCGCTGAGATCGTGCGAACCTACCACTGTCCGCACTGGCCCGAAGTCTCCGGTCCCTGCAGCTGCCGCAAGCCCGGACTGGGTATGTACCAGCAGGCGGCGGCCGAGCATGGGCTCGATCTCGCGCGTGCGGCGTATATTGGCGACCGCTGGCGCGATGTGCAGCCGGCCATTGCTACCGGCGGTGTGGGCGTGTTGGTGCCGGGCATTGAAACGCCCGTCGATGACGTCGAGCAGGCGCGTTCGGCGCTCTCGAGCCGTTTGCATGTTGCCGACACCTTGAGCGACGCGGTGCGCTGGGCACTCGCCGCACTCGGCCGCGCGCTGCCCTTCCACTCCAACTCCACCCCATCATGACCTCGCGCGCCCGCCTCGGTGTGCTTGCCTCCGGCGGTGGTTCCAATCTGCAGGCGCTGCTCGATCACTTCGCGGGCCCGGCACAATCGGTTGGGGACATTGTGTGGGTGGGCGCCGACAAGCCTGACGCCGGCGCGCTCATGCGCGCGCGCTCACACGGTGTAGCCACCGAAGTGCTCACCACGCCGTCCGACGGCGAGGGCCTCGTGCGTACGCTGCAGGATGCACGCGTAGACACGTTGGTGCTGGCCGGCTATCTCAAGTTGCTGCCCGCCGAGGTGGTGCGGGCGTTTCGCGGTCGCGTGCTCAATGTGCACCCCGCGCTGCTGCCGGCCTTTGGCGGTCCGGGCATGTATGGCCAGCGCATTCACCGCGCCGTGCTCGAACATGGCGCCACGGTCACCGGGGTCACCGTGCACTTCGTCGACGAAGTGTACGACCGCGGCCCCATCATCGCGCAATGGCCGGTGCCCGTGCTGCCGGGCGATACGCCGGCCCTGCTCGCGGCGCGCGTGCTCCGCGTGGAGCACCAGATGCTGCCGCTCTGTGCGGCGGCCGTGGCGGCCGGCGCCGTGCTGCTCGGTGACGACAACCGCGTGCACGGCGAACTGCCGGTGCCGGTGAGCCCCGCAGCGCCCGAATGGCAGTTCGCCCTCACCCCCGATGACACCACGCTCCCGGCGCTGCTGCCGGGACATGTGGCCCGACTGTTTCCCCGCTGACTTCCACCGCTTCCTTCATGCGCGCCCTGCTTTCCGTTTCCGACAAATCCGGCCTCGTGCCGTTTGCCCAGGGCCTCGCGGCCAAGGGTGTTGAACTGGTGTCCACCGGCGGCACGGCCCGCACGCTGCGCGATGCCGGCCTCGCGGTGAAGGACATCAGCGAGATCACCGGCTTTCCCGAAATGCTCGATGGGCGCGTGAAGACGCTGCATCCGGTGGTGCACGGCGGCCTCCTGGCGCGCCGCGATCTGCCCGAGCACATGGAGGCCATCAAGGCGCACAACATCGGCACCATCGATCTCGTCGTCGTGAACCTCTATCCGTTCCGCGAGACGGCGGCCAAGCCCGGCGTGCATCCCGAAGAGGTCATCGAGAACATCGACATTGGCGGCCCGTCCATGCTGCGCTCGGCGGCCAAGAATTTCGAGTCGGTGTGGGTCATCGTCGACCCGGCTGATTACGAGCGTGTGCTCGCGCATGTCACCGCCGGCACCGACGATGCCAGCCTGCGCCGGCTACTGGCCGAAAAGGTGTACGCACACACGAGCGGCTACGATGCCGCCATCGCGCAGTGGTTCGCGCAGCAGCGCGGCGAGCCTTTCCCCGATCGCTACCCGCTGGCCTTCGAGAAGCAGCAGACGCTGCGCTACGGCGAAAATCCGCAGCAGCGCGCCGCCTTCTACGTGGAGAAGCCCGGTACGGGACTGGGCGCGCTGGTCCAGAAGGGTGGCAAGGAACTCTCGTTCAACAACCTGCTCGACTTGGAAGGCGCCCTGCTGGCCATCGAGCCCTTTGGCAGCCAGCCGGCCTGCGCCATCATCAAGCACACCACGCCCTGCGGCCTGGCCACGGGCAGCGACGCACTCGACGCCTACAAGAAGGCACTGGCCTGTGATCCGGTGAGTGCCTTCGGCAGCGTCATCGCGTTCTCGGTGCCGGTGGACGTGGCGGCGGCGGAAGCCATCAGCAGTCTCTTCGTGGAGTGCATTGTCGCGCCGCAGTTCGCGGAAGAGGCGGTGGAGATTCTTGGCCGCAAGAAGAACCTGCGGGTGCTCGAGGGTCGGGCCAACTGGCCGGCCGGCACCATGGATCTCAAGCGTGTGCGTGGCGGCCTCCTGGTGCAGGATCGTGCGCCGTCGCCCACCGATCCGCAGCAGTGGAACGTGGTGACCACGCGTCCGCCCACGGCAGAAGAACAGCGCGATCTGCTGTTTGCGTGGAAGGCCGTGGCCAGCGTGAAGAGCAACGCCATTGTGCTCGCGCGCGGTGGCGCCACCATCGGCATTGGCGCGGGGCAGATGAGCCGCGTGGACGCGAGCTTCGTGGCGGTGCACAAGGCCACGACGCTGGGCCACGACACCAAGGGGTCAGCGCTCGGCAGCGATGCGTTCTTCCCCTTCCGCGACGGCATCGATCAGGCCGCAGCGGCGGGCGTGACGGCCATCGTGCAGCCCGGTGGTTCGGTGCGTGACGCCGAGGTGATCGAAGCGGCCAATGCGCACGGCATTGCCATGGTCTTCACCGGCGAGCGCCTGTTCCGGCATTGAGTGATGTCACCGATCCCAGTGTGGTCAGCCAGCACTGGCATCGCGTTGTACCAGAGCTTGGCAATCGGCCGGATTTCACATCATCGTGATGACCACCGCTCCACACTTGCCCGACATCATGGGCAGGCCGGTCATGATGGAGGTGTTGGGATAGATCTCCACGCTGCGGAACTGCAGCGGGCTGAGCGACTGGATGTCTTCCACATCCACCGGCTGGCGGTTGAGAAAGAATTGCACTTGGCAGCCCTGCCCTTCGATCTGCATGGCCCCGGTGCCCGCGCGTGTGGTGGCCACACTGATGCCACGCGCCGTGCGCTGCGCGAGGATGCCCGGCACGCCTTGAATGAGATCCACCACACCGGCTGGTTTGCGCGCCAGAATGTCATCGCGGGTCAGCAAGCGCCCCGTGCTCACACGAATCTGCAGCAGACGCTCCGCCATGGCCGTCGCATCACGACCAGCTGCGTCCATGGTGGACTGCACCTGCACGGGCGTGAGCTTGGTGAGCCGCGCGGTGGCGAGATTGACCGTATCCGCTACGCCGGCGAACACGTTGATGGGATGATTGATGGGCGCATAACCCAATCGCCGAGCCGTGAGCACATAGGCGCCGGTGGGCGGATCGCGGAACATCCAGAAGCCGCGCGCATCGGTACGCGTGCGCAGCCCGGTCCCCACCAGCGCGACCTCGACATCGGCCAGCGGCCGGCCCACCGCGTCAATGACGTCACCCACCAGCGGCACCCCAGCTCGGCGGGTGGTGTCGGAGTCACGGGGGCGCTCGCTCTGACCCTCGACCGGGCGAGCCAACACGAGCAAGACAGACGCGATGGCCGGCGTCCAGAACCGGCGGCTGACAGCAAACAGGAGTCGCATGCGTCACGCTAGATAATTTCCGGACCAGAGCCAATCCCCCGGGGACAAGAGCCCGCTCCCTGTCGTCATGTCGCGGGCAATCCCATGCATGAGCCCGTCTGTTGCACGTTGGCGTCAGACTGTGGCGAGTTGTGGCCATTTTCCGGAATTTCCTGGCGTCCCCCCAGTGGTATTTCCCTAAGGACGCGGGGCAGAGCGCGCGGCGCGAATCATGCAGTGTTCATCATGAAACGGTCCGCCCTTTGACCAGGAGCTGTCATGCTTGTCCGCCCCCGTCTGTTCTCGAGCCAGGCGCTTCCCGCCCTGCTCCTTGCCGCCCTCGTGGCGCTGCCCGCCTCAACCGTCCAGGCCCAGCAGTGGCAGGACATTTCCAGCGGCGGCTACTGGGACAACAACTCAAGCGACGGCACGAACTGCAACATTGGCCGCATCCTCCGCAACACGGAGGGGAGTTGCAGCAATCAGAAGCCTGCCGGCTGGCTCAGCACGAGTGGTGAACTCATTGCAGCCAACGCCAGGGTGCTGCAGAGCGGCACTGGAACACCTCTGCGCTTCTTCTTCGGCGCCGGCACCTGGGAAATCGAACTGCTGGGCAGGGTGGCAGGCGCCGATGTGCCTTTGGAGTCGCAGTTCGGCTATCAGCTGGCAGACGACTTTGACGTGGAAGCGGCTGTGACGGGTCCCACAACCATCACGGTCGACTTCGGATTCTTCCTCTGGGTGGACGCGTGGAACCCCACTGGTGACCCGCGTCGGTTCTACACCGACATGCTGACGTTCGATGGTGAGGAATTCGCTGCCGCCCCCCAGCAGTTCGCGGTCTTCACAGACATTGGTAACGCCGCTCCGCCGGTATCAGACATTGACGCTTACGGGACTTTCTACCAACTCGCCAACACCGGCACCTACTACGTTGGCGCTGAAGACAACGCCTGCGACCCGATCGCCGGCGCCGGCGGCTGCGCTTTTGGCTATCCGAACAACCGCAATTCCTTCTCCGACCGCGACTACAACGACTTCGTCATCCGCGTGAAGGCCGTCCCCGTGTCTGAACCGGCGCTGCCCGCGCTGCTGGCCAGCGGTCTGCTGCTGCTCGCGGCGCGACGAGCGCGCCGTCACCGCGCAATGCAGCCTTGAGCCACGGCCGCACGATCAATCGGCCGGGCAGGCCGGCGCAGCACAGCACCAACGTCCAAGGCGGGGCCGACTGGTCCCGCCTTGTTGTTTGAGTCGGCCAACTGGCCCCCAGCTTCTCGCCCCGGGCGGTTGTGCCCGGTCCCCCCGCTGGCGAGCTTTGAGGGTTACTGCTCCTCTGCCCACCCGGTCCGCCTCCGGCCCGGGGCGGCTCCACTATTTGTCCCGTCCATGACCGTCGCCGCGACCGCTTCCGCGACTACGGCCACCAGCATCGGTGCCAAGGGCACCGCTGCGGCCGAACTCGACTACCGCCCGTCCTACCTCGCCGCCACCGTGGCGGGGCTCGTGACCTTCCTGCTCTACCTGGTCACGCTCGCGCCGTCCACGTCCATGTGGGACACCAGCGAGTACATCGCTGCCGCCTACGTGCTTGGCCTGCCACATCCGCCGGGCAATCCGCTCTTCGTGCTCATCGGCCGCGTGTTCGCGGTGCTGCCCATCGCACCCACCGTGGCCATGCGCATCAATGTGCTGGCCGCATTGGTCAGTGCCGTGTCGGCGGGTTTCTGGTTCCTCGTCACCGAGCGCGTGCTCGTGCAGTGGATGCCGCGGCGCTGGCAGCGCATCATGGGCGGTTCGCTTGCCGTGCTCATTGGCGCCACCGCCTTCACAGTGTGGAACCAGTCGGTGGTGAACGAGAAGGTGTACACGGTGTCACTCGTTGGCCTGGCGTTCATCTGCTGGCTCACCGTGCGCTGGTGCGACGATCCCGAAGGCCCGGTGGCAGATCGCCTGCTCGTGCTGATCGCCTATTTGCTGGGCCTTGGTTACACCAATCACATGGCCGGCATGCTGGCGGCACCGGCTGTGGGCCTGGCCGTGCTCATTCGCCGTCCCCAGACGCTCATGCGCTGGAAGCTGCTGGTGGCCTGCGCCGCCGCACTGGTGTTCGGTCTCACGCCGTTTGCCACGCAGCCCATTCGCGCCGCGCACTTCCCGGCCATCAACGAAGGCGAACCCACCGGATGCGTGACGGAAATCCGGATGGATTGCACGTTCAGCAAGCTCACGTACGACCGCTTCATGTACAATTTCAACCGTGGCCAGTACGGCAAGCCGGAGCTCGGAGAGCGCCAGGCCCCGTTCACGGCCCAGGTGGGCATGTACTGGTTGTACTTCAAGTGGCAGTGGCTGCGCGACGCCTACAACGAGAACCCGGGGGTGCAGAACGGGCTCGCCGTGTTCTACTTCATCCTCATCATTCTGGGTGGATGGATGCACTTCCAGAAGGATCGACGATCCTTCTGGTTCTTCGGGCCACTCGTGTTCACGATGACGTTGGGGCTGATCTTCTACCTCAACTTCAAGTACGGCCATTCGCAGGCGCCCGAGCTGGGCGACTCGGTGCCACGCGAGGTGCGTGACCGCGACTACTTCTACCTCTGGAGCTTCTCGGCGCTGTCCGTCTGGGCCGCGCTGGGGCTGTTCTACCTCTGGGAGACGGTGGCGACGCTGTTCGGCGCCGACGAAACGAAGCTGGGCAAGACCAACGTCGTGGAGCCGCGGCCGCGCAGCTTCGCACTGGCCTCACCGGTGCTGCTGGTGGCCTTCGTGCCGCTGTTCGGCAACTGGACGCAAGCCTCGCGCTCTGGGCAGACCGACACGGCCGACTTTGCGCGGGACCTGCTCAATTCGGTCGAGCCCTACGGCATCCTGATTACCGTGGGCGACAACGACACCTTCCCGCTGTGGTACGCGCAGGAAGTCGAAGGCGTGCGTCAGGACGTGATCGTGGCCAACACCTCGCTCATGAACACCGACTGGTATGTGCGACAGCTCATTCGCAATCCGGTGCGGGAGTATGACGAGGCCAAGGGGCCGGCCATCTACAAGGGTGGCAACTGGAAGAAGCCCAGCGGCCCGCCGTTCAACCTCAGTTACGACGAAGCCGACGCGCTGCCGCTCTACATCCCCACGCCGCAGAACGCCGCCTTCCAGAAGGGCAACATCATTGCCCAGCCGCGTTCGCCGCAGCTCATGAAGTCCGACCAGCTCGTGTACTTCATGATACGTGACGCCTTCCCCGATCGGCCGCTGTACTTCAGCCGCACCGCCGGCGGGTATCCGTATGAGCTGGGCCTCGAGCGCTATGTGGTGACGCAGGGCATGGCCAAGAAGCTCATGCCCGACCCGCAGGAGCCGGGCGGTGATCTCGTCGTCATTCCCGGCGAAGGCCTCGTGGACGTGAAGCGCTCGTACGAGCTCTGGAGCTCGGTGTTCACCGCCACCAAGTCGCTCGCGGCCCGCAACGGCTGGGTGGACGACGCGTCGGTGGGCATCCCCGATCTCTACGTCATCAGCGGCATCACGCTCGCGGAAGCGCTTGCGCAGACCGGGCGGATGGCCCGCGCCGATTCCGTGTACAACCAGTCGCGCGAGATCGCCAAGGCCATGCGCCGCGAAAGTGTGTTCGGCTTCGAGCGCGTGGCGCAGCCGTTCGCACAGCCCGGCAACGACACGGCCGCACAGCAATTGCTGCTGCCGGCCGATACGGGCCGCGACAGCAGCCGCAACTAGTTCGCCTGGTATGGCCGTGGTCTTTCGCACGTCGGGGATCGACCACAGTCGGTCCCCGCGTCGTTTCCTCACTCAGGAGTCGTCCGTGCGTCGCATGCTTTCGCTCGTTGCCGCTTCACTGCTGTCCACACCGTTCGTTACGTCGTCATCCGCACTGCAGGCCCAGGGCGGCTTCCGTGGCGGCACGCAGATCAAGGACGGCGAGTCCTGCCCCGCGGGCATGACGGAAATCCGCCCACGCACCTGTCTCGCGCCCGAGGGCGCGGTGCCCAGCATCGTCGACTATCGCCCCAAGTCGACACTCAAGGTCCCCGCCAACATGCGGCGTGCCGCCAAGTTTCCGGTGGTGGATTTCCACGGCCACCCGGGCGGCGCGCAGATCGGCAGTGTTGAGGCGCTCGAACGCTTCCGGTACACGCTCGACTCCATCAACGTGCGCCTCATGGTGGTGGCCGGCAACGTGTCCGGCGATCGCCTCACGCAGGGCCTCGCCCTCGTCAAGCAGTCGCCGTCCATGAAGAACCGCGTGGTGTTCCTCACCGGCATCAATTTCAGCGGTGTCGGCTCGCCGGGTTGGGCCGAGCGCGCGGTGGCGCAGCTTGAGGCCGACGTGAAGGCCGGTGCAGTGGGCATCGGCGAGGTGGGCAAGGGCTTTGGTCTGTCCACGCGCAAGGCCGACGGCTCGCGCCTCAAGCTCAATGACCCGGAACTCAAGCCGGTGTGGGCCGCCGCGGCGCGCCTCAAGCTGCCGGTGTTCATTCACACGGCGGACCCGCAGGAGTTCTTCCGCGATCTCGATTACACCAACGAGCGCTGGCTCGAGCAGGCGCTCTTCCCCGAGCGTCGCTATCCGCAGGATCGCTACCCGAGCTTCGAGCAGCTCATGAACGAGCGCGACAGCCTCTTCCGCGCCAACCCGCAAACCACCTTTGTCGCGGCGCACCTTGGCTGGCATGCCAACGACCTCGGGCGACTGGGCAAGATGTTCGACGAGATGCCCAACGTGCTCGGCGAAATGGGCGCGGTGCTCTACGACATTGGTCGTCAGCCGCGCGCGGCGCACGACTTCTTCGTGAAGTACCAGGACCGCATTCTCTTCGGCAAGGACAGCTTCCAGCCCGAGGAGTATCCGTACTACTGGCGTGTGCTGGAAACGCGGGATGACTACTTCGATTACTACCGCGACTATCACGCCTTCTGGAAGCTCTACGGCATCGACTTGCCGGATGCCGTGCTCAAGAAGGTGTACTACCAGAACGCGCTGCGCATCATGCCGGCCGTGCCTTCGGCGGGCTGGCCCAAGTAAGCGCTGCCGGATCCGGCTGGACTGATTATCACGGAGTACTCGGACAAATAAAGAAACCACAGGATCTGCATTCCGCAGGTTCTGTGGTTTTTTGCGAGTTGCTGACCGGGTCGTGTGGGGGCCGAGATCAAAAGCAACTCACGCAGAGGAATGGAGGGCGCAGAGTACGCAGAGGAGGGTGAAAGAATGGGCTGATTTTACATCCTTATCCGTGCTGTTTCCGCTTCATCCGCGTGATCCGCGACAAGGCAGTTGAGCCCCCGACTGCATCTCTCTGCGGCCTCTGCGCCCTCCATTCCTCGGCGTGAGCTGTTGACGATCTCAAGGAATGAGCCAGGCCCTCTGAACGAAAAAACCACAGAACCTGCAGTGTGCAGATCCTGTGGTTTCCTTGGTTGTCCGCGGAATCCGCGATAGTCAGTAAGTCAACGTGTCAGTCGCGACGACCCTGCAGGCGCGACAGCAAACGAAGCAGCTCGAGGTACAGCCAGATGAGCGTGACCATGAGCCCGAACGCCGCGAACCATTCCATGGCCTTGGGCGCTCCCATGCGCACGCCTTCTTCGATGCGGTCGAAGTCCAGCACCAGATTGAGCGCCGCCACACCCGCGATGGCGAGGTTGATGCCGATGGCCAGCGGACCCGACGACGTGAAGTAGCCGATATTCACGCCGAAGAAGCCCAGCACCATGGAGATGACGTAGAAGAGCATGATGCCCATCATGGCCGCCATCATCATGCGCTTGAAGCCTTCACTCGCGCGCAGAATGCGGAAGCGATACAGCACGAACACGCCGGCCGCCACACCGATGGTAAGCAGCACCGCCTGCTGCGGCAGCCCCGCAAATCGCAGGTTGTAGAGTGCCGACACGCCGCCAAGAAACACGCCTTCGAGCGAGGCATACAGCGGTGCCGTCCACCGTGCCCACATGGGCTTGAAGGCCGTCACCATGGCGAGAATGAACCCGCCAATACCGCCGACGAGCATGGCCGGCGTGATGAGTTCCACGCGGCCTGCCGACACCTGCTGCCAGGTGAGCGCCGAGGAGAACGCCAGCACCAGCAGCAGTACGCCCGCCTTGCCGGCCGTGCCGGCCACCGTCATGGGCGTGGCTGCGTCCAGACCCAGCGTATTGCGGGCCGTATCGGCAAACTTGGAGAGTACCGGGTTGTTGCTGCGCATGATCACCTGGGAGTCAACGGGAGAACGAACCGTTCAGAAGCAGAACCTGGCGCCGTCTGTCGCGGCGACCTGATTGGAGTATCGACCCCGGGTGATACCCCGGGCAAGGTGGAAACGATCGCATCCACGCCACCGCGCATCGGATCACAGACCGGCACGCCCAGCAGCGCCTCCACCTCGGCCCGATACGTCACCCACGCGGCTTCGTCGAGCGCCGAGGAGTTGATACTCACGCCGGCCAGCCGCACCGACGGGTTGGTGAGACGGGCCAACCGCAGATACAGGTCGGCCGCTTCGTTGAGCGGTGGGATGGGAAAGCCTGGGCGGTGCTCGATGGTGAGTCGCGTGGGATCATGACAGAGCACGAGGAAGTCTGGCTGCGAGCCATGCAACAGCCCCAGCGTCACCGCCGCATAGGCCGGATGAAACAGCGAGCCCTGCCCCTCAACGACGTCAAAGTGATCGGCGTCGTTGTCCGGCGACAACACCTCGGCGGCGCCGGCAACAAAGTCTGATATGACGGCATCGATGGGAATTCCCTCGCCGGCAATCATGATGCCCGTCTGCCCGGTAGCGCGAAATGTGGCCTTCGCTCCACGCGCCTTCAGCGCCTGCGTGAGCGCCAGTGCCGTGTACTTCTTGCCGAGGGCGCAGTCGGTGCCGACGGTGGCAATGCGCAATCCGCTGCGTTTGCGACCTGTGCCGGCCGGATACGGCTGCTGCAGGTGCCGCACGTCGACCAGGCGCACTCCGCGCCGCGCCGCCGCTTCAACAAGCACCGGAAACGACGACAGCCGCGTGTGCATACCGCTCACGAGGTCGAGACCCGCTTCGATGGCCGCGAGCAGGTCCGGCAGCCACGCGTCGGGCACGGCGCCACCCACCGAGGCAATGCCGATAACGAGACTTCCCGCCCCCTGCGCCGCCGCTTCGGCTGGCGAGAGACGCGACAGGCCAAGCTGCACGGGGCAGCCCGGCACACTCCATTCACCCAGCACGTGCTGCGGGCACCAGTCCCGCAGCCCCTTGGCCGTCTTGGCGTCGGTCTCGTGACGGGAATCGCCGAGATACAACAGATAGGGCGTGCGCAGAGTCAGCATGCTCGCAAATTGTGCATCTGAACCAAGTGGGCGCCAGCGGCAGGCCTGGAGCCCTGATCCGCCAGCGCCGTCCCGCCAGCGCCGTCCCGGCAGCGCCGTCCCGGCAGCGCCCAGCTACTCAGCGCTGGGCCGCTGCCTTGACCGCGGTGCCACTCACCGCCTCACGCACGCGCGACTCCACCCAGCGCGCCATCGCCGGATGCGGCAGAATGGTTTCGGCGACGTAGCGCGACTTCGTGCCGGCAATGTCATTGGCCACCTTGCTGCGGCTCACCACGCCACGCGACAGCAGCACCGGGACTACCATCACCTCACGGCCGGTCAGCTGATTCTGCAGATCGATCAGTTCGCGCACGCGGATCACCGCCTCGGCCCGCACATGCGCGGGGGCATCGTCGCGGACCATCTCGAGCCGCACATCGCGGTAGCCCGTACGCGCCTTCACCGAGTCGGCCACCACACGGAGATTCTGCATCCAGTGCGCGTAGTCTTCGGCGCTGTTGGGACCATGCCCCACGATCAGGAGCGCATGTTCGCGCGGCGTGTTGGTCATGGCGCGCGCACGATCCGTGAGCACATCAGCCAGCTCGGGCGCACTGTCGATGGCCTTGGTCATCACCATTGGCACCGACGTGCGCGGCTTCTCGATGCCCGCCATGTGGAGGTGATGCTGCATCATGTCGTCGAGCGTGATGCTGTCGCCCGCGAGATAGCGGATCTGATCGTAGTGGCCGCTATGGCTGGAGACGAGCATGGGCACGACCACGATGCGCGAGGCGCCGCCCTTCTCGAGGCGCGCCACCACGTCCTGGAAGCGCGTCTTGGCCGCGGCCGGCCCCATGAGGAAGGACACTTCCACCGGGGCGCCCGTCTTTACCTGCCGCGCCACGTCCAGCACGTGCTGGTTCCACACCGAGTCGCCACCGTGCGCCACAATGATGGTGGCCGGGGTGCCGGCGGCAGCACCAAAGGCCTTGGCCGCGGCGCTTGACGCCGGCGACGGTGAGGCCACCGCCGGTGCCGGAGCCCCATGCTGGCTGTGGTCCTGCGCCTGGCCGCGAACCGTGGCCGGGGCCACCACGGCCAGCATCAGCGCCGACAACGCGGACGTCAGGGGCAGAAAACCACGACGCATCGGGAGACCGGCCGCAGGCTGGAAGGGAACGAAAGTGATCATGGCAGGGTTAGTTGAGAACGGCCATCAACAAAGACTCCGAATATTGAACCCGATACCCGAGTATGTCAATCGGGTATGGAATCGGGCCGACACAATTCGCCTGTGCGTGACACCCTGATACATTTCGCCGCACTCCCACTCCGCCCTCGGGCGGGGCGCGGGATTCAGGGGGGATGGTCGAGTGGTTTAAGGCTCCGGTCTTGAAAACCGGCGTACCGGCAACGGTACCGTGGGTTCGAATCCCACTCCCCCCGCTATGCCCGACTCGATGCGCAGCTTCCCCACCCTGGCGCTTCGGCGTCTCCGTCTCGTGTCGCCCGGTGTCGCGGCCGTCACGCTCATGCTGAGCGGGACGGCCGTTGCCGCACAAGCACCCGACGCGCAGTCTCAACCGAGCGCCCGGAGCCAGCCACCGCTGCCGCGCATCACACCCGTCGTATCCGGCGTGAGTCCGCTGTTGCAGGCGGTGCATGCGGCCGGGGATTCGGTTCTCTGGGCAGCGGGACATCGCGGCGTGGTCCTGCGCTCGCGCGACGCCGGTCGCAGTTGGGAGCGACTGAACACGCCGAGCGGCGACTCACTCGAGTACCGCGATGTGCATGGCTTTGGCGCCGACACCGCGTTCATTCTGTCGGCCGGCGCCGGCACCAAGTCACGCATCTATCGCACCTTCAACGGTGGGCGCGATTGGGCGCTGCAGTTTGTCAACCGCGATACGGCCGCGTTCTACGACTGCTTTTCGTTCAGCAGTGCACAACAGGGCGTCGCCTTCAGCGATGCGTCGAACGGTCGCAGCAACATTCTGCACACCAGCAACGGCGGCGCACGCTGGGCGCTGCGTGATGCGCAGCAGGTGCCCGCGCCGCTCGAGGGCGAAGGGGCATTTGCTGCCAGTGGTCAGTGTGTTGCGCACGCCTCGGCCAACCACGTGTTCATCACCACCGGCTCACCCGGCGCGCGTCTTCTTTCCAGTCGTGATGGCGGTCTGACCTGGCGTGCCGACAGCCCCCCCTTTGTGCGCGGCGCGGTGGCAGGCATGACCGGCATCACCTTTGCCACGCCGCAACGCGCTGTTGCAGTGGCCGCCGACATCAATGCGCTGCGCACCGACACCTCCAGTCGCGTCATTGGCGTAACGGAAGACGGCGGTGTGTCCTGGCGATTGCTGCCACGCCCCACGCAGCCTGGCGCGTTGGTAAGCGCGGCCTGGGTGCCGGCGAACGGTGATCGCATCATGGTGGTGGCCAGCTATGGCGGTGCCAGCTACAGCACGGATGCCGGGCAAAGCTGGACCCGCATCACCGATCAGGTGACGACCTCCGTGGCCACGATCGGACGCACGGCCGTACTCGTTGGTGGCAGTGGTCGGATCTGGCGCATCGAATTCTGAACTCCCTCCCCATCATGACCAACATCCTTCGTTCGTGGGGCGCAGTCGGGGCCTCGTTTGCGACTCGCGGTGGCACCCTGTTCTCCGCGGTTCTGCTGGCCGCGTGCGGCGGAGACAGCGCAGCCCCCGTTGACGACACGGCCCTCGCCCCGGCGTATGCCGCCATCACCGCCGACGACATCATGCGCCACACGCAGGTGTTGGCGCATGACTCGCTCGAAGGCCGCGCACCCGCCACAGCGGGCGAAGACAAGACGGTGCGCTACCTCGAGGAGCAGTTCAAGGCCATGGGGCTCGTGGGTGGCATGCCCGATGGTTCGTTCGTACAGAACGTCACCCTGCTCCGGTCCGTGCCGCATCCTGAGGCATCGTTCCATGTGGGCAGCCGCGTCATTCCGCTCTCGCATCCGGCCGACTACTACATGGTCACACGCCGCGAGCAGGCGCTCGTGGAAGCCGACGCCGAACTGGTGTTCGTTGGCTATGGTGTGGTCGCCCCCGAGTATGATTGGGACGACTACAAGGACGTCGACGTCAAGGGCAAGGTGCTGGTGATGCTGGTCAACGATCCGGCCATTCCCGACGCCAGCGATTCGACCAGGCTCGACGCCAACATGTTCAAGGGTTCGGCCATGACGTACTACGGCCGCTGGACCTACAAGTACGAGATCGCCAGTGCCAAGGGGGCAGCAGGCGCGATCATCATTCACGAGACCGGTCCGGCCGGCTATCCGTTTGCAGCGCTCTCGAGCCTCGCGCGCGAGAACCTCGACATCAAGTCACCCGGCGGCAACATGTCGCGCACCGGCTTCGAGGCCTGGATCACGCAGCCCAAGGCTGAAGAACTGCTGAGCGCGGCAGGCCAGAACTTCGCCGCGCTCAAGGCCGCGGCGCTGCGCAAGGACTTCAAGCCCGTCGCACTGGGTGCGCGCGCACGTGTGCGCCTGGCGAGTGAACTCAGCACGGTGCAGTCGCGCAACGTGGTGGCCATGCTCCCCGGCAGCGATGCAGAGCGCAAGAACGAGTACGTGATCTACTCGGCGCACTGGGACCACATGGGACGCGACACCACGCTCAGTGGCGATCAGATTTTCAACGGCGCACTCGACAACGCCTCGGGAACGGCGCAGATGCTGAGCATCGCCAAGGGATTTGCGGCGCTGCCTACCAAGCCGGCGCGCTCCATCCTGTTCGTCGCGCTCACCGCCGAAGAGAAAGGCCTGCTGGGCGCGCGCTACTTCGCCACGCAGCCGCCGGTGCCGTTGTCCAAGGTGCTGGCCAACATCAACATGGATGGCGTCAATCAGTGGGGCCGCACCAGCGACATGGTGGTCATCGGTTTTGGCAACAGCACACTCGATGACGTGCTGGCTGATGTACTGCGGCCGGCCGGACGCAGCATTGGTCCCGACGAAGAGCCCGAGAAGGGGTACTTCTACCGCTCCGATCACTTCGAGTTTGCCAAGCAGGGCGTGCCGGCACTCTACACCGAGGCGGGCAGCCGCTTCATCGGCAAGGACTCGAGCTTTGGTGCGCAGAAGCGGGACGAGTACACGTCGAAGGACTATCACCAGGTGAGCGACGAGGTGAAGCCCGACTGGGACCTGAGCGGTGCCGTGGAGGATACCCGCGCCCTGCTGGCCGTGGGCTACCGCGTGGCGAATGGCGAGACCTGGCCCACCTGGAAGCCGGGCACCGAATTCAAGGCCAAGCGTGATAGTACGCTGGCCAAGCGGACGCCCTGACCCCAGCGACCCGCCATTGCCCGGAGCGTACCCGGCTGTGTAGATTCCCGGTCTGTCATGGTTCGCGCCTGTCGTGCGCCACGATGGCACGGAGTCTCCGGTGCAAGCCGCGGGTCCGTGGGGTGTTGGAGAGATGGCCGAGAGGCTGAAGGCACCGGTTTGCTAAACCGGCATAGGGGGTCAACCCCTATCGCGGGTTCGAATCCCGCTCTCTCCGTTCCGCGGGTCCGCTGCAATGCCGGCGGGCCCGCGTTTGTTTTTCCGGGCATGAACGTGTCCATCGCGTTCTGTCATCCATCCGGTCAGTGGCCGGACACCGACTCTGCCGACCTTCAGGTCGTGGTGCATATGACGTCTTCGCTTCCCCAGACGCTGCGCGTGCGTTTCGCGCCGTCTCCCACGGGCTTCCTGCATGTGGGTGGGGCACGTACCGCCCTCTTCAACTGGCTGCTGGCCCGCAAGTTCGGTGGACAGTTCCTGCTTCGCATCGAAGACACCGACCGGCAGCGCAGCACCGACGAAAGCACGCGCGCCATCTTCGAGGGGCTCGAGTGGCTGGGCCTCAACTGGGATGAGGACGTGGTGTATCAGGGCGCCAATGTGGCGCGGCATGCCGCCGATGCACACCGCCTGCTCGAGTCCGGCGCCGCCTATCGCGACTTCACCACCCCGGCCGAAACGGAGCGCCTGCGGGCAGAGGCCGAAGCGCGCGGCGACGTGTACCGCTTCGATCGCGCGCAGGCCATGCTGAGCGACGAGGATCTGGCGGCGCGACTGGCTGCCGGCGCGCCCTATGCCATTCGCTTCAAGGTGCCCGAGGGCCACACGGAGTGGCATGACCTCGTGCACGAGCGCATTGCGTTTCCCAACAAGGACATTGAGGACTTCGTCATCCTCCGCTCCGACGGAACGCCGGTGTACAACATGGCCGTCGTCTCAGACGACATCGCCATGGGCATCACGCTTGTCATGCGCGGTGACGATCACATTTCCAACACCCCCAAGCAAATCCTGCTGTATCGCGCGCTCGGCGCCACGGTGCCGCAGTTTGCGCATGTGCCCATGATTCACGGCACCGATGGCAAGAAGTTGAGCAAGCGTCATGGGGCCACCGCCGTGGGTGACTATCAGCATCAGGGACTCCTGCCGCAGGCCATGCTCAACTTCCTCGCGCTGCTGGGATGGTCGCCCGGTGACGACACGGAAGTCATGACGCTCGCGCAACTCGTGGACAAGTTCCACGTCGAGGGCCTGCAGAAGAAGGCCGCGGTGTTTGACACCAAGAAGCTCGAGTGGATGAACGGTCAGCATCTCGCGCTCATTCCCATCGCGGAGCTCGGGGCGGTGGTGGCGCCGCTGCTCGAGAAGGCGGGGCTCGCGACCGTCGCGGAGCTTGAGGCGCGCGCAGCCTGGTACCATGGGGTGCTGGAACTGCTGCGCGTGCGCGCGCGGCTTACCGACGAGATCGTGGCGCAGGCGCGGCCATTCTTCGGCGAGACGGTGGAGTACGACGCCGACGCGGTGAGCAAGCAGTGGCGGGACGCGGCGCTCACGGCCGACGTGCTGCAGGCCACACACGACGCGCTGGCCGAACTGCCCGCGTGGGAGATGGTCGCCATGGAGGAGCGCCTGCGCACTCTGGCCGAAGTGCGTGGCATTTCGGGCGGCAAGATCTTTCAGCCGCTGCGTGTCGCGCTTGTTGGCCTCACGGTGAGCCCGGGCATCTTCGATGTGCTCTACTACCTCGGTCGCGATCGCGCCCTCGCGCGCATCGCGGCGGCGGTGCAGTACCTGCGGGCGGGCTGAGTGGGCCGCTGGGTCCGTCGCGTAAAGTCGGACACCTGGCTGACCGCCATATCGTCAACAGCTCACGCAGAGAACAGCAAGAGAACCGCAGAGGGCGCGGAGAACAGCAGTCCGGGTTGAACTGCCTCGACGCGGATGTCGCGGATGAGGCGGAAACCACACGGATGAACGGCCGCGATTCAATACTCGGGGCAGCGCACCTCTGCGCCCTCTGCGGTCCTCTTGCTGTCCTCTGCGTGAGCTGTTGACGATCTCGCTGAGTCACCGAGGATTTCCGCTCGCAATGAACCAGCAACAACATCACGGAGCCAACTGGCCTGAATAGACTCTGCGGAAGAACGAAACTGATCCGTGTTGTTTCCGCCCAATCCGCGTCATCCGCGACAAGGCTGTTGAAGGTATCTGCCGCCGGTACGCCGCCTGTTCACTGACTTTGTGGCGGCCCAAAGACCCATAACAGCTCACGCAGAGCACAGCACGAGAACCAAAGAGGGCGCAGAGAACAGCAGTCCGGGTTGAACTGCCTCGACGCGGATTTCGCGGATGAGGCGGAAACCACACGGATGAACAGCCGCGATTCAATACTCGGGGCAGCGCACCTCTGCGCCCTCTGCGGTCCTCTTGCTGTGCTCTGCGTGAGCTGTTGACGATCTCGCCGATGCACCAGACCATCGGCGCAGCACGCAACCAGTGCGCTAGCGCGGCGGATCCTGCTTGTCGGCCGTCCGCACCGGAGCCGCCACGCTGGCGCTCGGTGCACGCAATCGGTCACGCCGCTCCGTATCGCGGCGCGCATCCATTTCCTTGACCACACGGCGGAACTCGGCTTCACCCAAGCCACGTGAAGACATGCGCTGAATGTCAGCGCGCGCCTGCTGGAGACGTGCGCCATTGCTCATGGCCGTGGGATTGGCGGAGAACTGCGCCGCGGTGGCCGCGTTGAGCGGCAGGAGCCCAAGCAGCGCATTGGGAATGGTGACCTTGCCGAGCCGAATGCCCTGCTGATCCCAACCCCAGCGATTGCCGTTACCGTCGGTCTTCGTCCAGTCACCGGGCTGACGGCCCGTCTGTCCGCGCGCACGGGCGAGCGAGTCGACCGAATCCTGCGCCGCCATGAGCACGCCGCGCATCATCTCACCGATGTTGTCCGCACGATCACCCTGCACAGCCCCACCACCGCCACCACCACCGACCGGACCACGCCAGACGCGCTCGTCATTGTAGCCGGGCCGCACGCCCCGCACGTTCGGGTCGAGCGCCCCCACCCCATTGCCGGGCGCGGCGCTGCCGGTGTCGCGGGACACCGCAGGAGCCGGAGCGGCTGTCACCGGCGCGTTAGGAACGCCGACAGGCTGTGGCGACGGCGCAACCTGCGTCGGCGGTGTTTGTGGCCGCGGCCTGACCGCCACGGGAGGCGTGACCTGCGTAGGCTGTTCGCGCGGCGCGATGTACGTCAGCCGCTCCTGGCGCAGCTCTTCATTGCCAAACGGAAGCAGCCGACGGAAGGAGTAGCCCTTGGGAATGACCTGAACCAGGAGGGCCACCGCCACGACATGCAGCGCGACTGCGAGCAGCACCGTACGCGGCGAGCGCCTGTCCTGCTGCGGCAGCCCTTGCAGCCGCTGCCCCAGCGGCGGCTTGGTACGCGCACGCTGTGGCCCCGCCCCGCCCATTCCGGACGGCTCGTGCGCACCCGGAGGTGAGGGAGGCGGGACACGATCGGTCATCTGAGAAAGATAGTCGGTTTTCCAGGTGACGATGGGTCAGGAAGGCGCCACTACGGGATTAGAGACCCGGCTCAGGCCCACCAGTTCCACCTCCACCACGTCGCCCGGCTCGAGTTTGCGGGTGCCGGCCGGCGTGCCAGTCGCCACCAAGTCTCCGGGCTCCAGCGTGAGGTACTGCGAGATGTAGTGCAGCAGAAACGGGATCTTGAACACCATGTCAGCGCCCGTGGCCTCCTGCACCACCTGACCGTTGACACGGGTCACGAGCTGAATGGTTTCCAGATCGGCAGGGACCGGCGCCACCGGGCCGAGCGGACAGAAGGTGTCGAGCCCCTTGGCCCGCGCCCACTGGCCGTCATTGCGCTGCAAATCGCGCGCGGTGACATCGTTGAGCGCCACCACACCACCGATGGCCGCCCGCGCTTCCGCCTCACTGCCGGCCTTGCTGAGCCGGGCACCCATTACCACCGCAATCTCACCCTCGAACTCGATGTGCGTGGAGACGGGATGCAACACGATCGATTCACCTTCGCGGATGATGGCCGAGGGCGGCTTGAGAAACAGCAGCGGTTCCTTGGGCACATCGTTGCCCATTTCCCGGGCATGCGCCACATAGTTGCGGCCGACGCAGACGATCTTGGATGGTGTTGGCACGGGGTGAACCGGTTGGAATTGGACGGGATGCCGGACTCAAGACTCTGAACCTGAACACACGACTCGGAACTGATCAGTTTCGAGTTCTGGGTTCAGGTTTCGTGTCTCGAGTCAAACTACTCGCCGGCCAACTCATCCGCGTTGACGCCGGTAGAAGGCAGACACCTCGCCCACCACCTCACCCCACGCACCAGAGACCCGCCGCGCCGGTGGCAAACCCTCCAGCAGCGATCGTCCATAGCGTTTCGTCACCACACGCGGATCACTCAACACCACCACGCCGGCGTCAGTCCCGCTGCGAATGAGACGGCCGAAGCCCTGCTTGAGGCGCAGCGCCGCGTGCGGCAGCATGTACTCCATGAAGCTGTTGCCCCCGCGCGCTTCAATGGCTTCGCACTGCGCCGCCACCACTGGCTCGGTTGGCACACGAAACGGCAGCTTGGCAATGAGCAACCCACGCAGCGCCTGACCCGGCACGTCAATGCCCTCCCAGAAGGTGGCGGTGCCCAGCAGCAGGGCGCGCCCCGAATCACGGAAGCGCTGCAGCAGCACATCCCGCGGTTCTTCGCCGTGCACCAGCAACGGCCAGCGGCCCGCGGCGCCCGCATCACGCAGGGCGGCCGCCATCTCCCGCACATCGCGGTGACTGGTGAACAACACGAACAGCCCGCCATCGCTGGCCGTGGCGAGATCCGTCAGATGCCGCGTCACTGCTGCGAAATGCGCACGCGCATCTTCGTTGGGCGCCGGCAGGTCAGTGGGCAGCACCAGCAGGGCCTGACGCGGATAATCGAACGGCGACGGAAACACGGCCGTCACGCGCTCTCGCTTGACCTGATCGACACCGAGCCGTTTCTCGAGAAAGCTGAAGCCACCGTCGGTGGCCAGTGTGGCACTGGTCACCACCGCGGTATCAAGTCGCTCGAACAGGTCCTCGCGCAGCACCGGCGCCAGGTCGAGCGGTACACCGTGCACCGCCACATTGCGTTCGCCGTTGGCTGAGGGCTTGCCCTGATACTCCATCCAGCGCACCACCTTGGGCCCATCGCCGGTGGGATTGAGCCCCTTGGAGAGGGCGTCGCCAGCCGACTGCAAGCGACGTATGACCGCGCGTATCTCGTTGAGCAGCGACTCCATCTCCTGCGCGCGCTTGCTGTCACTCTCGAAGCGTTCGCGCACCACCTCGAGCCCCTTCCCCAGCGCGTCGATTTCAGTCAGCAACTCGCCGAGCGTTTCGCCAATGCCGCCGAGCCACAGCGGATGCTGTTGAAACGTGTCGGTCAGACGCATGACGGGCTGGCCCTCCTGCTCCAGCACGGCCGCCAACAGTTCGAACAGCAGCTGCGCGCGATCACGCGCGGTGACCGTGCTGGAAAAGAGGCCGCTTTCGATGAGATCGAGGCTGGCTGTGCTGAGCAGGTCGCGCTTACCCACGAGACGTGACACCAGTGTGGGCAGGAGACCACGTCCACGCCGCTCGAGTCGGGCAAACAATCGCGCAAGCGCGCGACGCGTGACACTGTGCCCGAGGTGTGCGGCCGCCGCGTCTTCGAGATGATGCCCCTCGTCCACCACCAGACGACGATAGGCCGGCAGCACGGCCGCCTCCTCCCAGTTCTGCACCTGGCGCCGAACGGCCACGTCGCTGAGCAGGAGGTGATGGTTGACCACCACCACATGCGCGGCCGCCGCCTCACGCCGCGCCTTGAACAGATAGCAGTCGTTGTAGTGGGAACACTTCATGCGGGTGCACAAGTCCGGCTCGGCGGACACCTCATCCCACACATCGGCACGTGGCGGCGTGGCAAGGTCGGCCAGCGAGCCATCACTCGTGCGCGCCGCCCACTCGACAAGCTTCTCGAGCTCATCGCCGACACCGTCGTCGAACAGCGCGGCGCCGGCACCCGTGGCCTGCTCCAGACGCTGCAGACAGAGGTAATTGCGCCAGCCTTTGAGCAAGGCGAAGGTCACCGTCTGGTCGGTGAGCGCCTGCTTGAGAAACGGCAGGTCCTTGGCCACCAGCTGCTCCTGCAGCGTGATGGTGTTGGTGCTTACCACCGTGCGCTCACCATTGGCCGCCGCCCAACGCAACGCAGGTACCAGATACCCGAGCGACTTGCCGACGCCGGTGCCGGCTTCAAGCAGCGCCACCCCACCCCGGTTGTAGCGCTGCGCAACTTCCGCGGCCATGTCGCGCTGACTCGGACGATCCTCGTAGTCGCGCGCCGACGACGTGCCGTTGCCTACGCCACGCATGACCGCCGCGATGGGACCGTTGGGGCCCAGCGTCTCGTGAATGGCCTCGATGGCCAGCGGCACACGCTCACGCTGTGTGGGAATCTCGGTGACCACGTAGACCCGCGTGGCGCCATTGTCGCAGATGGCGAAGCCCACGCCATTCTGATGCAGACGCCACGCCACCTCGAGGTCCGCCTCACTGGGCGTCAGCTCACCGGAGGGGTGATTGTGCAGCAGCATCTGCCCGCGCTCCGCCACGCCTGGCAGTGCGAGCACACTCTGCACATCACCGGCGGCCACCTTGCGCGCCGTGGCCAGCATGCCGTCCTTGTCCACTGTGCAGACAAAGCAGACTTCGTTGCCACCATGCAGCAGAATCTGCGTGCGCACGGCCTGTGCGGCCGCCTTGGCGAGGCGGGGTTCTCCCGACGTGGTGCTGGCCATGAACGTGCCGACCTGCCCCGGCCTCAGGTCTTGCGCGGCTTCTTCTTCGCGGCCGGAAAGAGCACGTTGTTCAGAATCAGACGATAGCCCGGCGAGTTGGGATGCAACGACAGATCCGTGGGGGCGCTGCCAATGGCATGCTGCGGATCTTCCGGGTCATGACCACCAAGAAAGGTCCACGAGCCTTTGCCGTAGTCGCCGTGCAGATACTTGGTCCACGGCGCGCCTTCTTCCTGCGCCAGCACGGTCACGCCGCTCTTGACCACGGCACGATTGAAACTGGTGGTGACGCCATAGAAATCCGAAACCACCGTGCGATGATTCTGCACGAGCATGCTGGCCACCGGATCGAGCTTGGCCGAGAACTCAAAGAGGCTGAACGCACCGAGTGGCTGGCGTCGCGACGGCACGTTGACCTGGTGGCCGTCGATGTCACTGAGCGCATTCACGTAGGGCGACGGCTCGATGTGCGCACCCTGAAACGCCAGGGCGCGTGTCCAGTCGAGCCGGGCATCCGCGTCTGGCGCCGGCGGCGTGCCGTCAGAGAACGGCCCCGCGATGTCCACCGCGAACGACGCAATGGACAGGTCGAGCGACTCGGTGGCTCCACACATGGCAAAGAGAAAGCCACCGCGCTCCACGAAGGTCCGGATGCCGTCGGCCACCGCCTTCTTGAGCGTGGGCACATCACCCTTGCCGAACCGACGTCCCGTGGCGAGATCGCGCTCACGCTGCGCGATGAACCAGGGTGCATCGCGATACGCGAGGTAGAGCTTGTTGTACTGCCCCGTGAAGTCCTCGTGATGCAGGTGCACCCACTCGTACTTTGACAGGTCACCACGCAACACATCGTCATCCCACACGGACGTGAAGTCGATGCCGGCGTAGGTGAGCGCGAGCGTCACGGCATCGTCCCAGGGTGGCTGGTCGACCGGACGATAGATGGCAATGCGCGGCGCGCGCTCGAGCACGACGGCGTCCATGTTGCCGCCAGCGATCTCCGCGCGCGCGCGGGCCACGTCGGCATCGGTCCACGGTTCAACCGACACGCCGTCGAGTGCCGCGCGCTTCCTCAGGTCCGGTGCGTCGGGAACCAGAAACGCGCCGCCGCGAAAATTCAGAAACCACTCGGCCTTCTGTCCGGACTTGAGTGCCTGGAAGGCAACGCCGTAGGCCTTGAGGTGATTGCGCTGCGCGTCGTCCATGGGCAGCATCAGGTGCTGCGCCGAGGCCACATCAGGCCGAAGGACGCACAACAGAGCGAGGGCAAGCAGCGCGCGCAGCATCATGCGGGCAATCTAGCGGGAGGGAATGCGAAGGGGCGGCCAGGCGAGGGGGCCACGGGCGACGAGGCCACGGGCGACAAGGCCACGGGCGGCACCGTCCCCTTGAGTTTCTCGAGTTCACGGCGGGCCTGGGGAGCCAGGGCACTGCCGGTGTAGTCCACCAGCAACTGCTCGAGATGCGCGCGGGCTCCGTCCTTGTCGCCCTGCGCCAATTGCAGACGCGCCCAGCTCAGCAGGGCCTCAGGCGCTTCGGGACTCGTGGGATACTGTGTGATGATGCGACTCCACACCGCCGGCGCGGCATCGCGCGCACCCAGCCGCGCACTGATGGCCAGCACGGCGGGCGCCGCCGCGCCAACGGAGTCAGCCAACGCAGCAAACTGTTTGGCGGCTCCCGCCGAGTCACGCCGGGCGAACGCGAGGAAAGCCCGCCCGACCGCCGGCGAGCGGTCCAAACGCACACGCGCGAGCAGCCCCAACGCGTCCACCAATTCAGGACGCTGCGTGGACGCTCGCACGAGACGACGCCGCGCGGTGGCCAGGTCGCCATCGTACAACGCCAAGGCGCCGGCGATTTCGTCGTCGTCCTGCAAATCGCTTTCGCTCATTGCGCGGCGTGCCCGCTCCACTTCCCCGACCCGCAGCCACGCCGTGACCAGCGGTCGGGTCAGCGCCGCCCGCGTGACCTCATCAAGGCTGCCGCGTTCGCGATCCAGCACAGACTGGGCCTCGGCCACACGACCAGCCTCACCGAGGGCTGCGATCTCGAGCGGCAGCAAGGCCTTGCGGCGCGTGCGCTCCGATGTCGTGTCACGCGCGCCGCGCGATGGCGCCGGTGGTGTTCGGCGCACCATGGCGAGCGCCGCAGCCGCATCGCCACTGCGCAAGCGGGCATCCGCAGCACGTTGCTGGCTCTCGAGATCGCCACGCTGCGCAAACACCGCACTCCAGGCCTCGGCAGCCACGCTCCAGTGCTCACCGGACTCGGTACGCTCACCGAAGGCGCGCCAGGCCGCCAAAGTACTGTCGTCCGGCGGCAATGTGGCCATGACCTGCCACGCGCGACGGGGTTCACTCCAGGCCAGTTCCAGCGAAGACAGCAGACGACGGCGCCCCAGTTGCGCAGGCGGAGCTTCGAGGACGCTGCGAATGGAATCGCGCGCCGCAACCGGCGCACGCTGCATGCCATACAGCGCGGCCGTCTCGAGCCACGGCTGATCGATCAGCGCTTCACGATAGGCACGCGCCGCCGCATCCCATCGGCCCAGCGACACATGCAATTGCGCCGTCTCGCCGGTGACGGCGCCCGGAGCGCCCAGCGTCCGCGTAGCCTCCTGCAAGAGCGAATCGGCGGCGAGACTCCGCCCCTGCTGCATGAGCAGGCGCGCATACTCGCGGTACGGCGCACCATCGTTGGCATCGGCGCGCCGCCACATCTGAAAGGCCGTGCGCGCCTCATCATCACGACGCATGGACACGAGCGTCCGAAGATGGATCTGGTGGGCCGTGGGATCGGTCGGGCGGCGCTGCAGCACCCGACGCGCCATGGGTACAATGGAATCCAGCGCTCCCTGCTCGAACCACACACGTTCGAGCCCCAGCATGGCCACCGCCAAACGATCCCCGTCGGTGGCACCTGCGGCCAGCACCTGCAACACGACTTCCTTGTACGCGTCGGCGGCGCGTGCACGCTCGCCCTTGTCTTCGGCATCGAGCGCGCGAGCCAGCGGGTCTGTTGGGACGCTGCCGCCGGCGCGCGCCGTCTGCGCCTCGAGCGGCATGAGGCACAGCGCCGTGAGAAGCGCCGCCGGAATGAGTTGAGACAGTCGCTTCATGATGAGGGCCCGCCCCACACGCTTACTGCGGTGGTACGCTGCCATTGAGTCGACGGAAGTACTCGATCACCAGACGGCGATCTTCAGGCCCCAGCCCACGCAAGTCGTTCCACGTGGGTGGCTGATAGCGCCCCGCCGCCCGGCCCGAGGCGGAACCGTCGACACGACCGGTACCCTGACCGGTGCCGGCCTTGGCTTCGCGCGGGCCCTGATCATCCCGCTCATCCTGCTCGAGAAAGCGTCCGGCGTCGAGCAGACGGCGATACAGCGACTGCTGACGCTGCGCGACGTTGGGATCGAGTCCACCACGCTCGAGTTGCTGCGCCAACTGCTGGGCCTCACGCGCCAGGGCATCGGTGCGTCCGGTCTCATCGAGATCGGAAACGTCCGTGAGGTTGCGCGCGACTTCGCGCTGCTGCCGCGCGAGCACGCGTGCCTGCTGCTGCGCCTGATCACCCTTGGCGCCGCCCGGCATGAGATTGAGTCCCTGCATCTGGCTGTTGAGCTGCCCCTGCTGCTGTGCAAGCTGCTTGAGCTGCTCCATCATCTCGGTGAAGCCGGAGGCCGACTGCGCGTTGTTGACGCGCTCGCGATCGCGTACCAAGGATGACAGCGCCTGATTGAGCGCCTCACTGGCGTCTTTCATGGCGCTCTGCGCCTGCTGCGAACCACCCGGCTGGCCCGACTGCTGCATGGCCTGCGTGGCCTGTTGCACGCGGCGCTGGGCTTCACCCATGGCCTTCTGTGAACGCTGCGACAGCAGAGACGACGAGCGCCCGGCTTCTTCGAGCTTTTCCGCCGTCTGCTGCACACCCTGCTGCAGTGCACTCTGCTCACCCTGCATGCCCTGCGCGCCGTCCTGCTTCATGCGCTGCTCGAGCTCGGCCTGCTGCCTGGCCAACTGCATGGTCTCGTTGATGGCCTGATCGAGTCGATCCGATAGCTCACCCTTCCAGGCGTTTACCTGCGCATCACGCGCCTGTCCGAGCTGCTGCGCAGCCTTGTCCATGGCGTCGGCAGCACGACGCGCCTGGTCTGACGGGTTGCCCTGCTGACCTTGCTGGCCCTGCTGGCCCTGCTGGCCCTGCTGGCCCTGCTGGCCCTGCTGGCCCTGCTGGCCTTGCTGGCCTTGCTGGCCTTGCTGGCCCTGCTGGCCCTGCTGGCCCTGCTGGCCCTGCTGGCCCTGCTGGCCCTGCTGGCCTTGCTGCTGCTGACCTTGTTGACCTTGCTGCTGCTGGCCTTGCTGCTGCTGACCTTGTTGGCCTTGCTGCTGCTGGCCTTGCTGCTGCTGTGCCTGTTGCTGGCGCGCGGCCTCACGCGCCGCGTCACGCGCCGCCTGCGACATGGCATCCGCGGCCTGCTTGGCCAGGGGCTGCGCCTCACGCGTCTTCTCCGCGCCAGAGCGCGCGCCGGCCTCCTCGAGACGCTTGGCCAGATTCTGCACTTCGCGCTCGATGTCGCGCGAACGTTCAGCCAGCGATCGCGGGTCCGTGCTGCTGCGCTGCTCTGCGCCGTCCTTGGCTTCGCCGGGCTTGCCGTTGGCATCACGGCGCTGCGCGCCATCCATGCGATCGGCCATTTGCCGCTGCTCCTTGGACAGATCGCGCGCGTCGTCACGCAACGTCTGCATGGCGCCCTCGAGCGCGGCCCGCTTGAGCATCTCGGCACTGCGCTCGAGCTGCTCGCGCATCTGCTTCTGCTGCTCCGACAGCTGTTGCATGGACTGCTGCGCCTGCGTGCCGCTCAAGCGATCGGCATTGCGGTTGAGCTCCTCGAGCTGCTTCTGCATCTCGGGCGTCATGGCGTCACGCAGCATCTTCTGGATGTCGCGCATGCGCGACGCCAGCGTGGTATCGAGCGCGTTCGCGTTGCGCAGCCGGGACTCGAGTTCCTGCGCACTCTGACGCAGGGAATCCACGCGCGCGCCCAACTGCTGCTGCTCACGCGCCATCTGCTTGGCCTTCTCGGCCGCGCTGAATGACATCGACTGCGACTTGTTGCCTTCGCTCTTGGCCCCCGCCGACGGGTTCTGCTCGGCGGCGTTGCCCTGCAGTTCGCGGCTGCGCGAGGCATCACTGGTATTCTGCTGCAGCCGGCGTTCCTGCTGCGCCAACTGCGCCGCACGCTGCGCCAGCGAGTCGGCCAGCGCGCGCGCCATCGAACGCTGCTCGGCCAAGGTGGGCATGCGCAGAATGATCTCGGCACTCACCGACTCCTGCGCCCACGGCGAATCGTCGGTGGCCACCGCCGTTACGTGCAGCTTGTCGCCGGGCTCGAGTTGGCGTCCATCAAGCGTGAGGGTGGCGCCCCCCTCAAACACCGGCGACCCGGGCGCCGCCACGTCCACACGCTCGCGTGCCACGGCACCCGTTGCGCCATCGGCGCCAGCGCGTTCACGCCATACCACGAGATGCACGCGCGCGACGCCATGGTCATCACTCGCATCAACAAGCACCGCCACCTGGCCCGTTGGGCCGATGGCCGTGTCGGTCATGGGCGCCACGATTTCGACCGCCGGCTTCTGGTCGGGGATGACCGTGAACGGCAGGGCATCCGGAAGTTCGGGCGCCAGAACCGCTCCATCAGCACGGGGTGTGGCCTCGGCAAGCCACTGCCAGGTGCCGTCGCGATCGATGGGCAGCAAGGCCTCGGCAGGCTGCCCCGTCCCCACGGCATCGCCCGCAAGCTGCATGGCGATAGTATCGCTGCCATTCACGAGACGAGCGTCGCGCGCGCCGGCGTGCAGCATGACCCGCACACGAACGCGCGTGCCCCGCGGTACGCGCAGCGGCGGCACCGGTTCCAGCGACTCATCGCTGCGGCCGAGATACGCCGGATACAACGCGCGCAACGACACGTCGCCAATCCAGCCCCGATCTTCGATGACGAGTGCGGCCTGCAGTTCCGGCGCCCGTCCGTCACTCACACGCAGCGCCGTGGGGGCGCGCACGGGCCCGAGCGGCAACTGCACCCGTCCGTCATCGGCCACCTGGAGTGTGGTATCGCGCCAGGCCTCACCTTCGGCGCGCCAGGCGATCTGCACCGTCTCACGCGACGGCGCCACCACGCGCACCGTCACCGGCATGCCGCGGGGCACACGCAAGGGCAATCGATCAAACGTCATGGCAGGCAGCAGCGTGCCGCGCCATGCCGCAAACGGACGACGCATGACCGACAAACCATCGGGCACAACACGCGCGGCTGTCGCGACGGCCGCCACACCAAGGGCGGCTGCACAACCGGCCAGCGTGACACCGCGCAGCACGCGACCCGCGGCCAGCGGCACCAGTGGACCGGCCGTCAACTGACGTGCCACGTCTTCTGCAGCGCGCGCGCCCAGCACGCCCTGCTCCGCCACTTCCAGCGCGCCGCGGAGCGCACCGGCCCGCAGCGATTGCTCCGTCTCAATGGCACCGGCCAGCCCCGCGCGTGAAAGCAGCGTGGCATGACGCGCGCGCCACCAACGCACACCGGCCCACGCCCCACCGAGCCCCAGGGCCCACATGACAAATGGTGCGATGCGCGGCGCGCGCATCCAGCGCCCATCAGCCAGCAGTAGCGCGCCGAGCGCGATGGCCAGGGCAAAAACAGCCAATACAAGGAGAACGGATCCGGCATGCACACGCGCCTGCAACCCGCCCTGCTCGTTGGCGAGGCGGGTATCGAGAGAGCGCTCCGCGGATGATGCGGTTCGCAGTGCCGGTGCGGTCATGGGGTCACCCGCGCCGTGGTCGCGTACGTGAAGAGATTGATGCCGAGTCGCAGTGCGGCCTCATGCAGCGCGGGCGGATCCGGATATGTCCCCACGTCTTCCCATCCGTTGCCAAGGTCAGCCGAGTAGGTGTAGTACACCGCGAGACGGTTGCCGATGAAGATGCCGTAGCCCTTGGCCGGCTTGCCGTCGTGTTCATGAATCTTGGGCACACCACCCGGCAGGTCGTACACCAGGTGGTAGATGGGATGTGACGTGGGCACCTCGACGAGCGGGCGATCGGGAAAGACCCGCGCCATCTCGCGGCGGAAGCTTTCGTCGAGCCCGTAGTTGTCGTCGGCGTGCAGGAAGCCGCCGCGCGTGAGATACTCGCGCAAGCGCTGCACTTCGCGCTCACTCAACTTGATCTCCCCGTGCCCTGTGACGTGCAGGAAGGGAAAGTCGAAGAGGGCCGAGTCGGTGAGTCGTACCTTGGCTTCCGTGCGCTCTATGGGCAGCGAGGTGCGCTCGGCGATGGCGCGAATGAGGTTGGGCAGACTGGAGGGATTGGCATACCAGTCTCCACCACCATCGTACTGCAACCGCGCAATGGCGAGTCGCCCGGGCCCCGCAGCCGAGTCGCCGCGTTTGGGCGCGGCGGCCGCCATGACGACGGCGAGCGGCCCGAGCACGCACACCGACAACAGGAACTTACGAAGCACGTGCGGTGGGCGTGGCATGGCGGGGCGACTCAAGTGTCGTGGGCGAGGCGGTAGGCGAGATTTCGGCTGGCGCCGTGTTCGTCCATCAGCATGCGGACAATATCACGCGGACGGAAGCCTTGGGCGCGCAGATCCGCCGCGATGGCGTGCAGACCGTCCTCCGAGGGCGCCTCAGTTACACCGCCAGCGAGCACGAGCACGATTTCCCCTCGCGGAGGGGCCGTGTCGTAATACGCAGCCAACTCGACCAGCGTTCCGCGCCGGATCTCCTCGAAGTGCTTGGTGAGCTCCCGCGCCACGGCTGCCTGTCGAGTCGTCCCGCATATGGTCGTCAGGTCCCGCAGCGTGTCCACCAAGCGGTTGGGCGATTCAAAGAAGACCACAGCATGGGGCGAGCGCGCCGCCAGCGCCAACTGCTCTTCCCGCTCCTTGCCCTTCCGTGCCGGGAAGCCGAGCACGGTAAAGGGATGCGGCGTGAGTCCCGACGCCACCAGGGCGGCAAGGGTGGCAGAGGCGCCAGGCACGGGTACGACACGATGGCCGGCGCTGAGGGTTGCCTCGACGAGTCGGGCGCCCGGGTCGGACACCAGCGGGGTCCCGGCATCGCTGATGAGCGCCACGGATTCGCCGGCCGCCAATCGGGCCAGCACACGCGGCAGGACACTGGCTTCATTGTGCTCATGCAGCGCCACCGTGGCGGTGCGAATGCCGAAGCGGTCGAGCAATGGCCGACTGTGGCGCGTGTCTTCGCAGCAGATCACCGCCACCTGCTGCAACACGGCCAGCGCGCGCAAAGTCATGTCCCCAAGGTTCCCAATGGGGGTGCTGACAATGTGCAAGGCCCCAGGCGTTGCCGCCTGGGGCCATTCCCTCGCCGCCGCGTGTGCCAGCGACTCGAGCGACGAGGCTGACTCGGTCAGGCGTGCTCCTTGAACTTCGCTTCAAGGGCGGGACGCGGCACCGCCCCCACCACCTGATCAACCAGCTTGCCGTCCTTGAAGAACAGGATGGTCGGAATGGAACGCACATTGAACCGCGCGGCCGTGCGCTGGTTGTTGTCCACGTCGAGCTTCGCGACCTTGACCTTGCCCTGATAGTCCACCGCGAGCTGCTCGACGATGGGCGCGATCATGCGGCACGGCGCGCACCAGGTGGCCCAGAAGTCCACCACGGCCAGGCCCTGATGCTGCTCGATCTCGTTCGCGAACGTATCGTCCTTCACTTCGACTGCGTTGGCCATCGTCTGCTCCGTTGGGGCGCGGTTGCGGCCACCGGCCACGCGCCCCGTGTGCGGGATTAGAATTCGGATGTTGTCACCGACGCCCTCAACTAGACCGCCATGACCCAATCCGTTCGCCGCGGCACGCGCATCGCCCACATCGGGATTGCCGTTCGCGCCATCGACGAGCTGCTGCCTATCATGCGTGACGTGCTGGAGATGCCGGAGGTTCCACTCGGCGACTCCGACGGCGCGACCATTGTCGGTCTCGCCTCCGGTGAATCACTGGTGGAACTGCTGCAGGCCAACGCCGACGATACGCCTATTGGCAAGTTCGTCGCCAAGCGCGGGCCCGGCATTCATCACGTGTGTTTTGCGGTGGACGACCTCGACGGCATGCTGCAGCGCTGTCGGGATGCGGGCCTCCGGCTCATCGACGAAACACCGCGCCTTGGTGCCGAGGGGAAACGCATCGCGTTTCTCCACCCGAGCAGCACCGGCGGGGTGCTCGTCGAACTGTCCGAATACTAGTCGGACGGGCACGGGGCGGGAGTGTGGGCCCCTGGTCAGCCCCTTGGGTCAGCGCCTCAGGTGCAGAAATCCCGCAGCTTGGAAACGTCCACATCCTGGACCAGCCACTTGCCACCGGGGCCGGTCACCGTGGTGAAGGTCGTGCGGGCGCTGACCTTGCCCTTGGTCAATTCCACCAGGTACTCCTGCAAGCCGCCGGCTATCAACCGCGGCCGGTCTTCGGCGTACACGAACTTGTCGTGCTGCATGAGACACTGCATGACGATGAGTCGCTTTTCGAGCTCATCGCGCTTGAGCTGGTCGCGCGCAAGGCCCTTGCTGTTCCCCCAGTAGGCCGACATCCCCTGCAGATCCTGGGTATTGACGGCCTTCAGGAAGGCATCAATGGCCGCCCGTCCGTTGGCTGCGCCGGCATCCGACGGCATGCTGCCAACGCTGGGCACCGCAGCACCAGGCAACGACGTTTCAGACGAAACCATCTGGCGGGCGCAGCCCCCCAGCGTCAGGGACGCGCCGAGCAGCGCGGCCAGTCCGAAAAAGCGGACCGGGCGGGCCCGGCGCAGCGTCGGTGTCGGGATCCGGTGTTCCACCTGCGTCTCCTTCCTTCGTCGTGAACTGGTGGGGGACATGGTCTTACCGCTGGTCCGCCACGAAATTGATAAGCTAGTACCCCAGGGGCGTCGCCGTGGTCGCCCTGCACCCTTTTGCCGGACATCCGCCTGTGACGTCGCTCCGCTATCAGCGCCTGTATGTCAACATTGATCACGTTGCCACGGTCCGGCAGGCCCGGCGGGGGCGTGAACCGGACCCCGTGGCCGCTGCCGTGCTCTGCGAGCAGGCCGGGGCCGACGGCATCACGGCGCACCTGCGTGAAGACCGACGACATATCCAGGACGATGACATTCATCGCCTGGCGGCCGCCGTCACCACGGTGCTGAACCTCGAGTGTGCCATAACCGACGACATGCTCCGCCTTGCCGAAACACTTCGGCCCGCGCAAGTGACGCTGGTGCCCGAGCGCCGCGAAGAAATCACCACCGAAGGCGGACTGGACGTGCTCTCCCACGAGGCCGCCGTGCGTTCGGCTGTGGCACGGCTCAAGGCCGTGGGTATTCGCACCAGCCTGTTCATCGACCCGGACGAAGCGGCCGTGCGCTGCTCGCAGGCGGTGGGCGCCGATGCCATTGAGCTGCACACCGGCACCTACTCGCATCATCCGCGCGAGCTCGTGCCTCTCATGGCCCTGCGCAAGGCCTCCGCGCTGGGCAGCTCGCTGGGCCTCGCGGTCCATGCCGGCCATGGCCTGTCTGTACACAATGTGGGACCGGTGGCCGCGATTCCCGAAATCGAGGAGCTCAACATCGGGCACGCCATCGTCGGACGCAGCATCTTTGTGGGACTCGAACGGGCGGTGCGGGAAATCCGCGACGCCATGGACGAAGCCCGCGCGGCAGACCGTTTCTGAGCCGACGCGGGCGAGCCGACCGTTTCTGACCTGACTGCCCCCACGCCATGACTGCCCCGCACGCGCTGATCGAGTTCTTCCAGAAGGAGGCGGCCGAGTATCTCGACCGGCTCGAACAGTTGCTGGCGACCGGGGAAACCCAGGGGCCCGACGCGGCGGCGTTTCTCTCCAGTGCCCGCGCTCTGCGTGGCAGTGCCAGCATGACCCGGCTGGAGGGTCTGGCGGACTTTGCGTCCACCGTGGAGCGCATTGCCGCCGGCTGGCGCGATCGCGAGTTGCGCTGGGATCAGCGCCTGCACTTTGCGGTGCGCGGGGCGCTCGCCGAGCTGCGCTCGCTGGTGGAACGCGCGGGCGCGTGGAGCGAGGGGGAAACGCGGCGAAGCCGCACGCAGTCGGTGGCCCTTGCGGCGGTGGCCGCTGGCTATCTCGCTCTCGCGGTACCTACCGACTCACCCACCATGCCCATTGTACCCATCGCCCGTTTTTTCCCGGACGATGGCCTGCCCAACATCGTGCAGCGCAACGCCGCGCCGCCCATCACGCTGGCGCAGCGCTTCCGCCAGGACATTGCCGGCGCCGCCGACGGCGTGGCCCGCGAATCCGCCGCCCTGGCCACCACACCCGCCGGGCCGGCGCAGCTGGCGGTGTTCGATGGCCTCCGGCGCGCGCTGCTGGGCCTCGCTGATGTGGCCGAGAGTTATGGCGCCAGCAGCATTACGACACTCGCCACGCGCATGGCACGCGCGCCGTTGGCGACGGCCAGCGAACGCGCGGGCGTGCAGGGATTTGCGCGCTTGCTGATGGACCGCGAGCTGAGCGATCTGCAGCTCGCGCAGCAGGTGAAGCAGGCCGGTCTCACCTGGGCCGGTGCGACGCAACCCGAGCCGGCCATCGTGCCCATCGAGTCCCTGCTTTACCGCGGGCACTCGGCCGTATCGCGCGCGCGCGAAGTGCGCGACCATCTCAACGTGCATCGCCAGCGCGGCACACTGGGAGAGCCCGAGGCACAGGAGCTCTTTGCCGAGCTGAGTGACCTGCTGGATCTCGCGGTCACGACGTAAGTGCACACACCGTGAGTGATCGCATCCAGCCCCGTGAAGCGGGGCGTGTGACCGAAGCCGCGCACGCCAAGATCAACATCATCCTGCACATTCTGGCGCGCGAGGCCAGCGGCTATCACGGCATCGAGACGCTGTTTCAGCGACTCGCGCTGCACGACGACGTGACCGTTGCGGTGCAGAGCGGCAATCGCACACTGCACTGCGATGGCCCGAGCATGCCCGCCAGTGGCCTTGGCCCCACCGAGAGCAATCTCGCGTGGCGAGCCGCCGTGCAGTACTGCGACGCGGCTGCGTGGCCCACGGGGTTTGCCATTGCGGTGCATAAGCGCATTCCGGTGGGCGGCGGGCTGGGTGGTGGCAGCGCCGACGCGGCGGCGGTGCTGCGCGCACTCAATCGGCTGAACCCCGCGCCACTCAGCGAGGCCCGTCTGCTTGAACTGGCCGGCGGCCTTGGTGCCGACGTGGCATTTCTGTGTACGGGCGCCTCGCGCGCCTGGGCCTGGGGCCGCGGCGACCGACTGCTCACCTTGCCCGCGCTGCCCGACATGGCCGTAACCCTGCTGGCGTTTCGCGAGGGGGTGAACACGGCGGCGGCGTATGGAGCGGTAGCAGCGGCGCGCAACACGCAGGGCACGCGCATTGAGGCCATGGCGCGAGACCTGAACGCGCTCATGTCGTGGGAGCAGATTGCGCGTGCGGCGCACAATGATTTTGAGCCCGTCGTGGCCACCATGCACACCGGCGTCTCACAGGCCCTGCCCGCCGTCATGCACGCCGCCGCGCAGCTGCGCGCGGCCGGTCACCCCGCCATCGGCCGCATGAGCGGCAGCGGCGCGACCTGCTTTGTGCTGCATCCGACGGGAACAGTACCTGAGTTGCCCGACCTGCCTGATTGCACAGTGGTTCGCACGACCACGGCCTGACTACGGGATCTTCGCTTCGCCCGTCTTCGGATCGAACGTCGCGCCAGCGGGCAGCAGATGCAGCCTGGCCCCCGCGGCTCCCAGCACCGCCGCTGACGCGCCCGTGCGCTGCGCCTGACGTGCATCCACCACGAGCACTGAACTCGCGCCCGCCACGCGCCACAGACCAGAGGGCTCGACAATGAGTGCCGTGCCTTCATCGATGCCCGCGCCAAGATGCGGCCCGTCGCCAAGCACGAGGCTGAGCAGACGATTGTGTCGCTTGCGACGCAGGAAATGCTGGTCGATGATGGCGTCCGTGAGATAACCGAAGCCGCTGTCGGTGGCCACGCTGCCCCGTGCCACGCGCGTCCAGACTTCCGACGAATCCCGACGCGCACCGAGTTCATCACCGGTGATCATGGGGGTGGAAATGACGGCCGCGCCGGCTGAGGTGCCGCCAACCACGGCGCCCGCCACAAAACGCGCCCGAATGGCGCGCTCCACCTTGCTGCCGCGCAGCGCGGCAATCAGGCGGTTCTGATCACCGCCACCAAACCAGACGCCCGTGGCACGATCCAGCAGCCGTACCACCGAGTCCATGTCGGCCTGCTCTCGCGTGATCCACAACGACTGCGAACTGGCGCCCAGACGGCGGAAGTCCTCGGCCTTGGCCTCGCCACTCTTTTCGCCGTTCACGCTCGCCTGCGCAAACACGACGATGTGCGCCTTGCCCGGCCCGCCGGCGCGCGCCACAAAATCGCTGACCAGCGCCGCCGGCTGCGTGCCACCGCCCACAATGAACAGCGTACCGCGCCCGCTTGTTTGCGCGGACACCTGACTGACCACGCTCATGCTCAGCGCCTGCGTTACCGTCAGCGCGAACAACACGGCGCCCATGACGCTCGACTTCGTCGTTTTCATCGACACCTTGGCTCTGCTCATCCATCATCGGGGTTTGACTTCGACCGGTACGCGAATCATCCACCCGGAATCTTCACTGCGCACGAGCAAACGGAACTGTCCCGCTGCTTTGGGTGTGACGAGAAAGTCCGCGGTCTCACCCGGCCCGGCCGCCCAGGTGGCGGCCGTTGGCACTCGCAGTGCGGCCGGCAGATCGGCTCCGTCCTTGGCCGCGGGTTGCCATTGCCATGCCGCCTCCTCCGTGCCAAGGGTAGCGCGGATCTGCCAGTCGGGATGAATGCTGGCCAGGCGCAGGCGATGCGTTTCGCCCACGCGCATCACCACCGGACGTGGGAAGCGTCGGCCGTTCACGAGCGCCCACGGACTCTCGAAACCCATGGGCACGTCGGGCACGCCGCCCCCGCCAATCACCAGCACATGATCGCGCGAGGCGTCATACGCCGCGGGATCATCAAGCACCAGAATCACACCATACAGCCCGCCGTTCATCTGCTCGGCTTCGCTGAAATGCGAGTGATACATGAACGTGCCCGTGCGCGGCGGCGTGAACGTGACCGTGAGCGAGTCCCGTGCCAGCACCGGATGCAGCACACGGCTACCCTGCCCACTCACGTGCGGCACGCCGTCGGGGTAGCTCTCGATTTCAAGACCGTGCCAGTGCACACTCGTGGCGCGATCGAGGCGGTTGTGCAGCGTGATGGCCACCCGTTCGTTCCTGCGCAGCAGCAGCAAGGGCCCCGGCACGCGCCGTGTGCTCGCAGGCAGCAGCTGTTGCGCACTGTCGGCCAACGCAAACGAGAACCCTGATCCCCCATGGAAGAAGCGTTCGCCCTTCTTGTCGATGACGAGATGCAGCTGCCTCGCGGCCGCCCCCCGATTGACTTCGGTAGGCGAGGTGACCGTGAAGGCCATCACCAGTCCGCCCATGTGCCGGCCGTCGGGGGTGTAGCCACGCGTGCGCTCCACGTGCCGATACGCAGTGTCGGCGCTCGACACGGCGTTCACATGCGTCGCAAAGTGACAGTGAAAGACCCAGTTGCCGGGTTCGTGCGGCTGAAACGCCAGGGACATGCTGTGCCCGGGCGGCACGAAGTCGGTGACGACCAGCGGCTGTCGCGCCGCAGCAATGGCGTCATCCGCTGTGCCGTTGCCGCGCCGCGTGACCCGATAGTAGAAGCCATGCAGATGCATGGGATGGGGCACCGTGGCGCCATTGAGAAAACGCCAGCGCACGGAGTCATTGGCGGCATAGGTCATGCGCTCGGTGTGCGGCCAGGACCGACCGTTGAGTGCGAGTTGCGCCTTGATCTCCTCGCGTCCGTTTACCGAGTCGAACGTGAAGGACTCGGTCACCACCAGCACACGATCGGCCCGACCCACCTCATTCGGCGCATCCACCACAGTGGCGCCGGTCAGCTGTCCGTCTTCCCAGCCGCGTGAATCGAACGCCGTGCCATGACGCGCCGCCCAGTAGAGACGGTTGCCCGCCTTGTCAAAGCGCAGCGTGGTGCTGACGCGCGCTCCCGGCGCCACAACCAGCGGTGCGTCGGACGTGGTGAAGCCATGCAGGTCCACGGTGTCCGGCAACTCGCTCACAAACTCAAGGCGTACCGGCGCAGCGCCCTGGGCTCGGCGCAGCAGCGGGCCAGGAATGCGCGGCACGTCGCGCTCCGCTTCAAAAGCCCACACCTTGAGCGTCGGGCCCGCGCTGCCCTCAGGGTGCCAGGTGACCGCGCGCAGCGCAATGCGAAGCGTCGCGCGCCCATCGGACAGCGCCGTCTGACGATTGTCATGCGCTTCGGCTTCCGTCTCCACGTCACGACCGCGTCCTCTGTCGGACGCGGTCGCGCCCAGAAACATTGCCGCCACGGGCCACCAACGCTTCCACGACGTGTGTTGCATGCCGCCTCCCGACATCGGGTAACCAACAAGCCATCGTGGTCACGAATGTGCAGTGCGCCAGAACGCTTTGCTGGTGAGCATTGCGTCATGCGTGCGCCATTTCGTCGCGGTTGGCGGCCCCGACTGGACCGAACGCGTGTGTCCCGCCCAGATTCGGATATGACCTCTCCCCTGCCCATTCCATCGCTCGACGATCTGCGCGCGGCCCGGACGCGCATTGCTGGCCACGCCGCCGTTACGCCGCTGCTGCACTCGCCAGCGCTCGACGCTGCGGTGGGTGGCACCGTGCTGGTCAAGGCGGAAGTCCTGCAGCACACCGGCTCCTTCAAGCTGCGAGGCGCGCTCAACCGTACGCTGCAAATTCCCGCAGCCGACAGGCCACGCGGCGTCGTGGCCTATTCCTCTGGCAACCACGCGCAAGCCGTAGCCTACAGCGCGCGGCTGCTCGGCATGCCGGCCGTTATCGTCATGCCGAAGGACGCTCCTGCCATCAAGATTGAGCGCACGCGTGGCTTCGGCGCCGAGGTGGTGCTGTACGACCGCTACACCGAGGACCGCGAGGCCATTGGCGGCGCCATTGCGGCCGAGCGTGGCGCCATTGTCGTGCCGCCATTTGAAGATCCGGCGGTGGTGGCTGGGCAAGGCACACTGGCTCTCGAAGCCCTTGAGCAGGCCGTGCAGCGCGGACACCGTGTGGACCAGTTGCTGGTGTGCTGCGGTGGAGGCGGCCTCACCGCCGGCTGTGCGCTGGCGGCAGAAGGCGTGTCGCCGCACACGCGCGTGCACCCGGTGGAGCCGGTGCACTTCGACGATATGGCGCGTTCACTTGAGCAGGGCCGGCGCGTGCAGAACGAACCCGGTCATCAGTCCATCTGCGATGCCATCGTCACGCCGATGCCGGGCGCGTTCACCTTTGGCATCTGCCAGTCCCGCGTCGGGCCCGGCCTCCGGGTGAGCGACGAACAGGTACTGGCCGCCATTGCCTTTGCCGTGCGCGAACTCAAGCTGGTGGTGGAGCCGGGCGGGGCCGCGGCCCTGGCTGCGGCACTCAGCGGACAACTGCCGACAGCCGGCCGGACCACGCTGGTGGTGGTCACAGGTGGCAATATCGACCCGGCCATTCTGGCGAGGGCGGTCGGGGTGCCCGGAGCCGCTTAGGTCTGCGGCGAACTGATCAGTTTCGGGAATTGAGTTCAGGTATCGAGTTCTGGGTTCTGCAGAGTCCTCGCAGCAACTCAAGACTCGAAACTTGAACCCCGAACCCGAAACTCATCCTTTCCTTTAGCAGCAACCTTGCTATTGAACGATCGTTCAATCAATGTAAAGAATGCCCCGCTCTCCAAGCGCCAACGACGCCATCCGCCTCGCCACCCGCCAGCGACTGCTCGACGCGGCCATGCGCTGCTTTGCCAGCAGGGGTTTCGCCGGCACCAGCATCCGCGACATCGCCCAGACGGCCGGCGTCGCCACGGGCCTCCTGTACTCCCACTTCGACAGCAAGGACACCCTGCTGCTCTCGGTTTTCGCGCAGAACATGCAGCAGGTGCAGTCCACCTTTGCCGAAGCCCTGAGCGTGCCTCCCGGCGGGCAGCCCGTCGCCACCCTCATTCGCGCGGCCGTGCGCACCGTGCGGGCACACCTCCCCTTCTGGCAGCTCTCCTACGCGCTTCGCCACCAGCCTGAGGTCCTCGGTGCCTTGGGCTCCGCACTCACCGCCTGGCAGCAGGACATCGTGCAGCATCTTCAACGCATTCTTGCCGATCAGGCCACCGAGACCGAAGCCCTCGCGCTCTTTGCGCAGATTGACGGCCTCTGCCAGCATTTTGCCGCCAATCCCTCCAGCTATCCGGTGGACGACGTCGCCGAAGCGGTCATCGCGCAGTGGACGAGTGTGTGGGCGAATCCGCGGAACGCTTCATGACCCATCACGTGACACGCCACATGACGCCCGACTCTGCAGACAGTCAGCCCCCCTCCTACCGTGCCGACGAATGGCAGCGCCCCTCCCTCGACTATGCCCATCCGGACGGGGTGCTGCGGTACATCGATATCGGCCAGGGCCCGACCGTGGTGCTGGTGCACGGCACGCCCACGTGGAGCATTGAGTGGCGCCATGTGATCGACGCGCTGGCGTCCACGCACCGCGTACTGGCCCCTGACCATCTGGGCTTTGGGCGCAGCGCGCGTCCCGCCACGGCCGACTATTCGCCGGAGGCGCACGCGAGGCGCTTCGCCGACTGGGCCGCCCACCTGGGACTCGCAGCCAGCGATGAGTCGTCGCCACTGACACTCGTGCTGCACGACTTTGGCGGCCCCATCGCGCTGGATTGGGCCCTGCAGGTGGCCGCGTCCCAGCCGCAGCGCCTCGCCCGCATCGTGCTGGTCAACACCTGGTGTTGGGACCTGGCCCGCGACCCTGCACTGGGCAAACGGGCCCGCCTGGCAAACTCGGGGTTGGTACGCTTTCTGTACCGCCACTTCAACGCCTCGCCGCGCTGGCTCATCCCGGCGGCTTACGGGGACAAGCGCCGACTCGAACCGGCCAGACACCGCGCCTACCAGCAGCGCTTCCCCGACCCCGATGGCCGCGAGCAGGTGCTCTTTGCGCTCGCCCGGTCACTGACCGAGAGTGCGCCGTGGTTTGAAGGCCTCTGGGCCCGGCGCGCCGCGCTGTCGTCAGTGCCCTTGCATTTCATCTGGGGACTGGCCGATTCTGCTTTTCCACCATCGATTCTTGAAATGTGGACAGCCGCCTTCCCCCATGCGACACCCCACACATTGGCAGGGGTCGGACACTGGCCCCACGAAGAGGCCCCCGGTTCGTTTCTCGAAGCGCTGCTCCCTCTGCTGCAAGGTCCCGCAGGCCACCGCGGATAGCCGGAACGCAGCGGCGGCATCGGGTATTTACGACACGTGAAGCCTGCGTCGGGTGCCACCTTGACCCGTGACGCGCCACCTCCCGCTTTCCCTCACCACCGGACCTGCCATCATGAACACGCGCTTCGCCCGCATGGGCGCGCTCGCCGTTGCCCTGCTTCCCCTGCCCCTGCTGGCCCAGTCCACCAACCAGACATCCAACAAGACGTCCAACGCCAAGACCTCGCCTGACTACGCCGAGGCCATGCACCGGGCGCATGCGAACGAGACACCCACGGCGTCCGGCGCCGCGCGTATTGCGCCGCGCCTGGCCGTGAGCGGCGAATCGGTGGTGTACGCCACCATCGGCGGCAAGGCCGTGCGTGGGTACCTCAGCACACCCGCCAACTACCGCGGCGGCCCGGCCATTGTCATGGTGCACGAGTGGTGGGGACTCAACGACAACATCAAGGCCATGGCCGACCGCTATGCCGGTGAAGGCTACGCCGTGTTGGCCGTGGACCTCTTTGGCGGAGAAGTCGCGACCACCTCGGCGGCGGCCATGAAGCTGTACCAGGCTGGTATGGCCAACATCGGTGCCGGTGAGCAGAACGTGGCCGCCGCGGTGCAGTACCTCCGCAGCAAGGGCGCCACCAAGGTGGGCAGCGTGGGCTACTGCTTCGGTGGCCACTGGTCATTGCGCACCGGCCTCGCGGCCGGCGCCAACCTGAACGCCGTCGCCATCTACTACGGCGCCCCCATCACCGATGCGACGCAGCTTGCTCGTCTCAAGGCGCCCGTGCTCGGCCTGTTTGGTGGCAAGGATCAAGGCATCCCGGTGGACAGTGTCCGCGCCATGGAGGCGCAGCTCAAGAAGCTCGGCCGCCCCGTGACCATCGAGGTGTACGCCAACGCCGATCACGCCTTCGCGAATCCCAGCGGGCAGGCCTACAACGCCCCGGCAGCCGAAGACGCCTGGAAGAAGACGCTGGCCTTCTTCGCGGCGAACCTTCGCTGAAGGGTTCATCTCTGATTTCAGACTTGAGAGGGTGGGAAGCCCGTGGCTTCGCCCAGATGGTGCGAGGACGAGACTGAAATAGACGATGAGAGGTGAGCAACCAATGAGGTGAGAGTCCGGACCGAGTTGGACCGGGGACCGCGGTCGAGGTTGTGGTCGGCCGCGGTCGGGGTCGGGGTTGGGGTCGGGGTCGGGGTCGGGGTCGGGGTCGGGGTCTGTCTAGTCCTGAAAAATGTCTACACGGGTGAGGGTCGCCTGCGAAGTCAGGCGG
>VFQN01000385.1_pt1 | contig 87243 bp, 72 predicted proteins | sample 3512371 | NCBI WGS metagenome assembly VFQN01 (sample SAMN10412370, study PRJNA504923) | tailings metagenome | isolation source: Replicate 2 from Balatoc abandoned mine | place: Philippines: Itogon, Benguet | collected 2017-08-28
GGACCTCACGCAGGAAGCCTTCCTGGCGGCGTGGCGCCGAATCGGCACGCTCCGCGATCCGGCGGCATTCTCCGGCTGGCTGCTCACCATCGCGCGCCACCTGCAGATCGACCACGGGCGTCGCGCCAGGCCCGAGGACCCGTTGGAGGGTGCGACCGGGGCGGCGTCTTTCCAGACCGACGCGGACGCGCACCATCGACTCGAGGCGCGCCAGGCCATCGCCGCGATCCGCGCGTTGCCGGAGGCCTACCGCGACACGCTGCTGCTTCGGCTCGTCGAGGGGCTGACGGGGCCGGAGATTGCTGCACGCACGGGCCTCACACCCGAATCGGTCCGGGTGAACCTGTGTCGCGGCATGAAGCAGTTGCGGGAAGCGCTCGCGCCCTCTGGACCGGCGACGCGTGGGACATGACGACATGAGCGACGAGTACCTCTGGGACCGCTCTGGTACCCCTGACGCCGATGTGGCACGGCTCGAGGCGCTGCTCCACGGCCTGGCGGCGCCCCCGCCGGACGCGTGGCCCCCTCTGAGGCTGCACGCGTCGGCAGAGCCGGCAGGCGTCCGGCCCCGGTGGCACGTGTGGGCCGCAGCCGCGGCGCTGGTCGTGATCTCGGCTGGCGCAGGCTGGCGCACGGCGCGGCAGACCGCCGCCGACCCCGATCCCTGGCGCGTGGCTCGCGTCGATGGCGCCCCGACGCTCGCCGCGGCGCCGCTCGTCGGCCGGTCGCGTCTCCCCGCGGGCCGATGGCTCGAGACCGACGCGCGGTCCTCGGCCGTCGTGTTCGTCGGCCGCATCGGTCGCCTCGAGATCGCGCCAGGTTCGCGCCTGCGGCTGCTGAACGCGACGCCGGGTGCCCATCGGGCCGAACTGGTGCGCGGCACGATCGAGGCGCAGATCTGGGCGCCGCCCGGCCAGTTCGTGGTCGACACGCCGTCGGCGACGGCCGTGGATCTCGGGTGCGCGTACTCGCTCACGATGCGCGAGGACGGCACCGGCCTCCTCCAGGTGCAGGCCGGCTGGGTCGGCTTCGAGCACGAGGGGCGCGAGTCGTTCATCCCGGCGGGCGCGTCAGGACGCACCTACCCGCGCCGGGGCCCCGGCACGCCCACCTACGACGATGCGCCGGCGGCGCTGCGAGCCGCTGTCGGCCGTATCGACGAGGCAGGGACCGTGGACGAGCAGCGCGACGCGCTGCACACCGTGCTGGCCGAGGCGCGAGTGGAGGACGGACTGACGTTGTGGCACCTCGTGGACCGCGTCGACCCGTCCCTCGCCCCGCGCGTGGTCGATCGCCTGCACGCCCTCGTGCCGATGCCCGACGGTGTCACGCGTGATGGGGTCCTTACGGGTGATCGCGCGATGCGTGACGCCTGGTGGGAGGCTCTCGGCCTGGGCACGGCCGACTGGTGGCGCACCTGGCGCCAGCGGTGGCGCTAGGGCGGCGTCCTGCACGGCCGTCCCTACCTACCGTCGCGGTGGACACCGCGCCCTCCGCACCGTTAACGATTCGACAATCGCGTCGTCCTTCCTGCATCGGCCACTCGTCGCATGCAGGAGGTACTCATGTCCAGGATGCCGTCTCTCGCCCGTGTGCTGGGGTTGTCTGCTGTGCTGATTGCGTCGGCCACGCCCGCGCTTGCCGGGCCGCCGCTCATCTGTCATCCGTTCGAGATTGGGACGGCCGCGTCGCTGCCGTTCGGCCCGACGAGCGAAGGGTGGCGTGGGTGGCAGGCCACGTTGCCGTCCTACGATCGGTCGCGCCTGGTGGCTGACACGCTCGCCCTGCTCACGCCGCAGACGCCCGTGCTCGTGCGGATGGAGACGCTGCGGCGCGCGTCCGCCTATGCCATCGAGGACGCCGTGCGGCCGACGGCGCTGCTGCGCGCGTTGCAGGCCCGGGCGCCCAAGGCCGCGCCGTCGACTCCCGCGGAAGCTCTCGCAGTGTTCGACGTCGGCTACCTGGTGGAGACGTATCGTCAACTCGGCGATCGCGGTGTGGCCGTGAAGGCCGACATCGCCGGAATCGACGGGTACGCCCTCGTGCAGCAGGCCCTGTCGCTGCACCCCGGCGATGCCGGGATGCAGTTTGCCGCGGCGCTGATCACCACGTCGCCGGATCGCAAGCGCGCTCACGTCGAGCACGTGCGCAAGGCACGCGAGGGCGCGCGCGCCGACGCGCTGCTGGCGCGCAACCTGTCGTCGCACTTCATGGATTGACCACGGTAGGGACGGCCGTCCCGGCCGTCCGCCGCCTGATCGGCGGCGTGGGACACGCCGCCCTACCTCTGCACGACGGCGTGGGGACACGCCGCCGTACCTCGTCAGCCCACGTGCAGTTCGCGGAGCGTGACCTCGGAGCCGCACGACTCGAACCAGTCGACGCCCTCGCTCACGAGATCGAGCTTCAGGTGGTAGTCGCCTCGTGGCAATGGGGGGATCTCCAGGCGGAGATCCTGCCACTCACCCGCGCCGATCGTGGCGGGCAGCGAGGCCCGCACGAAGTCGCGCTCCCGCAGGCTGCGATCGGCGTCGAGCAACTGGGCGCCGACCCGCACGAGCCGACGCCCGTACGTGGCCGCGTGCGGGAACGGTCGCTGGCACAGGTTCCTGACGCGCAGGTCGAGTGCCAGCGGCGCGCCCACCGGCTGGGTGAGGCGCGTCTCGCGCGACGGGCCCCGCACCTCGATGCGGGCCCGCGGCGTGGTGCCGGGAATGGCACTCCCGAGATGGTTGTCGTCCCAGATTTCGTGGCGGATACGCTGCCAGTCGGGCGTGCCCGGTGCGAATCGCCGCGAGAACGCGTGCTCGGGGTGGTCGGTGATTTCCCAGCACAGGCGGTCGACGCCGATCTCGGCGGCCAACCGACGCGCGCGCGCCATCTCGGCGTCGCTGTCGTTCCAGCGGAACAGGATGTAGCGCCAGTTCACGAAGGGCACGTCGGTGCCGAGCGCGCGTTTCTCGTCCATCACGGCGCGCAGGTTGCGCATCACGTGGTCGAAGCGCCCGCGCTGCCGATACGTCGCGTACACGTCCTGCGAGCCGCCGTCGACGGAGAAGGTGATCTCGTCGATGCCCGACCGTACGAGCCGGCGCGCCGAGTCCTCGTTGAGCGCACCGCCGTTGGTCGACGTGTAGAGATAGATGTGCGGGTACTCGCGCTTGACGAGTTCGCACATCTCCACGGCCCGCTTGTGCAGGAAGGCCTCGCCGTAGTTGAAGAAGTCGATGCGCTCGAGCGTCGGGCCGACCTCCGCGAGCACGCGTCGGAACAGGTCCACGTCGAGCATGCCGGCCTGGCGTGTCTTCGTGATGCCGGTCTCTGGCGCGCAGCAGGAGTCGAGACACGAGACGTTGCAGGCGGCGGTGCACTCGACGTACATCCGCGACGGCAGCGGCCCGACGTCGAGCGACCGCTGGGGCGGCTGTTCGTCGTCGGCCAGCGGCAGCTTCAGCGGGCAGTCGCCGCAGAACGTCGAGCCGCCCGCATTCAACTCCTCTCGGAGACGTGAGGCCGTCGGCCCGCGCCAGATGTCGGCGATGGTGCCGGTGCGCGCGTCACCGAGGACGCGCTTGGCATACGGATCGGCGCATCCGCAGACGACACGCCCGTCGCACAGCATGACCGCCGTGCTCCAGGGCCATGAGCAGCGGTAGCGGGTCGCCAGGTAGTTCTCGGACATGGGCAGTCGGGAATTGCAGAATTGCAGAATTGCAGAATTTCATCACCACCGCCAACCTTCGAGGCAGTCCGGGCGGTCGTGCAATTCTGAAATTCTGCAATTCTGAAATTCTACTCGTCGTTCGGCAGCTTCCTCACGACCGCCGCCAGGCGCTCGTTCTCGTAGGTGACGGTGTTGAGGAAGAGGCTCTCGACGAAATAGGCGCGCAGTTCCTCGGGGGTGAGCTGGTCCACCAGGTGCTGGATCTCGCGCATCATGTCCTCGAACGTGCGGGCCAGTTCGTGGCGGACGGTCACCTCCTGGAACAGCGTCTCGACCACGGCGAGCAGGTCTCCGTCGAGCGGAATCTCGACGCCGGTGCTGGTCTTGATGGCGCGCATGGGTGCCTCAGGCTCCGAAACTCGCCAACGCGCTCGCCGCGTCGGGATGGACCTCGATGAAGTTCTGCGTGCCCGTCATCGTGAGCATGGTCTCCACGCGCTTCTGCACGCCCGAGAGCTTCACCTGCCCGCCGGCCGTCGTGATCTGCCGATAGACGTCCATCAGGCAGCCGATGCTCGCGCTGTCCACGTACGTGACGGGCGTGAGGTCGATCAGGACCTTGCGCTGGCCCTGCTGCACGAGCCCCGTGACGGCGCTGGCGAAGTCCGAGAGGATCGGGTAGAGCATCCGGGCTTCCTGGACCCGGACGACAGCCACGTCCCCATGGTGTTCGGTGGTCATGTTCATCGTGCGTAGGCTCCGTTGTCGCCCTACTCGCGCCGGCCCGCAGCGGCGCGACGCGGCGTGGACAGGCCTGAAGCCTGCAGGACGCGTATCTGCCGGGCCAGTTCCGTGCGGCCGCGGTTGATGCGCGACTTCACCGTGCCCTCGGGCAGGGACAGCAGCGCCGCGATCTCCTGGTAGGACAGTTCCTTGATGTCGCGCAGCAGCACCGCCGACCGCAGCGTGGGGGCGAGCTGGTTGAGGGCGAGGCGCAGCAGCGCCCGCTGGTCCTCCCGCTCGATGCCGGCCAACGGGCCGGGCTCGGCCCGGGTTGCGGTGCCCATCTCCCGGGAATCCACGTCGCGCGAGATGGTCTCGCGCTCCTTCCGGATGCTCCGGTAGTGGTCGATGCACAGGTTCCGGCTGATGCTGATGAGCCAGGTCTGGAAGTTCGCCCGCCGGTCGAACGTGTGCAGCGACTTGAAAATCTTGACGAAGATGTCCTGCGTGAGGTCTTCGGCCTCGTCGTGCTTGCCCGTGAACTTGTAGGCGACGTTGAAGACCTTGCGCCAGTGCTGCCGGACGATCAGCCCCCAGGCGTCCTGATCCCCCGCCAGACAGCGCTCGATGAGCGTGTCGATCTCCGAGGGCGGTTGAGTGGGATCTGCGGTCATGGCGCCGGGACGGGTTGGCATGATAGCAGGGTCGGGCGTCCGGTCGGCCAGCGTATGATCCTCGGCGTGACGGCTACCGACACCGCACACGCGCCAGTGTTCGCGCTCGACCAGGCCCCGCTCGACCGCATCGCCGCCGCCGAGGGCACGCCCTGCTACGTCTACAGCGCGCCCGTCATCCGGGGCCGCCTCGCGGCACTTCAGCAGGCCTTCGCCAGCTGCGCCTATCCCACGGCCCTGCACTACGCCCTCAAGGCGAATTCGTCGCTGGGCGTGGTTCGGCTCGTCCGCGAGGCCGGCGCCGACGCCGACGCCAACTCCATCGGCGAAATCGAGGTCGCCCTGCGGGCCGGGTTCCGGCCCGATCAGCTCGTCTTCACCGGCGTGGGCAAGTCGCCGGCCGAGCTCTCGCGCGCGGTCTCGCTCGACCTCAAGGCCATCAACGCCGAGTCGCCGGGAGAACTCGACCGTCTCGATGCCCTGGCACGCGCGCAGGGGCGACGGGTGCGGGTTGCGCTCCGCGTGAACCCCGACGTCGACGCCATGAGTCACCCGCACATCTCCACCGGGCTCAGATCGAGCAAGTTCGGCGTGCCCCTGGACGACGCGGCCACGGTGCTGCGGGAGCGTCGCGGGTCGGCCGGACTCGAGATCATCGGGCTGCACGTGCACGTCGGCTCGCAGATCACCTCGCTCGGCCCGCTCTGCGAAGCGGCCCGCAAGGTCGCCGGGCTTGCCGTCGCGCTCCGCGCCGAGGGGTTTGCCCTGTCGCACCTCGATCTCGGAGGCGGCCTGGGCATCGTTTACGACACCGGCGAGGTGCCGACCTACGAGGCGTTCGCCCGGGCCCTCGTCGAGGTGGCGCGACCGACCGGGTTGACCCTCATCGTGGAGCCGGGCCGCACACTCGTCGGACCTGCGGGCGTCCTGCTCGCCCGCGTGATCGACGTCAAACCCCACGCAGGTGGCGGGCGCTTCGTCGTGCTCGACGCGGGCATGACCGAACTGCTGCGGCCGGCGCTCTACGGCGCCTTCCACCGCATCGTGCCGGTCCAGTCCTCGACCCGCCCGCTCGTGCCCTGCGACGTCGTCGGTCCCGTGTGCGAGAGCAGCGACAGCTTCGGTCGCGCGCGCGACCTGCCCGAGCCCGAAGTGGGCGACCTGATGGCCATCATGGACACGGGCGCGTACGGCGCCGTCATGTCCAACACCTACAACCGGCGTCCCCTGCCGCCCGAAGTGCTCGTGCAGGCCGATGGCAGCTGGCGCCTGCTGCGGCGGCGGCAGACGATCGACGACATGCTCGCGCTCGAAGAGCCCGCATGACCCGCGGCCGGCTGATCGTCTTCGAAGGACTCGACCAGAGCGGCAAGCAGACGCAGGCGCTGCGGCTTCGCCAGGCCCTCGAGGCCGACGGCCTCGTGGTCGTGAGCTTCGACTTTCCCGACTACCAGACGCCAATCGGCCGCGAGATCGGGGCCGCACTGCGGCACCAGCGGGCGTTTCCCCCCGATTGCCTCCAGCTCTTGTACGTCGCCAACCGTTGCGAGCACCGACCGGCCATCGAGTCGGCTCTCGCGGCGGGGCAGTGGGTGGTCTGCGACCGCTGGCTCGCCTCGTCCATCGCATACGGGGAGTCGCAGGGGCTCGATCCCGATTGGTTACAGCTGATTCAGCGTGTGCTGCCACAACCCGACGTGACGCTGCTGCTCGACCTGGCCCCAGAGGTCGCGGCGAAGCGCAAGCAGGAGCAGCGGGATGCCTTCGAGCAGGATCTGGGCCTGCTCGCACGCGTGCGCGCGAGCTACCTGCGACAGGCGGCCGAGACGCCCGGCTGGCACGTCGTCGATGCCGCGCGCGACCGCGACGACGTCACGCGCGACGTGCTGGCGCGCGTACGAGGCGTTGTGACGAGCTGAGGTGACGGCCGGCTCGGAGAGCCGGCCCTACCAACGCGAGCCGGCCCTACCAACGCGAGCCGGCCCTACCAACGCGAGTCGCTACCAACCCCGCAGGTTCTCGGCTCTCACGGGCAGATCCCAGTGCGCGTCGAGCAGTTCGAACCGCCGACGCTCCTCGCGCTGGAAAGTGGCCTGATCTGGATAGAGCTCCTTCAGGATGGCGCTCGTGTCGAACGGCGTCAGCGCCGTGGCCGCGTCCTTGAACGTGATCGTGACGCGCATGTCCCACCGGCCGTCCTCGGTGCCGTGGTAGACGGGGTAGTCGATCGTCACCCGCAGCATGCGACCGAGCGCCTGTTCCTTCATCAGCACGGGATAGTGGTTCTTGCGGAACAGGGCCTTGAACTCGTCGAAGGCGCCCCACTTCGTCTTGTAGTAGTACTCGACGACGTACGGCTGGGCGGCTGCCGCGGCAGCAGGCGCCTGGGCCAGCGCCGGCGCGCTGACGGTCGTCAACAGGGCGGTGGACAGGACGAGCGAACGGAATCGAATCATCGGCGGGTCTCCCGCGCGCAAGTGTAGACGCTGACGCTGCATCTCCTCGCCCTCCGTCCTCACCCCTCCTCCGTCCTTCCCCCTCACCCCTACCTCCGTCCTCCCTCCTCAGTCCTCCATCCTCGTTCGGTGCGCGCGATCGTGGCGGCGCGCACGGAGCGCGCGCCGGCCTCGCGAAGCACCATGGCACAGGCCGAGAGTGTGGCGCCTGTCGTGACGACGTCGTCGACGAGCAGCACACGGGCCCCGCGCACGTCGTGCGCGACAGGGGTCCACGAGAGACCCCGGCGTATCGCGAAGGCGCCGTGCATGTTGCCCTGTCGGGCCCCGGCCCCCAGCACCGCCTGGGGCGGCGTCCACTGCCGCCGCGCCAGCGCGTGGACGACAGGCGGGCCCAGGTGGCGGGCGAGGCGTTCGGCCTGGTTGAAGCCTCGCGAGACGCGCCGCCAGGGGTGGAGGGGCACGGGGACGACGAGATCCACGCCGGTCAGGGCGAGATGCGGGTGTTGCGCAAGGGCGCCGGCCAGACGTGCGGCCAGCGACTGGTGGGCGCGGTACTTGAAGGCGTGGACGATCGCCCGCATGGGCCCGTCGTAGCGGGCGGCGCAGGCGATCGCGGAGACGTGTCGGGGCCGCTGGTCGCAGCGACACCGCGCACCGGGCACGACCTGGTCGCCGCAGGTCTCGCAGAGCGCGCCCTCGTACCAGGGCACGGCAGCCCAGCAGTGAGCGCAGGCCGGGCCGCTGGTCGGTGTGTCGAGCACCTCGCCACAGGCGACGCATCGCGCCGCGAGCACGAACGCCAGTGCGGCGTCGAGCAGCGCCGGCGGCCCGCCCGGTTCAGCGAGCCTCGGCGGCGGCCATCTCGGTGCGGATGGCCGTGCCCCACAGCCGGTCGAGTGCGTAGAACTCCCGGGTGTCGGGTGTGAAGACGTGGACGATGAAGTCGAAGTAGTCGAGCAGGATCCACTCGGCACGGTCGTAGCCCTCGACGTGCGCGGGGCGGATGCCCGACTGCTTCAGCCGTTCCTCCACGGCATCGGCAATCGCCTGCACCTGCCGGACGTTGGTGCCGGTGCAGATCACGAAGAAGTCCGCGAATGCCCCGGCGCCACGCAGGTCCAGCAGCGTGACCCGCGTCGCCTTCTTGTCCAGCGCCGCGTCGACGGCGGTGCGGACGTCGTCCGGGATCGGGGCCGGCTCGTGTTCGGCCCGCTGCACGTCAGTTCTCGCCATGCAAACGTCTCGCCGCCAGTGCGGGGGTGTACAGGCCGTGCCGGCGGATGTGCGCGGCCACGGAGGCCGGCAGGTCGGGCCCGGCCTCCTTTCCAGTAAGGATCTTCTGACGAATGTCCGACGAGGAGACGTCGGGGGTGTCGGCGCGAACCAGCCAGATTGCGCAGGATTGCTGCAGGTCGGGGGCGGATGGCGGCCCGTCGGGGCAACACGCGCGCAGCCTCGGCGCAATGAGGGGATGCGCGCACACGGAGGCCGGCAGATCGTGTCCGGGACGAGTCACCACCACGAAGTGCCCCGCGTCGAGCACCTCGGGGAAGCGCCGCCACGTTTCAATGGCTGCAAACGCATCGGCTCCCGTGATGAAGAAAATCTGCGATCGATTCCATCCCTCGGCAGCGAGAGCTTCGAGCGTATCCCAGGTGTAGGTCGGGCCGGGGCGCGCGAGCTCGAGGTCGCTGACTGCCAGGAGCGGGTCGTCTGCGACGGCCAGGGCCGCCATCGCGAAGCGGTGCCACGGCGAGGCTCCAGGCGCCGCCTTGTGCGCGGGGACGTGCGAGGGCATGAGCCACACGCAATCCAGCGAGAGAGCCCGGGCTGCGGCACGGGCCGCGGCCAGGTGACCGGCATGCACTGGGTCGAGCGTGCCACCGAGCACGCCCAGGCGCAAGGGGGCCCGGCTCATGCGTCGGGATTGTCGAGGGGCGGCCTGGGCGCGCGGCGGCTCAGGCGCAGGGCCTCGGCCGACGATCGTGCCGGCGCCGCCGAGGCCGGCGGCGGGCCCTCGAGGGCTGCGGCGTCCTCGCTCGTCGCCTGGCCGGCGGACGCGGCGGTCTCGGCCATCGAGGCCGACGTGCTGCGGGCGCCCCGCAGGGCGCGTTCGGCACCCACGTGCGCCACGTAGGGCCAGAGCGTCTCGAGCAGCGCGTCCACGCCCTGTCCGGTGACGGCCGAGATGGCGTGGAACGGCATGCCGAGCTCGGCCGCCCTCACCTTCAGCGCTTCGAGGCGGGCCGGGTCGGCCAGGATGTCGATGCGGTTGGCGGCCACGACCTGCGGCCGGGCGGCCAGCGGGAGCGCGTCTGGATCCAGGGTGTCTGCGTTGGGGACGTACCTGGCCAGCTCGCCCCGGATGACGTCGAGGTCGTGCACGGGGTCGCGCCCGGACGCCTCGCTCACGTCCACCACGTGCAGCAGCACCTTGGTCCGCTCGACATGGCCGAGGAACCGATGGCCGAGGCCCTTGCCTTCGTGTGCCCCTTCGATGAGGCCCGGCACGTCGGCCATCACGAAACTGCGGTCGTCGCTCAACGCGACGACGCCGAGGTTCGGCACGAGGGTCGTGAACGGGTAGTCGGCAATCTTCGGCCTGGCGGCCGAGACGCGCGCGATGAGCGTCGACTTGCCGACGTTGGGATAGCCGACGATGCCGACGTCGGCGAGCAGCTTCAGCCGCAGGCGGATCCGGAAGGTCTCGCCGGCTTCCCCGGGGTCGGCGCGCCTCGGGGCCCGGTTGGTCGCCGAGACGAAGCGGGCGTTGCCGCGGCCGCCCCGGCCGCCCTTGGCGGCCTGGACGCGGTCGCCGGCCGTCATGAGGTCTGCGAACTGGTCTGCGTGGCCGAGTTCGTCGAGTCGGTAGGCGACGGTTCCGGGCGGTACCGGGAGTTCCAGATCCTTGCCCGACTTGCCCGTTCGGAGCGAACCCTCCCCGTGCCCGCCGCGCTGGGCGGCGAAGTCGGGGTGGAACCGGTAGTTGACCAGGGTGTTGTGATGCGGGCTGGCGACCAGGTATACCGAGCCGCCTGCACCGCCATCGCCGCCGTCAGGGCCGCCGCGCGGGATGAACTTCTCGCGGCGGAAGCTGACGGCGCCCCGTCCACCGGCCCCGGCGCTGACGTTGATGTCGACTTCGTCGACGAACATTGCGCGGGTGCGGGACGGCCGGGGGGCTGTCCCGAGGGGTTACTGGGCGACCGGGTGGACGCTGATGAAGCGGCCGCGCGCGCCGTGGTCCTCGAACTTGACCACGCCGTCCACCTTGGCAAACAGCGTGTCGTCCTTGCCCAGCCCGACATTGGTGCCCGGATTGAACTTCCGGCCGCGCTGGCGCACGAGGATCGACCCACCGGTCACGACGTTGCCGTCGAACTGCTTCACGCCGAGCCGCTGCGCGTTGCTGTCGCGGCCGTTGCGCGAGCTGCCCTGTCCCTTTTTATGAGCCATGACGTCAATAACCTGGCGCCTGCGGGAGTGCACCCGCACGGCGCGCTACGGCACGCTCGGTGAGCGCGCCAGCCCTGCTCAGACCAGGATGTCCGTGACCTGGATGCGCGTATAGGTCGCGCGGTGACCCTTGGTCCGGCGCATGCCCTTGCGGCGCTTCTTCTTGAAGACGCGAATCTTCGGGCCGCGCGACTCGCCCGCCACGGTGCCGACGATGCGGGCTCCCGAGACGAAGGGCGCGCCGACGAGGACTTCGCCGCCGTCCTTGCCCACGAGGAGCACCTGCTCGACGCTCACTTCCTGGCCCGGCTCGACGTCGACCCGATCGACGGTGACGGTGGCGCCCGGGGTGACCTTCACCTGGCGACCGCCGCTCTGGATGATGGCAAACACGTTCGTTGCTCCTGCGCGGTACTACAGAGCCCGTGGACCGGGCCCGGCAAAGACAGCGAGCATACCACGGACGCCTTCGGCAGGCAATGCTGGGAATGCCGCGATGCCGAATGCCATGTGCCTGGCCGTCGACCCTCAGGTCGACGGTCCACGCTCGACCGCGCCGTTCGGGGACGCGGCCCGGTGGGACACCGGGCCCTACCTCTGTGGAGGCCCTACCTCTGTGGAGGCCCTACTTCAGCATGATGCGCGAGCCGCGGACGCGGGTCGTGCTCAGCGTGTTCAGGAACGACGGCAGCACCGCATCCATCTGCTCGAAGAACGACGACAGGGCCGGCACGTTCTGCTGGCTCGGATACAGGCGCTCCTCGCGGTAGCTCTCCTGGTACAACACGGCGCCGGTGCGCCCGTCGATGAAGACGATCTTCGGCCGCAGGATGTAGCCCTTGCGCTCCATGTAGACGCGCTGTGGCATCACGGTACGGCGGCCGAAGTTGTCGTACACCTCGCGTTCCTGCGTCACGATGCCCGAGGCCTGGTGAGGGCGGAACATCACCGTGCCGGTGACGATCAGCGGCTGCTGGAACTCCTCGCCGATCTTCTTCCAGTACGCGGCGTTGGCGAACAGGGCCTCGTAGGGCTCCAGGTCCTTCTCGTCCTGGATGCGCTCGGGCAAGGCCATGGCCGCCGGCACGTCGGCTGGCGCACCGGGGCCGTTGGCCTGTTCGCGGGCCACCTGCTGCAGCGGCAGCGGGTCGGCCTCGATGACCCGCAGCCGGCTCTTGGTGCGCAGCTGGCTGCGCAGGAGGCGCACCGTCTCCATGTTGGCGTCCACGTCCTCGGACCCGCCCGAGATGAAGCCCACCACGTGGACGCGCGAGAACGGCGTGACGTCGAGCTTGGCCTGGATCGGCGTGTCGATCGGCACCTCGTAGACCGACGTGCACCCCGCTACCGATACCAGCGCCGCGCCCAGCGCGAGGCTAGCGACCCGAGTTCCTCTTGGCGCGGTCATTGATTTCCTTGAACAGATCGTAGTTCTGCTGGATCGACAGGTTCTGCGGTTCGAGCTCCAGGGCCTTCTCGTAGGCCTTGCCGGCCTGCTCGAACTTGCCGAGTTGTTCGAACGCGATCCCGAGGTTGTTGAAGGCGGCGGCGTACGTCGGGTCGATCTCCGTGGCGCGCTCCCAGCGGAAGACCGCCTCCTGCCACAACCCCCGTTGCGCCACGGCGATACCGAACTCGACCTGCGCCTTGGCCTGGTCTCGAGCCTTGTCGTCGGCCGACGCGGCGCCCGTCGCGCCAAGCAGCAACGCCAGCGCGAGCATCGAGTTGCGAATCATGGTCATGGGACTGTTTGCACTATACACCCGCGGTCACGGGGCCGACATGGCACATTCTGCGAGGCGTCAACCGCTCTCAGGAATGGACGCTCCGACGCGTCGTTCAGCCGCATTGGCGGCGACTTTGCACTGTCGCGGGCATGCCAGACGACGACCGCCTCGAGCCGGTGGCCCTGGCGCTGGCGGCGGCAGGCCAGCCAGCCCGGGCCGCCGCGCAGCTCAAGCGTTCGCTACCGACATGGCCGGAGACCCCCCTCGGGCCGAGCCTGGCCTGCCTGCGCCTCGACTCGGGCGGGTCCGAGGCCCACTGGCGCGCCGAGGCGCGCCGGGTGCTCGCCCGGGCCGACACACTCGGCGTTGGTGTGCTCTGGCCAGGGCACGCCGCGTACCCTCCGCTGCTGCGCACCATCCCCGACCCGCCGCTCGCGCTGTGGACGCTCGGCGATCAGGCCTGCCTGGCCGGCCCGGCCGTGGCGGTCGTCGGCTCGCGACGGGCCACGCGCGCCGGACGCGACGTCGCCTTCGCGCTCGCGGCCGACCTGGCAGCGCTCGGCGTCGTGGTGGCGAGCGGATTCGCGCAAGGCGTCGACGCCGCGGCGCATCGGGGCGCGCTGTCGGCTGGTCGCTCGCTCGCAGTGCTCGGTTGTGGCCTCGATGTCGCCTACCCGCGCGACCATGGCGACCTGCGACGCGACCTGGCCTCCCGCGGACTCCTGGTGAGCGAGTTCGCGCCGGGAACGCCGCCTCGTGCCCATCACTTCCCCCTCCGGAACCGGGCGCTCAGCGGTGTCTGCCACGCCGTCGTGGTGATCGAGGCCGCCGAACGCAGCGGGTCGCTGATCACCGCGCGCCTGGCGCTCGAGCAGGGGCGCGAGGTGATGGCCGTGCCGGGTGACGTGCGCGGCGGGGCCAACGCCGGAGGGCACGCGCTGCTGCGCGACGGGGCCCGCCTCGTCGAGCGGGCCGCCGACGTCCTCGACGAACTCGGCTGGATCCCTGGAACGGACCGCGGGGCCGGTAGGGACCGCTCGCCGAGCGGTCCGTTACCGCACGACGATGGTAGGGACCACTGTCCCAGCGGTCCGTTACCGCACGACGTTGGTAGGGACCGCTGTCCCAGCGGTCCGTCACGGCACGACGATGGTAGGGACCACTGTCCCAGCGGTCCGTTGCCGCACGACGATGGTAGGGACCGCTGTCCCAGCGGTCCGTCACGACGGCTCGGAGGTGAGGTCGACGGACGGCTCGGCGAGCCGTCCCTACCAAGGATATTGAGACGGGAGGGCGGGCTGACGCTCGACGAACTCATCCAGGAAACGTCGCGAAATCCCTCGGAATTGCTGGCCGAGTTGCTCGATCTCGAACTGGCGGGACTGCTTCGGCGCGACGTGTCGGGCCGGTTCCTGCCCCCGGAACGGAAGTGGTAACGTAGGTTCCCACGCAATGGCCAAGCCCCTCGTCATCGTCGAATCGCCCGCCAAGGCCAGAACCCTCGAGCGGTTTCTGGGCAACCAGTTCCGTGTCGAGGCGAGCGTGGGGCACGTGCGCGACCTTCCCGAGAACGCCTCCGAAGTCCCCGAGGAGATCAAGAAGCTGCCGTGGGGACGGATCGGGGTGGACGTGGACCACGGCTTCAAGCCGTATTACGTGGTCTCCTCCGACCGGAAGTCGCGCATCCGCGAACTGAAGGCCGCCGTCAAGGACGCCTCGGAGGTGCTGCTCGCGACCGACCCCGACCGCGAGGGCGAGTCCATCAGCTGGCACCTCCGCGAGGTCCTGAAGCCCAAGGCGCCCGTCAAGCGCATCGTCTTCCACGAAATCACCGAGGAGGCCGTGCGCGACGCCATCGCGCACGCCCGCGAAATCGACCTCAAGCTCGTGGACGCGCAGGAAAGCCGGCGGATTCTCGACCGGCTCTACGGCTACATGCTGTCGCCGGTGCTGTGGAAGAAGGTGCAGACCGGCCTCAGCGCCGGGCGGGTGCAGAGCGTCGCCGTCCGCCTCATCGTCGAGCGCGAAGAGGAACGGCGGGCGTTCCGGCGCAGCACGTACTGGGACCTCGACGCACGCCTGCAGGCTGGCGAGAGCCCGTTCGTCGCGACGCTGGTCCGGGTTGGGACGGATCGGGTGGCGACCGGCAAGGACTTCGACCCGACGACGGGGGCGCTCACCGGGCGCAACGTCCGACTGCTCGACGAAGGCGCGGCCCGCGCGATGCGCGACCTGCTGGCGGGTCGGCTGCCCTGGGTGGTGAGCTCGGTCGAGGAGAAGCCGACGACGCAGCGCCCGGCGGCCCCGTTCACGACGTCCACGCTGCAGCAGGAGGCCAACCGCAAGCTCGGGTTTTCGGCCGACCGCACCATGAGCGCCGCGCAGCGTCTCTTCCAGGACGGCGTGATCTCGTATCACCGCACCGACTCCACGACGCTGAGCGACAAGGCCCTGCGCGAGGCGGCCCGGGCCATCCGCGGCCTCTATGGCGACGCCTTCTACAGCGGTCCGCGTCAGTACCAGACGAAGGTCAAGAACGCCCAGGAGGCGCACGAGGCCATTCGTCCGACCGACTTCGAGCAGACCCCGCAGTCGCTCAGGTTGCCACCCGACGAGGCGCGCCTGTACGACCTCATCTGGAAGCGGACCGTGGCCTCGCAGATGGCCGAGGCCAGGCTGCTCCGCACCACGCTCGAGATCACGGCCACCGCCGACGGCACGCCGCACGTGTTCACGGCGACGGGGAAGGCCATCCAGTTCGCCGGGTACCTCCGGGCGTACGTGGAGGGCAGCGACGACCCGGCCAGTGAACTGGGCGACCAGGAGACGCTGCTGCCCAAGCTGGCGGTCGGCGACCGCGTCACGGCGCCAGGACAGGGGCCGCTCACGCTGGCGGGCCTCGACCCGAAGGCCCACGAGACGCTGCCGCCGGCGCGCTACACCGACGCGTCGCTCGTGAAGCGCCTCGAAGAGGACGGCATCGGGCGCCCATCCACCTACGCGTCGATCATCCAGACCATCGAACGGCGCGGCTACGTCTGGCGGCAGGGCAAGGCCCTCGTCCCCAGCTACACCGCGTTTGCCGTGACCCGGCTGCTGAAGGAGCACTTCGGGCAGCTCGTCGAACTGGGCTTCACCGGGCGGGTCGAGGAGGATCTCGACCAGGTGTCCAACGGCGAGCTCGATCGGACGACGTTCCTGGAGCAGTTCTACAACGGAGAAGCCGACTGGCCGGGCCTGCGCCACCTGGTCACCAACGAGGACCGGATCGACTACCCGGTGATCGAACTCGGCACCGACCCGGCCTCGGGGCAGCCGATCGTGATCCGCATCGGGCGCTACGGCGCTTACGTGCAGCTCGGCGACGCCAACGCGTCGATTCCCGAGGACACGGCGCCGGCCGACTTCACCCTGGAGCAGGCACTCCGGATCCTGAAGGAGAAGACGCAGGGCCCCCAGAGCCTCGGGACCGACCCGAAGACGGGCCTGCCGGTCTACGTGCTGTCTGGGCGCTTCGGCCCCTACGTGCAACTCGGCGAGCCACCCGAGAAGGGGAGCAAGGAGAAGCCGCGTCGCGCGTCGCTCACCAAGAACGACCGTCCCGACACGATCACGCTGGCGCGCGCCCTCGAGTTGCTGTCGCTGCCACGCGTCGTGGGCCACGACGCCGAGGCCGGCGAGGACATCGTGGCCAACTTCGGCCGGTTCGGGCCGTACGTGAAGCGAGGCAACGAGTTCCGGTCGCTCGGCTCGGATGCCGACGTGTTCACCGTGACGCTCGAGCGGGCGATCGAGCTGTTCAAGCAGGAGAAGCGGAGCGGCCGTGGCCGTACGGCCACACGCACCGTGCTGCGCGAGGTCGGCGCCCATCCGGCGTCGGGCGCGGCGGTCCAGATCCTCGAAGGTCGCTATGGCCCCTACGTCACCGACGGCACGACCAACGCCTCGGTGCCGAAGGACGTCGCGGTCGACGCCCTGACGCTCGACGAGGCGGTCGGACTGCTCAAGGCGCGCGAAGGCACGCCGGCGAAGAAGGGACGCGGCCGCGCGCCGGCCAAGCGCACGGCCGCAGCGGCGGCGACCCGCAAACGGGCCGTCAAGCGGTCGGCGTGACACGAGATTCCACCGTGGTGGTCACCATCGTCGGCGGGGGCCTGGCAGGCAGCGAGGCGGCGTGGCAGGTCGCGTCGCGTGGCGTCCGGGTGCGCCTGCACGAGATGCGACCGGTGCGGCCCACGCTGGTGCATCAGGGCGACCAGCTCGCCGAACTCGTCTGCAGCAACAGCTTCCGCGGCGACAAGCTCGACAACGCCGTCGGTCTCCTCAAGGAGGAGATGCGTCGCCTGGGCTCGGTCATCATGCGGTGCGCCGATCGCACCCGTGTGCCCGCGGGCGCGGCGCTTGCCGTCGATCGCGGGCTGTTCGCGGCAGAAGTGACGACAGCGATCTCGGGACATCCCTTGATCGAGGTGGTGCGCGGCGAGGTGGCCGTGCTGCCGGCTCCAGGCGAGACGGAAGGCCCCGTGATCGTCGCGACGGGTCCGCTCACCTCCGATGCGCTGTCGCAGGACATCGCCCGCTTCGTCGGCGCCGAGCACCTCGCCTTCTACGACGCGATCAGTCCCATCGTCCTCGCCGACACGATCGACAGGTCGATCGTGTACCGCGCCTCGCGCTGGGGTCGCAACGTGCATGGGTCGACCGGGCATGGGACCGCCGGACAGGTCGCGGCGGCTCCACCGGCCGGGGAAGGCGAGGCCGTACCCCCCGCTGCCGGGCCTGCATGCGGTGTGGACGATGGTGAGGGCGACTACCTGAACTGCCCGCTGTCGGAGGCCGAGTATCGCGCCTTCTACGACGCACTCGTCACGGCCGAGTCTGCGACGGTCCACGACTTCGACAAGGCCCAGTTCTTCGAGGGGTGCCTGCCCATCGAGGTGATGGCGCACCGCGGCCCCGACACGCTTCGGTTCGGCCCGATGAAGCCGGTCGGCCTGCCCGATCCGCGCACGGGCCGAGTGCCGTTTGCGGTCGTGCAACTGCGCCAGGACACACTGGCTGGCGACCACTTCAGTCTCGTGGGCTTCCAGACGCAGTTGAAGTGGGGCGAGCAGGCGCGTGTCCTGCGCCTGATTCCGGGGCTCGCGCACGCCGAGTTCGTGCGCTTCGGGATGGTGCACCGCAACACGTACGTCAACGGTCCGACCATCCTGCTGCCCACCTGGCAGACCCGGAGCCGCCCCGACCTGTTCTTCGCGGGGCAGCTCTCCGGCGTCGAGGGCTACGTGGAATCGGCTGCGTCCGGGCTGCTGGCTGGCATCAACGCCGCGCGGCAGGCGAGCGGACAGCCGTGTACCGTCGCCCCCCGCGACACGGCGATTGGCGCCCTCGCCCACTATGTGTCCCACGCGGAGGCGAGGCACTACCAGCCGTCGAACATCACGTTCGGCATCATGCCGCCGCTCGCCGAGCCGCTGCCTCGCGCGCGTCGCACTGGCGGCACGCCCGGCAAGCGGGCCGCCCGCAACGAGGCGCTGGCTGCACGGGCGTTGGCCGCCCTCGACACCTGGCGCAGTTCGCTCGACGCCGTCGCGGTCGGCGCGCCCTAGCCATGGCGCGCGGCGGCCCGCCGGTGCGCCGCAGGTCACCCCGCGCCGCGGCCCCAGACGACGACCGGGATCTCGATGCGACGTCGCCACTGCGCGAGGCCATCCGCGCGTTCGGCGACTACCTGGCGTTGAACCGCCACGCGTCCGAGCACACGGTGCGCAACTACGAGCAGGATCTCGTGCAGTTCCTGTACTTCCTCGGCGCGTCCACCGCCACGCCGAGGCACGCGCTCACCCCCGCGCACGTGACGTCCGACGCCATTCGCGGTTTCCTCGGCGAGTTGCACGCGCGCGGCAACAGCCGGGCGTCTGCGGCCCGTCGCGTCTCCGCGATTCGCAGCTTCGTCCGATACCTGCGCCACGAGGGCGTTCGAGACGACGACCCCTCGGCGTTGGTGGGGACGCCGAAGCGGGAGCAGCGCGTGCCGCAGGTGCTCACCGTGGACGAGGTCACCGCCCTCATCGAGACTCCCGACACCAGCACGCCGCTCGGGCGTCGCGATCGGGCCATCCTCGAGCTCTTCTATGCCTCCGGCCTGCGCCTCTCGGAACTCGTCGGCCTCGACGTCGAGGACGTGAACCTCTCGACGCGCATGGTTCGGGTGATGGGGAAGGGGCGGAAGGAGCGGCTCGTCCCCTGCCACCAGCGCGCCGCCGACGCCATTCGCGGGTGGCTCAAGGACCGCCTCACGCTGGTGTCCTCGTCGACCGGTGGGATGCCGGCCCCGATGCGCCACCCTGCCGCCCGCCGGGGACACGATGGGGATCCGCTCTTCGTGAACTACCGCGGGAGTCGACTCACGCCGCGGAGCGTGCATCGCCTCGTCGTGCGGTACGTGGGCCTCTGCACCACCCGGTTCGGCATCAGCCCGCACGCGCTGCGCCACTCGTTTGCCACGCACCTGCTCGAGCGGGGGGCCGACCTGCGCGCCATCCAGGAACTGCTCGGTCACGTGGAGTTGACGACCACCCAGCGCTACACGCAGGTGGACGTGCAGCACCTGCTGGACGTGTACCGCGCGGCGCACCCGAAGGCGAAGGGTAGAAGGGTAGAAGGGTAGAAGGGGAGAGGGCAAACCGGGAAGGAGGAAGGGGGAAGGGGGGAAGGGGGAAGGGGGGAAGGGAAGCTCCCTCGCGCCGACAAAAGTCTGCTGCGGGGAAGCCGTGGTCGGCTGGTACTCGCGGGGATGCCCGGGAATCAGGCGGAAATATTCCTTGTGTGGCCGGATGACAGGTTGGCCCGAAACATGCCTATGGATAGGGTCACGCTGCACTGACGCGGCACAGGGCTCCCCAGACTCCTGTCGATCATGCTTCGATTCGCCATTCCCGTGGTTCTGCTGGCTGGTGCACTCGCTCCGGCCGTGACGCTCGCGTCGCCAATCACCGTGGACGTGGTCCAGGTGGGCGGCGCAACCCAGGCTGCCCGACTCGCGCAGAAGGCCGCACTCCTCGCGTCGCTCGGCGCCTACACGGTGCTGGAGGACTTCGAGGACTTCACCGCGTCGCGCACCACCGGATACACCACCCTCGCGACCGGCGCCGGCAGCTTCTCGTTTCAGGGCAACGGCGGCGGGTCTGCCTGCGTGAAGCCCGGCGGGCCCAGCGCCAGCGCCTGCGATGCCCTGTACGTGCTCGACGCCGCAACCACACCCTTCAGCGGCCGCTACAACACCACGCCGGGGGGGAGCCGCTGGCTCGACTCGAACGACACCACGAAGGTCGTGCTCGACCTCGAGCAGGCGCACCTCAACCGCCGGTTGGACAACCTGTTCTTCTTCATGACCGACGTCAACGACCAGGGCGGACGCCTCAAGGTGTACGGCTACGACGGGTCCGCCAGTGCGTTCGACGTGTTCGGCAGCACGGCGTCCGGTTCGGCGCAGGCCAACGGCGCGCTGTTCTTCGTCCGGCTGTCGTCGCCGGCCGGGATCGCGCGGGTCGAGTGGGTGAACACCGTCACCGGCGACGGGTGGGGCATCGACGACATCGGCACCGTTCCGGAGCCCTCGTCGATCGTCCTGTTCGCCATCACCCTCTTCGGTGCAGCGGCACGCCTCCGGCGTGCCAGGCGGTAGGGCACTCGCACGCAGCCGTGCGGTCCGTGCCGCACGCTGCCCTCGGAACCGCGCCGGCGGCCCCTCTGGCCGGGCTCCGGCACGGTGTGTCGTAGCAGGCTGGATGGGAGGACTTCACGCGTGATGAGAATGTGGATGGTGAGTGGATTGGTGGCTGGCGCGCTGCTGCTCGGCAGCGGGCCCGCGCACGCGGCGTCACTGGTCCTCGGGCCGGTGAGCGATGGCGCCCTGCAGACGGCGCTCACGGGGTTGGGCGTGGTTGCGCCCAACGGGGGCGAGCGGTGGGTCGCGCAGGCCCGGATCGGCGATCGAGGGGGAGCCGCGGAGCAGGAGCTCGGCCTGTTCGGTCCCCCTTCGTTCACAGGCGGACCGTCGGTTGCGCCGTCGGCCGGCAGCACTCAGTTCAACTGGGGTGACAACCAGCCGGTGGCGTTCTCACTGACGCGGAACAGTGGGCTGGTGACGTTCACGGTGGGCACGCCCACCGCGCCGAACTTCGTGGCGAGCCTGACCGACCCGACGGCGAACACGCTCGTCCTGCGGCTGCGGGCTCCCGGCGGTGGTCCGCACGTCACCGAACTCTCGGATCTCGTCGTGGACGGCCTGGCCGTGGGCTCGGCGAGCACCAACGATGGCGCCGTCAACTGGCTGTTCACCGGCCTTTCGGCCAACTTCCAGGTGACCGGCAGCCTGACGTTCGACTGGTCGGATCCCCAGCCGCTGCGTTCGAACATGGCCATGCAGCTGAAGGGCTACGAGACCGCGGTGCCGGAACCGTCGGTGCTGGCGTTGCTGGGGGCGAGCCTGGCAGGCGCCGCGATGCGCCGGCGCCGGCGCAGCTGACCGCGGCGACCTCTCTGTCGGGGCCGAACCCGGCAACCGGTGAGGAGGGGGCGCGAAACAGGGGTTGGGCAACCAAGGACGAGGCCACGTACTGGTCGGTCCCTTCCTCCTTCCTCCTTCCCCCTTCCCCCTTCTCGCCTTCGATTCTGTCGTCTACCTTCTACCCTTCTACTCTTCTACCCTTTCCGCCCTGCGGTCCTCCCCTACATCACCATCGGCGCCCCAATCGGCGCCCGCCGCGCCCGCGGGAAATCGATGCCGAGGGTCTTGATCTTGTAGTTCATCACCCGCGGGCTGATGGAGAGCAGTTCGGCGGCGTCCTTCTGCACCCAGTTGGCCATCTTGAGCGCCTCGACCACCGCCTGGCGCTCGATCTCCTCGAGCGGGATTCCCTGGGGCGGGATCTTGACCACGGTGGCCGGTCCGTCTGCGTCGGCGGTGCTCGTGCCCCCGAGCCGCAGGTCGTCGGCGCTGATCAGCCGCTGATCGCACAGCAGGGCCGCGCGCTCGATGGTGTTCTCGAGTTCGCGGATGTTGCCGGGCCAGTTGTACCGCATGAGGAGCTTGAGCGCCTCGGGCGTCACGCCCTCGATGCGCTTCTTCAGTTCGACGCCGAACCTCTTGATGAAGAAGTTGGCCAGTGCCGGGATGTCTTCCTTCCGGTCGCGCACCGGGGGCATCTCGATCTGCACGACGTTGAGGCGGTAATAGAGGTCTTCGCGGAACTGCCCCTGTTCGACCATGGCCGCCAGGTTGCGGTTGGTCGCGGCGATGAGACGCACGTCCACCCGAATCGTGCGCGTGCCGCCGAGGCGTTCGAACTCGTGCTCCTGCAGCACGCGCAGGATCTTGGCCTGCGTGTTCGCGCTCATGTCCCCGATCTCGTCGAGGAACAGCGTGCCGCCGTCGGCCTGCTCGAAGCGGCCGATCCGCTGCTTGTCGGCGCCCGTGAACGCGCCGCGCTCGTGCCCGAAGAGCTCCGATTCGAGCAGGTTCTCCTGGAGTGCGGCGCAGTTGACCTTCACGAAGTTGCGCGCCGCACGCAGCGAGTTGTGGTGGATGGCCCCGGCGATGAGCTCCTTGCCGGTGCCGGTTTCGCCGTTGACGAGCACCGTGGTGTTGCTCTTGGCGACCTTGCGGACCACGTCGAGCACGCGCTGCAGCGCTCCGCTGGCGCCGATGATGTTGTCGAACTGGTAGATGCCGCCCTGTTCGTGACGGAGGTAGTCGACCTCGTTGCGCAGGCGCCGGTGCTCGAGCGCCTTGTCGATCTTGACCTCCATCTCCTCGATTTCGAACGGCTTGGGCACGTAGTCGAAGGCGCCGATCTTCATCGCCTCGACGGCCGTGTGCACCGATCCGAACGCGGTCATGAGGATGACGGCCGTCTGCGGCTGCAGGGCCCGCGCGGTGCGGAGCACGTCGAGCCCGTCGCTGCCGCCCATCTTCAGGTCGCTCAGGACCACGTCGAAGTTCGTCTCGTGCAGGCGCTCGATGGCCACGTTGCCATTGGAGGCCTCGGCCACTTCGTGACCGGCCTCGGTGAGCGCCCGCGCGAGGGCGCGGCGGAGGGAATCGTGATCGTCGGCGACGAGGATGCGGCCCATGGCAATTAAGAGTTCACAGTTGAGAATGAAGGGTCTTCATTGTGAATTTCGAATGTCGAATTGACCCTTACCGTGGTCGCGGCCCGCCCGGTGCCCCGTGATCGGGCAGACGCACTGGCGCCTCGTCCAGTGCGGGTGCCAGCGGCAGCAGCAGCCGGAAGCACGTGCCCACGCCCTCGGGGCCCGGCAGGACCTCGATGCGGCCGTCGTGGGCATCGACCACCTTCCGCACGATCGCCAGTCCGAGGCCGGAGCCTCGCGGCTTGGTCGTGAAGAACGGACTGAAGATGCGCTCGCGCATCGACTCGGGAATCCCGGGGCCATCGTCGGTGACGGTGATCTCGACACCCGGGCCCCGCGGCACGTCAGGCGCCTGCGGCAGCGGCAGGCGGTCCATGGCCGTGGCGCGAATCACCAGCCGTCCCTGGCCGTCGAGCGCCTCGAAGGCATTGGTGAGCAGGTTCGTGAACACCTGCCGCAACTGGTGCGCGTCGCCCTGCACGGGCGGCAACGCGTCGGGGACGTCCACGCTCACCGCCACGCCTCGACGCGGCACCTGGCTGTCGGCCATCAGCAGCGAGTCCTGCACCAGCGCCGAGACACCGACCTCCTCGACGTGCAGCCGGACCGGACGCACGAAGTCGAGCACCTCGAGGACGATCGCGTTGGCCATCTTGGCTTCCGCGATGATGTCGCCCAGCATCGTCTGGGCCTCGGGGTTGTCGGCCAGGCGGCGCTTCAGCAGGCCGGCCATCACCTCGATGCCGGCCAGCGGGTTCTTCACCTCGTGTGCGATGGCCGCCGCCATCTCTCCGAGGGCCGCCAGGCGGTCACGCAGGCGCTCGCGTTCCTCGAGTTGCTCGACGCGGGTGAGGTCGCGGAAGAACAGGGCTGCACCCGACACGGCGCCGAGGCCGTCGCGCACGAGCGACAGCGTGAAGCCGATGGAGCGGCCCGTGCGCGCGAGCTTCACCTCGGCGCGATTCGGCAGCGGATCGCTGCCGAATGCGCCATGGAGGACCTGCACCATCTCGGGGACGTCGGCCAGCACCTCGGCAATCGGACGACCGATGTCGGCAGGGCCTGGCAGCATGTCCAGCGACGCGTAGGCGGCGTCGTTGATGGCCACCAGGCGCCCATCGTGACGAATCACGATGACTCCGTTGCGCATGCCCGAGATGAGGTCCCGATAGAAGCGCTCCGGCACCAGATCCTCTCCCCGGAGTGCGCCACCATCGAAGACGGCACGGACTGCGACGTCGCTGGGTATCGGGCTCGTCACTCCCTGACGCATGGCGAACACGACCACATTACATTCAAGGGACGTGCCGATTACGGAAACGAACGAAGACGCCAGAACCGAACAAGTCCCAAGATGGTCTAAGACTAACCTTGGATAGATGACCTGTCGAATAGTGTAAGAATCAGACGAAAATTGTCGTGGCCTAGCCTACCAAGACTGACACGAGAAGGCAGCAGGACGACACGAATTGGCGGTGAGGCGCGCTGTGGCGCCACGGCTCGGGGCGACTTCAGGGTGCGGGAGGTGCTGCCTCGAGCAGGGCTTCCCACTCGGCCATCCGGTCGCCGACCTCCCACATCAGGGCCTGATGCCTGTCGATGACCGGCTTGGAGGCAATCGGATCCTCGTAGAAGCCCGGGCGGGCCATCTCGGCCTCGAGTGCCTTGATGTCGCGTTCGCATTCGGCGATGCGACTCTCGAGGCGCGCGACGCGCTCCTGATGCGCTTCCCACGCCCGGCGGACGCGGCGTGTTTCGGCCTCGAGGCGCTTCCGTTCCTCGCGATCCGGCTGCGGCGCCGGCGCGGAAGCCTTCGTCTCACCCGCGCGCGTGGCGGTGGGCGCCGTGGCCACGGCTGCGGCGGCCACCCCTGTCCGTGGCGATCCCTGGCCCGAGGTGGCCGGTGTCGCTGCCGGCACCGCCGTTCTCGCGCTGGCCGACGGTCCCGCGACCCCGGTGGCCGCACGCTGCGCCTGGGACCACCGGTACTCCTCGTACGTGCCCGGGTAGACCAGCGCCTCGCCGTGTCCCACGGCGACGATCTTCGTGGCGAGCCGGTCCACGAAGTATCGGTCGTGCGACACGAGAATCAGCGTCCCGGTGAAGTGCTCGAGGGCATCGAGCAGCACGTCCTTCGAGTCGAGATCGAGGTGGTTGGTGGGCTCGTCGAGCAGCAGCAGGTTGGCTGGACGCAGCAGCATGCGGGCGACGGCGAGCCGCGTGCGCTCGCCACCCGACAGCACCCCCGCCTTCTTGTAGACGTCGTCGCCGGCGAACAGGAACCCGCCGAGGATGTTGCGGATGGCCGGCACCATCTGCATCGGCGACCCGTCGGCCAGCGTCTCGTACACCGTGCGCGTCGGATCGAGGCGATTGGCCTCGTCTTGCGCGAAGTACTGCATCACGACCTGGTGACCCTCGGTGCGGGTTCCGCTGTCGGGAGCCTCGGCGCCCGACAGCAGGCGCATCAGCGTGGACTTGCCCGCGCCGTTGGGGCCGACCAGGGCCACACGGTCGCCGCGCTCGACGAGCAGCGAGAGATCGCGGAAGACGACCTTGTCGTCGTAGCGCTTGGCCACGTGCGACAGCTCGAGCACCGCGCGGCCGCTCCTCGTGCACTCGGGGAACGTGAAGTGCACCTTCTTGCGCTCGGGCGGCACGTCGATCGGCACGATCTTCTCGAGCGCCTTCATCCGGCTCTGCACCTGCGCAGCCTTGGTGGCCTTGTAGCGGAACCGGTCGATGAACATCCGGATCCGCGCCACCTCCTCGTCCTGCTCGCGCTTCATCATGCGCAGGCGTTCCATGCGGGCCTCGTGCTCCCGCAGGTAGTACGAGTAGTTGCCGTGGTAGTCGGTGATCGTGCGCAGGCTCAGATCCGCCACACGCGTGACGACGGCATCGAGGAAGTAGCGGTCGTGCGACACCAGGATGACCGCGCCGGGATACTCGAGGAGGTACTCCTCCAGCCAGTTGCGCGCGTCGAGGTCGAGGTGATTGGTCGGTTCGTCGAGCAGCAGCAGCCCCGGGCGCTGGAGCAGCAGCTTGGCGAGCGCGATGCGCATCTGCCAGCCTCCCGAGAACGTCTCGGTCGGCTTGTCGAGATCCGTGTCCTCGAATCCGAGCCCGCGCAGCACCGTGGCCACGCGCAGGTCCATCGTGTACCCGTCCAGCCGGCGGAACTCGTCCTGGGCCTCGGCGTACCGCACGAGCACCGCTTCGTGAGCCTCGTCGTCGAGGGTGGTGTCTCCGAGCTGACCTTCAAGGGTGTGCAACTCCTCCTTGAGGGCCAGCAGGGGCCCGAAGGCCTGACGAGCTTCGTCCACGAGTGTCCGGCCCGTGTACTCGAGGCCGTCCTGTGGCAGATACCCGAGGGTCAGGTCCGCCGGTGTGACGATCTGCCCCGCATCGGACTCCTCGAGGCGGGCGAGGATCTTCAGCAGGGTGGTCTTCCCCGCGCCGTTCGGTCCGCACAGGCCGACGCGGTCACGCGCATTCAACTGCCACGTGACGTCGTCTAACAGGACACGATCGGCAAAGGCCTTGCGCAGGCCCACGAGCTGCAACATCAGCGGGAATCGTAGCAGGACCGGAGATTCGGGGCCGGGTAGCGGGTAGCGGGTAGCGGGGAGCGGGGAGCGGGCAGGGCGGGACCGGTTGGGGCCCGGATTGCCGTGAAATTTCGGTGTCGGGGACGTCCGACCGGGACATTTGGCCGGAGCCTTGCAAGGTATCAGGGCAGGAGCGTGCCAATGTCCGTTTCTGTCCTCACCGGAGACCAGTTCGGCGCCGTCAAGGTGTCCGACCCGACCTTTTCAGAGCCCGTGCGTCTGAAGAACAGGACACGGGGCGACACCCCGGAGCCTGCTGCGCAGCAGATGACGTCCACTGACGAAGAACTCGTCGCCCGCTCGGCTGGCGGCGACCTCGAGAGCTTCAACCAGCTCGTGGTGCGCTGGGAGCGGCCGATCTACGCCTTGGCGTATCGTGTGATCGGCCGCGAAGAGGAAGCGCGCGACGTCGTGCAGGAAGCCTTCCTGCGCGCGTACCGGTCGCTCGGCGGCTTCCGCGGGCAGGCCAAGTTCTCGTCGTGGCTCTATCGCATCACCCTCAACCTCTGCCGAGACTGGATCCGGCGGCAGAAGCGGGCGCCGTTTGCCGAGGCGCCCGAGGGCGTCGACCTGATCGAACTGGCCGGCGAGCACGGCCCGGTGGAATCGGTCGAGGATCTGGTGGCCCGCCGCGACCTCGGCGCGGCCGTGAATCGCGCGATGGCCGCGCTGACCGACGATCAGCGCAAGGCCATCGTCTTGAAGGAATACCAGGGGCTCACGTTCCAGGAGATCGCCGATCTGCTGGACTGCCCCTTGAGCACGGTGAAGACACGGCTCTATCAGGGCCTGATCGTGCTCCGGCGCGAGCTGGAGCGGCAGGGCATCACGGCCGACGTGATCCTGCCGAACGCACGACAGGCGTCTGGTGCCGAGTCGCGCCGACGCTGACGGCTGAGTACGATGACCGACGCGACCCGCTGCCCCGATCCCGCTGACCTGCTCGTGCTGCTGTACGACGATGAAGGGGACACAGCCCATCGGACAGCCCTCGAGGCACACCTGGATCGGTGCCCCGCCTGCGCGGAGGTCATGCAGTCACTGAACACGACGCGGGGGGCGCTCGGCGCCTGGCACGCTCCACGCCTCCCGCTCGGGTTCGCCTTCGTTCGCACCCCTGAACGCAGCTCCACCGCCACCGTCCTCTGGCGAGGCGGACTCGCCGCCGCGGCGGTCCTCGTGCTCGCTGCTGCCGCCAGCCTGGCCCAGATCCGCATCTCCTACGACCAGTCCGGTTTCAGCGTCAGCACCGGGCCCGTCCAGGCTCCTCGACTCGAGGGGGCAGCGCAGACCACCGTCGCCTCGAGCTCGGCGGCCTCGCCCCTGGCATCACCGCCGGCCCCGACATGGGTGGACGCTGCCGCCAAGGCCGATGCGCCCTGGCGTGCCGACATCGAGCTGCTCGCCACGCAGTTGCGCGGCGAGCTCGCCCGGATGGCCGAGGAATCGCGGCGCACACAGCCCTCTGCCGTCGCGATGCGCGTGGCGATGCCGCCCGCGTCGCCGGCGGCTGGCCGCTCGATGACCGACGAGGAACTGCTGCGCAGGGTGCAGGAACTCCTCGACCAGAGCGAGGTGCGACAGCAGCAGAACCTGGCGCTCCGCGTGACCGAACTCGGTCGGCAGTTCGAGCTCGTCCGCCAGGCCGACATCGTGCAGATGGAGCAGACCCTGACCCGCATCGAGCAGCAGCGCAGCGAACTGCTCCGACGGGTCGCGTCGACACAGCCGCGGCCCTGAGTCGCGCGTCCTTACTTCCGTGCCTGTTCCGATCCGCCCCCGTCGTCTCGGCGCGACGACCCTGCTGGTGTGCCTGATGCTGACGGCAGCCCGGCCCGTCGTCGCGCAGGACAGCCCCGCGACCCCGGCTGCCGGGGCGGGGCGTGGCGCCACCCTCACGGCGCGCTACCACGTGCGGCAGATGGAGAACGTGCTCGAGCATGCCGTGCAGCACGCAGCCGACCTGATGCGGCGGCGGCTTCAGGCGATTACGCCCGACGTGCTGGCGCTGGCCGGTGCGCCCCGGGCCCAGGGCTTCCGCATCGACGGCTACGGCCTGTTCTTCTCGGTCGAGGTGCCGCGACTCAGCGAGAGCGTGACATGGGCCCTGCGGGTCCTGAGCCAGGACCGCGACGAGCGGGTGCTCGCCTCGCTGCAGAAGGTGGCCGCGGCCGAGCAGGATCCGGTCGTGCGGGCCGACCTCGAGCGCGCCATCCGCACGATGCAGATGCAGTTGCCCGCCCCGCCGACACCCGTGCTCCAGGCCGCCTCGGCGCCGCGCCGCGCGTCGGCACCCACGATGCCTGCACCGGTGCCGCCACCCGCGGCCAGTGAGCGCGCGATGTCGGTCGACACCCCAGCGGCCGACGTGGCGCGCGACAACACCACCGGGCCGATGCCCGTGGCCGCCACCGCGTCGGGCGCGCCTTCGCTGTCCACGGCGCCCGCGCCCCAGCCCGCGCCCGAGGAGCCCGCCGAGGATGCCTGGCGCGACCCCAACGCCGCCTATGAAGACGAGGTGAAGCTGGCGCTGGTCGACGCCGTGCTCGACTACGCGGGCTCGCTGTCGCTGGCGCCCGCCGAATGGGTCACCGTCGCGGCGCGCGACGCCGGGTACCAGGCATTTCCGGATGCGGTGTCCGACATGGTCACGGTGACGCTGAGCGTGCGCGTGTCCGACCTGATCGACTTCCGTGCGCAGCGTCTCACGCGCGACGAGGCCCGCGCCCGCGTCGTGGTGAAGGAGTTCTAGTCGGGCGCGCGCGGGCGGCCTCCGCGTTCTGCATTAGAATCCGCGCATGTTCCGTCTTCATCGACGCGCCCTGCTGCTCGTGGCGTCGTGCCTGCTCGCGTCCGCCTGCGCCGGGTCGGCCACGGTGCAGGAGGCCATCGAGGTCTACGACATCCGCACCGGCTACGACGACGGCGGGCGCGAGGCGGGGCAGAACCGGCTCTTGCCGACCATCGCCTTCAGCGTGCGCAACAAGGCCGGGCGCGCCATCCACAGCGTGCAGTTCAACGCGGTGTTCCGGGTCATCGGCGACCCCGAGGAACTGGGCGCCCAACTCGTGCGCGGCATCGACTACGACGGCCTTGCGGCGGGCCAGACGCTCGGACCCTTCGTGCTGCGGTCCATGTTCGGGTACTCGGGTGAGCAGGCCCGCGTCGAGATGTTCCAGCACGAGGGCTTCAAGGACGTCCAGGTGGAGTTGTTCGCCAAGCAGGGCGGCAATCAGTGGGTCAAGCTCACCGAGCACGTCGTCGAGCGCCAGTTGCTCGCCGTGACTCCGTCGCCGGCGGCCAAGTGACGTCGGCGCCGATTCCGTCTCCCGGTCCGTCCACCCCATCGCCGGCGTCGCCGGAGACCGGCCAGCTCGAACGTCGGTTGTCGGCCTACGACGCCGCGGCGGTCGTGGTGTCCAACGTCATCGGTGGGGGCATCCTCTTCATGCCCGCGATCGTGGCGGGCATGGTCGGCAACCCGACGGCGATGCTGGCCGTGTGGCTGGCAGGCGGCGTGCTGGCCTTCGCCGGCGCCATGGCGTACGCGGAACTCGCGGCGCTGCGGCCGCGATCGGGCGGCGAGTACGTGTACCTGCGCGAAGCCTTCGGGCCCCTCGCGGCGTTCCTCACCGGCTGGACGTCGTTCGTCGCCGGATTCTCCGGGGCGATCGCGGCCAATGCCGTGGGCCTCACCGGCTTCCTGGGCCGGTTCTTCCCCGCTGCGGCCGACCCCACGCCGTGGGCGAGCCTGCCGCTCGGTCCGGTCACCCTGTCGCTGTCGCCGCAGGGCGTGGTCGCCCTGACCGCCGTGTTCTCGCTGTCGCTCGTGCACGCGCTCGGCATCGGGCCGGGCCGCCTCGTACAGAACGCCCTGGCGCTGATCAAGGTGCTCACGCTGCTCGTGTTCGTCGCGGCGGGGCTGTCGTTTGGTCAGGGATCGGTGACGCATTTCACCTCGTCGGCGCCCTGGATGCCGTCGGGCCTGCTGCTCGCGCTCATCCCGGTGATGTTCAGCTACTCGGGCTGGAATGCGGCGTCCTACATCGCCGAGGAGATTCGCGATCCCGGACGGAACGTCCCGCGCGCGCTGGCCATGGGCACGATTGCCGTGGTCCTGGTCTACGCGGCCATGAACGTGGTCTACCTCTACGCGCTCGACGTGCAGGCGATGGCGGCTGTCGAGGTCCGCATTGTGGACGCCGCGGCCGAGGTGCTCTTCGGGCCTCGCGTGGCCGACGTCCTCACCGTGGTCAGCATGCTGATCGTGCTCGGCAGCATCAGCGCCAACGTGTTCGCGGGGCCCCGCGTGTACTACGCCATGGCCCGCGACGGCCTGTTCCTCGCGTCCGCCGCCCGTGTGCACCCGCGTACGCACACACCGGCCTACTCGATCGCGGCGCAGGCGGTGTGGAGTGCCATCCTGGTGCTCACCGGCACCTTCCAGCAGCTGGTCACCTACACGGGCTTCGCGGTCGTGCTGTTTGCCGGCGTCGCGGTGTGCGCCCTGTTCGTGCTCCGACGCCGCGAGCCCGATGCGCCCCGGCCGTTCAGGGCCCTCGGCTATCCCGTGGCGCCCGGGCTGTTCGTCGTCGCGAGTGCGGCCATGGTCGTCAACGCGATCTGGCGAGAGCCGCTGCCGTCGCTGGGCGGCCTGGCCATCCTCGCCGCCGGCATCCCGGTGTACTTCCTGTTCCAGCGTCGCCAGGCCAAGGTGCCCCGAACCTGAGGCCGGCGCCCGCCTGTCTCACCGAGCCCGCACGAGTCCGACGGTCACGATCACCGCGACGATCAGGTCGACCCCGGCGCCGAGCCAGAGCGCAGGGGACCCGAACGAGAGGGCCGCCGACGCCCACAGGACGACGCCGGCGATCTTCGCGCCAACCCCGAACAGCCACAGGTAGGCCGACATCGCGGTGCGGGGGAGCCACCAGGCCCCCGCCGCGATGGCGACCAGCAGCGTGCCGGCCGCGCGTCCGAGCAGGCTGGCTGCCGGGCTGTGCACGCCGTCGAGGGGGACGACCAGGTGCGGGTCAGAGACGAGAAGGGCCCCTGCACCGAGGTTGCAGAGGCCCAGGATGTGCGCGAGCAGGCGCGGCGGCATGGCGCCGCGCAGCGTATCAGTTGCGCTTCAGATCGGTCCTGTACGTCGTGGTCTCACCCTCCACGATCGTCACGTCGAAGCTCACCGTCTCGTAGCCCGGTGCGCGGATCTCCACGCGGTGCGTCCCGATGGCGACCTTCAGTTTCTGCATCGCGCCGTCGAAGTCGTCCACGCGACCCGCGTAGTAGCCGTCGACGAACACCTCGGCGTCGCGTGGCGACACCTTCAGGCGCAGGCCACCGGTCGGCGCGTTCGGATCCAGCGGGTTCGGTACGCTACCGGCCGACCCGGGCTGGCCGGGGTCGGGACCGCTGCCACCGCCGCCCCATCCGCCGCCACCCCACCCGCCGCCGCCGATGCCGCCGAAGTACGGGTCGATCCACGGGTAGCCGCCCCAGCCCCCGTAGTAGCCGCCCCACATCCAGGGATCCCAGAAGTAGCCGAGCGCCAGTGCGCCGTAGCCCCACGGGTAGAAGTACCAGCTGTCGCCAGGGCCCCAGTAGACCGGCCCGGAGATGATCGGCGGCAAAGTGGCGACCGACTCGCGGGGCACGCCCCAGCCAGTGACCGGCGCGTTGCCGCGCGGCCGCGAGTACGGAGGCACGACCGTACCCGGCGAGCCACTCCCGCCCCCGGATACCCGGGCCGGGCGACGCCCGCTCGAGGACGAGGACGGCTGAGTCGGGCGCGTCGAGACACCACCCCCGCCCCACGGCGACCCACCGCCATCGCGCGGCGTGGCGACTCGGCCGGTGCTGCCGCCCCCACTGCTCGACCCGCCACCCGAACTGCCGCCACTGCTCCCACCGCCGGGATTGCGAGGACGCTGGTCGGCGAGCACGGGGGCCGACGCCACCACGAGGGCGACGAGTGCCGCGGAGAGAAGTGTGCTCTTCATGGTGCGCTCCAATATCGTCGCACACTGCTTTTGCAATTAATCTGCCACGAGGCCGCTCTGTCGGGCAGGGCCTTCCCGCTGCCTGGAGTGAACCCGTGTGTCCCCGCGAAGCGGCACGTCCTTGGAACCGGACATGGTCGGACAGTTCGGAATTCGCGATTCAGAATGAAGGGCGGGCGGGGGCGGACCTCATATGGGGGCGGGGTAGGATAGAGCGCTCGTGAGACGCGCCGGTCCGATCCTCTTTCGTCTTCTCCTCGTCAGCCTGCTCCCGGTCGTGGTTGCGTGCGGCAAGAAGGGCCCCCCGCTGGCGCCCCTGCGGCCGGCCCCCGGTACCATCGGCGACCTCGCGGCCACCCGCCTCGGCGAGACCGTGCAGCTGCAGTTCACGGTGCCCACGACCAATGCCGATGGCAGCAGTCCTGCCGACCTGGCGCGGATCGACGTCTTTGCGCTGACGGGCAAGGCCGAGGGCCCGCTCGGGCGGCCCCTCACGCCGCGCGAGATAGAGACCCTGCTCACACGGGTGGCCAGCGTGGAGATCCAGCCGCCGCCTCCACCCGAGGAGGAGGGCGAGGAGGGCGAGGCGCCGGACGTGGTGGCGCCTGTGCCGGGCCAGCCGCCCGACGCCCGCCCGACGCAAGGCGCCGTGGTGCGGGTCGAGGAGACCCTCACCGAGGCCATCCGCGCCGCGACGTTCGTCCACCCTGATGCCGAGCGCGTCGCGAAGATTCGCGCAGCGGCTGGGGACGAGCAAGATGAACCCGACGTGCCGTCCACGGAAGGCAGCGGCCGCACGCTCCTGTGGCCGCAGCCGCCCGTCGCGCCCGAACGGCAGTACTTCGCGATTGCGTATTCGAGCCGCGACCGCGCGGGCGCGCCGGCCGGCCCGCTGGGCGTTCCGCTCGTGCCCGCCCCCGCCGCGCCCCCGGGGCCCACGGTGACCCACGATGCGACCGCCTTCACGGTCTCGTGGACGCTGCCGCCCGGCGCCAGGGCCCCCATCCAGCCGACCGTGACGGTCGAGGCCTACAAGGAGGCCGTCAACGCGAACCCGGACGAGGCCGTGCTGCCGGCACGGCCGCTGGTGACGTATGGTCCGGCTCACACCTACCGCGTGTACCAGCTGCCAGCGGCTGACGTACCGCCGCCGCCGGGCACCGGGCCGCTGAACCCGACCCCACTGGAGTCGACCACCTTCGTCGATCCCCGGATGGAGTTCGGTGTGTCGCGGTGCTACGCCGTCCGGTCCGTCGAGCGTCGGGGTGGGGTCACCATCGAGAGTCCGCTCTCGCCCTCGACGTGCGTGACGGCCACCGACACCTATCCGCCGCCGGCCCCCACGGGACTGGTGGCGGTGGGCAGCGGCGGAGGCGTCTCGCTGATCTGGGAGCCGGTGACCGCCCCCGATCTCGCGGGCTACCTGGTGCTGCGTGGCGTGGAGGGCGAGGCCCTGCGGCCCATCACGGCGAACCCGGTCGCCGAGACCACCTACCGCGACACGACGACCGAGCCCGGGGTGATGTACATCTATGCGGTCGTCGCCGTGGACAAGGCGACACCGGCCAATGCGAGCCCGGAGAGCAACCGGGTCAGGGAAAGTGCCAGGTAGACGCTGATGGCGAAGCTGTACAGGACCCCGTCGGGGTACGTCGTGGAGGACGCGGGGGGCTACCGCGCCCTCGAGGGGGACCCGCTCGGGGACTGGCGGGCCGGTGCCGAGGTGCCGCCGCCCGCGACGGTCCTCGCGCCGGTGGTGCCCTCGAAGATCGTCTGTGTCGGTCTCAACTACACGGGCCATGCGGCCGAGCAGGGCAAGCCGTTGCCGGTCGAGCCCCTGATCTTCCTGAAACCCTCGTCGGCCATCGTCAACCCGGGCGAGCCCATCGTGATCCCCGACGGGGTGGGGCGGGTGGACTACGAGTCGGAACTCGCGGTGGTGATCGGCCGGCGCGCGACCCGTGTGTCCGAACGCGAGGCACTGGACCACGTGCTCGGGCTGACGTGCATGAACGACGTCAGCGCGCGCGACCTGCAGAAGAAGGACGGCCGGTACACGCGCGCCAAGGGCTTCGACACGTTCGCGCCGCTCGGCCCGTGCATCGCCACGGGCCTGTCACCCGACGACCTCGAGGTGACCGGCCTGCTCAACGGCGTGGTGCGGCAGCAGGCGCGGACGCGCGAACTGATCTTCCCGGTCGCCACGCTCATCGCCTACATCTCGCGCATCATGACGTTGCTGCCCGGTGACGTGGTGTCGACGGGCACGCCCGCGGGGATCGGCCCGCTGGCGCCCGGCGACGAGTTCGTCGTGCGGGTCGAAGGTGTGGGCGAGTTGCGCAGCCCGGTCGAGGCATCACGGTAGGGGCCGGCTGTCGCAGCCGGCCGTTCAGGAGGACGGACGTCATGAAATTCTTCGTCGATACCGGCAACATCGCCGACATCCGCCGGCTGCACGCCCTCGGCATCGTGGACGGCGTCACGACCAACCCGTCGCTGATGGCCAAGGAGAGCCGCGATCCACGCGAGATCCTGGCCGAAATCTGCGATCTCGTGCAGGGGCCCGTGAGCGGCGAGGTGGTCGCCACCGACTACGAGGGCATGCTGCGCGAGGGCCGCCAACTGCGCGACATCTCCGAGCACATCGTGGTGAAGGTGCCGTTCACGCCGGCCGGGGTGCAGGCGTGCAAGACGCTCGCGGAGGAGGGCACCCGCGTCAACGTCACGCTCGTCTTCTCGGCGGCCCAGGCGCTCATCGCCGCCAAGGTCGGGGCCTACTTCGTGAGCCCGTTCGTCGGCCGCCTCGACGACATCGCGACCGACGGCATGGCGCTCATCGGCGACATCGTCGAGATCTACGACAACTACGAGTTCACGACCCAGGTGCTCGTGGCCAGCACGCGCGGGCCGATGCACATCGTGCAGGCCGCCAAGCTGGGCGCCGACATCTGCACGTGCCCGCCCGGGGTGCTCGACGCGCTGTTCAAGCACCCGCTCACCGACATCGGGCTCGAGCGGTTCCTGAAGGACTGGGAGAAAGCGCAGCAGAAGTAGACCATGACCGCGCAGAGCCCGGCCGCGCGCCTCGCGGCCCTCGAGCAGCAGGCCGAACTCGGTGGCGGTGCGGACCGCATCGCCCGCCAGCACGAGGCGGGCAAGCTCACCGCCCGCGAACGCATCGAGCGTCTCTTCGATCCCGGCACGTTCGAGGAGGTGGACAAGCTCGTCGTCCATCGCTGCCGCGACTTCGGCATGGACACCCAGCAGGTGCCGGGCGACGGCGTCGTGTGCGGCAGCGGCCGCATCGACGGCCGCGTCGTGTTCGCCTTCGCCCAGGACTTCACCGTCTTCGGGGGCTCCCTCTCCGAGACCAACGCCGCCAAGATCTGCAAGGTCATGGACCAGGCGCTGAAGGTGGGCGCCCCGATCGTCGGCCTGAACGACTCGGGCGGCGCGCGCATCCAGGAAGGCGTCGCGTCGCTCGCCGGCTACGCCGACATCTTCCTGCGCAACACGCTCGCGTCGGGCGTGGTGCCGCAGATCTCGGCGGTGCTCGGGCCGTGCGCGGGCGGTGCGGTGTACTCGCCGGCCATCACCGACTTCACGATCATGGCCGAGCACACGAGCTACATGTTCGTGACCGGCCCCGACGTCATCCGCACGGTGACCCACGAGACGGTGTCGAAGGAGGAACTCGGCGGGGCCATGACGCACAACGCCCGCAGCGGTGTCGCGCACTTCGCGGTGCACGACGACGAGGCGGCGCTGGCGCTGGTGCGCGAGCTGCTCTCGTACCTGCCGTCGAACAACCTCGACGACCCCCCGCTCGTGCCGGCGACCGACCCTCCTGATCGCGAGGTGGCCGAACTCGACACGCTCGTGCCCGAGTCGCCCAACCAGCCCTACGACATGCACGAGGTGATCGGGGCGATCGTGGACGAGGGCATCTTCCTCGAGGTGCAGCAGCACTACGCCCGGAACATCCTCGTGGGCTTCGCGCGCATGGCCGGGCGGCCCGTGGGCATCGTCGCCAACCAGCCGGCGCACCTGGCCGGCACGCTGGACATCGACGCGTCGGTGAAGGGCGCGCGGTTCGTGCGGTTCTGCGACGCCTTCAACGTCCCGCTGGTGACTTTCGAGGACGTCCCCGGCTTCCTGCCGGGCACCGTGCAGGAGTTCGGCGGCATCATCCGCCACGGCGCCAAGCTGCTCTACGCCTACGCGGAGGCCACGGTGCCCAAGATCACCGTGATCACCCGCAAGGCCTACGGCGGGGCGTACTGCGTGATGTCGAGCAAGCACCTGCGCACCGACGTCAACCTGGCGTGGCCGACCGCCGAGATCGCCGTCATGGGCCCTGAGGGGGCGGTCAACGTGCTGTACCGCCGCGAACTCGAGGCCGCCGCCGATCCCGAGGCCGTGAGGGCCGCGAAGGTGCGGGAGTTCCGTGACGCGTTCGCGAATCCTTACGTGGCGGCCACACGGGGCTTCGTCGACGAGGTGATCGCGCCGCGGCTCACGCGGCAGCGCATCTGTGCCGCCCTCGATCGGTTGCAGCACAAGCGCGAGTCGCTGCCCCCGAAGAAGCACGGGAACATACCGCTGTAGGGCGGGTATCGGGCACCGGGTACCGGGGGCCGGGTACAGGGTACCGGGGCTGGTGGCAGCGCGTGATGCATGACGCCGGGCGACCGGCGCGCATGGAAGGGTGACGGGCGGACCTGAGGGCTGCATGAAGACCATCCTGATCGCCAATCGCGGCGAGATCGCCGTCCGCATCATCCGGGCCTGCCGCGAGATGGGCCTCGGCACGGTGGCGGTGTACGCCGACGCCGATCGCGAGGCCCGCCATGTGCGGGCGGCCGATCGGGCGTTCCCGCTCGACGGCAACGCGCCGGGCGACACGTACCTGCGCATCGACAGGATCCTCGACGTGGCCCGATGCGCCGGTGCCGATGCGGTGCACCCCGGTTACGGGTTCCTGGCCGAGAACGAGGACTTCGCGCAGGCCTGTGTCGATGCCGGCCTCACCTTCATCGGCCCCCCGGCAGCCGTCATCGCGCAGATGGGCAGCAAGACCGCGGCGCGCGCCTGCGCCATCGCCGCCGGCGCCCCCGTCGTGCCCGGCACGCAGACGCCGGTGGGCCCCGACGTGGCCGATGCCGAGCTGCAGCGCCTCGCCGACGCCGTCGGCTATCCGCTGATGGTCAAGGCCGTCGCCGGCGGTGGCGGCAAGGGCATGCGCGAGGTCGTCGCGGCCGGGGCGCTGATCGAGGCCGTGCACCGCGCCCGCTCGGAGGCGCTGTCGGCCTTCGGCGACGCCTCGGTCTACTTCGAGCGTCGCCTCCGCCAGGCGCGCCACATCGAGATCCAGTTGCTGGCCGATGGGCACGGCACCGTGATCCCGTTCGTCGAGCGGGAGTGCTCGGTGCAGCGGCGTCACCAGAAGGTGATCGAGGAGTCGCCGGCGCCCCGGATGTCTGCGGACCTGCGTCGCCGCATGGCCGAGGCTGCCGCATCGGTGGCCCGAACGGTGGGCTACGTCAACGCCGGCACCATCGAGTTCCTGGTCGACGAGGAGGACCGGTTCTACTTCCTCGAGATGAACACCCGCCTGCAGGTCGAGCACCCCGTCACCGAGATGGTCACGGGCGTCGACCTCGTCCACTGGCAGATCCGCATCGCGCGCGGCGAGCGCCTCACCGTGCCGCCGGAACGCGCGCTCGAGCCGCGCGGTCACGCCATCGAATGCCGCGTCTACGCCGAGGATCCCGATCAGGGCTTCCTGCCACGCCCCGGTCGGATTACCAGCCTCACCGTGCCCGGCGGCCCGGGCATCCGCGACGACAGCGGCGTCGAGGCCGGCTTCGAGGTGCCCATCTACTACGACTCGATGATCTCCAAGCTCGTGGCCTGGGGCGAGGACCGCGAGCAGGCGCGTCGCCGCATGCTGCGTGCGATTGCCGAGTACCACGTGGGGGGCATCCCGACCACGCTGCCGTTCTTCCGGTGGATGCTCGAGCAGCCCGCGTTCGTTCGCGGTGAGCTGGACACCACGTTGCTCGACAGGGAACTCGCGCGGCGCGCGGGCGAGCCGTTCGTGGCCCCCGAACCGCACCATCACGACGTCGCCCTCCTGGCCCTCGCGGCCTCGGCGTTCTCCACGGCACGGGCCTCCGGCGGGCAGGCCCGGACATCGGCGACGGCGCCACGGCGTTCCGGCTGGGCCCTGGCCGCTCGCCAGGCCGCCCTTCGCAAGTAAGATCGCAGTTTGGCCATGCGCCTTCACATCGAGCAGGCGGGACGGGTCCGACAGGTGACGATCGTGGCCGGGGAGTCGCCCGGCGACGTGGTGGTGCACGTGGACGGCCGCGCAATTGCCTGCGACGTGCGCGATCTCGGGCAGGGACGCCTGAGCCTGCGCCTTGCCGACGGCTCGATGCACGATCTCGTCGTCGAAACGAAGACGACCCCGGGGCACCGCCTGGTCCACGTGGAGGGCCTGCGGCTGGAGGCCACCGTCAGCACGCGCGTGCCGCGGGCAGGCGCCTCGGGGGGCGCCGGCCAGGGGCCCCTGAAGGTCGTGGCTCCCATGCCCGGCAAGGTGGTCCGCGTGCCCGTCCAGCCCGGCGAGGCCGTCGAGGCCCGTCAGCCGGTGGTCGTCATCGAAGCGATGAAGATGGAGAACGCACTCGCGGCAGGGCGGTCCGGCATCGTCCGCGAGATCCTGGTGCAGGAAGGCATGTCGGTGGAAGCCGGGCGCCCGCTCGTGGTCGTGGAGTGAGCGTGGAGCCGGATCCCACCCGACCGCCAGCCCGCGCAGCAGAGGAGCCCGTGCCGTCGCCGCCGGCCGACACGGCGGCCGGCCCGGGTCGCGTACGCGGTCGAAAGCGTCGCCTCGTCTGGCGACTCGGCAAGGGCGCGTCGGCCGTCTTCATCGCGACGGTCGCGGCCGCCCTCGTCTCGGTCCTCACGATCGACCTCGGCCCGGGCCTGCGGGGACTCGCCGAGCGGGAGGGCAGCAAGCGGCTCCAGCGCCCCATCCACCTCGGTGGTCTGTCCATCCGGCTGTTCCGCGGCGAGTTCGTCGTGGACGGCCTGCGGATCGACGGACTGACTCCGTCCGACCGCCCGTTCTTCACGGCCGAGCGCATCGCGATCGGGATGCCCTGGTGGTCCATCGTCCGGGGCGAACTCGTCATCGAGGACGTCTCGATGCACGACTGGACGATGACCATCGAGACGTTCGAGAACGGCCGCCACAACTTCCCGAAGATCACCCTGCCGAAGTCCACGGGGCCACGGCGCTTCGTGACCACGCTCCGGCAGTTCACCGGCACCCGCGGACGCGTGCACTTCATGGACCACGTCACGCCGTGGAGCGCCGACGCGCGCAACCTCGAGATCACGATCGCCAAGGCCGATCGGTACCGGGGGACGGCGACGTTCCGCGACGGGATCATCCAGATCCAGAAGTTCGAGCCGATGTGGGCGCACATGCGCACCGCGTTCGTCATCGACGGCGGGCGCGTGACGCTGCCGCGCATCGATCTCGAGGCCGACGGGTCGGTCTCGCAGGTCCGCGGCGAGGTCAACCTCGGCAACTGGCCCGAGCAGACCTACGACATCCTCGAGTCCACCGTGGACTTCGCCCGGATGAAGGATCTGTTCTTCGCGGGCCGGGACTTCTCCCTCGGGGGCACCGGCCACTTCACGGGGCGGTTCGCGCTGGCCAGGGGATTCCGTGAGCTCACGGGTCGCTTCGACAGCCCGCAGGCACGGCTCGACGTGTTCGCGTTCGACGGCCTGGCGGGAGCGCTCGTCTGGACCCGCGACCGCTTCGAGGTCTCGCGTGCGTCGATGGGATTTGCCGGTGGCCGGCTCGATCTCACGTACGCGTATGCCCCCCTCGGCGCTCCGACGCCCGCGCACCAGCGCCTCGAGGCGTACTACAAGGGCGTGGACGTGGAGCAGGTCTCGCGAATCGTCGGACTCGAGGGCATGCAGGTGGCCGGTCGGGCCGATGGCCGCCACCTGCTCGACTTCCCGTCGGGCCGCTTCGACCGCCGGACCGGCACGGGCGAGATGGTGGTGGCGGCGCCCGAGGGACAGCGGATGCAGGGGCGCGAACTCATCGCCCTTCCCGTCGTCACGCCCGACAAGGCGCCGCTCGACCGCGACGCCCCGCTCGGACGCGTGCCCATCGTGGCCGACCTGCGCTACGCCTACGAGGGCCCGCGCATCGACGTCACGCGCAGCTACGTCGCGACGCCCGAGACCTACGTCGAGTTCAGCGGCACGACCAACGCCGGCGACGCCTCCGACTTCGCGTTCCACGTGACGAGCCGCGACTGGCAGGAGAGCGATCGTCTGCTGGCGGGCATCATGACGGCCGCCGGGGCACGCACGCGTCCCGTGGTGGTCGGCGGATCGGGCGAGTTCGACGGCCGCATGACGGGGCGCTTCGGCGCGCCCCGCATCGAGGGGGAGTTCAGCGGTCGCGACCTGCGGGCCTGGGACGTGACCTGGGGCACCGCGCGGACGGCACTGGTCGTCCAGAACAGCTACGTCGACATCGCCGATGCCGAGATCGAGCAGGGCGAGGCCCGGATGCGCGTGGCCGGCCGGTTCTCGCTCGGGTTCCCGCGTCGCGACGGCGGCGAGGAGATGCGGGCGCGCATCCAGCTGTTCGACTGGCCACTGCGCGACCTGCGGCACGCGTTCGCGCTCGACGACTACCCCGTCGACGGCCCGCTGTCGGGCGACTTCCAGTTGCAGGGGGACTACCGGGGCCCCGTCGGCTTCGGTCGGTTGCGACTGGGCGCCGCCCTGGCATACGACGAGCCGCTGGACACCGCGACGGCCGCGTTGCGCTTCGATGGCGCCGGCGTGCACCTCGACGACATCGTCATCACCAAGTCGGGGGGGCGCGTGGGCGGCTCGGCCTACATCGCCTGGGCGGGCACCTATCGCTTCAGGGTCGAGGGGCGCGACATCCCGGTCGCCGACGTGCGGGCCCTCACCTGGGAAGGTGTGCCACTGACGGGCGCGCTGCGGCTGATCGCCCAGGGCGACGCCACGTTCCGCGAGCCACGCTACGACGTGCAGGCAGCCATCGACGACCTCTACCTCGGTGACGAAGGCATCGGGCACGTGACGGCGGAGCTCTCCATCCGCGATCGCCAGATGTACGTCGAGGCCCTCGAGATGGCCTCCTCGCGCCTGGCCGTGTCGGGGGCGGGACGCCTGCCGTTCGACGACGACGCGGATGCCGACCTGTCGCTGACCTTCGCCAACACCTCGCTCGACCCGTACGTGCGGGTCTTCAACCCGACGTTCTCACCCTTCACGACCCTGGTCGGATCGGGCACGATGCGGCTGGTAGGGCCGCTCGACAACTCCTCGCGACTGCGGGGCGACCTGCGGGTGGACGCCCTGCGCCTGCGCCTCATCGACTACGAGATCCGCAACGACGGGCCGGTGCGCCTGGCGCTCGCGCAGGATCGCCTGCAGTTCGACCGCATGCGGCTGGTGGGCGAGGGCACCCGCCTCGACGTCGCCGGCGACGTCCGGTTCGACACCGAGCGCATGAGCATCCGCCTGATCGGCGACGCAAACCTCGGCCTCCTGCAGGGTGCCCTCCAGGACGTGCGCGCCGCGGGCTCGGCGGAGGTCTCGGCCGAGATCGGCGGCCCGTGGCAGGCGCCCGTGGTCAGCGGCAGCGCCCTCATCGCCGACGGGCGACTGCGATACGGCGGGTTGCCGCACTCGCTCGAGGCGATCAACGGCACCGTGCGCTTCGACACCGGCGGGGCCTCACTCGAGGGCGTGACCGCCCGCCTCGGCGGCGGCCCCGTCCGGTTCGGCGGACGCGTCACCTTCGCGGGACTCACGCCGAGCGAGTTCAACGTCACCGCGACGGGCTACGAGATGCGCATCCGCTATCCCGAGGGCTTCCGGTCGATCGTGGACGCCGACCTGGCGTTGCGAGGGGCGGTGGCCAACCCCACGCTGAGCGGCAGCGTGCGGGTGCGCGATGCCGTGCTCACGCGCACCGTCGACACGAGCGGCACGGGGGTGTTCGGCCTGGCCGCAGGTGGCCTCGGCACCGCCGGTCCGACGACCGTGGAGTCGGGCTATCCGTTGCGATTCGACCTGCGGGTCGAGGCGCCCTCGTCGCTGCGCATCGCCAACAATTCGGCGCGCCTGGTGTCGAGCGCGGACCTGACGCTCCGGGGAACCTACGACCGTCCCCAGCTGTTCGGTCGGGCCGAGATCGAGCGGGGCGAGGTCTTCTTCGAGGGCAAGCGCTACAACGTGCGGCGCGGCGTCGTGGACTTCTCCAACCCCACGCGCATCGAGCCGTTCTTCGACATCGAGGCCGAGACGCGGGCGCAGGTGCCCGGCCAGATCTACATCGTCACGTTCCGCGTGTCGGGCACGCCCGACCGGTTCGTGTTCGACCTCACGTCCGACCCGCCGCTCAACGCCGTGGACATCATGGCCCTGCTGTTCGGCGACGTCCGCGATCCCGTCAACGCGGAACTGCGGGCGCTGCGGGCCCCCAACCAGACCGAGCAGGATCTGATCGCGGCGCGGGCCGCCCGCCTGCTGGCCAGCCCCATCGCACAGAACGTCAGCCGCGTGGCCGAGCAGGCCCTGGGCGTCGACTCGGTGCAGATCACGCCGTCGCTGGCCAACTTCGGCCAGCAATCGTCGCGATTGAGCCCGGGCGCACGCCTCACGATCGGCAAGCGCATCAGCGAGCGGTTCTACCTCACCTACGCCCAGTTGCTCACGTCGGAACAGCGCGATCAGCTGATCCTCCTCGAGTTCACGCAGAACGATCGGCTGTCGTGGATCGTGTCGCAGAACGAGGACGACACGTACGCCATCGACGTGCGGGTCCGGCACATCTTCTGATGCGACACGCGATCGCGGGGCTGCTCGTGTGTCTCCTGCCGTTCGCCGCGGCGCCCGTCGCGGCCCAGTCCGCCGCAGCCGCACGGGGTGCTCCCGCGGCATCGGTTCAGGACGATGCCGGGCCGCTCGGGCAGACCGTCACCGGCGTGCTGCTCGTCCTCGACGGCGTCGCCGTGTCGGATCCGTCGCTGGCGCAGTTGCTCGACGTGGCGGCGGGACGCCCCCTCGAGGCGTCCGAGGTGCGGTCGACGATCGAACACCTCGTGCACCTCGGCCGGTTCGCATCGGTCGACGTCCTCGCCGAGCCCGCGCCGGGCGGTGTGCTCGTACGCATCGAGCTCACGTCGGCCCAACGGATCGGCGACGTGCACGTCGAAGGCGACCTCCGGCCCTTCGACGATGCCATCACGCGGGCCGTGCGCGCGAGGCTGGGCAACGCCGCGCCGGCTGCTCGCGCGCAGGAGGCCCTGACGGTCGCGCAGGAGGTACTCGGTGAGCGGGGGTACCTGCAGCCCACGCTGTCCACCAGGCTCGAGACCACCTCGCGCCGCGAGGTGGCCCGGCTTGTCGTCACGGGGACACCTGGCCCACGCTGGGAGATCCGACGCGTCGTGATCACGGGCCTGCCTGAGGGCGAGCAGGCCGACGCCGCGGCGACCCTCGGCCTGCGCCCCGGGGCGCCCTACGACGTGCGCGACATCGAGTCGCGCGTGCAGCGCTACACCGAGCGGCTGCGCGCGGCGGGCTACTACGAGGCGGTGGTGCGGACGACGCCCGTGCCGGGCCCCGGCACCGCTGCCATCGACCTGACCGTGGACGTCGCGCGTGGCGCCCTGGTGTCGCTCAGGTTCGAGGGCGACGCCTTGCCCGAAGCCGCCCGTCGCGAGCTCGTCCCGGTGCGCGAGGAAGCCAGCGTCGACGAAGATCTGCTCGAGGACTCGCGCGCCCGCATCGTCACGTGGCTGCAGGACCGGGGCTACTGGCGCGCCCGCGTGTCGTACTCCCGACGCCAGACCGAATCCGGCGTCGAGGTCGTCTTCACGATCACGCGCGGGCGGCTGTATCGCGTCGCCGCCCTCGTGATTGGCGGGGTGAATGCGCTGCCCGAGCCGGCGCTCCGCCAGCGCCTTCCCATCGAGCCGGGTGATGCCTTCTCGCCGTCGGTGCTCGCGGCGGGGCTCGCCTCCATCCGGCAGCTGTACCAGGACAGCGGCTTCCCGTCCGTCGCGGTCGAGCAGGCACTGGTGGACGTCAGCGTGCCGTCGCTCTCGACCGACGTGGACGGTGCCATCGACATCCGCCTCCGCATCGTGGAGGGCGCGCGGGCCACCGTCGGACCGGTCGGCTTCGATGGCGTGCAGGCGCTCGACGAGGATGTGTTGCGAGGCCTGCTCACCATCGCGCCCGGGCAGCCGTTCTCGAGCGCCGCCGTGGTCGCGAGCCGTGAGGCCGTGCTGCGCCGGTACCTCGACGAGGGCTACCGGCAGGCGCAGATCGAGGCACGCCTGGACACGGGGCCCACGCCCGGTGCGATTGCCGTCACCTACGTGCTCACCGAGGGGCGTCAGACGATCGTCGACCGCATCCTCATCGTGGGCAACGTCCGCACGAGCGAGGACACCATCCGCCGTGAGCTGCGCTTCGCACGAGGCCAGCCGTTCGGGCTCAGTCGCGTGTTCGAAAGCCAGCGGCGGCTCACGGCGCTCGGCCTGTTCCGGAGCGTGCGCATCGCAGACGTCGGGCAGCCCAATGTGGACGCCCACGACGTGATCGTGACCGTCGAGGAGGCTCCGGTCACCACCGTCGGGTACGGCGCCGGGCTGCAGGGCGGGCAGCGGCTGCGCACGGTGGACGACTCGGGCCAGGTCGACGAAGCGTTCGAGTTCGCCGCGCGCGGGTTCTTCGAGGCCGGGCGACGCAACCTGTGGGGCAAGAACCGGTCGGCCAACGTGTTCCTGCGCGCCAGCGTCAGGCCGCGCGACTACCCTGGCGATCCCGAGCGTGACGGCACCGGCCTCGCGCTCAACGAGTACCGGGTGCTCGGCACGTGGCGTGAGCCGCGGGCCTTCCTCGACAGTGCGAACCTCGACGTCACGGCGTTCGTCGAGCAGGCGATCCGGTCGAGCTTCAGCTTCCGGCGTCAGCAGGCGCGCGTGGATTGGTCGCGTCTGTTTGGTGACGACGTCACGTTCGTCGCGCGCTACGGCGTCGGGCGCACCGAACTGTTCGACGCGCGCATCGACCCGGAGGACCAGCTGATCGTCGATCGCCTGTTCCCGCAGGTGCGCATCTCGTCGGTCACCAACTCTGTGCTGCGCGACACGCGCGACGACCCCCTCGACCCGGGACGCGGATCCTTCGTCGGCGTGGATGGCGAACTCGCCGGGCGATCCATCGGATCGGAAGTCGGGTTCGCCAAGACGCTGCTCCAGGGGTTCCTCTATCGGCGCCTGCCCGGCGGGCGGCGCATCGTGGTGGCGGGCGGGGCACGCCTGGGCCTCGCGCGCGGACTCCCGCGCGAGGTGGTGCGGCTCGGCGACGACGGCCAGGAACTGGTCGGGCCCGGCGGCGAGCCACTCGTGGATGTCGTCACCGACCTGCCGGCGGCCGAACGCTTCTTCGCCGGTGGCGCCAACACGGTGCGGGGCTTTGCCGAGGACCGCCTCGGCGCACCGGCGACCCTCGACCGCAACGGCCTGCCGACGGGCGGCAATGCGTTGATCGTGTTCAACAGCGAGGTGCGTGTCCCGGTGTGGCGCGGGCTGGTCGCCGCCGCGTTCGTCGACGCGGGCAACGTCTTCCTGCGGGTGTCGGATCTCGATCTCGGCGCCATCCGCGCCACGACCGGGTTCGGTGTGCGCTACTTGTCACCGATCGGCCCCATCCGGGTCGACCTCGGGTTCAAGCTCGATCGGCAGACGTTTGCCAACGGTACGCGGGAAGGGCGCACCGCCCTGCACATCACCGTCGGGCAGGCGTTCTAGGAATGCCGAGAATGCTGGGAATGCCGGGAATGACGCCGGCTAGCGGAGGACGTTGTACTTGAAGATGCACCAGAGGGCGCGGACGCCGTCCTTCCAGCCGATCTTCTTGCCCTCCTCGTACGTGCGGCCGGCGTAGGAGATGCCGACCTCGTAGATGCGCACGCGGAGCTTGGCGACCTTGGCGGTGATCTCCGGCTCGAAGCCGAAGCGGTTCTCCTCGACGGTGATGCGCTGCAGGACTTCGCGCCGGAAGACCTTGTAGCAGGTCTCCATGTCGGTGAGGTTGAGGTTCGTGAACGCGTTGGAGCAGAGGGTCAGGAACTTGTTGCCGAGCGAGTGCCAGAAGTACAGCACGCGGTGCGACTCGCCACCGGCGAAGCGCGAGCCGAACACGACGTCGGCGCGACCGTCGAGGATGGGCTGCAGCAGCTTGGGATACTCCTGCGGGTCGTACTCGAGGTCGGCGTCCTGGATGATGACGAGATCGCCGCTGGCGGCCGCGAACCCCGTGCGCAGGGCGGCGCCCTTGCCCTGGTTGCGTTCGTGGTACAACACGCGCACGTTCGGCGGGAACGTCGTCTTCTCCAGGAGTGCGCGTGTGCCATCGGTGGAGCAGTCGTCCACCAGGACGATGTCCTTGTCCACGGGCACGTCCTGCACCCGATCGATCAGGCTGAGCAGGGTGTGGACTTCGTTGTAGACCGGAATGACGACCGTCAGTTTCATGCGTGCGTGGTGCCGTGGAGCGGCCGCGACAGTATATCTGGCCGCCCTCGTCGCGTCGGCCGCGGCGCCGGCGCGCGCGGCCGCACAGGCGGTCCTCGTCGATCGCCTCGTGGCCACGATAGGCGAGCAGGCCGTCACCTGGCGTGACGTCGAGGCCGCGCGCCTGCTCGGCTCCATCCCCACGGGCGGCACCGACGCCGAGGCTGTGGCGCGCCTGGTCACACGCGAGCTCATGAACCTGGAGGTGCAGCGCCTGGCCGTGGGCATGCCCATCGCGGCGGCCGTGGACGAACGGCTCGACCTGGCCCGTGCCCGTGCCGGCGGCACCGAACGATGGTCGCGCGCCCTGAAGTCCCTCGGCCTCACCGAGTCGCTCGCGCGTGACCGGATTGCCGACGACCTCCGCATCGACGTCTACATGGACCAGCGGTTCACCGCGGCCGCGCAGCCCACCGACGTCGAGGTGGCCGAGGAAGCCGCCCGGCTCGGCGATACCAGCCCCCTCGGCGAGCGCCTCGCCGAAGCCAGGCGCCGGCTGGTGCAGGCGCGGCGCGCAGCGCTGGTGTCGGACTGGGTGGAGGGCATCCGTGCCCGGACGTCCATCCAGATGGTGGGTTCCCGGTGACGGGCGCGGCTCCGCCCGCGCGTGCGACCGTGCGGCCGGCCTGGGGCATCTGGCTGGCGCGGGCCGGTGCGTCGGCGGCCGTGGCCCTCTACGCAGCGGGACCCCTGTGGAGTGTCGCGCAGGCGCCGCCCGGATCGGCGCTCGTGTGGATGGCGCTCGCGGCCTGCAGCCTGGTCGCAGTCTTCCGCCCCACGTGGTCGCCGGCCCTCCTGCTCGGCGTGGTGCCGCTGCTGCCCGTCTGGCCGACGCTGGCACCGTGGGTGCCGCCGGCAATCGTCCACCTCCTCGTGGCGACCCAGGTCGTGCCCTGGCTGTTGCGCCGCGCCTGGGGGCGCCCACCGGCGTCCACGTGCCCAGCCGTCCCCGCCTGGGGGGTGTTCGTGGCCGTCGCCGCCGTGTCGATGCTGTCGGCGCTGGCCCCCGCGCGACTGACGATGGCCGAACTGGCCCACGTCGGTCGAAACCTCGCCGCGCAGGTGCCGGGTTACGTGTTCCTTCCCGATGCCGCGGGCGACGCCCGCGCCATCCCGTTGTTCACGGGCCTGTTCGACGGGCTCTGCTGCGCCGTGCTCGTGGGCGGCGTGATGACGCGCGACACCCGTGTGGTCGCACTGCGGGCCGCCGCGGCTGGCGCCGTCCTGACCGCACTGTTCGGCTTCTACCAGGCAGCCACCGGACTCGGCCTGCAGACGGCATGGCGCATCTTCGACGCCGGGATCGTCCGCATCAACGCCACCTACGTGGATCCCAACGCCCTCGCGGCGTTCTACGCGCTCACGGGACCGGTGCTCATCGGGCTGGCGATGGGAACCCGCGGCGCCAGGCGGGCCGCCTGGGCGCTGGGCTTCGCGATCGTCCTCGCGGCCGTCGTGATGACGGCCGGACGCGCCGGCCTCGTGTCGCTCGCGTGCGGGTGCGCCGCGCTCGCGTGGCTCGGGGGCCGGTTGCACCTCGACGACGTGGACCCGTCGCCGGCCGTGCGGCGCTACGCGCGCCGCGCCACTCGCGGACTGGCGCTCACGCTCGCCGGCACGCTGCTGGCGCTGTGCGTGGCAGGCACCGCGCTCGACGTGCGGCACGCGCAGCAGACGTCCTACGTCCACACCTGGCTGTACACCTTCAACCTGCGGCAGCCGCCCGACGCAATCGCCAAGGGACGGCTCGCCGTGTGGCAGGCCGTGGGGGCGATGATCCGCTCGGCACCGATCGCCGGGCTCGGCCTCGGGCAATCGGTCAGCGAGTTCGAACGTTTCCGGTCACGACTCGGCATCGAGTCCCTCCCGGCCGACGCCCAGCTGTCGGCCCACAACACCTACCTGCTCGTCACGAGTGAACTCGGCGTGGTGGGGTTGTCTGCCTGGCTGCTGATGCTCGTGGGCGTGGCCATCGGAGCCGCCGCCCCGGGGAACCTCACGCCGCGGCAGCAGGCCACCTGGCCGACTGCCGGACTCGTCGCCGGCCTGACCGGCTACACCCTCACGATGCTGACCGGGGACCGCATCCTGCTCCGCGAGGACGTGGTGGTCGGCACCATGTGCGCAGCCCTGGCGACACTCGGCGCCGGCCGACTCCCGCGCCCGTGGCGCGTGGCCGCCTGGGTCGTCGTCGCCCTGGCGTTCGCCGTGGCGCCGCTGCGGGTCGCACGCCCGCAGGCGACGACGGCTGGTGTCGCGCTACCCGCCCACGAGGGGCTGCACGGGGAACAGGTCGGGGTGCGCGGCGATGTCTACCGCTGGACGCGGGGGTACGCCGTCCTCTACCTGCCGGAGGACGCCGTCCGGGTGCAGGTGCCCATCCGCAACCTGTCGCCCGGTGCGCAGCGCGTGGAGGTGTTCGTCGACGGCCGCCCGGCCGATGTGCGTGACCTCGATCCGGGCACTTGGGCCACGCTCGACTACCGCCTGCCGCCAGTCGGAGCCACGCGCTGGCATCGGGTGGCGCTTCAGGTCACGCCGACGTGGCAGGCCCCCGGCGATCCGCGCGTGCTCGGCGTGGTGCTCGGGGAGTGGACTGTCGAGCGTCGCCCCTGACGGACGGCCGGGACGGCCGTCCCTACCGTGGCAATCGCGGCATTCTCGGGTAGGGACTCTCCCTCTCGACTTCGCTCGGGGCATGCGAGCCGTCCGCTTCGCGCGGGCCGTCGCCCCTGAGGGACGGCCGGGACGGCCGTCCCTATCGTGGTCCCGACAGGGCGGCATTCCGCTAGGGCGGCGGCAGGAGGCCATTCTTCGAGGCGTACTGATACAGCGCGATTTCGAGCAGGTTGAACAGCGAGTGCGACACGGCCGACGCGATGAGGCTGCGGCGGACCAGATAGAGCACGCCCCAGAACAGGCCCAGCGTACCGGTGATGATGGCCGCATCGTAGCCCTGGGTGAGGTGCCCGAGGCCGAAGGCCACGCTGAAGATCACGAGGCCGAGGGGCGCCCCCCCGAGATGCTGGTCGAAGCGATGGAGGATGAACGCCCGCTGCACTTCCTCGCGCAGGCCGCCGGCGAGCACCACCACGGCCGCGAAGATCGCCACCCGGACCGGTGAAGTCAGCATGGCCTGCAGCGGATTGGTGGGCACGTTGTGCAGCCAGGGCGCGAGCGCCTGGATGGCCGTCCCGAGGCCGATCACCACGGCGAAGACGAGGGGCACGTACGCCAGTCCCCGCCGGATCTCGGGCCAGACGGGACCCCGGCCGAGCAGGACCTCGGCGGGTCGTTCGCCCCGCAGCTTCAGGAACGCGACGACGAGCACGACGATTGCAAGGGTGTCGAGCAGGGAGACCGCCACGACGAAGCCGAACGGCAGCCGGCTCGCGTCGCCCGAGACGCGCGCGCCGAGCGCGATCAGGACGCCCCCGATGAGGATCTGCGTGGGAAATCCCGAGCACAGCAGCACTTCGAGCAGCGAGAGCGCTCGGGAGGGTCGAACGGCCTCGGGGCCGGCAGGCTCCAACGGCTGGGATGTCGCGTCGATCGCGTCCGGAGCGGTCACCGTGTAGATGTTACGCTGTCCATGCACGTGCGCCTCCGGCGCCCCCTCTGCGAAAGGTTGTCGAGTGTCCAGCGCGACCGAGCCGTCCCGTCAACCAGAGACCACGCCCGGCGAGGCCGGTGAGCGCGTACTCGTCGTCGAAGACGACCGTGCGGCCCGTGTCGGGCTCACCGAACTGATCCGTGCCTGGGGGTACGTGGCGGAGGACGCCGCCGATGGCGAAGAGGCGCTCCAGAAGATCACGACCTTCCGGCCCGGCATCGTCCTCACCGACCTGGTGATGCCGCGCCTCGACGGCCTCGGGCTGCTGCGCGCCCTGCACGACCAGCTCACGGACCTGTGCGTGGTGATCCTCACGGCGCAGGGCACGGTCGAGACCGCCGTCGAGGCCATCCGCGACGGCGCGTACGACTACCTCACCAAGCCGGTCGATCCGCACCGGTTGCAGATCCTGCTGGCCAAGGCCGTCGAGCGGCAGGAGACCCGGCGCGAGGTGCGGGTGCTGCGCCGGCAGTTGCGCGACCAGGGCAGCTTCGGGCGCATCATCGGCAACACGCCTGCGATCCGGAAGCTCTATCGCACCATCGAGCAGGCGGCGCCGACCGGTGCGTCGGTGCTGATCTGGGGCGAGTCGGGCACCGGCAAGGAACTCGTCGCACAGACCATCCACCAATTGAGCGACCGCTCGGCACAGCCCTACATCGCGATCAACTGCGCCGCCATTCCCGAGACGCTCCTCGAGAGCGAGATCTTCGGACACGAGAAGGGCGCGTTCACGGGGGCCGTGGAGCGCCGGCTCGGGTGCTTCGAGCTCGCGCATCGCGGCACGCTGTTCCTCGACGAGATTGCCGAGATGGTGCCCGTCACGCAGGTCAAGCTCCTGCGCGTGCTCCAGGAGCGCACCTTCCGGCGGCTCGGCGGCCGTGTCGAGCAGAACGTCGACGTCCGCATCATCGCGGCCACCAACGTCAACCCGCTCGACGCCGTGGCCAAGGGCAAGCTCCGTGAGGATCTCTACTACCGGCTCAACGTGTTCGCGATCGAGCTGCCGCCGCTGCGGTCGCGGCGCGAGGACATCCCGCTGCTCGTGCAGTCGTTCATCGGCGAGTTCGCCGCGCGCAACGACCGGGCCGTCAAGGGCGTGTCGCAGGAGGCGCTCGCGATGCTCGAGCGCTACCACTGGCCCGGCAACGTCCGTGAACTGCGCAACGTGATCGAGCGCGCCACCATCCTGGCGCCTGGCGAGTTCATCGAGCCTGCGCAGCTGCCGCCCGAGCTGTCGGCGCCGGCCGCGCCGGCGGCCGGCCAGCACCGCGTCACGCTCACGCCGGGCACGACGGTGGACGAGGCCGAGATGCGGCTCATCGAGATCACGCTGGCCCACACGGGGCAGAACAAGACGCGGGCAGCCGAGATGCTCGGCATCAGCCTGAAGACGCTGCACAACAAGTTGAACCGGATGAAGGGCCGCGATCAGTCGGCGGACTGATCGCGGGCACGCATGCGGCTGAGCTATCAGACCCGGCAGGTGATCGGCGTCACGGCAATCGTTGCCCTGACGGTCGTCGCCCTGAGCGTCGTCTATCTGGCGGCGCAGGCGCGCGCGCTGCTCGAGGAAAGCGAGTTGCGTGGGCGCATGCTGGCCAACCTGACGTACCAGCGGGCCTTCACGCTCGTGCGCAGTCGCGAGACGGCCGCGGCCGACCTGCAGGCCGACCCCGGGCTGCGCGCGATCCTGCTGTCGGCGATCGGGTTTGCCGAGAACGTGACCTACGCCACCATCACGGACGTGCACGACAAGGCGCTCGTGCACAGCTCTCCGACGCTCGAGGGCACCGTGGTGCCGCCGCAGGCGTCGCTCGCGACGCTGATTGCGGCAGGGCCGCTGGCGCAGTTCCGCGGTGTGTGGGACCAGCGCAGCTACGAAGTCACGCAGCCGCTCCTGCTCGGCGACGAGCGGTTCGGGTCGATCCGGATCGGCGTCTCGACGGTGCTCATCTGGCAGGGACTCAGGGCCGCGTTGGCCCGCATCGCGTGGGTGGCCGTGCCCGCCGTCGTCATCGCCACGCTCTTCTCGTGGCTCCTGGCGCGACGGTTCCTGCGACCGATTCACGTGCTGCAGAGCGGCATCGCCCGGCTGGGCCAGGGCGAGGAGGACGTGCGACTCGACCTCGCCGACGAGGACTTCAAGGACCTGGGCACGTCGTTCAATGCACTCAGCCAGTCGGTGTCGTCGTTCCGGTCGCAACTGGTCGAGCAGGCTCGTCGGGCCGAGTCCGTGGTGGAGCGACTCGAGGACGCCGTCGCCATCGTCGGCCCGCATGGCGACGTCGTGTTCGCCAACCCGGCGATGCGGGCCCTGCTGCCCGCGCTCGAGCCCGGCGTGCCCTTCGGATCGGTCGCGCCCACGGGACATCCGTGCCGCACGCTGGTCGAGCAGGCCCTGCAGGTGCGCGCGTCGCGCGGGCCCGTGCTGGCGGACCTGCCGACGGCGGGAGGCGAGGGGCGCAGCCAGCAGCAGATCATGGCGCACCCCATCACCGACCAGGCGCGGGGCTTCGTGGGCGTGATGCTGGTGGCCCGCAACGTCGGGGCGCTCTCGCAGTTGCAGACCATGCTGCGCTACTCGCGCAAGCTCGCGTCGCTCAATCGGCTGCTCGCCGGCGTGGCGCACGAGGTCAAGAACCCGCTCAATGCCATGACCATCCACCTGGAACTGCTGCGCCAGAAGCTGGGGCGGCTGGCCCCGGTGGCCGTCGGGGCAGGGGCTGCCGGGCCCGAGGCGCCCGGCGCGGGCCCGCAGGCGCTGATGAGCCACGTGTCGATCATCGGCGAGGAGATCCGTCGGCTCGACCAGGTGGTGCAGGGATTCCTCCGGTTCAGCCGCCCTGAGGAATTGCAGCTCGAGCCGGTTCCCGTGCCCGACCTGCTCCACGACATCACCGACGTCGTCCGACCGCAGGCCGAACAGCAGGGGATCGCCGTCGTAACTGAGGCCCAGCCGGGGCTGGTGATCCAGATCGACCGGGCGATGGTGCGCCAGGCACTGCTCAACCTCGCGTTGAACGCGATCGAGGCGATGCCGTCGGGAGGGACGCTCACGTTGCGGGCCCAGCCGGAGGACGAGCAGCAGGTCCGCATCGACGTCACCGACACAGGGGTCGGAATCCCGCCCGAGCACCTCGGGAAGGTCTTCGATCTCTACTTCACCACGCGCGAGCAGGGCAGCGGTCTGGGCCTGTCGATGGTGTACCGGACGGTCCAGCTGCACGACGGGTCGATTGACGTCGAGTCGTCGCCGGGGCATGGCGCCACTTTCCGCGTGCGGTTGCCGCGCGCCTGACGAGGAGCCGCTATCGTGACGACGATGAAGGGCATGAGTCCACGGGCGGTGCGCGCGGCAGGGCTGATTGCCGCCGCGGCGGGTCTCCTGGCGGGCGCCGGGTGCGCGCGCAGCCGTCCCGTGGCCACCCCGCCGCCGGTGGCCCTCAACATGCCGCCACCGCCCTCCCGCGTGATCTCGACCCCGCCGGAGCCAGTGGCGCCGGTCGAGGCCACCTCGATGGACCGCCCGGCCCCGGCCACCAGACCCGCCCGGACCACACGGCCGGCCGCCGCGCGGACCGAACCGGCGCGTGCGGCCGAGGCCGCTCCTGTCGAGACGCCCGCCGAAACGCCGACGCCTGTCGAGGCCCCGCCTCCGGCCGGTCCGCTGCTGCGGACGCCACAGACGGCCGACGAAGCGCAGGCCGACCGCCGCATCCGCGAGGTGCTCGACCGGGCCAGTGCCCTGCTCGGGCGCGTGGACCCGCTCCGGCTCGGCCAGCAGGCGCGCCAGCAACACGAGACGGCGCACCGGTTCGTCGAGCAGGCCAAGCAGGCGCTGCTCGAGCGCAACTTCGTGCTGGCCACCAACCTGGCCGACAAGGCCGAGACGCTCGCCAAAGGGCTCAGCCGATAAGGGCTCGAGGCTTACGGCTCAAGGCTCACAGAGCTTTCCGAGCCCTGAGCCCCGAGCCCTGAGCCCCGAGCCTTGAGCCTTGAGCCTTGAGCCTGTAAGTCCTCACCGCTGAACGCCTTGCGGCTGTTTCTGGCACATGCCTGTATATTGGGTGTCGTGCTGGAGGGGCGCACAAGATGTGGTGTAAATTCCCGTTGACATCCCTCCATCACGGGCGCATAGTGGCAGTCCGAAGCGCCGAAGTCCGCTCCACCCGAGAGCACCCAGCCACTCGGAGCGACGGGCCCCCTGATGAAGATCTCTGAGGGCACGCCGCGGGACGGATCACGCCTCCCACACCGGTCGTCAGCTGCGCGTCCGACATGCCCCGAGGGCATGCTCCCCACGATGGTGGGCCCGCGCGAGGCGGCATCTGGTGCGCGAGGGTTCGACGATTTCGCGAATCGCCGGTTTTGACAGAGACATCGCCGTACGCCGACCCAGGGGCGGGTCCGTGTCCGGCACGAGGAGGAAGGAATGCAGGGAGGGTCTGCACAGTCGGCCGAGCGCGTACTCGGCACGGCGACTGGCGCCGGGGACGTGGCCGCGGTGTCTGGCCTGGAGTTTCCCAGATTCTTCACGCGCGACGGGGTCGACCCGTTCGACACGGTGGAGTGGGAGACGCGGTCGGCGGTCATCGGCAACGAGAAGGGGCACGTCGTGTTCGAGCAACGCGACGTGGAGATCCCCCGGTTCTGGTCGCAGCAGGCGACCAACATCGTCGTCTCCAAGTACTTCCGCGGGACGATCGGCACGCCGGAGCGCGAGCGCTCGGTGCGTCAGCTGATCGGGCGCGTGGTGGACACCATCACGGGCTGGGCACGCGCGCAGAAGTACTTCGCGAGTGAAGACGACCTGCAGGCCTTCAGCGACGACCTCAAGCACCTGCTCGTGTTCCAGAAGGCGGCGTTCAACAGTCCTGTCTGGTTCAACTGCGGCATCGAGCCCCACCCGCAGTGTTCGGCGTGCTTCATCAACGCCGTGCAGGACACGATGGAGTCGATCCTGACCCTCGCCAAGACCGAGGGCATGCTCTTCAAGTACGGCTCGGGCACCGGCTCGAACCTGTCGGCGATCCGGTCGTCGCAGGAGCTGCTGGCCGGCGGCGGCACGGCGTCGGGCCCGGTCTCGTTCATGAAGGGCTTCGACGCGTTCGCGGGCGTGATCAAGTCGGGCGGCAAGACGCGCCGTGCGGCGAAGATGGTGATCCTCAACGCCGATCACCCGGACGTCGTCGAGTTCATCAACTGCAAGGTCGAGGAAGAGAAGAAGGCCTGGGCGCTCATCGACGCGGGCTACGACGGCTCGTTCACGGGCCCGGCCTACGCCTCGGTGTTCTTCCAGAACAGCAACAACAGCGTGCGCGTGACCGACGAGTTCATGCGCGCGGTGCTCGACGACAAGGACTGGACGACGCACGCCGTCCGCGACGGCGCGCCGATGCAGACCTACAAGGCGCGCGACCTGATGCACCAGATTGCCGAGGCTACGCACATCTGCGGCGATCCCGGCATGCAGTTCGACACGACGGTCAACGACTGGCACACCTGCCCGAACACGGCGCGCATCAACGCGAGCAACCCGTGCTCGGAGTACATGTTCCTCGACGACTCGGCGTGCAACCTGGCGTCGATCAACCTCATGAAGTTCGTCGACGAGCACGGCGAGTTCGACGTCGAGGGCTTCCGCGCCGCGTGCCGCACGCTGATCACCGCGCAGGAGGTCATCGTCGACAACGCGAGCTACCCGACCAAGGCGATCGAGCGCAACAGCCATGCGTACCGGCCGCTCGGGCTCGGCTATGCCAACCTCGGCGCGCTGCTGATGGCGCGCGGCCTGCCCTACGACAGCGACGCCGGCCGCGACATGGCGGCGGCCATCACGGCGGCGATGACCGGCGAGGCCTACGCGCAGTCGGCCCGCATCGCCCGCGATCACGGCGGACCGTTCGAGGGCTACGAGAAGAACCGCGAGCCGTTCCTGCGCGTCATGCGCAAGCACCGCGCGGCGATCAAGGGCATCGATCGCACCAACGTGCCGAAGGAGCTGTTCGAAGGTGCGCGTGCGGCGTGGGACGACGCCGTCGAGATCGGCGAGCAGCACGGCTTCCGCAACGCGCAGGCGACCGTGCTCGCGCCGACCGGCACCATCGGCTTCATGATGGACTGCGACACGACGGGCGTGGAGCCCGACATCGCGCTCGTCAAGTACAAGAAGCTGGTGGGCGGCGGCCTCATGAAGATCGTCAACGGCACCGTGCCGATGGCGCTCGAGAAGCTGGGGTACTCCGCGCAGCAGGTCAAGGAGATCGTCGCCTACATCGACGAACACGAGACCATCGAGGGCGCGCCGCACCTGAAGGCCGACGACCTGCCGGTCTTCGACTGCGCGTTCAAGGCGCTCAAGGGCACGCGATCGATCCACTACATGGGCCACATCAAGATGATGGGCGCCGTGCAGCCCTTCATCTCGGGGGCGATCAGCAAGACCGTGAACGTGCCGAAGGACGCCACGGTGGACGAGATCCAGGAGGCCTACGTCCAGGCTTGGCGCCTGGGCGCCAAGGCCGTCTCGATCTACCGCGACGGCAGCAAGCGGACGCAGCCGCTCAACACCTCGAAGGACAAGCAGGTGGCCGCCGAGGCGACGACGGCGACGGCCGTGCCGCAGCCGGTGCGGCGGAGGCTGCCCGACGAGCGGCCCTCCATCACCCACCGCTTCGACATCGCGGGTCACGAGGGTTACATCACCGTCGGTCTCTTCGAGGATGGCCAGCCGGGCGAGATCTTCCTGGTGATGGCCAAGGAGGGCTCGACGATCTCGGGCTTCGCCGACGCCTTCGCGCAGGCGATCTCCTACGCGCTGCAGTACGGCGTGCCGCTACAGGTGCTCGTGGACAAGTTCAGCCACGCGCGCTTCGAGCCGTCGGGCATGACGCGCAACCCCGAGGTCCGCTTCGCCAAGTCGATCGTGGACTACGTGTTCCGCTGGATGGCGACCAAGTTCCTGTCGCCCGAAGCGCGGTTCCGCGCGGGCGTCAACATGCCCGACCCCACGCTCGCATCGGTGGAGGCGCCGGCCAACGCCGCCGTGGCGTCCACCGTGGCGGCCGCGGCCGCCCAGGCCTCACCCAAGGCCGCCGGGTCGGAGTTCGCCGCCATCCAGAACCAGGAAGACGCGCCGCCCTGCAGCACCTGCGGCTCGATCATGGTGCGCAGCGGCGCCTGCTACAAGTGCGCCAACTGTGGGACAACCAGCGGGTGCGCCTAGGAGCGCTCGCGTGATGGCGTGAACGGCGCGCCATCACGCCGACCAGCAATGCCGCGATGCCGGGAATGCCGGAATGTCGAGAGCCTCTCGCGTTCCGGCATTTTTCGTCGTCGGTGGAGATCCCGCGCCGATTGAGCCGTTCAGTCGGTTCGACCGGGCGGCCGACGGCAGTGTCGTCCCCTGACGGCCTCCCGACCAGCGCCTGGCCGCCTGCGTTCGGTGCCCAGCGTGCAAACGTCCGGCTGTTTCCGCCGGCGTTCCCGTCATGGCGGCATTCGCGGCATCGCAGCATTTCAATTCCCGGTACCCGGTACCCGGCACCCGGTTCCCGTGATAGCGTCTTCGCCACAACGCTAGCGGCTGCGGACCCACGTCTGCGGCAACTCGTACACATGCTGAAGCTCCGCCCCACGCAGCGCGCCGCCGTCGCGGCGCTCGTCCTCGTCGCCGGCGCCCTCGTGCCGTGGCTCTCGCTGGAGGCGCGCCGCACACAGGCGCAGCCGCCTCGCCCGGCTGCCGCTCCGGCCGGACCGAAGCTCACGGTGCCCCCGGGATTCGCGGCGACCGAGGTCTATCCGGCTGCGAAGGCCGGGTCGATCGTGAACATCACCTTCGATGCCGACGGCCACCTCGTGGTCGCGAAGGAGAACGGCCCGGTCGTGCGGTTGCTCGATGCCGACAAGGACGGCGTGCTCGACACCGAGCAGGTGGTGACCGACGCCATCGCGAACTGCCAGGGCCTGCTGTTTGCCGGCCGCGACCTGCTGGCCACGTGCGACAGCCTCGAAAAGCCCGCCATCGCATCGCTCTACCGCGTGCCCGACGCCGATGGCGACGGCAAGGGCGAGGCGCCGATTCTCATTGCGAAGAGCACCTATTCGATCAGCGAACACGGCGCTCACGCACTCGTGTTCGGACCCGAGGGCGACGTCTACTGGATGATCGGCAACTTCGGCGGCGTGGAGGCGGCGTTCTCGCCGTTCTCGCCGTACCAGAACTTCGGCGAGGAGCAGTTGCTGCCGGTGATGGGCGATGCGCGCGGCCACGGCAACCAGGTGCGTGCTCCGGCCGGCTTCATCTCCCGCCTCCGCCTGGCCGACATCGTCGCGGGTCGCGGCGCGGGCGCCGGGCAGGGCATCGAGATCGTGGCCGGCGGGTTCCGCAACGCCTACGATGCGGCGTTCAACCTCGCGGGCGAGCTCTTCACGTTCGACTCCGACATGGAGTGGGACATCAACCTGCCGTGGTATCGCCCCGTGCGGACCCTGCACCTGACCGCCGGCGCCGACTACGGGTTCCGGTTCGGATCCGGCCCCTTCCCCACGGCCTATCCCGACACGTTGCCCTCGCTCTCGGAACTCGGGCGCGGGTCGCCGGTCGGCGTCACCTTCTACCAGGGCGAGGCATTTCCGGCCGACTACCGTGACGCGTTCCTGCTCGGCGACTGGTCGCGCGGGCGCATTCTCGTGGGACGGCAGCAGCGCGCGGGTGCGAGCTACACCGAGCAGGTCTCGGAGTTCGTGCTCGGCACACCGCTCAACGTGACTGATCTCGAGGTCGCGGCGGACGGTTCCGTGTACTTTGCGCTCGGCGGCCGCCGCACGCGCGGCGGCATCTATCGCGTGGCCCATCAGGACGCCGCGCGCCTGCGACCGGCGCCGCCGGCCGAACCCGTGGCGCGTGCGCTCGCACAGCCGCAGCCGCGCAGTGCGTTCGGGCGTGCCGCCATCGAGGCGGCCCGCCGGGCAGCGGGCGCGTCCTGGAACGCGGGATTGCTCGCCGTGGTGCAGGGCAGCGGCGACGCCGCCAGGCGCGCACGGGCCCTCGAACTGCTGCAGGTACACGGCGAGCCGCCGTCGGTGGCGGCGCTGACCGCCCTCACGCGAGACGCGGCCCCCGAGATGCGGGCCGCGGCCGTGCTGTATCTCGGCCTGCACCGCACGCCCGAAGCTCGTGGCGCGCTGGTGCCGCTGCTGCGCGACACGGATCCGCTCGTGGTCCGGCGGACGCTCGAGGCGCTGGTGCGCGCCGGAGTCCACCCCGCGCTGGCGCCCCCCTTCGATCCCGTGGCCGACGTGCTGCCCCTGCTCGGGCACCAGGACCGTCATCTGCGGTATGCCGCCCGACAGCTCCTGCGGCGCGTGGACCGCAACCGCTGGCGCGAGGCGGCCATGGCGCTCACCTCGCTGCCTGCCGCGTCGGAGGCGCAGGTGGCGCTGGCACAGACTGCCGCCGTGTCCACCGACGTCCCGCCCCTGCTCGACAAGCAGCTCGCGCTCGTCAAGGCGGGTGCGTCGGGCCAGGCGCTCGTGGACGTGCTGCGCGCCATGCACCTGTCGCTCATCCGGTCCGCCGGGGTGCGCCACGCGTCCAGGTACACGGCGATCGGCGAGACGCTCCTCGCCCTCTATCCGACAGGCACACCGCTCGTGGACCGCGAGCTCGCGCGCACCATGGCGTTCCTCGAGACGCCGGGCGCCGTCGCCGAGCTGGTGACCTACCTCACCGCGCCCGGCACGCATCGCGAGGACCAGCTCTTCACCATGTACTGCCTGCGAGCGATGAAGGCCGGCTGGGAGAAGCCCCAGCGCGAGGCTGCCGTGAAGTGGTTCCTGGCCGCACAGGAGCAGAAGTGGCGGGGCGGCGCGAGCTTTCCCGGCTACATGCGCGACATGTGGCGGGAACTGCTGGGCGTGCTGCCGGCCGACGAACGCGCCGCGGCCGAGGAGGCGATGGAGGCGTACACGCCGCCGCCGGTCATCACGACCACGGGCCGCCCGCAGCAGCTCGGCGACGATGCGACGCGGCTGTCGATCCAGGAACTGCGCGAGTACATGACGCTCGACCCGATGGCCTACACCGGCGACGCCACGCGTGGCGAACAGGTCTTCCAGAAGGCCCTGTGCGCGGCCTGCCACAAGCACGGCGAGCTGGGGGTCGAGGCGGGGCCAGACCTCACCTACGTGGCACAGCGCTTCGGCCGGAACGACCTGCTCGACGCCATCCTGACGCCCTCCAAGTCGATCTCCGACCAGTGGGCGTCGGTCGAGATCGTCACGCGCGGGAAGAAGGTGGTCGCGGGCGTGATAGTGTCGGAAGATGCGGACACGGTCGTGCTGCAGCCCGTGGGAGCACCGCCCGTGTCCATACCCGTCAGGGACATCCAGTCGCGCGCGGTGGCCAAGGTGTCGCCGATGCCCGAAGGGCTGTTGAACACGCTGACGCTCCGGGAGATCTCCGATCTGCTGGCCTTCCTCGAGCGTTCGCCCGGCAACTGAAGATTCGGGCGCCACCACGGGGCGCCCCTGCGTTTTCCTATCGTGCTCGACCAGACTCCCTCCCCCCAGCCCCGTTCCCGGTGGCGCGTGATCCTGTGCCTGCTGGCGTCGCTCTGCGCGATGCCCGCCCCGGCGCGCGCCCAGACCATGGCCGCGACCCTGTTCGTGGAGGTGCGCGACCAGAGCGGCGCGCTGCTCCCCGACGTCACCATCACGCTCACCGACCAGCAGACCGCGCTGATGCGCGAGGGGACGACCTCATCGTCTGGACTGCTCGTCATCCCGCTGCTGACGGCCGGCACGTACACGCTGCAGGCCGGCCGTGAGGGGTTCAAGACCGAGATCGTCCGCGACATCGCCGTGCAGGCGGGCGTGCGCGGCACGGTCACGGTGGTGATGGTGCCGGGCGCCGTCACCGAGCAGGTGGTGATCAGCGCCGACCTCACGACGCTGCGCGCGGGCACGGGCGCCGTGGGCGAGGTGTTCGACAACGAGACCCTCGTCACGCTGCCCGTCACCGAGCGCGACGTCATCCAGTTCACGTTCCAGGCGCCGGGGGTGGCACCGCCGGCGCCGGGCTCGCGCCTCTCGACGCAGGGCAACATCGGCCTCAACAACAACGGATCCCGCGAGGCGGCCAACAACTTCCTGCTCGACGGCGTGGACAACAACGACCTGTTCCTGAACCGCATCGTGGTGAACCCGAGCCTCGACGCCGTGAAGGAGGTGTCGATGCTGCAGTCCACCTACGACGCCGAGCACGGGCGCAGCGCGGGCGCGCAGGTCAACGTCGTCATCAAGTCGGGCACGCGCGACATCCGCGGGTCGGCCTACGAGTACTTCCGCGACGAGGCGCTCGACGCCCGGCCGGCCTTCCTTCCCGCGGGCACCGACAAGCCCTCGCTGTCCAAGCACCAGCTCGGCGGGACCGTGGGCGGGCCGTTCGGGCGGTTCCCGTCGTTCTACTTCTTCAGCATCGACGCGATCCAGGCGCACGAGGCCGACACCCGGCTCGCGCGGGTGCCGACCGACGCCGAGCGCGCCGGCGATTTCAGTGCCCTCGGCCGGCCGATCATCGACCCGTTCACGCAGCGGCCGTTCCCGGGCAACGTCATCCCCGCGTCGCGCATGAGCGCGGCTGGCCGGGCCACGGCCGATCTGTATCCGCGGGCGAACACCAGCGGCCAGGGATCGGCCAACTACGTGTCGTCGCCCGAGGGCCAGCGCGACGCCATCCAGTTCACGATCAAGACCGATCACCACGGCTGGCAGGACCGGCCGTTCCACGTGCGCTACACCTACGGGCGTGAAGACCGCGACCTGCCGTTCCCGGCGCGCGCGCGCAACCTGCCCGACTTCGGCACGTCGGTGCTCGACGAGGGCCACAACTTCGCGGCCGGCTTCAACCAGGCGATCTCGTCGCGCCTGTTCAACGAACTGCGGGTGGGCGTCAACGCGCTGCGACGCGACAGCCTGCCGACCAATGCCGGCTTCGACGGCTATGCCGCGCTCGGCATCACCGGGCCGTCGCTGCCCGAGGTGGACCGGGGCTATCCGGCCGTCGTCGTGAGCGGCTACGAGTCGCTCGGCGACGATCCCAACCTGCCCGTGCTGCGCGACACGCGCACGATCCACATCGCCGACACGTTCACCGCGCAGCTGGGGCGGCACCACCTGAAGGCCGGCGGCGACTTCCGGCACTACCGGTCCGATGGCCTGAACCATCTGTTCGCGCGCGGACAGGTCACCTTTGCCGGGGCCATCAGCGGCGCGCCGTTCGCCGACCTGCTGCTCGGGTACCCGACGCTGTCGCTGCTCGGGACCAACGACAATCCTCAGGCGCTCCGCACGTGGTCCACCACCGCCTTCGTGCAGGACGACTGGCGCGTCAACTCGCGGCTCACCATCAACGCCGGCCTGCGCTACGAGTTCAACGCCCCGGCCGTGGACGCGCAGGACCGCATGCGGATCTTCGACCAGACGTCGAACCGGCTCGTGCCCGTGGGGGCCGACGGCGTGCCCCGCTCTGGCATCTTCCCCGACAGGAACAACTTCGCGCCGCGCATCGGGTTCGGGTACGACCTGTCGGGCGACGGCAGCACGCGGCTCGAGGGTGGCTACGGCATCTACTACAACGTGGGCACGCTCATCGAGACGTCGGCCCTGTACTTCAACCCGCCCTTCTTCGGGATCGGACTCTACTTCCCGTCGCAGACGCGCCTGCTCACGCTCGAGAACCCGTTCCCCGGCCAGGGCATCGGCACCGCGCCGACGATCAACTCGCTCGACCAGTACATGCGGACGGCCTACGCGCACCAGACGAGCCTGGGCGTCGAGCAGCACCTGGGCAGCACGACCTTCAACGCGCGCTACGTCGGGTCGTTCGGTCACGACCTGGTGCGCAAGCGCAACATCAACCAGGCGATCCCCGGACCGGGGCCGCTCGGGCCGCGCCGCCCGTTGCCGCAGTTCGGCGACATCCTGATGGTGGAGTCGGGCGCGCGCTCCACGTATCACGCGCTGCAGCTCGGCGCCGTGCGCCGCGCCGGTGCGCGATTCACGTTCCGCGGGTCGTACACCTGGTCGAAGTCCATGGACGACCAGTCGGCGTTCCTGGCCACCGACGGCGACGACAACACCCCGCAGGACAGCCGGAACCTCGCCGCGGAGTTCGGCCTCTCGGACTTCGACGTCCGGCATCGCCTCGTGCTGACCGGGTCGTGGATTCTTCCCGAACTCGGCGCCGGCGCGCTCGGCCGGGGCTGGCAGGTGAGTGGCGTCGTGTCGGTGCAGTCGGGCCGGCCCTTCACGCCGCGGGTGAGCTTCGACAACAGCAACTCGGGCAACACCGGCGGCGGCACGTTCGCCTACGATCGACCCAACGAGGTCACCGGCAGCACGCCGCCGGCCGGAGCCAACGTGGTGAGCTACGACGGGCGGTCGTTCGTGATCGCCCCGCAGTACACCTACGGCAACGCGGGCCGCAACATCCTCATCGGGCCGGGCTACGCGTCCATCGACGGCGTGGTCTCGCGCCGGCTGGCGCTCGGCGGCAGCAAGGCCCTCGAGCTGCGCCTCGAGGCGTTCAACCTGCTCAACCGCACCAACCTGCAGCTGCCCGACACCTTCGTGGATCGTCCGACGTTCGGGCAGTCACTGTCGGCGTTCCCGCGGCGCCAGTTGCAGCTGGCCGCCCGCTTCACGTTCTGATCGTGCCATACCCGGAACCCGGCACCCGGTGCCCGGTGAATCGTCAAGGAGCCCCAATGCGCATCACCCGTTCGCTGTTCGCCCTGGTCCTGATGTTCGGCGCCGGCTTTGCGGCCGGCCAGTTCTCGCGGGCCGACCTCTCGGCGCAACCGTCGCAGAAGGTGTACGAGCTGCGCACCTACTACACGCATCCCGGCAAGCTCGGCGACCTGCACGCCCGCTTCCGCAACCACACCACGCGCATCTTCGAGAAGCACGGCATGACCAACGTCGGCTACTGGGTGCCCCAGGACGAGCCGGCGAAGAGCAACACGTTGATCTACGTGCTGGCGCACGACAGCCGCGAGGCCGCGAAGAAGAGCTGGGACGCCTTCCGTAACGACCCCGAGTGGCAGAAGGTGCGCACCGCGTCCGAGGTGAACGGGCCCATCGTGTCCAAGGTGGACGCGGTGTTCATGGATCCGACCGACTACTCGAAGCTGCGGTAGGCGCAGGGGTAGGCGCAGAGGTAGGGACGGCTCTCCGAGCCGTCCGTCACCTCACCTCGACGACCACATGCGGCCCGGCCGGCAGCGTCACGATAGTGGGCGCGTCGGCCGGGTCGAGTTGCGTCGTGGCGACCACGCTGCCTGGCGTGCGCACGACGATGGAGGCGCGGTTGGCGTGGCGCAGGGCCAGCCGCGCGCCAGGACTGGCGTTGCGCGCGTAGATCACCATCCGCCCGTCCTCGTTCCACCACACCTGCGTCCAGGCCACGTCCCACACGCCCCGCACCGAAGCATGGGTCGGCGGAGGCTCACCCGAGCGGAGGCCTGCCACCACACCGCCGACCCATGACGCGTCGGGGTCCCCGGCTCGCCACGTGCGGTCGCTGACGACGGGCTGGTAACCGGGCTGTACGCCGACGTATCGCACCGTGTGCATACCCCACCCGTACGCGTCGGCGTAGCAGAAGGCACCGCGCGCCAGGCACGTCGTCGGCACCTCCGCGTACTGCGGCGGACACGAGGCCGGCCAGGTTCCCTCGAACAGGAGGACCTTCTCGCAGCCAGGCGTCGCACTCGGGACGATGGCCGGCTCACGGTGCGACGTCCGCTCCGCGAAGGCCTCGGGTCGAGGCGACGCCCACGAGGGGTGGCGCGACCACACCCAGGAGGCCAGCGGCGTTGGATAGCGGTAGCTTTCGGGCCGCGTCGGCAGGAACGCAGCGGCGGTCCACGCGGCACAGGCCACGAGCAACACCACGCCCAGCACGTGCGTCGCCCGTCGCGGCGAGTGGTCGGCGTGCAGCAACCAGGGGAGCGCGAGCGGCAGCAGCCAGACGGCGTAGCGCGAGAGGTCCGGATTGCCGCCCTGGTTCATGTTGGGCTGCTGGCTCACGACGACGAGCAGCGCCAGCGCGGAGAGTGCGGCCGGTGTGGCCGCAGGCGTCCGCCAGGCGTCGCGTCGCAGCAGCGCCAGGCCGACGAGGGCTGCAAGCGGCGGCACGCGCGGCAGCAGGCCCATGTTGACGTCGGCGAGCGGGAACAGCAGCGACGTCCACGTCGGCCAGGCGGCCGTCGTCCACCCGGTGAGCGGCGACAGGCGTGCCAGGCGCCACAGGTAGTAGGCGGGCGCCATGGCCGCGAGCGCTGCGCCGATCACCGCACCGGCCTGCCAACGCCAGTCACGCAGGCGCCCGACGTCCTCGGCGACCGCACAGGCCGCGAACACGACGCACGGCGCCGCGAGCGCAGGATTCTGCGCGGCCGCCAGGCCGAGCACGGCAAGCGACAGCGGACCGTGTCGGGGCCACCACAGCACGGCCAGGCCGAGTGACGAGGCGATGAACAGGTCGGCGAGCGGCTTGTCGAGCCACCAGACGACGGGGCTGGCCACGAGGGCCAGCGCCCAGGCGCCCGCCCCGCGCCGTACGGCCACGGCGAGCACGCCGGCCACCAACGCCAGGTTCAGGCCGACGAAGCCCCAGGCGGGCGGAGCGCCCACCACCTGGGCCGCCCAGATGCCAGGCACGGCGAGCAGCGCATACAGCCACATGTGCGGCATGTCGAACCGGCCATCGCGCCCGCGCAACTCGGGGATGCGCCGGGTCTCGAGTTCGAAGCCGGCGTGGCGGCTGGCCCGATCGGGCAGCGCCCGGATGTCGGCGTCCGACAGGGCCGGCGGGTCGAGGCGGGCCAGGTTGATGGCCATGCCGACGTACTCGCTCGCGTCGCCGGTATTGCGTGGCGAGGCAAGGACCAGCATCGCGCCCAGCCAGAGCACCGTGAACACGACGAGGACGCGCGGCATCGGCGCCATTATCGAGGACGGACGGCTGGGACAGCCGTCCCTACCTGAGACCCGCCTCCTGCCATATGCTGGAACCACGACCATGACCAAGACCCGCATCGAAAAGGATTCGATGGGCCCCATCGAGGTGCCCGCAGACGTGTACTGGGCCGCACAGACGCAGCGGTCGATCCAGAACTTCCCGATCGGCGTGGACCGCTTCAAGTGGCAGCGCCCGGTCATCCGGGCGCTCGGCATCCTGAAGAAGGCGGCCGCCCAGGCCAACGCCGAACTCGGTGAACTGCCGCAGTCGATCGCCGACCCCATCGTGCGTGCCGCCGACGAGGTGATTGCCGGGCAGCTCGACGGCCAGTTCCCCCTGGTGGTGTTCCAGACGGGGTCTGGCACGCAGTCGAACATGAACGCCAACGAGGTGATTGCGAACCGTGCCGTGGCGTTGACGGGCGGCACGGTGGGCGTCGACCGCACCATCCACCCCAACGATCACGTCAACCGCGGGCAGTCGTCCAACGACACGTTCCCCACGGCCATGCACATCGCGGTCGTCGAGCAGCTGCAGCATCGGCTCTTCGGGTCGGTGCGGCAGCTGCGCGACACGCTGGCAGCCAAGGCGACCGAGTTCGACGCACTCGTGAAGACCGGGCGCACGCATCTGCAGGACGCGACGCCCATCACGCTGGGCCAGGAGATCGGCGCCTGGGTCGCGCAGATCGACTTCGGCCTCCGGGCCGTCGAGCAGTCGCTCGACGGGCTCTACGATCTCGCCATCGGCGGCACCGCCGTCGGCACGGGCCTCAACGCGCATCCGCAGTTCGGCGATCGCACCGCGCACTACATCTCGGAGGCGACCGGTTTCCCGTTCCGGTCGGCCGAGAACAAGTTCTTCGCGCTGTCGGCGCACGACGCGCTCGTCCAGACGTCGGCAGCGCTCCGCACGCTGGCGGGTGGCCTGATGAAGATGGCCAACGACGTCCGCTGGCTCGCGAGTGGCCCGCGCTGCGGCATCGGCGAGCTCTTCATCCCCGAGAACGAACCGGGCTCGTCCATCATGCCGGGCAAGGTCAACCCGACGCAGTCGGAAGCCATGACGATGGTGTGCGTGCAGGTGTTCGGCAACGACGCCGCCGTGGCGTTCGCCGGGTCGCAGGGCAACTTCCAGCTGAACGTCTTCAAGCCGGTGATGGTCCACAACGTGCTCGAGAGCATCGCGCTCATCGCGGATGCCTGTCTCGCGTTCGATCAGGGCTGCGCGCGCGGCATCGAGCCGAATCGCGACAAGATCGCCGAGAACCTGGGCAGGAACCTGATGCTGGTGACGGCGTTGAACCGCCACATCGGCTACGACAAGGCTGCGTCCATCGCGAAGACGGCGCAGAAGAAGGGCCTGACGCTGCGCGAGGCCGCCATCGCGTCGGGCGACGTCACCGAGGAGCAGTACGAGCAGTGGATCGTGCCGGTCGAGATGACGCGGCCGAGCAAGGGGTAGGGCACATGGATCGACGAGCGTTCCTCCAGAAGACCACGGCACTGACGACGGCGCTCGGCATGGCGCGGGTGGCGTCGGCGCAGGCACCGGCCGCGGTCCCGGCGCCGCGCGCGCTGGCGCGGTCCACGCCCGCGCGGTCGTTCAAGCTGAAGTACGCGCCGCACTTCGGCATGTTCGAGCAGTCGGCCGGCAAGGACCTGATCGACCAGCTGAAGTTCATCGCCGATCAGGGCTTCACCGCGTTCGAGGACAACGGGATGATGAACCGCACGCCCGAGGTCCAGTCGCAGCTCGGCGACGCGATGGCGAAGCTGGGCATCCAGATGGGCGTCTTCGTCATCCAGACCGGCGGCAACAACAGCGACCGGTTCACCACGGGCAAGCCCGAGAACCGCGAGCTGTTCGTGAAGGCCTGCGAGGCGGCCGTCGAGGTGGCCAAGCGGGTGAACGCGAAGTGGATGACGGTCGTGCCTGGCGGGTTCGAACGGCGGCTGCCAATCGGCACGCAGCACGGGCACGTGATCGACACGCTGCGCGCCGGCGCCGAGGTGCTCGAGAAGCACGGCCTCGTGATGGTGCTCGAGCCGCTCAGCGACAACCCCGATCAGTTCCTGCGCACGTCGGACCAGACGTACATGATCTGCCGCGCGGTGAACTCGCCGGCCTGCAAGATCCTGTTCGACATCTACCACATGCAGCGCAACGAGGGGCACATCATCCCGCACATCGACTGGGCGTGGTCCGAGATCGGCTACTTCCAGATCGGCGACAACCCCGGGCGCAAGGAACCGACGACGGGCGAGATCAACTACCGCACCATCTTCAAGCACGTGCACGCGAAGATGCAGGCCGACCAGCGCGACTTCATCTTCGGCATGGAGCACGGCAACGCCTTCCCGGGCAAGGACGGCGAGCAGAAGCTGATCGAGGCGTACGTGGCGTCGGACACGTTCTGACGGAGGGCGTGCCATGGCCGACCGGTGGCGTGGGAGGCTCCTGACCTCCACCGAAGACGTGCTCGCGCTGTTGCGGACGGTGAGCCGCGTGGCCATCCTCGGCGCGCGGCCTCCGTCGATGGCCCACAAGGCCGCCTACTTCGTGCCGCAGGCGCTGCAGGCCATGGGCGTCTCCATCGTCCCCATCGTCGTGCACGACCACGCCGAGACGCACATTCTCGGCGAGCCCGTGTATCGGCGGCTGGTGGACGTGCCGGGTCAGCTCGATCTGGTGGACGTCTTCAGGCGGCCCGAGCACGTGCCGGGCCATGTCGACGACATCCTGGCCCGTGGGCCACGCGCGGTGTGGCTGCAGTCGGGCATCAGGCACGACGCCGTGGCCGAGCAGCTGGCGCGGGCCGGCATTCAGGTGGTCCAGGACCGTTGCCTGATGGTGGACTACCGGGCACTGGGGCGCTCGTGAGCGGGCTTGCAGGGGGTACTTGCATGGCCGGGGTGGCCCGTGTATAGTTGCCTAGCGCGACACCCGTACGCCTCGGCGGCCGGGTGATGAGTCCAAGGTTGTAGAAGGCCTGGGAAGTTCGCCAGGCCTTTTGCATTGAGTGCCCGCAACCGACCTAGCGCAGCGGTTGCCCCCGTCGTGGGGGAGTCTGCACGACAGCACATCAGTAGTCGGTCGGTCCGTGTGGCATGGCGGTGCTCCGATTACCGAACGAGGAGTTCGACATGCGTACTTCCGGTACCGTCAAGTGGTTCAACGAGAGCAAGGGCTTCGGCTTCATCACGCCTGAGGGCGGCCAGAAGGATTGCTTCGTGCACCACAGCGCCATCGCTGGCTCGGGTTTCAAGACCCTGGTCGAGGGTGAGCGCGTGGAGTTCGACATCGTCCAGGGCGCCAAGGGACCGGCGGCCGAGAACGTCGTCCGCCAGGGCCGCTAGCCTCATCGGCTCACGCCGTACCAGACGGCCGGATCGCGCAAGCGGTCCGGCCGTTTCTCATTTCAATTCAAGGTTCACCTGCATTGTGAACTCTGAATTCTGAACTGTTCCAGTTCAAGGTTCACCATTCAGAATGCAGGGCAGCTACCAGCCGTTGTGTGCCCCTTCATTCTGAATCGTGAACTCTGAATTGCGGAATTCTGAACTGCTCTCCCGCTTCCCGGGAGTATGATTCGCGCACCGCCATGCGCGCCCTCACCCTTTCCGCCCTGCTCGTCGGAGCGGTAGCCGCGGCTGCCTGCTCTCGTCCGTCCACCGCACAGCCGGCCGGCGCCGTGAAGGGGGAAGCTGGCACCAGCAGCACGGCCGCTGCCCAGGCGCTCGCCGGGTCGCTGACCGGCGCGGCGAAGGAGAAGGCCCTGCTGCCCCTCGATCACGAGGCGCGCACGCAGATGAACTACGTGCCGATGGTGCGGGCCGGTGTGCCTCTCGACGAACTCACCGATCCGCAGAAGGCCCACGCGTTCGCGCTGCTGCGATCGGGCCTCAGCGAATCCGGGTACGCCACCGCGCGCAAGATCATCGCGCACGAGGACATCCTCCGAGAGATCGAGAAGGGCCAGGGCGTGGCCAACTACATGCGGCGACAGCCCGGCCTCTACTACACGGCGCTCTTCGGCAGTCCCGCCGCCGACGCGATGTGGGCGTGGCGATTCGAGGGGCACCACCTCTCGGTCAACGCGACGCACCGCGGCAAGGACGGCGACGTCGTGGCGCCGCTCTTCTTCGGGTCGAATCCTGCCAAGGTGCTCAGCGGTCCCTCGACCGGCCTGCGCATCCTCGCGGCCGAGGAGGACGAAGCCCGCGCGCTGATGGCGCTGTTCACGCCCGAGCAGCGGGCGAAGGTCGTCATCGCCCCCGAGACCACCAACGACATCGTCAGCACCAACAAGCCGAAGGTGGAACTCGCACAGTTCGACGGCGTGGCCGCCGGCGCGATGACCGCGCCGCAGAAGGCCCAGTTGCGCAAGCTGATCGAGGTCTATGCGTCACGCGTGCCGCCCCGCCAGCGGACCGAGCAGCTCGCCCGGATGGAGAAGGCCGGGTTCGAGAAGCTGCACTTCGCGTGGGCCGGCAGCCTCGACGTCGGCAAGAAGCACTACTACCGCGTCCACGGTCCGACGCTGCTCATCGAGTACGACAACAGCCAGAACGACGCCAACCACATCCACAGCGTGTGGCGCGATCTCGATCACGACTTCGGCGGCGACGTGCTGCGCAAGCACCTCGCCTCGCACAAGCACTGATCCCGGTCGCCCCTAATCCATGGCTCATTCGCGTGGCTTCAGGCTCATGGGCTCGAGGTTCAGACTTCTCTCTGAGCCTTGAGCCCTGAGCCCTGAGCCGTTCGCCCACGACGTGATCGACTCCAGTGAGTCGTGGGCTCTGGCACCCGTGATGCTTCCGATCGACTTGCGTTCGGACACGGTGACGCGTCCGACGCCCGAGATGCGCGCCGCGATCGCCGCCGCTCCCGTCGGCGACGACCAGTTCGGCGAGGACCCCTCGGTCAACGCGTTGCAGGAGCAGGTCGCGAGCCTGCTCGGCAAGGAAGCCGCGCTGTGGCTGCCGACGGGCACGATGGCCAACCAGGTCTCGCTGCGCTTGCTGACCAGGCCTGGCGACGATGTGATCGTGAGCCGTGAGAGTCACGTCGTGTGGCACGAGGCCGGGGCGGGTGCGGCCAATGCCGGCGTGCAGTTCACCGAGATCGGCCACGGCGGCTCGTTCTCGGCCGACGAGGTCCTCGCGGCCATCAAGCCGCGCGGGCACATGCTCCATCCCCCGACGACGCTGGTCTCCGTGGAGAACACGCACAACCGTGCCGGTGGGGTGGTCGTGCCGCAGGCGCAGGTGGACGCCGTGTGCGAGGCGGCCCGTGCGCACGGTGTCGCGACCCTCCTCGACGGTGCGCGGCTGTGGAACGCCGCGATCGCACTGGGCGTGCCGCCGGCCGCGCTGGCCGCGCCCTTCGACGTGGCGTGGGTGGCGCTGTCGAAGGGGCTCGGTGCGCCGGCAGGGTCCGTGCTGGCTGGTCCGCGCGACGTGATCGCTCGTGCAGTCCGCGTGCGTCGGATGTTCGGTGGGGCGATGCGCCAGGTCGGCCTGCTCGCGGCCGCCGGAAGCTACGCCCTGGAGCACCACTACGCGCGCCTCGCCGACGACCACGCGAACGCCAGGCTGCTGGCCGAACGGCTCGCGGCAATCCCGGGTGTGACGCTCGATCTGGCGACGGTGCAGACCAACATCGTGTTCTTCCACCTGGGCGACGCGCTGCCCCTCGCGTCCACGGTCGTCGAGCGGGCCCGCGCACGTGGCGTGCTGCTCGTGGCGTTCGGCCCGCGCACGTTGCGCGTTGTCACTCATCTGGAGGTGACGCGTGCGCAGTGTCTCGAGGCCGCCGACATCCTGGCGGCGAGTTGTGCGAGGGGGACGTAACGGGCTGGTCGCCCTGGGGCTCGTGCTGGCCTGCGGGGTCGCCGATGCGCGCGCCGCCGACGACCCGAAGCGTGTCGCCTTCGACGCGCTGTCGTCGATGCTCATGGGCGACCGCGCCGCGTTCGAGCGGGCCACGGTGCCCACCGAGGGCCGGGAGCGCCTGCTTCCTCCGTCGCCGCTCGCGGGTGAGGTGCGTGCGGAGCGCGAGGCGCAACTCGAGCGCGTGAGGTTCTCGTCGCCCCTGCCACCGCTGTTCGAGGGCGAGCCCGTCGAAGACCTCGCCGACGCGCGGCCCGCGACTCGCATCGTGTACGTCACGCAACTGGGCGGCAGTCTCGTTCCCGTCGTCGTCGTGCGTACGGTGGATGGATGGCGCGTGGACCCGCGCCACTGGGTGGCCGAGCGCGAGCAGCAGGGGGCGGACGTGCAGGCCAACGTGCCGCCGATGATCGTGAAGCGCTTCCTGCACCACCTGGTCAACGGCGACACTGCGGCGTTGTCGCCGCTCTCGTACCTGCCCGACACCGTGGAGCAGTTGACCCGCCACAACGACCTGCCCGGCGCCGACCGCGGACACGTGGCGATGCTGTGCCTCGAGATGGGCGTCGCGCCTGCCCGCCCGGGCGAAGTGGTGCGCATGCCGAGCGGCATGCGGATCACGGCCGGATCGTCGGCCGACGAACTCGTGTACGTGGGGATGCTGGGGACGATGGAAGTGCCGTTCCGCCTGCGCAAGCGGAACGGCAACTGGACGGTGCTGCCTGAACCCTACTTCGAGTGGCTGAGGGGCAGAGGGGCTATCTGATGCATGGCGCATCACAGCGAATGCATGACGCTTGATGCCTGATGCATCAGGGCGCGCGTCGCGCATGACGCAATCACACCTGGGAGGGGCAGCGTTCATCGCAGAATCCCTGTTTCGGCTGTGCTTGACATGGCGTCGCATACTCCGTTAGCAACCAGCGGGATTCGGGAGGCCGCGAGGCATGGCTCGCGCCGTCGCTGAACTTCTTCGCGGTCGAGGTCACCGCGAGTCCGCTGCTCGGGACGCTATCCCGGTACTCGAACATCGTGGTCGGCGCGCAGCCGGCGCATCTCTTCGTGCCTCCGGATGGCGCGCAGCTCGAGTACAAGCCGGAGCCTCGCGGCATCACCACGGGATCGAACTGACCATCGTGGCGCGCTGCGCACCGCGTCCGCCGCAGTCGGGCCTCACGCAGTGGCCCGGCTGCGACGACCGGTAGGGACGGCTCTCCGAGCCGTCCGTCACACGACGCGCTCGGCGAGCACCGGCGGGTAGGTCAGCGTCGGCAGCACGCGCTCGATGGCGGCGCGCTGCGGCTCGAGCCACGGCGGCAGCACGAGCGACTCGCCGAGGTGCGCGGCCTCTTCGTCCACCGCGAAGCCTGGTCCGTCGGTGGCGAGTTCGAACAGCACGCCGCCCGGCTCCTTGAAGTACACCGACTTGAACCAGAAGCGATCGATGACCGGCGTCGGTCGCAGCCCGACCTCTTCCACCGCCCGCCGCACGGCGAGTTCGTGCGCATCGTCGTCCACCCGCCAGGCGAGGTGGTGGATGCTGCCCGTGCCCCAGGCGCCGCGCCGTTCGTCGGGCGTCTCGCGGATGTCGAACACGCGACCCGGCCCGCCGTCGCCGAGCACGTAGCGCGTCCAGCCGTCCTCGGTGGCCCGCTCGGTGAAGCCCAGCGTGCCGGTGAGGAAGGTGGCGGTCGTCTTCAGGTCGCGCTCCCACGCGCGCGCACCGTGCAGGCCACGCACCTGTCGCTCGACGGGAATCGGGCTGTGGGCCCACGGCTCGAACCCGCGCGTGGTCGTCTCGGCCGCCTCGACGAGCGCCACGCGCAGGCCGTGCGGATCGACGAGCGGCAGCACGCGGTCGCCGAAGCGAGTCTCGATGCGCCCCACCTGCACGCCGTAGTGGGTGAGCCGCTCGCCCCAGAACTCGAGCGAGCCCAGCGGCACCGTGAGCTGCACCTCCGTCGCCAGGCCGTGGCCGAGGCGCGAGGGCGCCATGTGCGACCACGGGAAGAACGTGAGATCCGTGCCGGGGTGGCCGGCGGCGTCCGCATAGAAGAGGTGATACGTGCCGGGGTCGTCCTGGTTGACGCTCTTCTTCACGAGCCGCATCCCGAGGATGCCGGCGTAGAAGTCGAGGTTCTGCTGGGCGGGCCCCGCGATGGCGGTGACGTGGTGCAAGCCGGTGATGGTGTGCATGACGACTGGGGTCCGGCGACATCCCCGACGTGGGGAAGCAGGCCCGCGCGCCCGCGTCGAGCGCGCCCGCAGCACGGGCCGTGGCCGAACGAACGCTAGGATGACACAAGTAACTACGAAAAAGCAAGTAGCTATGGAGAATGGTTCCTTCTTCTGCTAGGCTGGACTCGTGCCACGCGCCCGCACGCCAGCCCGCCCGACTGCCGCCGCGGACCCGTTCTGCCCGGTCTACGACGCCATCGCCGTCCTCCAGGGGAAATGGACGCTGCACATCGTGCATGCGTTGATGGAGGGGCCGAAGGGCTTCAACGAGCTGGCCCGCGCGATCGGCGGGTGCAACCCGTCCACGCTGGCGCAGCGCCTCGACACGCTGGTGAGGCTCGACCTGCTCGCACGACGTGTGGAACCCACGGCGCCGCCGCGCACCCTCTATTCGCTCACGCCCGCAGGTGCGGCGTTGCATCCCGTGGTGGAGGCGATCGAGAACTGGGGGCGTCGTCACCTGCGGCGCGATCGAGTCCAGTCGGCCGGGCGTGTCGCCCGTGCGGGGCGGGAGCCCCGCGCCTCGTGACTCGTGCGCTCCGGCTGCAGGCCGCCGGTGCGATCGCGCTGGCCGCCGTGCTCGGCCTGGCCACGTCCGCTGGCTCGGCCGAGCAGGCGGCGACGACCTACCTCTTCACCTACTTCACCGGCAACGGCGAGGACGGCCTGCACCTGGCGCGCAGCGACGATGGCACACGCTGGCGGCCGGTGGCGGCCGGCCGCTCCCTGCTCGCGCCGGTCGTCGGGTCTCGCCTCATGCGCGACCCGAGCGTCGTGTTCGGCCCCGACGGCCGGTACCACCTGGTCTGGACCACCGGGTGGTGGGATCGCGGCTTCGGCGTCGCGCATTCGACGGACCTGAAGGCCTGGAGCGCGCAATCGTTCGTGCCCGTGTTCGAACGCGACGACAACGTGCAGAACGTGTGGGCTCCCGAGATCCACCACGACGAGCGCACGGGGCGCTACCTCGTCGTCTGGGCATCCACGATCACTGGACGCTTTCCCGAGACGGCACAGACGGGCGACACGCGCCCCGGTGGCCGGCTCAACCACCGGCTCTATGCCACGACGACGACGGACTTCGTCACATGGACGCCGGCCCAGCTCTTCTACGACGGCGGGTTCAACGTGATCGACGGCGCCATCGTGCGCGACGCAGGACGGTACGTGCTCGTGATGAAGGACGAGACGCGCTATCCGCAGCCTCGCAAGCACCTGCGCACCGCCGTGTCCACGCGCATGGAAGGGCCATACGGGCCGGCATCACGCCCGTTCTCGCCCGCATGGGTGGAGGGGCCGACGTTGCTGCGTCTGGGCGACACGTGGCGGATCTTCTACGACGAGTACACGCGCAAGCGCTACGGCGCAATGGATACCCGGGACTTCCGTCGATTCACGTCGGTGGCCGACCTCGAGTTCCCGCCCGGCATGCGACACGGCACGGCATTCGTGGTCCCTCGGCCGGTCGCCGATGCCCTCGAGCCTTGAGGCGCAGCTCCAACCCGACCGTGGAGCCATGCCAGGGGGACGGGCGGGAACGTCCGCGCATCCGGAGGCGTCTCGCTGAGGAACCGGTGGCGTGCGCTATGCTCTCGCACTCGAACCCTCTGTCGTCGAGACACCGCCCCTCCCGAGGGGCGCTGGAGCAAGGAGTGACCCGTGCGTTGGAGTCCGACTGGTCAGCGCAGCCGTAACCTCGAGGATCGACGTGCGATGCGCATGGGCGGCCGAGCGCTGCCCATCGGCATCGGCGGCATGGTCCTGCTCTTCATCCTGAGCCTGCTGACGGGTAACGATCTGCTGTCGCCGTTGTTGCAGCAGGGCGCCGTGCAGCAGGGCCCCACGGAGGGACCGCTCCAGACGACCCCGGAAGAGGAACGGGTGGTGGACTTCATGTCGTTCGTCATCGACGACATCCAGGGCACGTGGCCCAAGGTTCTCGGCAACCGCTATCGCGAGACCCAACTCGTCCTCTTCCGCGGTGCCACGCCGTCGGCGTGCGGGATGGGCGAGAGCGCGACGGGGCCGTTCTACTGCCCGGGCGACCAGAAGGTGTATCTCGACCTCGATTTCTTCAACCAGCTCGATCGACGCTTCGGCGCGCCCGGCGACTTCGCGCAGGCCTACGTGATCGCGCATGAGGTCGGGCATCACGTGCAGAACCTGCTCGGCATCGAGCAGCAGGTGCGGGCACTTCAACAGCGCGCGCCGGGCCAGGCCAACGCCCTGTCGGTGCTGATGGAACTGCAGGCCGACTGCTTCGCGGGCATCTGGGGACACTCCACCGCGCGCCGCAACCTGCTCGACCCCGGCGACGTCGAGGAGGGGCTCCGGGCCGCGTCGTCGATCGGCGACGACGCCATCCAGTCGCAGACGACGGGGCGGGTCCGTCCCGAGAGCTTCACCCACGGCTCGGCCGCCCAGCGCGTGGAGTGGCTGCGCCGTGGGCTGCAGACCGGCGACGTGCAGAGCTGCGACACGTTCAAGGCCGCAGGGCTGAGTTGAGGCATGGCGCATAACCCATAACGCCGAACGCCGAACGACGAACGCCGAACGCGCATAGCGCATCACGCATAGCGCGTAGCGGAGAACGGCTGGGGGCGGACGTCGTGTTGCGAGCGACGCGAGTCCCGTCGATGCGCCACGCCGGCGTAGCCGTCGACCTTCAACCTTCAGGTCGACGGTCCGGCCAGGGGCTCACGCGTTCGACGTCTGGTGGGCGACGCGCGCCGGGGCGGCGGTTACTGCGGGCTCGGTGCGCGCGAGCACCACGGCGCCCAGCAGCACGAGCAGGATCCAGAGCAGGTCGGCCAGCAGCAGGTGGAGCAGCTGCATCCACACCGGGGCGAGCAGCAGCACGTTCACGACGCCCGCCACGATCTGCGTGAGGCCCAGCGCGACCACGCCCGTGGCCAGTCGGTGGGCGAGCGGTGTCCCGGACCGGCGCGCGAGCAGTGGCGCCGCGATCACGAGCAGGACGGTCGTGGCGATGGCGAGCGCGGGGTGCAGGATCCGCAGCCGAATGAGCAGGTGCGACGTGGCCGACAGGTCGGCCGCGAGCGCCTCGCCCAGCGACTGCGACGGAAACAGCGTGTCGCCGAGTGCGGCGATCGCCCCGCTCACGCCGACGATGACCACGGCGCCGAGCAGGCCTGCCACCGCCGCGGCGCGGCCCGGCAGCCGACTCGGTGCGACGTCCTCGCCACCCGAGAGCCACCATGCCGTGAGCGTGATCCAGGCCACGAGCACGAAGGTGTTGGCCAGGTGCACGGCCATGAACAGCGCGCGCGCCATGCTCGCGTTGTCGGCGACGAGTTCGAACAGCACGAGCCCCGCACCCACGGCGGCTTCGGCCAGCATGAAGACCAGGCTCATCGCCGCGCCACGGCGGGCGGGATGCCCGTCCGGGCACGCCCGTCGCACGCGGAACAGCAGCCAGACGACCGACAGGAGCGCAAGCCCGCTGGTCAGACGGTGCGAGTACTCGATGAGGGTTTCGGCTCCGAGGCTGCGCGGAACGATCCGCCCGTCGCACAGGGGCCAGTGCGCGCCGCAGCCTGCACCGGACCCGGTGGCCCGGACGTAGGCCCCCCAGGCGATGACACCGAGGTTGTAGGCCAGGATGAGCCACGCGGATCGGGCCAGCGACGACACGTCCTCGATCGTAGCAGGGGACGTCGGGCAATTGTTCCGTCGCTGACGGCGTCATACACTGCACCCGGCTCCGGCGAGACGGCTGTCACTTGCGCGCGGCGCCGCTGTATTCACACGGGAGAGGCGTGGAACATGGGTTCGATGTCGGCGATGACGGGGGCACGCGTACGCGGCCGCAGGCTCAGGCGTGCAGCCCTGATGGGGACGATCACGGCGTGCGGAGCGGCGCTGCTGGCCACGGGGGCGGTCGTGGGGGCCATGGGGCGCCTCGGCGGTCAGGCGCCGGCGGGCGCCGTGGATTTCGCCCGTGACGTGAAGCCGATCTTCGAGCAGTCCTGCGTCGAGTGTCACGGGCCCGACAAGGTCAAGGCGCGCCTGCGCATGGACTCGTCGGCGGCCCTGCTGAAGGGCGGCAAGAGCGGCGCGTTGTTCAAGGCAGGCGACCCCGAGAACAGCCTGCTGCTGCGGCGCGTGCTCGGCCTCGACGGTGAAGACCAGATGCCGCTCGACAAGGACCCGCTCACGGAGGCCCAGATCGACGTCCTCCGACGCTGGATCGCCGCCGGGGCGACCCTGCCGACCAGCGACGAGTAGCCGCCGGGCCTGTCCGGTTCTCACATGTCGCGCGCGGGACCTGTCGCGCAGCTGCACGAGGTCCTTATCCGTCCGGCGGCACCGGCTCGTGCCGTCGCTCAGCGGGGTTCGAACGTGATGGCGAGGTCGGGCGCGGCGTCGGGCAGCGGGATGTTCGCCGGGTGCTGCGCGTCGGGGGCGATGGGATACGTGGCGATCTCCACGGCCCGGTTGAGATCGATGACACGGGCGAGCACCGGCTCGCGCGCGCGCACGCCGATGCGTGCGTCGGCCCGCGTGTTGCGCACGTAGAGCACCGTTCGGGCCGGCCCGGTCCACTGCTGGATCCACGCGGCGTTCCACAGTCCGCGCACCGAGACGACGGCCCCGGGTGGCTCGCCGATGGTGAGCCCCCGCACCAGTTGTCGCATCGTGGCCACGGCCGGGGTCTGGCGCGACCAGGTCCGCTCCGCCGGCACGATGGCAAAGCCCGGTCGGGCCGGTTCGACCATGAACAGGTAGCCCGCACCCGTCGCCGTCCGATTCGCGTAACAGAAACGTTGCGCGTCGAGGCACTCGTCGGGTGGGGTGTCCTGGGGCAGGCAGTGCACCGGCCAGAGCCCCTCGTAGAGCAGGACCTTCTCGCAGTCCGGCGTGGCCGTCGGCACGACCGCCGGCTCGGCGTGCGAGACGCGCTCGGCGAACACCTCCGGGCGGGGGTCGTTCCACATCGGATGACGCGTCCACAGCCACTCGGCCAGGGGCGTCGGCTGCAGGTGGCCCTCCGGGCGTGACGGGTGGAAGGCTGCAAGGGTCCACGCGGCCGACAGTGCGGCGAGGACCAGTCCCGCGCGGGCCATCGTCGTGCTTGCGCTCGTGCCGGCCTGCTGCAGCAGCGGCAGCCCCAGTGGCATGAGCCAGAGGGCGTAGCGGCTCAGGTCGGGGCTCCCGCCGTGGTTCTGGCTGGCCGGCTGTCCCACGGCCCACAGGAGGCCCAGGGCGGCCAACCCGCTCGTGGCGATGAACGGATCACGCAGTCGAGGGAGTTCCCGCCATGCCAGCCAGATCGCGGCCGTCATCACCGCGAGGACGTAGGGCGGATACCGCACCAGCAACCCCATCGTGACGTCGGTGAGCGGGAAGAGCGCGTCCAGCAGGCCCGGCCACCGGGTCACCGTCGAGGCAGCCAGCGGCGAAGGAATGCCCAGGCGCCACAGGTAGTACGCCGGTGGCAGCACGATGAGCAGGGCCGCGACCGTGAGGCTCGCCTGCCACCGTCGGCACATCAGCCGGGCGGGCCGTTCGATCGACCCCCAGGCGGCGAACAGGGCCGCGACCAGCACGAGGCCCGGGTTCTGGCTGGCGCCGAGGCCGAGCAGGCCGAGCGACACGGCGGGACGAGCGGTCCAGAGCAACATCGCCCCCCCGAGACAGGCCACGAGCAGCACGTCGGTCGACGGCTTGTCGATCCACCAGACGATGGGGCTCAGCAGGAGCAGCGAGGTCCACACTGGCGCGGGCCGGCTGAGCGACAGCGCGGCGAGTGCCACGAGCAGCGCCGCGTGCAGCGCGACGAAACCCCACAGCGGAGACACGCCCGACAGCAGGGCCACCTTGACCAGCGGCGCGGCCATCAGCGGATACAGCCAGAAGTGCGGCACGTCCTGCTGCCCGTCCCGACCGACGAGGTCGGGATAGCTCAAGGAGGCATCCACGAAGGAGGGACCCAGTGCCCGGAGTTCGGCTTCGAGGGAAGGGATCTGGTCGGGCGCGAACGCGGGACCCTGACCGCGCGCGAAGCTGAGCGCGACGGCGACGTGCTCGTGGCCGTCGCCGACGCGGACCGGATTGGCTTGCCAGAGCGCCACTCCGAGCCAGGCCACGAGGCAGATCGCCCAGGCGTGCCGGCTCACGAGGCAAATGATACTCGGCCCGACCATAATGTCCGGCATGCGTACGCACGATGTCGCTGTGGCCTCGGGCTCCCTGTCGGTCGTCGACGCCGGCGAGGGCTCGCCGATCGTCTTCCTGCACGCGTTTCCCCTCAACAGCCGGATGTGGACGCCGCAGGTGTCGGCACTCCCCGGCGGCTGGCGGGCGATCGCTCCCGACCTGCGCGGCTTCGGTCGTTCGCCGCGCGGAGGGGCTCCTGCGCGCGACGTGGGTGCGCACGCGGCCGACGTGCTCGCCCTGGTCGAGGCGCTCGGGTTGCCACCCGTCGTCCTCGCAGGTTTGTCGATGGGCGGGTACGTCGCCTTCGAATGCTGGCGACAGCGGCCGTCGGCGATCCGGGCGCTCGTGCTCGCCGACACCCGCGCCGAGGCCGACTCGGACGAAGCCATGGCTCGCCGGCGATCGATGCAGGCGACGGCTGCCAACGAGGGCGTCGATGCGGTCGTGGACGCGATGCTCCCGGGGCTTCTCGGCGCCACCTCCCGGACGGAGGAACCGCACCTGGCCGTGGACGTGCGGTCCTGGGCGCTGGAGACGTCGGCCCAGGGGGTGATCGACGCGCTCGAGGTCCTCCGCACGCGTCCCGACAGCCGTCCGACGTTGCCGACGATCACCTGTCCGGCACTCGTCGTCGTGGGCGCGGAGGATACGCTCACTCCGCCGGACCTGGCCCGCGTCATCGCCGACGGGATCGCCGGTTCGCGGCTCGTCGAGATCCCCGGAGCCGGTCACCTGGCCAACGTCGAGGCGCCGGCGGCCTTCAATACGGCGCTGGCCGACTGGCTGGCCACGCTGCCTCCGCTTCGGTAGGGACGGCTGTCGCAGCATCCGACCCGCTCCCCGCTTCCCGCTACCCGAGTGCTACAGTGCCTTTCGCCATGGTTCTTCGTTCGTGCCGTCCCGCAGCGCTCGTCGCGGCTCTCGGGATGTTCCTGTCACCGGTTCTCGTTCCGTCACCCGCCGCGCAGACCGTCGTGCCGCCCGATGTCGGCATGCACCGCCCGCTCGACATCATCCTCGACACGTACGTGCGCGAGGGACTCGTGTACTACCGCGCGCTGCGCAGCGAGCGCGGACGTCTCGACAGCTACGTCAGCAACCTCGACGTGCCGGCGGCTGCGCTCGAGGGCTGGTCGAAGGCCGAGCGGGCCGCTTTCTGGCTGAATGCGTACAACGCCCTCGTGCTGCGGACGGTGGTCAATGCCTACCCGATCCGCGGCACCTCGTCGCAGTATCCGTCCAACAGCATCCAGCACGTCGCCGGCGCGTTCGTCGCGAAGCGGCACAGGGTCGGCGGACGCCTCCTCTCGCTCGAAGACATCGAGAAGCAGGTGTTGCCGACCTTCGACGATCCGCGCATGTTCTTCGCCATCGGGCGCGGGTCGGTCGGCGGCGGGCGGCTTCGCAGCGAAGCCTTCACGGCCGCGAGGCTCGAGCAGCAGCTCGCCACCGTGGCGGCCGAGTGCCCGACGCGCCACGAGTGCTTCCGCTACGACCCCGGTGCCGACCGCGTGCTCATCTCGCCGATCTTCGGCTGGCGGCAGGCCGAGTTCACACGCGCGTTGCCGGGCGACCCGACCGTGTTCGCGGGTCGCAGCCCGCTCGAACTCGCCGTGCTGCAGATGGTGCTCCCGCACGTGCTGCCCTCCGAGGCCCGCGGCCTGAAGCGCAACAGCTTCACGCTGGCGTACGCCGAGTACGACTGGCGATTGAACGATCTCACCGACGGAGGCCTCCGCTAGTGGACCTCGGGCTCAAGGGGAAGGTGGCCATCGTCACGGGTGGCAGCCGTGGACTCGGGCTGGCATCGGCGCGCACGCTCGCGGCCGAAGGGGCCCACGTGGTGATCTGCGGCCGCACGGCGTCCACGCTCGAACGCGCGGCTGAAGACCTGGCGCGTGTGGGGGATGCCGAACGCGTCCTCGCCGTGCAGGCCGACGTCTCGGTCGAGGCCGACCTGCGGCGCCTGGTCGACGAGACGCTCGCGCGGTTCGGCGGTGTGGACGTCCTCGTCAACAACGTCGGACTCGGCAAGGGCGGTGGCCTGCTCGATACGCCCGACGACGTGTGGCAGCAGGCGTTCGATCAGACGCTGTTCCCGGCCATCAGGGCGTCGCGGCTCGTGGTGCCCCACATGCAGCAGAGGGGCGGTGGCGTGATCCTGCTCATCGCCTCGATCTGGGGGCGTGAATCGGGCGGTCGCATGACCTACAACGCCGTGAAGGCCGCCGAGATCAGCCTTGGCAAGGCGCTCGCGCAGCAGCTCGCGGCCTCGAACATCCGCGTCAACTCCATTGCGCCCGGCTCCATCCTCTTCGAGGGCGGTTCCTGGCACCAGCGGCAGCAGGCCGACCCCGAAGGCATCGCCCGGTTCATCGAGACCGACCTGCCGTTCGGCCGCTTCGGCCGCGCCGAGGAGGTAGGCGACGTCGTCGCGTTCCTCGCCTCGGCCCGGGCGAGCTGGATCAGCGGCGCGTGCGTGACCGTGGACGGGTGCCAGAGCCGGAGCAACATCTAGAGAGCGGGAACCGGGGACCGGGGACCGGGTGCCGGGTACGGCATTCGGCATCCCGGCATTACCATCTGTAGCTCCTCATGCTGAGCGCCCTTGCCGATCTGGTCCAGCGCGCGGCCGACGCGCTGTTCGTCCCCTGGCTCCTGTTGCTGCTCTTCGGCACCGGCACGTTCCTCACCGTGCGCTACCGTGTGGTGCAGGTGCGTCGCCTCGGCGAGGCGTTCCGCTCGATGCTCTCGGCACAGGAAGCCGGCACGACGGGAGCGCTGAGCCCGTTCCAGGCGTTCATGACGGCACTGTCGGGCACGATCGGCACGGGCAACATCGCCGGCGTGGCCACGGCGATCGTGTCGGGAGGACCGGGCGCGCTGTTCTGGATCTGGGCCTACGGCTTCGTCGCCACCACGATCAAGTTCACCGAAGCCGTGCTCGGCGTGACCTGGCGCGAGGCGCAGGGCACCACCATCCGATCGGGGCCGATGTACGCGCTGCGCGACGGCCTGCGATCGCCGTGGCTCGCCAGCACGTACGCCCTGGTCGCCGGAGTCGCCGCGATCACGACGACGCCGTTCACGCAACCCAACTCGATTGCCGTCGTCCTCGACAGCCAGCTCGGGATACCGACGTGGCTGGCCGGCGTCGTCCTCGCGGTCCTCGTCTGGCTGGTGATCGTCGGCGGGATCGGGAGCATCGGCCGCGCCGCCGAGAAGCTGGCGCCGCTCAAGGTCGGCCTGTACCTCGGTGGCGGCCTCGTCGTCATCCTCGTCTTCGCGGCCAGCATCCCGTCCGTGCTCGCACTGGTGTTTCGCGAGGCGTTCTCGCTGAAGGCCACCGCCGGGGGGTCGCTGGGGATCGTCGTGGCCATGCGGTACGGCCTCGCGCGCGGCATGTACGCCAACGAAGCCGGCTACGGCACGGCGTCGGTGGCCTACGGCACGGCGCGCAGTCGTCGTCCCGAGCAGCAGGGGCTGCAGGCGGTGATGGAGGTGGCGATCGTGTCGTTCGTCACCTCGACGATCAGCGCCATGACCATCCTGCTCACGGGCGCCTGGCAGTCGGGCCTGACCAGTTCGGCGGCTGTCGCGTCGGCCTTCGACGCGGCCATGCCGGGCGTGGGCGGGTACGTGGTCGCCTTGTGCGCGTTCCTCTTCGGGTACACGACGCTCATCGGCTGGGCCTTCTACGGCGAGCAGTTCTTCGAGTACCTGCTCGGCCGCCCCGTCGCGCACTGGTATCGATGGATTTACTGCGCGCTGATCCCGCTCGGCGCGATTGGCCGGGTCGAGGTCGTGTGGGCATGGGGCGACCTGATGAACGCCCTGCAGATCTTCCCCAACATCGTCGGCGTGATCGGGCTCTCGGGCTACGCCGCGCGGCTTGCCCGCAGCCGACCTGCGCGGTAGATGGCGGCCCGGCGGACGGCCGGGACGGCCATCCCTACCGGAACCCCCCACGCGGGCGTTCAGGGCTGGGGCGGCGAGCCTGGCGGACGGCCGGGACGGCCGTCACTACCTTCGGACATGAACGCCGACGTGACCGAGGCGTCGGCGTGTGGCACGTAGAGCGTGTAGCCGTCGGCCGAGGCCACGCGCTCGAGCCGGAACAACTCGATCGCGAAGGTTCGCAGATCGGGCGACGTGCGCGCGTCGTCGGTGACCACGTATCCCAGGCGCGAGGCCAGCAGGAACCGATCGCGCCCGGCCATGGCGAGCCGCCGTTGCGGCTCGGGCAGTGGAGGCGCGTCCCGCTCGCTCAGCGCGATCAGTGAGGCCAGCACGGGGTACTTGAGGTGGAACTGCTTCTGCTCGCGGGTCACTCGTGACAGATAGCCTCCCACGAGCCGCTTGCCGTGCACGGTCTGCAGGTACTGCGTGAGCGGGTTGAAGTTGCCGAGCGACGACGTCCCGTCGCGCAGGCCGAAGGGGAGCACCAGCACCCGGATGTCGGGCCGGGGGTCTTCGGCGATGTGCGCGAACACCGCGGGTGCTTCTCCGGCGTAGAGGGTTCGCGGGACCGGCGACAGTTCGAACAGCAGCGCGGCCGTCACCGCCGTGAGCATCAGCCGCCGATGCTGCGGCCATCGGCGCCCGAGCGCCGTCAAGGCCAGTGCGAACAGCAGCGCCACCCCGAGTGCCGCGAGCACGACGAAGCGCGACGGAGACCGCGCGAGCCCCAGCACCGGGACGTAGCGAAGCAGGGCCCAGGGGGCCGGGATGTAGGTGTTGATGCCGGCGACGTGGACGAACGGCCCGAGTGCGAGCAGGGCGAACGCCACGGTCATCCAGAGCCACCGCCGTCGCTCAGGCCGCCAGCCCGTCCACAGCGCCACGCCGATGACGCCGAGGGCCATCAGCGGCATGGCGCCCGTGAGTTCGGCGAACCCGTCCACGCGTTGCGCCTCGATCCAGCGCTTGAAGGGCCCGCCGAACAGCGGCGAGTTCGGGTTCGGCATCACGAAGGCCAGCAGGTCCACGCCCGGGGGGCTGCTGCGCCAGTAGATGGCCGGACCTGCCATCCGGCCCGCGAGCATGCGCTCACCGTACGCCAGCAGGACCGGCGAGAGCAGGACGGCGGCCGTCGTCGCCGTCAGCGCCGCGAGCCAGGGATGCGAGGGGACGAACCGGTACCGCCACTGAATGCGTGGGGCCCATTGCAGGGCAGCCCAGCTCGTCACGAGCACCGTGAGGATCAGCATCGGCGTGTACAGCGATCGCATGCTGACGCGGATGCCGGCGATCTCGACGAGACCTCCTTGCAGGGCAATCACCACGACGAACGTCGCGGCAACGATCGACAGGCCACGGACGACCCGGCGAGCCGCCAGGAGGCGACCGTCTGCCGGGCCTCGCGACACGGTGACGCTGTGGGCCAGCACCCAGGTCCCGATGAGGAGCGCACCGTAGACGGCGTAGTAGATGTCGCAGAACGCCGCCCAGGCCAGTGTGGCACCCACGGCGACGGCGTCGCGGATCCGTCCCTTGCCCTCGCCTCTGACCATGACGAGCAGCAGCACGGGCAGCGGGGCCGCCGCGACGAGCGAGAAGTGCCCCGTGCTGCGGGCGACGAGCACGGGCGAGAAGGCGAACGCCACGCCGCCGAGCCACGCCTCCCAGGGGCGCGCGCCCGCCGCGTGTGCGAGCCGGGCCATGCACCACGCCGTCAGCGCCATCATCCCGAGATAGACCAGGTTGAAGGCCCGAATCAGTCCGAGCGGCCCGATGAGCGGGAACGCCAGGACGTCCATGAACAGCGTGTAGTTGTGCAGCGTGAGATCGACGGGCGGCGTGAGCGACAGGATCGCGCCGGTCTGGAGCGGGAAGTGCTGCTGGAGCACCTCCCGGTGGAACACCCAGAGGTTCCAGACGTAGACGCCCGTGTCTCCCGCCGGCGAGCCCGTCAGGTGCGTGCCGAGATGGCGCGGAAGCGGCCACGAGAAGGCCAGAGCCAGGCCTGCAAACAGGCCCAGCCACGCGAGGAGGGTGCGGGCGGGCACGGCGGTTGTCCGAGTCGGAGCGCCGATGCTAGCACGACTGTCATTACATCCTTAACAAACGTTCGATAGCCGCCCCTTGCCGGTTTCCACGACTGCCCGTCGCCGCTCCCTATCGCCACACCCGCTACCCG
>VFQN01000386.1_pt1 | contig 87104 bp, 60 predicted proteins | sample 3512371 | NCBI WGS metagenome assembly VFQN01 (sample SAMN10412370, study PRJNA504923) | tailings metagenome | isolation source: Replicate 2 from Balatoc abandoned mine | place: Philippines: Itogon, Benguet | collected 2017-08-28
CTACCGTGGCGCACGCTGCGCGACCCGCTCGCGGACGACGTCGGCTTCCACCTGCAGGATCTGGAAGGTGAGGCGGCTCTCGAACACGAGTGCGAGCGATCCGTACATGATGGCGACGACGCCGACGACGCAGGCGGCGACCGTCAGGCGCAGCACCCAGGGCAGCGCCTCTGTGGCCGCCGGCACGATCAGCGTGGCCCCGAGCAGGGCCATCATCGTGCCGAACGCGAAGCTGCCGACGGCGAGGTAGAAGGCCGTGAGGGCGCCGAGGATGACGCGCACGCGCTTCTCGGCCGACTGCATCTGCCGCAACTCCAGCGCGGCGATCCGGGTCTCCATGTCGGGATGATGGTCGAGGTGCGACGCGAGGGCGCGCACGCGATCGACGGCGCGCGCCAGGCGATTGCTGGTGCCGAGCAGCAGCAGGCTCGACGCATTCGTCAGCAGGGCCGGTGCGGCGATGAAGGTGAGCGCCGCGAAGGGATTGGCACCGGCCAGCAGCGCCGTGGTCGTGTCCATGTGTCCTCTGATCTCAGCCGACCGGGCTGGTCGAGTCGAGCCACGCGAAGACCGACTGCACGACCGCCGGCTGGCCCTCGATGGCCACCGCACCCATGACGCTGGCGTCTGGCGTGCGCAGGTCGCGGACGAACACGGGCGCCGCGCGACCCGGCACCGTCACCGCGCGCCAGCCGTCGGCGTCGGCCTGCCCGTCCACGCGGACCGTGAGACCACCGCGCAGTCCCTCGCCCGTGCACTTCAGCACCGCTTCCTTGCGCGTCCACCACTGGTGGAACAGCGCCGTCCGCTCGTCGGCCCCGCAGCGCGCGAGCGTGTCGTGCTCGTCGGTGGAGAAGAACCGGCGCGCGATGGGCAGCAGGGCGCGCCCGGCATCGACGTGCTCCACGTCCACGCCAATCGGGCCGTGATCGCAGGCCGCCGCCACCGCGAGTCCGCCGCCGTGCGCCACGCTGATGTGCAGCGGCTGGGGGCGTCCGTCCCTGAAGGTCAGGCTCGGCTTACCTGTCGGCCCGACGCTCCAGCCGAAGTCGTGCAGGTCGGGCCCGGGACTCGGGGGATCGGTCGCCCACGCCATGCGCCGGGCCACCAGCATCCGAGCGCCCAGGTGCGCGGCCAGGAACAGCGGGCGTCCCGGCGCATGCAGGCGCGACCAGCGCGACAGTTCGTCGGGATCCAGCAGCTGCGAGGCCCGCTCGGCAGTGGCGTCCAGCGCCGGCACGAACGTCACGTCGATCACGGGCGGCAGGCCTCGCACCTCCTGAGGGTACTGCAAGCCCCCGCTTTGACTGCCTCGCCGGCCCGTGTGAGGATGCGTCAGACCAGCGTCACGACCGACGTCAACCTTCGTGAGGAGCCCTGGCACTGCGACCCGGGGCACGCGAGCCAGCCATGTCCACCCCCCTGTTGCCCTGGGACGACGACGTCCCGGTGGTCCCGAGTTCCCCCACCATCCGCGTGTGCGTGCACGGTGCGGTCGCGGTACGGCTCGCTGCCGTCAGGCGCCACCTGCGCGAGCACCGGGCCACGGGCGTGCGCGTGCTGGCGCCGACCCACGACCACGCCGACGACGTCGTGCGCCTCGCGCTGGCCGACGAGCGTGCCTCGGCCGGTGTGGAGCGCACCGGATGGGTCGGGCTCAGCGTACGCCTCGCGACCCCGGCCCTCGTGTCTGAAGGACTCGTGCCGCTCTCGGCCCTCGGTTTCGAGGCCCTGGTCGCCCGTGTCGTGGCGCGCGCCCGTGGCGAGGGCATCCTCGAGCACTTCGCGGCCACCAGCCGGCATCCGGGCTTCGTCGCGGCGCTGGCACGCACGCTCGCCGAGGTCCGCCTGGCGCTCGGCCCCGCCTCGCCGGCGCCGTTCGACCGGACCACGGAGAAGGGCCGCGACCTGAGCCGCCTCCACGAGGCGGTCCAGGCCACGCTCCGCGAACTCGGCCAGGCCGATCGGGCCGTCGTGCTCGCCCTGGCCCTCGAGGCGGCACGAGACACCGGCACGAGCGGCGTCGACGGCCCGCTCGTGCTCGTCGATCCGCCCCTGGCAAGTCGTCTCGACGTCGATCTGGCCCGTGCGCTCCTGGCCCGCAGTACGGCGGCGCTCGTCACGGCTCCCGAGGGCGATGCATGGGCGGCCAGGCTGGTGGACCAGTGCACCGACGCCACCCACGTCGCCGACGCTGCTGACCACCAGGCCACGCCCGAGGCGTTGCGACGCGTGCAACTCGGGCTGTTCGGGGCGGCATCGGCCGCGCACGAGGCCGGTGCCGGGGACCAGTCGGTCGAGTGCCTCTCGGCGCCGGGCGAAGGGCGCGAGTGCGTCGAGGTGACGCGGGTCCTGCTGGCGCACGCCGAGCAGGGGACGCCGTTCGACCGCATGGCGGTGGTGCTGCGCGCGCCCGAGCTGTACGCGAGTCACCTCGAGACGGCGCTGCGCCGGGCCGGCATCCCGGCGTACTTCGGCCGCGGCACCCGCCGGCCCGACCCGGCCGGCCGAGCCTTCCTCGCGTTGCTGACGTGCGCCGACGAAGACCTGTCGGCCCGTCGCTTCTCGGAGTACCTGTCGCTCGGACAGGTGCCGCTCGCTGCCAGCGCGGCCGCTGGTGTCGCACCAGGTGTGGCGACCTCCGAGGCCTGGCAGCCGCTTCGGCCCGACGAGGGCGAGGCACTCGGACTCGGACGCGCCACCGCACCTCCCGAAGACGACGAGATCGCGTCGCCGGAGGCGACGCCACGCCTGTCGCCGTGGCGCTGGGAGGCGATCCTCAACGATGCGCAGGTCATCGGCGGGGCCGACCGGTGGAGTCGCCGGTTGCGCGGCTACCGGGAGGAGATGCGACTGCGTGCCGAGGCGGCGTTCAAGGACGATCCGAGTTCACCTCGGCACGAGGGCCTCGCCCGTCGCGTCGCCTGGGCCGACGAGCTCATCGCCTTCGCCGGCGCCATCGTCGACGAGATGGCCTCGTGGCCGTCGATCGACGACTGGGGGGGCTGGATCGACCGTCTGGGGGCCTTCGCGCCGCGCGTGCTGGCGCGACCCGACCGTGTGCTGTCCACGCTCGCCGAGCTGCGGCCGCTCGCCGGCGTGTCGAGCGTGAGCCTCGGCGAGGTGCGCGACGTGCTGCGCGATCGGCTCACGCACCTGTCGGTGCCTCCGCCTCCCCATCGCTATGGGCGTGTGTTCGTCGGCACGCCGGATCAGGTCCGCGCACGCGTGTTCGACGTCACGTGCGTGCCCGGCCTGTCGGAGCGGGTGTTCCCGCAGCGGGCCCGTCAGGATCCGATCCTGCTCGACGCCGAACGTGCGGTGCTGTCGCCAGACCTCGTGGTGGATGGCGATCGCGTCGCGGCCGAGCGGCTCCAGCTGCGTCTCGCGGCCGGGGCGGCGACGCGCGTGCTGCTCGCGTCGTATGCATCGATGGACGCCGCGCAGGCGCGTCCGCGGGTGCCGTCGTTCTACGCCGTCGACGTGCAGCGTGCCGTCACGGGCCGCGTGCCCGGGTACGACACGCTCATGCGCGACGCCCAGTTGCGCAGCGGCGCGCGACTGGCCTGGCCCGCCCCGCCCGATCCCGTGAGCGCGATCGACGCGGCCGAGCACGACCTGAGCGTGCTGCAGCGGCTCCTGCGCGGTCCCGAGACCGACGTGGCCGGGCGCGCGCGTTACCTCTTCGGGCTCAACCCCGCGCTTCGTCGCGCGCTCGTCGCACGTCACCAGCGCCTGTCGCGCGCGTGGAGTGCCTACGACGGTCTCGTCACGTCGCCCGAGCGACTGGCCGCTCATCGGCTCCAGGCACGGACCTACTCGGCGTCGGCGCTGCAGCGCTATGCCACGTGCCCGTACCAGTTCCACCTCTCCACGATTCTTCGCCTCGAGCCTCGCGAGGAGGCCCTGCCGATCACCACGCTGGATCCCCTGACGCGCGGCTCGATGGTGCACGAGATGCTGGCGGCGATCATGCGAGACCTCATCGATCGCGGATGGGTGCCCCTGACCGCCGCGCGGCTCGACGACGCGCGCGCCTTGGCTGATACCCACGTCACGGAGGTGGCTGCACGATGGGCGGACACGCTCGTGCCTCCCATCCGCCGCGTGTGGGACGACGCGATCGCCGCGATCAGGCGCGACGTGCTCGAGTGGGTACGACGATTGTCCGAAGAGGACGACGGCTGGACGCCCGTCCACGTGGAGATGGGCGTGGGATTCCCGGGCGGCTTCGGGCGCGACGAGGCCAGCCGGCGCGAGGACGTGCGCCTGCCAGACGGGACGCGCCTGCACGGGGTCGTCGATCTGATCGAGAAGCGCGGCGACGCCGAGTACCGCATCACCGACTACAAGACCGGCAGGTATCGGCTTACCGATCGCGTGGTGGTCAACGGCGGCCGGACGCTGCAGCCCATCCTCTACGCGATGGCCGTCGAGGCCGCGTTCGACGGGCAGGTGACCGCCTCGCGGCTCTACTACTGCACGCACGATGGCGCCTTCAAGGTGCGCGACTGGACGGTCACGGGCGTCGTCGGCGAGGACGTGCGCCGCCAGGGTCTCGGCGTGCTCGCCACCATCGACGAGGGGATCGCGTCGGGTCGCCTGCCCGCGGCTCCCGACGACGAGGCCTGCACGTGGTGCGACTTTCGGGCCGTCTGCGGGCCGGGTGCGCAGGACGTGCCGGGCCGCAAGGACCACCGGGCGCTCGCCGACCTGGTTGCGCTGAGGAGGCTTCGATGAGCAAGCAGGCCGCAGCTCTCGTCGACGGGCCGGACCGCGAGCGCATCCGGACTGCGCTCGACACGACGCTGGTCGTGGAGGCCGCCGCCGGTACCGGCAAGACCACCGAACTGGTGGCGCGCATGGTGAACACCGTGGCAGGCGGCCATGCCGCCATCGCCGAGATCGTGGCCGTCACGTTCACGGAGAAGGCTGCCGGCGAACTCAAGCTGCGCCTGCGCGAGGAGATCGAACTCGCCCGCAGCCAGGCCAGCGGTGAACCACGCCGCCGGCTCGAGGACGCGCTCGCGCACCTCGAGGACGCGCAGGTGAGCACCATCCACGGCTTCTGTGCCGACCTCCTGCGCGAGCGGCCCGTCGAGGCCGACGTGGACCCACGCTTCGAGGTGCTGCTCGAGCCCGTCGCCGACCAGGTGCTCGACGGTGTGGTCGACCGGTGGTTGCGCGAGGAACTCGAGGCGCCGGGCGAAGGCGTGCGCCGCGTGCTGCGCCGGCCGTTCCGCGGCGAGGACGGCGAGGCGGGGCCGAGGGCCGCGTTGCGCCGGGCCGTGGGTGCGCTCGCCGAGTGGCGCGACTTCGATACCCCCTGGCGTCGCGATCCGATCGACCGGCGCGCGGTCATCGTGGGCGCGCTCGAGGCAATCCACGCGTTTGCCGCGTTGTCGGGGCGTGGCACGCCGGCCGACAACCTCTACGCCGACACCGCCTCCATCCGGCGGTTCGCCGAACAGTCTCCCCTGCCGCTGGCGACCGGTCCGGCCGGGGAAGAGGCGCTCGACGGACTGGAGGCCCGTCTGGGTCCCTTCTCGCGCGACGATGCCTTCACGCGCTGCCGGACGGGTGGGCGCAGTGCGGCGTATGCACCCGGCGTGACACGCGAGGAGGTGCGCGCTGCCCACGCGTCCCTCGCGACACAGCTCGCCGCCGCCGCGGCTGCGCTCGACGCCGACCTCGCGGCCTGTCTCCAACGCGAACTGCAGCCGTGTCTCGTGCGGTATGCGGCGGCGAAGGAGGCGCGTGGCGCGCTCGACTTCACCGATCTCCTGATCCGCGCTCGCGACCTGCTCCGCGGCAACCGGGCGGTGCGCCTCGCCCTGCAGGACAGGTTCCGGCGCATCTTCGTCGACGAGTTCCAGGACACCGACCCGATCCAGGCCGAGATCCTCCTGCTGCTGTCGGCCGACTCGCCTGACGAGGACGACTGGACACGCGTGCGACCGCGGCCCGGCAAGCTGTTCGTCGTGGGCGATCCGAAACAGGCGATTTACCGGTTCCGCCGGGCCGACGTCGAGACGTACTGGCAGGTGCGGCGGCAGCTGATCGACGCCGGCGCCGTCGCCTGCCAGCTGCGCACCTGCTTCCGCAGCGTGCCCGCGCTGCAGCGTGCCATCAACCACGTCTTCTCGGGCGTGATGGATGGCGACGCGCGTGCATCGCAGGCCCACTATGTGCCACTCGAACCGGTGCGCGAAGACGAGCCCGGACAGCCGGCCATCGTCGCGCTGCCCGTGCCGCGCCCGTATGCCACCCGCAACGTGAGCGGGGCGGCCATCGACCGGTCGTTGCCCGACGCCGTCGGGGCGTTCGTGGATTGGTTGATCACCGAGAGTGGCTGGACGGTCTCGGAGCGGGTCGCGGGTGCGACCGAGCAGCGTGTCCCGATTGCGGCACGCCACGTGGCCATCCTGTTCCGCCGGTTCAACTCGTGGGGGCAGGACGTCACGCGGCCGTACGTCCAGGCGCTCGAGGCGCGCCAGGTGCCTCACCTGCTGGTGGGGGGGCGCAGCTTCCACGAACGCGAGGAGGTGGACGGCCTGCGTGTGGCGCTCAGCGCCATCGAGTGGCCAGACGACGAGCTGGCGGTGTACGCCACGCTGCGGGGCGGCCTGTTCGCGTTTCGAGACGACGTGCTCATGGCCTACCGCGACGCCCACGGTGGGCGCCTGTCGCCACTCCACGTGTCCGGGTCGACTCCGAGTGCCGATGCTCCGCCAGCCACTGCAGAAGTCGGACTCCGTCCGGCGGACGACCAGCCGACCGGGGCCGACGCGGCAGACGAGCACGGCGAGGCCGAGCAGATCGCGGAGATCGAGGACGCGCTCCGCCTGCTGCGCCAGCTCCATCGGCAGCGCAACCGCGTGCCGGTGCAGGACACGCTGCAGGCGTTGCTGCGGTCCACCCGCGCCCACGCCGGCCTCGCGCTCCGACCCGGCGGGGAGCAGGCGCTGGCCAACGTGCTGCACGTCGTGGAGCTCGCACGGCAGTACGAGGCTGCCGACGGTGCGTCGTTCCGGGGGTTCGTCCAGCTGCTGCTCGACGAGATCCACACCGAGGCCGCCGAGAGCCCCATCCTCGAGGAAGGCACCGACGGCGTGCGCGTCATGACCGTGCACAAGGCCAAGGGGCTCGAGTTCCCCGTGGTGATCCTGGCCGACATCACGTGCCGGCTCGCCAACGAGAGACCCACGCGCGCGCTCGTGGCCTCGCGGCGGCTGTGTGTCCAGGTGCTGGCCGGCTGCGCGCCGGCCGAACTGGTGGATCTGCGCGACACGGAGGTCGCGCGCGATCGCGCCGAGGCCCATCGCCTGGCCTATGTCGCGGCGACACGGGCACGCGACCTCCTCGTCGTGCCGGGTGTCGGCGACGATCCGTATCCGGGACCGAAGCACGGCGAACGCTGGATCGACGTCCTCAACCGTGCGATCCACCCCCCGCGCCCGTGGCCGTCGCCTGAACCGGCTCCGGGATGCCCGGCGTTCGGCCGCGACACCGTGATGCAGCGGCCCGACGACGAGTCCATGTCTGCGACGCCATTGCGTCCGGGCCGCTACACGCTCGGCGACCCCGCCGCGCCCTTCGACGTGACCTGGTGGGATCCGTTCGTGCTGCACCTCGATGCCCGTCTCACGTTCGGTCGCCGACAGGCCTCGCTCATCGACCGCACGGCACCCGACTCCCGCGTGCGCGACGGGCTCGACGAGGTCGAGCGCTGGTCGCAGGCACACGATCGCCGGCTCGCCGATGGCGCGCGGCCGTCACTGCGCGTCGCGCGCGTGACCGACGCCGCGCGGACCGTCGAGATCGACATCGCCTCGGTGGGCGTGGAGCAGGTCGCGACTCGCGAGGCCCGCGCGGGGGGGCGCGCGTTCGGCACGCTCGCGCACGAGGTGCTCGCCGTGGTGCCGCTGTCGGCCACTGCCACCGAGATCGCGGCCATCGCCGCGTTCAAGGCGCGCGTGATCGGCCTCTCGGATGCCGACACCGCCGCCGTGACCCGTGCCGTGGGCGAGGCGCTGCAGCATCCCGTCGTGCAACGCGCCCGCGCGGCGGATGCCGCGGGACGCTGCCGTCGCGAGACCCCCGTGTCGCTGCGCCTCGACGACGGGACGCTGGTCGAGGGACAGCTCGATCTCGCGTTCGAGGACGCCGACGGATGGACGGTCGTGGACTTCAAGACCGACGCCGACCTCGACGCCAGCCTCGACACGTACCGCCGGCAGGTGGCGCTCTACGCGCATGCGCTGGCTGCGGCCACCGGCACGCCGGCCCGCGGCGTGCTCCTGCGGATTTGACAGCAGGCAGACAATGAAGGGTCGCGTACCCCCATGACGAGCCTTACCCGGTCCATCGGCGTGCAGGGCCTCACGGCCAGCCTCTTCAACACGATTGTCGGGGCCGGCATCTTCGCCATGCCTGCGGTCGTCGCGCAGATGCTCGGCGCCTCTGCGGTCTATGCGTATGCGGCCTGCGCCGTCGCCATGCTCACCATCGTGCTGGCCTTCGGCGTGGCCGGCAGTCGCGTGCCGCGTGCCGGCGGGGCGTACGCCTACAGCGAGGCCGCGTTCGGCCCCTTCGTCGGGTTCCTCGCCGGCGTGATGGTGTGGCTCAGCGATCTGCTCGCCTCGTCGGCCGTGCTGGCAGGCCTGGTCGCCGCCGTGGGACAGTACGCGCCAGCCGTGGGCACGCCGGTGGGACGGGCGCTCTTCCTCGTCGTGCTGCTCGGTACGCTGGCGGGGATCAACATGCGCGGCGTGCACCACGGGACGCGCGTCGTGCAGGGCATCACCATCGCCAAGGTGGCGCCCCTGCTCGTGCTCATTGCCGCGGCCGTGATCTCTGCGGGTCCGCAGATCTGGCAGGTGGGCCCGCTGCCCGATGCGAGCACCATCGGGCGCGCGACCCTGGTGCTCATCTTCGCCTTCGCGGGCGCCGAGAGCGCGATGTCCCTCAGCGGCGAAGTGGCCAACCCGTCGAGGACGATCCCCCGCGCGCTCGTCATGGCCCTCGCGCTCATCGCGCTCCTCTACGTCTCGGTCCACCTGAGCGCCGCGACCGCCCTGGGGCCGGCACTTCCGGCGACGACCGATGCCACGCTGGCGGCCGCGGCCGGCTCGCTGATGGGCCCCACGGGGCGGAGCCTCCTGCTGGCCGGCACGGTGATCTCGATGCTCGGGTACACCAGCGCGCTCGTCATGGCCACGCCGCGCCTGGTGTACGCCATCGCCTCCCGCGGGTTGCTGCCCGCGGGCCTCGCCTACGTCCATCCCCGGTGGCAGACGCCGACGACGGCGATTGCCGTGCAGACGACGCTGTTGCTGGTCGTGGCACTGTCCGGGAGCTTCGGTGTCCTGGCGGCCTTCGCCAGCGTGGCCGCCGTGTCCGTTTACCTGCTCGCGTGTATCGCCGCGCTGCACCTGCAGCGTCGCGACATCGTCGCCGACGAGGCGCGGCCTGCCGGCGGCACGCCGACGTTCCGCGTGCCCGTGCCCGTGCTGGGCGCCGGGATCGTCGTGTGCTTCGCGCTGCTCACGCAGGCGACACGCACCGAACTGGCCGTGGAAGCGGGCGTGCTCGCAGTGGCCTCGATCTGGTACGGGGTCGGTCGCCTGGGCCGGCCAGCGGGGGCGGCCTCGGACGTGTCTGCCGCCCGCGTGCCGGGCGCCGAGGTGTAGGCGCCGATCTCTGCGCGGGCTGGCGCGCGACTTGCTGTCGAGGTACAGGCATGGAGAACTCACCCGTTCCACCCGACGCGACACCGGCCACCGAGTCGGTGGTGAGCCCTCCGACCGAGGCCGACCGCGACACGCCGCCGGCCGACGCGCCGACCATCTCGCTCCCGATCGGCGTCCGAAGCCTCGCGCTCACCACGCTGACCGTCATCGCGGTGACCTGGGCGCTCTACGTGATGCAGAGCCTCCTCGTCCCGCTGATTCTGGCCAGCATCATCAGCGTGATCCTGTCGCCGCTCGTGTCCGGGCTTCGGCGGATGGGGATCCCTCGCGCGGGCGGGGCGGCGCTGGTGCTGGTGCTGGGCCTCGGTGCGGCCGGGGCCATCGGTTATCAGCTGGCAGGCTCTGCGGCGTCGCTGGCCGACGACCTGCCCCGTGTGGCCAGGCGCGCACGCGAGGCGCTGTCGCGCGCGACGACCACCGGTCAAGGCGCCGTCGCAGACCTGCAGAAGGCGGCCGAGGAGATCAAGCAGGCCGCCGAGACCGCCCCGCGCGACCGCAGCGGGGCACAACCGGTGCGCATCGTGGAGCCGCCCGCACGGTTGCGTGACTACCTGGCCGTCGGCACGGGCATCGGCGCCCAGGCGCTCATGGTCTTCTTCCTCGTGTTCTTCCTGCTCGCGTCGGGCGATCTCTACAAGCGGAAGCTCGTGAAGATCACGGGGCCCTCGCTGAGCCGGAAGAAGATCACCGTCCAGATCCTCGACGAGATCAACGCGCAGATCGGCGCGTATCTCCGGACGCTGGTGGTGGTCAGCACGGTGGTCGGCGTGGCGACGTGGCTCGCCTACCTGTGGGTCGGCATGCCGAACGCGGCCGTCTGGGGTGTGCTGGCGGGCATCGCCAACGTGGTGCCTTACGTCGGCCCGACACTGGTCACGGGTGCAGCCGCGGCCATGGCGTTCGCCGAGTTCGGTACGCCGGGCATGGCGTTGCTGGTCGGCGGCCTGCAGGTGGTCATCACGTCGGCGGAAGGGTTCCTGCTGACGCCCACGCTCATGAGCCGATCGGCGCAGATGAATCCGGTCGCGATGTTCGTGGGCCTGCTGTTCTGGGGCTGGCTGTGGGGCACCTGGGGCGTGGTGCTCGGCGTGCCGATCCTGATGACGCTGAAGGTCATCGCCGACCGCATCGAGGACCTGCACGCCGTGGGCGAACTGCTCGGCGAGTGACGACGTGCCCGCCCGTCAGTGCGGTCGCGACGCCTTGTCCTGCTCGCCGAGGACACGCGCGACGACCTTCACGAGCTGATCGGGCGTGAACGGCTTCTGGATCACCGCCGCCGCGCCCATGGCCCTGGCCACTTCCAGGAACCCGCCTTCGAACGCGCCCGACATGGCCACGATGGGGATGGCCGGACGCTCGAGGCGCATGCGCCTGATCGTCTCGAGTCCCTCCTGATCCGGCATGACCAGGTCGGTGAGGAGCAGGTCCACGCGCCCGCTTTCACAGAGCCTGACGGCCTCGAGGCCGTTGGCGGCCTGCAGTGGCTCGTAGCCGGCGCTCGACAGCGTGGTGACCAGCAGGTTGCGCAGGCCTGGCTCGTCGTCGGCCACCACGATGCGGGGCCGTGCGGGCGTCGGCGACTGGGCCGGGGTCACGGCCGGGTGCGCGCCGGTCGTGCCAGAGGTCACGACGGGCCCGGGGCGAGCGGCCAGCACGTCGCCCACGCGCTGGATCAGCTGGTCCGGCGTGAACGGCTTGGGCAGGAACTGCAGGCCCGTCTCCAGCACGCCCTTGTGGACGATGGCGGTCTGCGTGTAGCCGCTCATGAACAGCACCGCCAGGTCGGGCACGAGTGCCGTGAGCGCCTCGGCGACCTCGCGGCCGCTCATGCGCGGCATGATCACGTCGGTGATCAGCAGGTCGATGTCGCCGCCCCTGGCCTCGACGAGCGCGATCGCGTCGGCGCCGTGGTCGGCGGTCAGCACGGTGTAGCCGTGCCCGCGCAGGATGTCGGCCGTCAACTGCCGCACCGCCTCGTGATCCTCGACGATGAGCACGGTGCCACGCCCACGTGTCGTCGACGCGTCGGCTCTGACCTCGGGGGCCTCCTCGGAGGCGGGCAGCGGCAGGTACACGGTGACCGTCGTTCCCGCGCCGGGGGCGGTGTCGACGATCATGTGGCCGCCACTCTGGGCGATGACGCCGAGGGCGACGGGCAGGCCGAGCCCCGATCCCCGCGTCGTCGAGGCCTTGGTCGTGAAGAAGGGCTCGAAGATGCGGCTGCGCGTGGCCTCGTCCATGCCCACGCCGGTGTCCGACACGGCGATGGTCACGTAGCGGCCCGCAGGCATGCCCAGGACCGTCGCGGTGGTGTCGTCGATGGTCGCCTCACCGGCCTCGAGCGAGAGGGTGCCGCCCTCGGGCATCGCGTCGGAGGCGTTGAGGACCAGGTTCATCAGCACCTGTTCGAGCTGTGCCGGGTCCACCATCGCGGGCGGCAGTGCCGGCGGCACGCCCGTGCGCACCTCGATGTTCTCGCGGAGCACGCGGGCGAGCATCGGGCGCAGGCCGTCGATCACGCGCCGCACGTCGAGCGGCTGCGGTTGCAGCACCTGCCGGCGACTGAATGCGAGCAGTTGCTGGGTGAGTGCCGCGGCCCGCTCGCCCGCCTGCAGGATGTGCGCGGCATCGGCCCTGAGCGGATCGGCCTGGTGCAGCCGCGCCGTGAGCAACTGCGCGTACCCGTTGATGACGGTCAGCAGGTTGTTGAAGTCGTGGGCGATCCCTCCGGCCAGCTGACCGACCGCCTCCATCTTCTGCGACTGCACGAGCTGCGCTTCGAGCTGCTTCTCCGCGCTGATGTCGGCAGCCATGACCAGTCGCGCGCGACGGCCGTCGAAAAGCGTCGGGAACGACGAGGATCGGACGTGGACCACCGAGCCGTCCTTGCGCCGGTTGCGCCAGGGCAGGCCGGTGACCACGCGGTCCCCGACATTGGCGACGTGCGCCCGCGTGCGCTCGAACTCGGTGGGCAGCTGGATGTCCAGCACGGTCAGGCCGCCCATCTCGCCGGGGCCGTAGCCGAACAGGGCTTCCGCGGCGGGATTGGCGTCGATCATCGCCAGGGTGTCCACGTCGTAGGCGAACATCGCCTGCGGGTTGTCCCGGAACAGCAGGCGGTACTGCTGCTCGCGCTCGCGCAGCGTCTCCATCTGGCGTTCACGCTCGAGCCGGCTCTCCTCGAGGTCGCGGGTGCGACGCCGCAGCTCCAGTTGATCGACCACGAGCGCGGCCAGATCGCGCAGCTGCTGGCGCTGCAGCGGCGTGAGCGTGTGCGGACGCACTTCGCGATCGATGACGCACAGCGTCCCGATGCGGTGCCCGTCTGGCGTGGCCAGTGGGGCGCCCGCGTAGAAGCGGATGCCGGGCGCGCCCGTGACGAGGGGGTTGTCCTCGAAGCGGGGATCGGCCGTCGCGTCGGCGACCTCGAGGATCTCGTCGGCAAGGATCGCGTACCCGCAGAACGCCTGTTCACGCGGCGTCGTCCTCGCGTCGAGGCCGACCACGGACTTGAACCACTGCCGCGATTCGTCGATGAGCGAAATCAGCGCGATGGGCGTGCCGAGAATCGTCGAGGCGAGCCGCGTGAACCGGTCGAAGGCGTCCTCGACCGGCGTGTCGAGCACCTCGTAGCGCCGGAGGGCGGCAAGCCGGGCGGCTTCGTCGAACGGGATCGGGGCAGCGGGCACGATGGTCTCAGCGGCGCGCGCCGCGCAGTTCTTCGTCGATGATCGCCGCGAACACGTCGGCGGGCTGGGCACCGCGCACTTCGCGACCGTTCACGAAGAAGCCCGGCGTGCTGTTGAGGCCGAGCGCTTCGCCCTGGCGCGCGTCGCGTTCGACGGCGGCCTTCGCCTCGGGCGCCGCGAGGCACGCCGTGAACTTCGCGGCGTCGAGGCCGGCCGTGGTCGCGTAGCGGGCCAGGGTCGCGTCGCTCGCGTCGCTGCTGGAATCGGCGTACACGGCGTCGTGGAACTGCCAGAAGCGGTCCTGCTGCCCGGCACACCAGGCGGCTTCCGACACCCGGCGCGCCTCCGGGTGCAGGCTGTCGAGGGGCAGGTGCTTGTACACGAGGCGCACCTGGCCCTTGTACTTCTCGAGCAGCGCCATCAGCGTGGGCTGCACGCGCCGGCAGAAGGGGCAGTGGAAATCCGAGTACTCCACGATGGTGACCGGCGCGGTGGCGGAGCCACGGACCGGTGCCCCCTCGACGTCGACGACCGCACGGAACGGCGCCGGGGCCTCGAGCCGCACCTCGACCGTCGCCGCCTTGCGCAGGGACTCGACAACGGCGTCGCGTCGTGCCTGGACCTTCTGCTCGCGCAGGAAGTCGCGAATCTGCGGCCGCAACTGCGTGGCGTCGCCGCGGATGCGCGCCCGGTTGGCCTCGACGAAGGCATCGATCTCGGCCTCGGTGACCGGAGCGATCCGGCTGCCGATCTCGGTTTCCTCGAGCGCCTCCAGTGTCACGCCGCGCCTGGTCGCCTCGGCCTCCATGAGACGGCGCGCGACCAGGCTGTCGAGCTGCTGCTTCTTCAGCTCGTAGACCTGCTCCTCGAGCCGTGCGAGATCGAGGCCGGCGGCCTGCCGCACGTCCCGCTCGGTGATGGGCGTGCCGTTGACGACGGCCAGCACCTCGCCCGTCGTGCCGGTGGGCGCTGGCGCCGCGGGCTGGGCCGAGGACGGTGAGGGAGTGGCCGAACAGCCTCCGACCAGCACGAAGGCGGCAAGCACGGTGCAGAAACGCATGGGATCTCGTGGTCCTGGCGGGCCGTGCCTACCGGCCGACCCGCGTGATGTCGTAGCCGAGCGCCTCGAGCCGCTGCGGCAGGTTGTCGCGCCCGACCAGGTGCAGGGCACCGACGGCAACGAACAGGGTCTCGCCGGGCGCCTGCCGACGCAGGGCGTCGATGCGGTCGGCCATCCGGTGGTTGCGCGCGATCAGCACCTCGGCCTCGAACTTGCGGGCGAGGGCCTCGTCTCCGGGTGACGTGGCCAGTGCCGCCGCCAGCCGGTCGCCGTCGCCATCCAGGTACCACTGCACGAGCGACGCACTCGTGGGGCCCTCGCCGGGCGACTCGAGTTGCCGCAGCGCCGCGTCGAGCAGGGCCGCCTGCTCGGCGACGCTGAAGGCCTCGAACGCGCCGGCCTGTTCGGCGATGGTCTCGAGCCCGCCGACCTGCTTGCCGGCCGCCTGCGCGTCGGCGTACAGCTGCGCGTCGAGCGACACGCGCCCTTCGAGCAGGTCGGGCAGGTACTCCAGCGTCGCCAGCTGCGCCATCGCCGCCCACGGCTTGAGCCGGTCGAGCATGCCCACCAGCAATGGCGCGACGTGGGGGGCTCTCGGTGTGACGGTCGCGCCGACCCGGGCCTCCAGGCGTGCGAACCGCGCCTCCCCGATGATCGCACGCAACCGCTGGCCGTCGGGCAGCAGCAGGGCCGCCGCCATGGTGGCCTGCGACGACGTGTCGAGCGGAATCTCGGTCACGACCCGATCGGCTCGGGCGAACGCGGCCCGCACGGCGGGCGCCAGGTCGAGCACGCGGGCGTCGGGCACGTGGATCGTGCCGAAGAGCGACAGCCGACTCGTGCCGTGCCGACCCTCCCACAGGAAGGGCGTGCCGGTGGTGGACCCGCCGGCCGCGGGGGCGCTGGTCCAGGTCGCCACGAGGGCGAGGAGGGCGGCCACCCAACCCGTGACGGTCCGCGTGGTGCACATGCGCACGGTCATCCTGACACAGGTCACGCGGGGGACCCGCAGAGGCGGGCCGCCGCCGCGCGCCCGGCCGCCGTGCCGCTCGCCCAGGCCCACTGGAAGTTGAAGCCGCCGATCCGGCCGTCGACGTCGCACACCTCACCGCAGACGAAGAGCCCGCGGCAGGCCCGTGCCTCGAGTCCGGGCGTCAGCGCGGCCAGCGGCACGCCGCCGGCCGTCACCTCCGCCACGGCAAACCCGCGCGAACCGGTCAACGGGAGCGGCAGGGCCGTGCAGGCCGTGACGAGGCGCCTGCGCGCCTCCCGTGTGAGGGTCGAACCGGAGTGCTGGGGATCCACGGAGGCCATCAGGCACAGGAGGTCGGCGAGCCGATCGGGCAGTGGCGGCGCGAGGGCCCGTCGGATCGGTCGCGCGCCATGCTGCTGCAATCGGCCATCGATCGCCTCCGGTGCAGTGCCGGCGTGCCAGTTCACGAGCACTCCAGCCCGGGGATCGTCGTCTCGGGCTGCGAGCCAGTGCCGGCTCACGTCGAGCACGGCCGGGCCCGACAGGCCCTGGTGGGTGCAGAGCAGTGCGCCCGACACGCGCCGGAGGTGACGGCCCGACCCGGAGACGACGGTGAGCGTCACGTCAGCCGCGAGGCCGGGGAGTGTCGTCAGCGGGTGCCCTGCCGGGAGGGTCAAGGGGACCAGCGCGGGGAAGATCCGGGGCGTGAGCGGCACGCCGAGGGACTGGAGGAGCGCGTAGCCCGAGCCGTCGGACCCGGTCTTCGGGACGCTCCGTCCCCCCGTCGCGACAATCACCCCACCGCAAGTGAGGTAGGGACCGGTCGCCGAGCGGTCCGTCACCTCACTCGCCGAGCCGTCCGTTTGAGCGTGCACGGCAAACCCCCCGTCGGTTTGCTCGATCCTGGAGACCCGGCAGGGGTGGCGAACCTGGACACCCGCGTCGGCGGCCGTGCGCAGCAGCGCGTCGAGCACGTCGCGCGCCCGGTCCGACACCGGGAACAGCTTGCCGGTGTCCTCGCGCTTCAGGGGAACGCCGGCATCCTCGAAGAAGCGGACGGTCGCCGCGACGTCGAAGGCCCGGAGCACGTTCCGGATGGCGGCCGGCGTCGAGCCGTTGAAATCGGTCTCACGCACCACGTGGTGCGTGACGTTGCAGCGTCCACCGCCCGCGATGAGGATCTTGGCCCCGAGCCTGGCCGCGCCGTCCATCGCGACGACGCGGTGTGCGGGGGCCGCACGCGCGGCGGCGATGGCCGCCATCAGCCCTGCGGCGCCGGCTCCGATCACGGCGATGTCGGCTTTTTGCATCCTTAACAAACTTTTAGCTGCGGCTTAACCACCGCGAGGCCCCAGACGTCGTCCAATGGTACCGAGCCCAATGGGAAGGGGCGATGGGAGGACTGAGGACTGAGGAGGGAGGACGGAGGGGGGAGGTCAGAGGACCGCGACCTGCTCCGCCGCCAGTCGTCAGGAGATCCCGGGGACACATGAAGGGCACTCATATGCAGCAGCAGATCATCAGGACCGCGGCGCTGGCCGCGTGGGTGGGTGTGGCGGTCACGGGCGGCGTGCAGGCCCAGGAGCCGGCGCAGAAGCCGGCCGAGCAGGCCGAGGCGCCGGCCAAGGGCGATCCGGCCAGGGCCAGGGCGGTGCTCGACGCGGTGGTGAAGGCGATGGGTGGCGACAAGGTCACCAAGCTGAGCTCGTTCACGGCCGCCGGCGAGTATCGGCGCGTGTTCGGTGAACGCGAGATGACGGGCGGCATCGAGCTGTACGGTCTCATGCCCGACGCCTTCCAGATTGCCACCGACATCACGCTGCCCAACGGCATGGCGGGCCCGCGCATCACCCAGACGGTGAAGGGCGCCGACGCCTTCCGGGAGTCCACCGGCGGCGGGGGCGGCTTCATGATGCGCTTCGGCGGTCCCGGCGGTCCCGGAGGCGGGCCTGGTGGTCCGGGCGCACCTGGTGCTGGTCCCGGTGGCCCTGGCGGCAACCGCCAGGATCCGGCCATCGGCATCCGTGCCGAGCTCTATCGCACGCTGCTCGGCATCCTGCCGGCGTCGCCGGTGCTGTCGACGCTCACGTTCACGCACGTCGCGGAAGCCGAGGCGCCCAGCGGCGTCGCCGACGTCATCGACATCACGGGGCCCGACAACTTCCGGGCGCGCCTGTTCGTGGACCAGGCCGAGCACCGGCCGTTGATGCTCAGCTACATGATGCGCCAGCCGCGCATGCGGCAGATGACACCGCCGCCGCAGTTCAAGAACGACGAGGAGCGTCGGGCCTACTTCGAGGAGATGCGCAAGAAGTTCGAGGCCGAGCCGCCGCCGCCCCTCGTCGAGGCCAACGTGTTCTACAGCGAGTACCGGAAGGTCGACGGCGTCCTGCTCCCGCACAAGATCACCCGCCAGGTCGAGGGGAAGGTGCAGGAGGAGTGGACCATCGACAAGTACAAGCTGAATGCCTCGGTGAAGCCGGAGCAGTTCCAGAAGAAAGCCAGTAACTGACATGACCGCCCTCTTCCGTTCCATCCTGGCGGCGCTGGTCCTGGCCGCCGGGCTCACTGCCCCTGCGTCTGCGCAGGAGCGTCCCGGCTCGCTGACCGTGACCGTCTACGACACGACGGGCGCGGCGATTGCCGCGGCCAACGTGGCGCTCACCGCACCCGACGGCACGGTCACGCAGCAGCTGGCCGACGAGAAGGGCTCGGTCACCTTCCAGGCCCTCGTGCCCGGCAGGTACGCCTTCGTCGCCGAGTTCCCCGGCTTCGAGCCGCTGGCGGTGGCCGACCTGAACGTGCGCGCGGGCCGCAACCTCAAGCAGGACGTGACGCTCGAGATCGCCGGCTTCGTCGAGCAGGTCGAGGTCGAGCAGGACACGGCCGATCGCGCCATCACCGAGTCGTTCTCGCAGGAGCTCACCGCGTCGCAGATCGACGCACTCGCCGACGACCCCGACGAGATGCAGCAGCAGCTCGAGCAGCTGGCCGGCCCCGGTGCGCGCATCCGCGTGAACGGCTTCGAGGGCGGACAGCTCCCGCCCAAGTCGCAGATCCGCGAGATCCGCTTCCGTTTCGACCCGTTCGCTGCCGAGAACCACGACGCGGGCTTCCCGCGCGTGGACATCATCACCAAGCCGGGCAACGGGCCGATCCGCAACAACATGACGTTCGGCTTCCGCAACAACGCGCTCGACGCCCGCAACGCCTTCTCGCCCGTGCGCGGCGAGGGGCAGACGCGGCGCTACGGGTGGTCGATCGACGGACCGATCGTGAAGGGCCGCACCGGCTTCTCGCTGAACGTACGCAGCAACGACGAGTACGACGTGCAGACCATCGTCGCGCGGACGCCCACGGGTGCCTACAACAGCCTCGTCACGCAGCCGGCCGAGCGCCTGAGCGTGGACTTCAACATCGAGCACGTGCTCACCAAGACGCACACGCTGCGTTTCAGCTTCGATCGCGACACCAACAACGCCGACAACCTCGGCATCGGCAACTTCGACCTCGAGTCACGCGCCTACAGCCGCGAGGGGTTCACCAACACCGTGCGCGTGTCCGACATCGGCTCCTTCTCGAAGAAGTACCTGAACGAGATCCGTGTGCAGTACTCGTGGTCGGAGACCGAGTCGATCTCGGCCAGCAGCGAACCCACGATTCGCGTGCAGGATCAGTTCACGTCGGGCGGCGCGCAGATCGCAGGCGGCCGACGCTTCTGGGAACTGCGGTTCTTCGACAGTCTCGACATCCCGCTCGGCAAGCTGCACAGCGTGCGCGTGGGCGCCGACGTCCGCACGGGCAACTACATCGGCGACGAGCTGCGCAACAACCTGGGCACGTTCACGTTCCCCACGATGGTCGCCTTCGAGACCAATCGCCCGAACAACTACACGATTCGCCAGGGCGATCCGTACGTCGAGTACCGCAACACCGAGGCGGCGCTGTTCGTGCAGGACGACTACCGCTTCCGGAAGAACCTGCTGCTGTCGTTCGGCGCGCGCTACGAGGCCCAGTCGCTCATCGACGACAAGGCCAACCTCGCGCCGCGGTTCGGCATGACCTGGTCGCCGTTCAAGAGCAACCGGACCACCATCCGGGCGGGCGCCGGCATCTTCTACGACTGGTACGAGACCAGCCTCTACGAGAACACGCTGCGCCAGGACGGCACGCGCCAGTTCGACACGATCATCCGCAATCCGGGCTACCCGGATCCGCTCGCCGGGGGCTTGATCCAGCCCGTCGTGGTGCCGCCCAGCGTCGTGCAGATGAGCAGCGACATGAACATGCCGACCGTGCGCCGCTACTCGGTGGGCCTCGACCAGCAGATCACCGGCTGGTTGCGCATGCGCGCGAACTACTTCAACCAGTACGGCTGGAACCAGTTCCGGTCGCGCAACCTCAATGCCCCGGTGTTCGGCGTGCGGCCGAGCCCCGAACTCGGCAACATCGCGCTCCTCGAGACCACGGGTGAAGCCGAGAGCCACGGGCTCGACGTGAACCTCAACTTCAACTACCAGCCGCGACGGTTGTTCGGCGTGTTCGGGTACACCATCGGCGAGCGGACGAACCACACCGACAGCGCACTGTCGCTCCCGGTCGACAGCAACGACCTCGAGGCCGAGTGGGGCCCGGCCGCCGACGACATCCGTCACCGGATCTTCAGCTTCATCAGCACCGACCTGAAGTGGGGCCTGCGGCTCGGCCTGAACTACCGCGCTTTGTCGGGCCGCCCCTACAACATCACGACGGGCCTCGACACCAACCAGGACGGCGTGATCAACGAGCGTCCCGAGGGCTTCACGCGCAACGCGGGGCGACTGCCCTGGCAGAGCAACACCGACCTCCGCCTGAGCTGGAGCCGCGGCTTCGGTCCCCAGCGCACCCCGTCGGGCCCCGGCGGCGGTCGAGGGGGCGGTGGTGGTGGCGGCCCGCAGGTCGTGCGCATGGGGCCGGGCGGTGGCGGCGGCTTCGGCGGTCCCGGCGGCGGCGACAACCGCGCCGTGCGCTTCGAGGTCTACCTGCAGACGTTCAACGTCTTCAACCAGGTGAACTACAGCAACTACGCCGCCGTGGTCACCTCGGCGCTCTTCGGCCAGCCCACGGCCGCCCTGCCGGCGCGCCGGCTCGAGGTCGGGTTCCGCATCGGGTTCTGAGGCAGGTAGCTTCGCGACCTCTGGACGAGCCCTTCCCCTTCCCCGGTTCGTCGGAGTGCATGGCGGGCGGGTTACGGCGCAAGCCGGACCCGCCCGTTCTGCGTAATGCCGCGAATGCCGCGATGCCGGCTATGCCGAGCGGACGGCAGATGACGCATGACGCGGACGAGGCACACGTTCTGTCCTTTTCTCTTTTCCACCTTTCCCACCTTTTCCCTCTTCCCTTGTAGCCCTCCTTACTTCTCCCTTTTCCCTTTTCCCTCTCGTGAGACTTGCGGTCCCGGAATCGGGACACGCGAGGCCGCGCCTCGCGGGCATCGGTGCCTGAACCCGACGGCCGGCGACGTCGTACGGTGTGGCAAACCGCTTGCACCATGAGCGGCGGGCGGCCGAACCGTCGGAGCCGCCGGGGAGCCAACCGTGACGGCCATCCGCCACCTCACCTCGCGTCCGGCATTTGCCGCGACCGCCATCTTCGCGCTCGCCCTCGGCATCGGCGCCAGCACCGCCATCTACGCCGTCGCCTACGCCGTGCTGCTGCGTCCGCTGCCTTACCCCGACGCCGACAGGCTGGTGCGGCTCCGCCAGATCGGCGAGAGCGGCCGCCAGATGGCCTTCTCGGCCCCGAACATCGAGGACGTCGGCGCCGCGGCGGCCAGCTACGCAGCCATCGCCACGCACGCCGGCGCCATGGTCGCCGTCACGGGCGGCGCCGAACCCGCCAGGGTGCGCGAGTCGGTCGTGTCGGCCCGGTTCTTCGACGTCCTCGGCGTCCGTCCCGCGCAAGGCCGCACGTTCGTGGCCGAGGAGCAGCAGCCGGGCGGACCCGGCGCCGTGATCGTGAGCCACGGCTTCTGGCAGCGCGATCTGGGCGGCCGGGCAGACGTCCTCGATCACGTCATCCGACTCGGCAGCGAGTCCTTCCGCATCGTCGGCGTCATGCCGGCCTCGTTCGACTTCCCACGCAACACGGCGTTGTGGAGCGCCGCGGAGCGTCGCGAGCGCGTGCCGTCGCGCACGGCCCACAACTGGGACGTGGTGGCGCGCCTCGCGCCCGGCGTGACCCTCGCCCAGGCCAGGGGTGAACTGACCGGGCTCGCCCGGCGACTGAAGGCCGTGCACGGCGACGCCACGTGGATGGTCGACGCGACGGCCGTTCCGCTTCGTGATGCCTACCTGGGCAGCGCCCGCCCGCTGATGGCCCTGCTGGTGGCCGCTGGAGGGCTGCTGCTGCTGGTGTCGTGCGCCACGGTGGCCAACCTGCTGCTCGCACAGGGTGTGCTGCGCGACCACGAGTTCGCCGTCAGGCAGGCGGTCGGGGCGGGGCCGCTCCACGTGGTGCGTCAACTGCTCGGGGAACACGTGCTGCTCGTCGGTGCCGGCACCGCGATAGGACTCCTGCTCGCGCTCTCGGCGACGAGGACACTGCTCGCGATGGTGCCCACCGGCCTGCCTCTCCCGGTGACCATCGATCTCGACGGCAACGTTGTCCTCTTCGCGGGCGGCCTGGCGACGTCGCTGGCGCTGCTGCTCGCCCTGACCACGGGCATACGTGCCGTGCTGCAGGAGCCACGAGCGGCGCTGAGCGGGGTTGCCCGGGGCGGCGTCGGTGGCGGGCGCACGGAGCGGGCCCGGCGCGCGCTCGTGGTGGTCCAACTCGCGTTCGCGCTCGTCCTGGTGGCGTGCTCGGGCGTGCTCGGTCAGCGACTGTGGGTCCTTGTCCGGGCGGAGCCGGGATTTGCCACCAGCGATCTGACGGTGGCCACCGTCACGTTCACGCCAGGCAGCCCGGCCGACGCCGTACGGGCCGCTTCGCAGGTCGCCCAGATCCGCACGCGACTGGAGGGGCTGGGCGCCGTGGCCGCCGCTGGCGCGGTGAGCGGTTTCCCGCTCGGAGACGGGTCGTTTGCCAACGGGACCTTCCTCGAAGTGCGGCCAGGCGATCGCCTCGAGTCGATGGCCGACTTCGAGACGATCGGGCGGATTCCCGGGCGTGCGGGCGAGGCCGAATTCCGGGTGGCCACGCCGGGCTACTTCACGGCGATGGGCATTCCGCTGGTGCGGGGCCGCCTGTTCACCGATGCCGACACCATCGAGGGGCAGCACGTCGCGCTCGTCAGCGAATCGCTGGCCCGCCGGCAGTGGCCGGGACAGGATCCCCTCGGGCGCACCATCCAGTTCGGCAACATGGATGGCGACCTGCGACCGATGACCATCGTCGGCATCGTGGGCGACGTGCGCGAAGCCGCGCTCGACGGTCCCGTGGGTCACACGTTCTACGGCCACGCGGCCCAGCGCGTGCAGGCGTACTCGACGATGACGTTTGCCGTCCGGCCTGCGCAAGCCGGCACACCGATCGCGGCCCCGGTGCGCGACATCGTTCGCACGGCGGCCCCGGAGTCGCCGGTCCTCGTGCGCGACATCGCAGATGTGGTCACGGCCAGCTTCGGCGAACAGCGGTTCAGTCTCGCGATCGTCCTGGCGTTCGGCGTGTCGGCGCTCGTGCTCGCGGTGTTCGGTGTGTACGGGGTGTCGTCCTATGCCGTGTCGAACCGCACGCGCGAGTTCGGCGTGCGGATGGTGCTCGGCGCCGAGCCCGGCTCGATTGTGCGGCTCGTGCTCCGCGAAGGCGCGACGCTGGTGGCGGTGGGGGTGATCGCGGGCACGGCCCTGGCGTTCGTGGCCGGCAGGTACGCACGCGGTCTGCTGTCGGGGCTGGAGGACATGCGCGCCGACGTGATCGCGGCTGGCGCGGCGCTCATCGTCGCCAGTGCGCTGGCGGCCTGCGTTGGACCCGCTCGCCGTGCGGCGCGCGTGCCGCCGGCGGAGGCCATGCGGCAGTAGGTCAGTTGCCCGGCAGGGTCTCGAGGACGACTTCGACCGTCTTGGCGCTGTAGACCTTGCGCTTGACGTAGCGGAACATGACGTCGATCTGGCCGGTTTCGCCGGGCTCGAGATCGCCGAGGTGGTTGCTTTCCGAGGCCGCGATGACCGCGCCCTTCTCGTCGTAGAGCACGACGGCGAGGGCGAAATCCATCTCACGGGTGCCCGTGTTCGTGACCGCGAGGAATGCCTGCGGTCCGCGCCCGGTCTTGAACGGATTGAGCTTCACGCCGCCCTCGACGCTGAAGCGGATGCTGGTGACCTCGATGCCCTCGGCCGAGAGCGACACGGTCACCGTTTCACTGCCATCGAACCGTACCTTCTTGGACACCGTGTCGGCAGACGCGGCAGGACCGGCCAGAAGGATGGTGGTGATGGCAAGGAGTGCGCGGGCAATCACCCGCGCGTGAGGAAGACGAACGTACGTGGACATATGAAGGGACTAGCTGTGGCAGGCCGGTCCTGCACGCTGATCCTGACAACGCCGCCTGCCCGCCAAGCGAACGGACTGACGACGCAACGGTAGGGCGGCGTGTGCCACCTCTGCCTCGTGCGGCCCTACCTTCGGCTCGTCGCGAAATCTTCGTACTGGTCCGTGGCGATGAAGTCGACACCGGCCTCGCGGGCGGCGCGCCACCGGAGGCGCGCCGCCTCGAGACTGCCGAAGTTGTAGCCCTTCGACCATCCCTGCGTGTCGGCGTCGGCTGGCGGGTGACCGTTGAGCGTGTAGAAGCGAATCCACAGACCCTGCTCGTGCGCCCGCGTGACCAGCGCGTCGAGCCTCGCGCGATCGGCGGGTGTCCACGCGCCGGCGTTCGGCTGGCCGCCGGCCTCGACGGCATGCCACGGGAAGTTCACCCAGCGCCGGTAGTTGGAGGCCGGGGTCGCCATCAGCGCATCGGGGGCCATGCCGGCCAGCGCGCGGGCCCTGTCCCGCGCGGTGTCGCCCGGAGGCTCGGGCTGTGCAATCGCGCCGAAGAGCAGGATGGGCTCACCCTCGTCGAGCCTGTCGTGGAAGCTGACCTGCTGCGTCGCATCCGATCCGGTCAGCACGAGGAGCGGACCGACCGTGAGCGGCGCCGCCGTGCCGGGCGTGGCGGTGCGCGGTGCGGTGGTCAGCCACTGCGCATGCGTGTTGAGGATCGACCACACGCGTGCGTGGTGCGCCGGCTCGTTGGTCTTGAAGTCGAGGTTCAGCACGACGAGCGGCCAGCGGTCGCGACGATTCTCGCGCACGGCCTGTTGCAGCACGGGACCGATGGTCCCGAAGAAGTACTGCTCGAAGGTCGGGGCCTTGTCGACCTTGTCGGTGTCGTGCCCGACCACCGACTCGCCCTGTCCGTCGGGTCCGACGCGCCAGATGAGGTCCTGCTCGATGGCGACCGGCAGCCCGGTGGCGAGTGCGCGTGCGAGTCGGTCCGCGAACCGGCCCTCGTACGGATATGCGTTGTGCGCGTCGAGCAGCACGCGCGCGCCTGGCGCGTGCGCCGGACGCTGGGCGAGTCCGACCGGGTGGGCCGCGAGGGCCAGGGCGAGCGCCAGGAGAGCGGGGCGGGGCGACATGGCGGCCAGTGTAGGCCAGGCGGGTGACGACCGGTACGCGTCGGCCGCCGCAGCCTGCTGCAGCGGGACGCCGATGTGTTACAACACGGTCACACCAACGCCATCCCGACGTGACTGCCGCAGCGGAGTCTTGTCGGGTGACTCATCCAAGGCTGTTCCCCATGACCCTCACTACCTGGCGTCCATGGCGGCTCGGCGTGCTCGGCGCGCTGATCGCCCTGCTGTCCGCGTGGCCCGTGCATGCTCAGAGTGATGCCGGGTCGCTCCGTGTCCTGGTGCTCGACCAGACGGGCGCCGTCGTCCCTGGCGCGACCGTGACCGTGCGCAACGTCGGCACGGCCGCCACCCGCGAGAGCGTCTCCGATGGCGATGGCTATGCGACGTTCACACCGCTCACGCGCGGCCGCTACGACGTGCGCGTCCAGTTGAGCGGGTTCCGCATCGTGGACGTCTCGGGTGTGGACGTCGACGTCAACGAGCGTGAGTTCATCCGCATTGCCCTCGACAGCGCTGCCGCCTCCGAGACCATCCAGGTCACGGCGCAGCGCGCCAGCCTGCAGACCGAGGAAGGCTCCATCGGGCAGGTGGTCACCGGCGAGGTCGCCGTGCAGCTGCCGCTGGCGGCTCGCCGCTACTCGGAGCTCGCACTGCTGATCCCCGGCACCAGCCCGAGCACGATGACCCTCGAGACCCGTGGGCCGGGCTGGTTCGTGTCCAACGGCAACTACCACACGCAGAACAACTTCATGCTCGACGGGTTCGACAACAACCAGGGCACGCAGAACGCGCAATCGCTCTCGGCCCAGGTCGTGCAGCCCAACCCGGACTCGATCGAGCAGTTCAAGGTGCAGACCAACAGCTACTCGGCGGAGTTCGGCCGATCGGCGGGCGCGGTGGTCAACGTGTCGATCAAGTCGGGCACCAACCAGGTCCGCGGCTCGGGGTGGTACTTCAACCGCGACGCGTCCCTCGCGGCCAAGTCGTGGAACGCCAATACGTTCGGGCTCCGCAAGGACGACCTCTCGTGGCACCAGGGCGGGGCGACGTTCGGCGGGCCCCTCGCGCAGAACAAGCTGTTCTACTTCGGCTCCTACGAGGGCTTCCGCCAGGATTTCACGACGACGGGTGTGCTGACCGTGCCCACGCTGGCGCAGCGGCAGGGGGTCTTCAACAGTGACGTGCGGAATCCCTTCACCGGCCAGCTCTATCCCAACCGCACGATTCCGCGGGCCGACTGGGACACCCTTGGTGCCCGGGTGCTCGACCTGTTCCCGGAGCCCAATCGCGACGGGCGCGCCGTGGCGGGCGGGCGCGTCGTCGACAACTACGCGTGGCAGCGGCCGGGGCAGGAGAACACCCACAAGTTCGACGTCCGCACCGACCTGGTCGCCAACGGCGACAACCGGTTCTTCGTGCGGTACAGCTTCCTGCAGCAGGACATCTTCCGCGAGCGCCTCTTCCCGACGCTCGGTGAGGGCACCAGCAACCAGGGCGAGCAGTACAACCGCAACCAGAGCCTCGGCGCGAGCTGGACGAAGATCTTCGGGGCGCGCATGGTCAACGAGGCGCGCTTCGGCTACAACCGCACGCACTCGCGCTTCGCGCACGCCGCCGCCAACGACGTGACCGCCGACCAGTTCGGCTTCGTGGGCCTTCCCCCTGAGTACCTCACCACGGGCGGCATCCCGCTCATGGACTTCAACAACTACCAGGACCTCGGCATCCGCAACTTCCGGCCGCAGTTCCAGAACCCCGTCACGTGGCAGGCGCTCGACACCCTGACGGTGCTGCTCGGCAACCACAGCATCCGCACGGGGGTCGAGGTACGCCTCAAGCGGAACGAGCTGCTCGACGTGAGCCGGCGCAGCCCGGCCTACCGCTTCACGGGGGAGTACACCGGCGACGACATCGCCGACCTGCTCATCGGCACGCCGTTCTCGCTCAACGCCACCACGGTGCCGGTGATCGACTGGCGGCAGGAGGTCTTCGCGGGCTTCATCCAGGACGACATCAAGCTCACGCCGAACCTGACCGTCAACGCCGGCCTGCGCTACGAGTACGGCACGCCGTACTACGGCGCCGGCCAGAACCAGAACATCAACTTCGACCTGCGCACCGGGCAGCTCGTGTTCGCGACCGGCGACGACCGCTACCTGATGGACACCGATCGGAACAACTTCGCGCCGCGGCTCGGTGTCGCGTGGCAGGCCGTCCCCGATCGCCTGGTGGTGCGGAGCGGCTACGGCGTCTTCTACTCCATCGAGGACATGCGGGGCTCCGAAGGCATCATCGCCCTCAACCCGCCCACTCTCGTGGACGCGACGGTGCAGCGCGTCAACAACACGGCGCCGCCGCCGCTGCTGCTGTCGGATCCGTTCCCCGCCGGACTCACCAGCAACTACGACTCGCGCAACGTCGCCGTCAAGGCGCGCCAGCTCGATCAGGACGCCGCGACGATCCAGCAGTGGAACGTGGCGACCGAGTTCCTGCTGCCCTGGCAGTCGACGTTCGAGGTCGCCTACGTCGGCAATCGCGCCTCCAACCTGCTCGGCACCGTGCCGGTCAACGGCGTGCCCTTCGGCGTCAACGGCGGGGTGGCGGCCAACCGTCCCTTCCCGCAGTGGCGGCAGATCGACGTCAACATCACCGAGGGGCAGTCGGTCTACAACGCGCTGCAGCTCAAGTTCGAGAAGCGGCAGTCGGGCGGTCTCTACATCCTGGGCAGCTACACCTATGCCCGCGCCGAGGACGAGATCGGCGCCTGGGGGGCGGGCGGCTCCGGCACGCAGCTGATCCTCGCGCCCGACTACAGCAACGTCGACCAGGTGCTGCGAGGCGAGCGCGGGCCGAACGCGCAGATTGCCCGCCACCGCTTCACGTTCACGCAGGTCTGGCAGCTGCCGATCGGCCGCGGCCGTGCGGTGGGCACCGACATGAGCGCCCTGCTCGACGCCATCATCGGTGGCTGGCAGATTGCGAGCATCACCTCCGTGCGCAGCGGGCTGCCGGTCAACGTCACCCTGTCACGCAACGGCACCGACCCCAACACCGGGGCCAACTACAGCTTCTTCGACAGGAACGGCGGATACTTCCGGCCCGACCTGGTGGGCGACCCGAATGCGTCCAGTGACGCCTCGGCCAACCGCACCACCTTCCTCTCGGCCAGCGCCTACGCGGTGCCGGCGCTGAACACGCCCGGCAACGCGCCGCGCAACTCGGCGTGGGGACCCGGCAGCTGGACGACCGACCTGAGCCTGGTCAAGCGGTTCACGGTGTCGCGCCTGACGCTCGACGTGCGTGGCGAGGCCTTCAACCTGTTCAACCACACCAACTACGCCGATCCGAACACCAACTTCGGCACGGCGCAGTTCGGCGCCATCACGTCGGCCGGCCTGCCGCGCATCGTCCAGCTCGGCGTGCGGCTCGGCTTCTAGCCAGCGCGGCGACACGAGCCCGAAGGGGCCTCCCTCAACCTCGGGAGGCCCCGCGCCGATTGTCCCGGGTGACATGGCGTCTCCGGCCGTTGCCCCCGCACCCGTCGTCCAGGAACCCCCGATCAACCGGCTCTTCCGCCTGATGGTGCAGACCGGCGCCTCGGATCTGCACCTCAGCGTCAGCGTGCCGCCCATGGTGCGCAAGGACGGCCGCATGCTGGCGGTGGAGGAGTCGGCCCCCCGGCTCACCGCCGAGGACATCCGGCGGCTTCTCGTGCCCATCACGCCCGAGAAGAACCGCAACGAGTTCGAGCGCCGGCACGACACCGATTTCGCCTACGAGATCGCCGGCCTGGCCCGTTTCCGCGCCAACATCTTCATGGACCGGAAGGGCATGGGGGCGGTGTTCCGCGTCATCCCGAGCCAGATCCTCACCGCCGAGCAGCTCGGCCTCTCGCCCCACCTGCTCCAGCTGTGCCACCTGAGCAAGGGGCTCGTGCTCGTGACCGGGCCCACGGGTTCGGGCAAGTCCACGACGCTGTGCGCGATGGTGGACTACATCAACCGCACGCGGCACGACCACGTGATCACGATCGAGGATCCGATCGAGTTCGTGCACGACAACAAGCAGTGCCTCATCAACCAGCGCGAGGTGCACACGCACACCGACTCGTTCAAGGACGCACTGCGGGCGGCGCTGCGTGAGGACCCGGACATCGTGCTGGTGGGCGAGATGCGCGACCTCGAGACGGTGGCCATCGCGATCGAGACCGCCGAGACGGGCCACCTGGTGTTCGGCACGCTGCACACCAGCACGGCGGCGTCGACCGTGGACCGCATCATCGACCAGTTCCCGGCGGATCGACAGAGCCAGATCCGCGTGATGCTGAGCGAGTCGCTGAAGGGCGTGGTCGCGCAGACGCTGTGCCGCAAGATCGGTGGCGGCCGCGTGGCGGCGCTCGAGACGCTGATCGTCAACACGGCCATCAGCAACCTCATCCGTGAGGGAAAGACCTTCCAGATTCCCTCCATGATGCAGGTGGGCAAGGCGCAGGGCATGCAGACGCTCAACGACGCCCTCGCGGACCTGGTGAAGAACAAGCTGGTGGCGCCCGAGGAGGCCTACGTCAAGGCGGTGGACAAGGCCGGTTTCGAGGCGATGCTGAAGCGCATGGCCGTGGACACGAAGTTCCTCGGCCCGGCGCCGGCGCCGGCCCCGACTGGGGCGCGCTAGCCGTCCGCGCTGCCGGCATTCCCGGCATTCTCGGCATTTGCGGCATTCTCGGCATTTCGTTCGCTACACTGCCTGATGTGATCCGCGTCGCCGACCTGCACCATGCCTACGGAGGGACGCCGGCCGTGCAGGGCCTGTCCTTCGAGGCGGGGGTCGGTGAGGTGCTCGGATTGCTCGGGCCCAACGGCGCCGGCAAGTCCACCACGGTCAAGATCCTGACGGGCCTCCTGCCCGTGCAGCGCGGTACGGTCGAGGTGGCAGGCTTCGACATCGCCCGCGATCCGCTCGAGGTCAAGCGTCGCGTGGGCTACGTGCCCGAGACCGGCGCCCTCTACGACGCCCTCACGCCCGACGAGTACTTCCGCTTCATCTCGCTCCTGTACCGACTCGAGCCCGACGTGGTGCAGCCGCGCATCGAGCAGCTGCTCGGCATGTTCGAGCTCACGTCCGTGCGCGGCTCGCGCATGGTCACGTTCTCGAAGGGCATGAAGCAGAAGGTGTTGATCGCGTCGGCGCTGCTGCATGCCCCCGATGTCGTCGTCTTCGACGAGCCCCTCAACGGCCTCGACGCCAACGCGATGCTGGTGTTCAAGGAACTGCTGCGCGGCCTGGCCGGACAGGGGCGCACCATCCTCTTCTGCTCGCACCTGCTCGACGTGGTCGAGCGGTTGTGTCCGCGCATCGTAATCGTCGACCACGGCCGTGCGATTGCCGAGGGTACGCCGGAGGCGATTGCCCGCCAGACCGGACGGGCGACGCTGGAGCAGGCGTTTGCCGCACTCACCGGGGCCCGCAGCGCCGAAGACGCCACGGCCGGCGTCCTGTCGGCGCTGGAGTGGCGCGCATGATGCCCGCGCTGGCCCGCGTGCTCGGCGTGGATCCCGTCCAGTGGCGCGCGCTGGTGTGGGTGTCGCTGGCCACCGACCTGCGGCAGTTCCGCGGCACGGGGCCACGCGTGGGCCGCGCCGCGGCCGGCAGCCTGGCCGGCGCGGTCGTCTCGCAGTTGCTGTACGGCGCCTTCTGCGCGTTCTTCATCGGCGCCCTGCCGAACGCGTTTGCCGCGAGCACCATCTACTACATGGTGCTGCTCAGCACGCTCGGGGTCGCCCTCCTCGTGGACTTCACCGGCATCGTCTTGTCGCCCGACGACTACGTGCAGCTGGCGCCACGGCCGGTCGATGGCCGCACGTTCTTCGTGGCGCGTCTCACGTCGGTGGTGCTGTTCTCGCTCCTGCTCACGGCGCCGTTCGCGGTCCTGCCGGCACTGGCGTACCTGGTGCGCGACACCGGGCGTGCCGTCCCGGCCGCCCTCGTCAGTGTGGTGGCGGCGGCGACACTGGCGACGCTGGTGCCGCTGGTGGTCATCCTGCTGTTCCTGGCGCTGGTCCGCCTCGTGCCGCCGGCGCGCCTCCACCGCGCGCTGGGCTACCTGCAGTTCGCGCTCTCGTTCGTCTTCATCGGCGCCTTCTTCCTGCTGTCGCGCACGGCGCGCGCGCTCGACGCGCTGCAGATCGAGAAGTCGGCGACGGCGTACGCGAACCCGGCCGCCTGGTTCGCTGCGTGGATCGAGATCGCCGATGGCCGCGCGACAGGCCTCGACTGGGCGGCGGCAGCCGCCCCCTTTCTCGTGCTGGCCGTCGCGCTGGTCCTGGTGCGGAGCCGGTTGTCGCTCGTCTATGCCGAGCGCCTCGCCACCGTGGACGTCGATCGCGCCGGTGCGGCCTCGGTTCGGCGACCCGTTCCCTGGCTCCTGTTCGGGCCGGCGCACCATGCCGTGGGCCTGCTGGCCGGCGCGCAGTTCCGCACCGATCAGAAGTTCCGGCTGGGTGTGCTGGGCATCCTGCCCCTCACGGTGATCTACCTGCTGGCCGGCTTCAGCGAGCCCGAGGGGCCGCGCCTGCTGCGCCGCGAGCCCATCCTGGTCTACTACGCGGTGCTCTTCTTCCCGGTCATGCTGCGACAGTTCCTCGTCTACAGCGAGTCGTGGCGCGCCTCGTGGGTGTTCCACGCGGCGCCCCTGCCGTTCGACGAGGTCGTGGTCGCGTTGAAGAACACCGTCGTGGCGCGATTCCTCGTGCCGTATCTCCTGCTCGTGCTGCTCCTGCTCGCCTGGCTCTATCCGAGGCCGCCGCTCGAACTGCTCATGCACGGGCTGGTGATAGGGTTGCTCTCGCACGCGCTGCTCACCGCCGACCTCATCGTGAATCCCTCGCTGCCGTTCTCGAGACCGACCCGGCAGGGCGCGCGATCGCTGGCGCTGTTGCTGCTCATGCTCCCGACGATGGCCATCATCACGACCATTCCGGTGTGGCGCCCGCTGCTGTACGCGACGCCGGCGCGCACCTTCCTCGGCGTCGGCGTCCTCGTCGTCGTCAACGTCCTGCTGCACGAATCGCTGCTCGCGCGCGTCGACCGCCTGTCACGCGAGTGGGCCAGCGCGAGCTGACACCGCCGTCATGTGGACCGGACCCTCCGCCCTCTCGCCCTTCGTCCCCGTCATCGCGCACCTGCAGGAGGCCGCCTGCCTGGAGTCGGCCGACGCCTCGGCGTCGGCAGTCGTCAACCCGGCCTGGGTGGCGCTGTTCGGCGGCGACCTGACGCCCCTCCGTGAGGGCCCGGCTGCCGGGGCGTGGGCCCCGGTGCTCGCCGCCTTCGACGAGACCGTCGGCCTGCCCGAGCGCGTCAAGGCCCGCCGGTCGTCGCACGTCACGAGCACGCACGAGACGCTCACCACCACCGACGACCGCACGCTCGAGTGGGAGCACTCGCCGGTCTACGCCGGACGGCAGATCGTGGCGCACCTCTGGCGCTTTCGCGACGCCACGCGTCAGCGCAAGCTCGAGGAGTCGGTGCGTCAGGCCCAGCGGCTCAACACGGTGGGACGCCTGGCCGGCGGCATCGCGCACGACTTCAACAACCTGCTCACCGCCGTCGTGGGGTACTGCGACCTGCTCGACACGCAGTTCGACAACGGCGACGCGCGCCGGTTCGACCTGCACGAGATCCGCAACGCGGCGATCCGTGCCTCGTCGCTGACACGGCAGCTGCTCGCGTTCAGCCGCCGGCAGATCATGCAGCCCGAGGTCGTCGACGTGGGGGTCATGCTCGGCGACATGCCGAAGATGCTCTCGCGCCTGATGGGCGAGCAGGTCAAGGTGGACATCTCCGTGCCCGACGACACGGCGGAGGTCTTCGCCGATCCGGGCCAGATCGAGCAGGCCATCTTCAGCCTGGCCGCCAACGCGCGCGACGCCATGCCCGACGGCGGCACGCTGCGCATCGACGTGCGCCGCGGTCATCTCGACGAGCGCCGGGCCGAGAGCCTCGACATGCGCAGCGGGCCCGTCGTGGCGATCGTCGTGCAGGACACCGGCACGGGCATGGACGAGGCGACGCGCGCCAGCGCCTTCGACCCCTTCTTCACCACGCGTCCACTCGCCCAGGGACTCGGCTTGCCGACCGTCTACGGCATCGTGCGACAGAGCGGCGGGGCGGTGCTGCTCGAGAGCACCCCCGGCGCGGGCACGCGGGTCGAGATCGTGCTGCCGCGACACGCCGAACCGGCCATCGAGACCCCGGGCGACGTCGCGCCGGCGCCGACGGTCGTCGAGCGCACCGGACCGGCCGTCGTGCTCGTCGTCGAGGACGAGGCATCGGTGCTGCGCCTGGTGCGCCGCGTGCTCGAGGGGGAGGGGATGGTGGTGCTCTCGGCGCAGGATGCCGAGGAAGCCCTGCTGCTCTCGTCACAGCACGGCGGAACCATCGACCTGCTGCTGACCGACGTCGTGATGCCCGGCCAGAACGGCCTCGAACTCGCGGCGGCCATCGAGCGGCAGCGGCCCGGCACACGGGTCCTGTTCATGTCCGGCTATGCCGACCACGCCGTCGTCCAGCGCGACATCATCGACGCGGGACGACCGTTCCTGCAGAAACCGTTCGCGCCCGATCGGCTGATCGGGCGCGTCCGGGACGTCGTGGGATGAGCGTCGCGGCCGTGCGGCCAAGGCGCTCAGATCTCAGCAATTACGAGTTCAGAGTTCACGAGGCAGGGGGAGCATGGAGGTGCCGGCCCCGGCCTGCATCGTGAATGCTCACTCGTGAATTGCTCGCGCGCTCAGCTCTCGATGCGCTCGATGCGCACCGACTCGATCACGATGTCCTTCACCGGGCGGTCGCCACGCCCTGTCGGCACGTGGCCGATGCGCGAGATGACGTCCATGCCCGACACGACCTCGCCGAACACCGAGTGACGGTCGTCGAGGTGCGGCGTCGGCCCCAGCGTGACGAAGAACTGGCTCCCGTTGGTGTTGGGCCCGGCGTTGGCCATCGAGAGGATGCCGGCCTTGCTGTGGCGGCGCGCCGGATGGAACTCGTCGGCGAACTGGTAGCCCGGCCCGCCCATGCCGTTGCCCATCGGGCAACCGCCCTGGATGACGAAACCGTCGATGACGCGGTGGAAGATCAGGCCGTCGTAGAAGGGCCTCCGGATCGGCTGACGCGTGACCGGATCCTGCCATTCGATGCTGCCTTCCGCCAGGCCCGTGAAGTTGGCCACCGTCTGGGGCGCCTCCTCCTCGAACAGCCTGACCGTGAATGCGCCCTCGCTCGTCGTGAAGTGGGCGTAGAGGCCCGCTGGTAAGGTCATCCCGCCACCTTACCATCCCGCCGGGGCATAATCGGCCGCGGGTCGCTCCGACCGGCCCCGTGGCCCGGAGCGCCTGCCGTCGGGCTCGGGCCCGCCCGGAGCCCCGGAACTACAGCCATGACCGACTACGCTGCGTTCAGTCCCGTCACGACCGCCGAGGGCCTCGTCTCCGTGTCGGGCATGACCGCGTCCGAAGGGGTGACCGGGGTGGAGGCCCAGGTCGCCGACGTGCTCGGCCGGCTCGACGCGCGGCTGCGTGCGCACGGCAGTTCGCTCGACCGTGCCCTCTCGCTGCACGTCCAGGTGCGCGATGCGGCCGATTTCGCGGCGGTGAACAGGGCCTATGCGCCGTTCTTCCCGGTCGATCCCCCGGCGCGCACCACGGTGGTGGCCCCGCCCGAGGAGCCCCGGGCGCTCGTCGAGATCGCCGCCGTCGGGGCCGGGCCCGGCGTGGCGCGCGAGGTGATTCGACCCGACGGCTGGGTGTCGTCGCCCAATCCGTACAGCTACGCCATCCGCAGCGGCGATCTCGTGTACCTGTCCGGTCTCGTGCCGCGAGACGGCAGGACGGGCGAAGTGGTGGGGGGTGACCTGGCCCGCCAGGCGACCGTCATCTTCGACAACGCGACCGACATCCTGCAGGCCGCGGGGCTCACGCTGGCCGACGTCGCCTCGGCCAGGCTGTTCCTCACCGACCGCTCGGCGTTCGGGGCCCTCAACGACATCTATCGGACGCGGATGCCCGCACCCCGTCCGGCCCGGGCCACCGTCATCGCCGGGCTCATGAACCCGCAGTACCTCGTGGAGATGACGTTCGTGGCCGCCACACGCCGGCACCTCGTGGCCGTGCCGGGTGCCCCGCCGCCCGTGGATGCGGTGCTGTCTCCGGCCATCACCGCCGGCAGTCGCGTGTTCGTCTCGGGCATGCTCGGCGACGACCCCACGGCGTCGCTCGAGGTCCAGACCCGCTCCATGGCCGCGCGCCTGCAGGCCGCCCTCGAGGCCGCCGGCGCCGGCTGGGACCACGTGGTGGAAATGACGCTCTACGTGACCGATCCGGCCTGCGCGCCGGTGGCTCGCCAGACGCTGGCCGCCGTCATGGGTCGGCCCCTCCCCGCGGGCCAGACGCTCGTCGTCGGCCTGTTGCGCGACGGCGCCACCGTCGAAGTCATGCTCACCGCCCTCCGTCCGTGACGCCCGTCGGTCTGGCCGGCCTGCTGGCCATGGGCGGCGCAATCGTGGCCCAGCCTCCGGCCTGTCCTGCCCCGTCCGCCGCGCCGATGGTGGCGCCCGCGTCGCATGTCCCGGTGGCCGTGCTGACGCTGGTGCGGTGCGTGACCGCCGACCTCGACGCGGGACGATGGCGGGGTGCCGCGAGCCGAATCGACCAGGCCTTGCGTGCGGCGATCGCCCTGCCGGAGCCCGATCGGTCGGCGTGGTATGCGCAGACTGCGAGGCTCGACGCGGCTCGTCGGGCCGAGATCGGCGACTGGGCCGCGCTGGCGACCGTCGTGGTCGCGCACGAGGACGCGTTGCCATGGTCGGGGCCCCTGCTGCGGGGCGTGGCCGCTGCGCGGCTCGCGTGGGCACAGCAGGATCAGGCGCTGCTGCAGCAGGCGCGCGGCGAACTGCACCACCTCGAACGGCTGGCGAGCCGTGCCGGACCGGTCAGCGAGGAGGAGCGCGCGAGGCTCCTGGTGCAGGGGGCGATCGCGGGCGCGCAGTACGAACGCGACGAGATGCAGTTGCTGCTCGACGCGGCACACGACCTCGAGGTGCGCCTGCTGGCCGGCGACGAGCGTCGCGTGCCCGTCATCCTCGCGTGGGAACTACAGGCCGACTTGCTCCGCCTCACCGATCGGTACACCGCCGCGAGCGAGCGCTACCGCGCCGTGCTGGCCGAACGTCCGCGACGCGTGCAGTCACGCCTCGGCCTGGCGGCCGCCTACCGGGCCCTCGGCTACACGCGCGAGGCGGAGGAGACGATGGCTCAGGCCCGAGCGCTCTGGGCCGATGCCGATGAAGAGGCGAGGGCGAGGGTCAGGTAGCGCATAGCGCATAACGCCGAACGCACGACACGGCATACCGAACGCCGAGCAAGAGCGCCACGCGAGAGACGATGGCGGTTTGTGCCTCCGCCCTGGCGTCATGCGCCCTGCGTCATGCGTCGCTTGTCCGTTCCATCTCCAGCAACCGGCGCTTCCGCTCCACGCCCCATCGGTAACCAGTCAGTGACGTGTCGCTGCCGACGACGCGGTGGCAGGGGACGAGGAGGGAGACCTTGTTGGTGGCGCACGCGCGCGCGGCGGCGCGCACGGCCGTGGGCTGGCCGATCATCGACGCGAGCTCCGCGTACGTCCGCGTCTCGCCACGGGGGATGCGGCGCAGGGCCTGCCACACGCGCTGCTGGAACGCCGTGCCCTGCAGGTCGAGCGGCACGTCCTCGCCCGCCTGGCCGCTGGCCACGGCCGCGGCGGCCGCGACCCATTCGGGGCGATCGACGCCACGCGTGATCGTCGCGCGCGGGAACTCCGCCTCGAGCGCCTCACGCAGCACCGGCTCGTCGTCGCCGAGGTACACCGCACACACCCCGTGCACCGTCGTCGCCACCAGCAGCATCCCCAGCGGCGTCGCCGTCGTCGTCCATCCAATCGCGACGCCGGCGCCCCCGCGTCGATAGGCGCCTGGGGTCATGCCCAGGTGATCCGTCGCGCGCTCGTAGAGGCGTGAGGACGATCCGTAGCCGGCCGCGTAGAGCGCGTCGGTCACCTCGTCGCCCGCCAGCAGGCGTTCGCGCAGGCGGGCGATCTGGCGGCCACTCAGCAGGGCGCGCGGACCGATCCCCATGGTGGCGTCGAGTCGTCGGCGCAGGTCCGACGGGGCGATCCGCAGGGTGTTCGCCAGATTGGCCACCGTCGGCCTGCCGCCCTCGGTGAGCGCCTCGTCGATTGCCGTCACGAGCGTGCGCAGTTGCGCCGGCGTCAGGGTGTCGGCCGCGGCCGTGGCACTTCGCTCGGGATGGCAGCGACGACAGGCGCGGAACCCTGCGGCGCGTGCCTCGGCCGGTGTCGCGAAGAAGCGGACGTGCTCGCGACGTGGCTGCCGGGCCGGGCAGCCCGGCCGGCAGAAGACGCCGGTCGTCGTCACACCGAACACGAACCGGCCGGTCGCCGAGGCGTCGCGCCGGCAGACGGCTTCCCAGGCCTCGTGTTCGCCTGGAACGGGCAGGGGCGGGTGGATGGGGATCGGCATGGCCATGAACCGGAGGATACTAACCGCCGCCTGGCATCACTATCCGGTTTCGCGAGGGAAGTCCATGACCGCGTTCGAGCTGAGCAACCTCGTGGTCCTGCCGTTCTGGGCGCTGATGATCCTGGCCCCGGGCTGGGGCGTCACACGGCGTGTCATCTCGTCGCCGTGGATCGCGGCGCCGCCAGCCGTCATCTATCTCGTGGTGCTCGTGCCGGTCGCGACGATGGTGCTGCCCGAGGTGGCCAATCCGGTGCAGGCGCGCATCGCCTCGTTGCTCGGCACGCCCACGGGCACCACCCTGGCGTGGGCGCACTTCGTGGCCTTCGATCTCTTCGTCGGTCGATGGGTGTATCTCGACGCCCGGAGCCGCGGGTACTCACCGTGGTGGGTGTCGCCCCTTCTGGTCGTCGTCCTGTTGCTCGGCCCCGTCGGGCTGCTGGTCTATCTCGCGGCCCGGGCCTTCATCGGAGGCGCGAATGTGGCAGCCGATCCTGCGTGACGTGCGGGCGGGCCACCCGGCGCTGGCGACCTTCGCCGTGGCGAGTGCCGTCGGCGCGATGGTCACGGCCGTCGCGTGGCTGTTCGACGCCCGCCTGGTCACCGGCGCGCCCGTGTGGGCCAAGCCGTTCAAGTTCTTCATCTCGGTTGCCGTCTATGCCGCCACCGTGGCGTGGTACCTCGGCGGGTTCGCACGTCGCGGCGATCTGCCGCCCGGGCGGCTGCGGATGGCCCGGGCGATCGGATGGGGGCTCATCGTGGTGCTGGCCGTCGAACTGGCCGTCATCACGTGGCAGGCCTGGCGTGGCGTGGCGAGCCACTTCAATCGCGCGACACCGCTCGACTCGGCGCTGTTCGACCTGATGGGCGCCTTCATCTTCCTACTCACGCTGCTGCACGTGGCGCTGCTGGCGCTGGTCTTGCGGACGCCACGGCCCGCATCACCCGACCTGGTGGCCGTGCGGTGGGGCCTCGGCGTGGCCGTGGGCAGCCTCGTGGTCGGCTGGCTGATGGTGGTGCCGACGCCGGAGCAGGCGGCGGCGCGTGGGGACGGACCGGCGTTGACGCAGGGCGCGCACACGGTTGGCGGTCCAGACGGAGGCCCCGGGCTGCCGCTCGTGAACTGGAGCACCGAGTTCGGCGATCGCCGCGTGGCGCACTTCGTCGGACTGCACGCGATGCAGGCCGTACCGCTCGTCGCCCTGTTGCTCGGCGGCCGGCGGCCCGATGCCTCGGTGACCGCCGCCGTCCGAGCGGCGGGCCTCGCGTGGGCCGTTCTCACGCTGCTGCTGGCCGTGCAGGCTGCGCGGGGCTCGCCTCTGCTTCACTGGTAGGGACCGCGGGGGGAATGCCGCGATGCCGAATGCCGCGATGCCGATCCGACGGGGCACCCCGAGACGGTAGGGACCGCTCTCCGAGCGGTCCGCCGGGCGCGGGGGCGAGCCGTCGGCCTGAAGTCCGTCGCGGCATCACAGGACGGGGTGACCCTACCAGCGTCCGAGCAGGACGGCGTTCACGAACAGCAGCTGAGACCCCTCGGCGAAACCACGGTTGTTCGGGTCGTCGGCAAACGCGATCACCCGGCCTCGTCCCGTCGGCTGGTGCATCAGGTACGGCTTGTTCGCCAGTTGCGACTGCGACTCCTCCCACACGATGCCGCTGGCGACCAACCGCTCCCGCGGCGCGAACACCACCACGTTGCGTCCCGTGTCGAGCGTCAAGGGTGTGAAGACCCGCTGGCCCTGCAGGTTCACGGGCAGTTCCCCGCCCACGCCAGCGGTGAGCCAGTGTTCCGTGTCCACCACCGTGCGGACGATCGCACCGGGAACCAGAGTGGGCAGTTCGCGCACGGGCTCGATGGCTTTCGCCAGCTCGATGGGCTGCGCCGGCGACGGCGTCGTGTCGGCCTGGCGGGGCCGTGCCGCAGTGCCGGCCGGGGCCTGGCCGCCGACTGGCGCGCCACCCTTCCACTCCGCCGTCGTCGAGATCAGGCCGATGGCCTCGGTCGTGGCCCATCGGGTGGCGTCCGCGATCGTGATCAGCGTGCCGCCCGCCGACACCCAGGCCTTCAGCCGACGCAGCAGATCTGCGCCGATGGCCGTGTCGTACGACCCGGACGGCAGCACGACGACGTCGAACTCGTCGAGCAGCACGCGCGGCAGCGTCGAGACGCGCACGGCGCTCGGGACGATGCCGACGCGGCGCTCGAGCACGTAACGCGCCCATCCCGCGGAGAGACCGTTGGTGGGCGTGTCCCACGCCAGCAGCACGCGCGGCGCCTTCAGGGGGCGCACCAGGTTGCTCCCGAGCGAGATGCCGTCCTCGACGAACCCGCTGTCGACCGCGACGATCTCCGGGCGCGATCCGCGCGCTGCCGCGTCGAGTTTCGCCCGCACGTCCACGCCCGGCTGGTCGCTCACGCGCACGATCGCCGTGCCGACAGGGTAGCGTCGTCCACCGAGCGTGAACGGTTCGGTTGCCGTTCGCACCAGCACGCCGTCGCGCAACAGTGCCGCCACCGTGTGGGCCGTCGTCGCGCTCCACGGGAGCAGCCACGCCACCCTGGCCGGCGGCAGCGCCACGGCTTCGGACGTGACGGGCGGCCATGGCTCGGTGGCGACGGGCAGGGGCTGCGTGAGTCGCAGTGTCTCCACGTCGTGCAGCAGCGGAAGGCTCCAGGCCGTCACGTCGTAGATCTGGTCCGGCAGACGTCGCAGCCGGCGCTCGGCCTGCTCCTTCACGAACTCCGCGGGCATCTCGGTGCGCTCGTCGAGCAGATTGCGCACGAGCCGTCCGGCGGGCTGGTCGTGTGGTACCACGAGCGTGCCGGCGGGCAGCGTGCGCCCCTGCACCGTCGTCTGGGCGGTGGTGCGGCGCACGTCGATGCCGTTGCGGCGCAGCAGTTCGGCGAGATCGCGTACCCGCCCGGCATCACCCGTGTCGACGAGCACGTAGTGGCGCACCGCGCCCGACACCTGGCCCTCCGCGACGGCGCCGCGCCTGAACTCGACGAAGGCCCGCAGCCACGCCTCGCGGTTGAGCGCTGCGGTGTGCGCGGTGGTGATGGCAGCCGTGAAGTGCTCGACGATGCCATCCATGTAGGTGAGGACGGCGCCGTCCTCCCGGCGCCAGGCGAGGCCTCGCGCAGACGACTTCTCGAACGTCATGCCGATGGCGCCCTGTGCAATCGGCCACGACACGCCGTAACCGGGGTAGAAGGCGTCGAACACCTCGCGCGTGAAGTAGGGGAAGCCGCGTTCGTCGAAGGCACTCGCGATGGCCCGCCCCACGGTCTCGAGGGCGGCGCGCTGTGCGGGCGTCGTGTGCGGGTTGCCGGGCTCTGCGTTCGGGGGGAAGTAGTACGTGCTCTCGCCGCCCATCTCGTGCAGGTCCACCACCACGTGCGGCATCCACTCGAGCAGCGCCGCGACCTTGCCGCGACTCTCCGGCTGCGTGTGCGCGAACCAATCGCGGTTGAGATCGAAGAAATAGTGGTTGCCGCGCCCGCCTGGCCAGGGTTCGTCGTGCTCCGCGGCCAGTGGCAGCGCATCCGGCACGGCTGCGCGGGCGCTGCGTGTCGACTGTGCCATGCGGCCCCGTCCATCGGGGTTCTGCAACGGGTCGATGAGGACGACGGCGTCGCGCAGGATCGCATCGACACGCGGATCGTTCTGCGCGGCGAGCAGGTGGTAGGCCTCGAGCAGCGCGGCCCCGGCAGGCGAGATCTCGTTGCCGTGCACGCTGTGCAGCAGCGCCACGACGATGGGCGTCTTCGCGATCAACTCGTCCACGAACGCCTGGGGGAACGCCCTCGGGTCGGCCAGGCTGCGCAGGTCACGCTTCAGCACGTCGAGCGCGGCGATGCGATCGGGTGTCGCGATGGCGAGCAGGTGCAGCGGGCGACCCTCCCACGAGCGGCCGTACTCGACGAGCCGCGTGCGCGTGGGTGCGGCCGCGGCGAGCGCCCTGACGTACGCGGTGATCTCCTCGGGGGACGTCACCTCGTCGCCGTGGTCGTGGCCGACCACCTGCTTCAGCGTGGGGATCGACGTGTCGTAGCGGAAGGCCGCGAGCGTGGCGCGCCGATCCTGGGCGTGCCCGAGACACGGCACCGCAACGGACAGGGCGAGAGCGACTGGGGCAAGGGCCAGGCAGCGCATGCGCCGCCAACAGTACTACCGTTGGGAACCGGATCCGGGGTCGGCCGGCTGGGACAGCCGGCCCTACCCGCGAGCGCCGGCCCTACCCGCGAGCGCCGGCCCTACCCGCGAGGGAGGCCGGCTTCCGGCTGGCACGAGGGGCACCAGTACGTGGAGCGGTTGTGATCGCCGTGGTGGACCATCCGGACGGCCGTGCCGCACCGCCGGCACGGCTCGCCGCGGCGGCCGTACACGTAGAGGCGCTGGTCCGGGTTCGATCGGCCGGTGGTGCGCCGCATGCCCCGCCAGGTGACCACGCCGGTCTCGTGCGGATCGACGACGTTGGCGCGGAGCAGCGTGCGGGCGTCCTGCATCATGCGCCTCCACCTGTCGGGAGGCACGAGCGCAGGCGGCGTGAACGGCCACACGCCCGCGAGGAACAGCAGTTCGCTCTTGTAGACATTGCCGATGCCCGCAATGACCCTCTGGTCGAGGAGCGCCTCGGCCGCGGTCGGACGTCCGCTGGCCGCCAGGCGTGGCACCACGGCCTCGGGTTCGAAGTCGGCCGCGAGCACGTCGGGCCCGAGGCGACCGAGCGCCTGATCGGTCTCGAGTGCGGCGGCCGGGATGAACTCCGCGATCGGGACCGCGAAGCCCACGGCCACGAAGTCTGCCGTGCCGATCACGATCCGGGCACTCGAGGCGGCGCGCTGCCAGCGCTCGCCGGGGCGGTACACGTGCCACGATCCCGACATCAGCATGTGCGTCCGCAGCACGAGCGCGCCGTGCCATCCGCGTGTGCCGGTCGGTGTATCCGCGGGTACGTCCCCGTCACCCGGCACCCCGCTCGCGGTACCCGGCACCCGGTACCCGGCCCCCGAGAGATAGACGAGCAGGTGCTTGCCCCGTGCCGAGACCCGTTCGACGGTGCGGCCCGTGATGGGCGCGTCGTCGTGCACCGTGGCGAGCTGCGCGTACTGCGTGTCGAAGTGTGTGACCACTCGACCGGCCAGCGCCCTGTGGAGCGTGCGGGCCGCGCGGAAGATCGTGTCGCCTTCAGGCATGGAACAAGGCTCAAGACCGGTAGGGACGGCTCTCCGAGCCGTCCGTTGGGCTCACGACTCCGTTCGACGACGCGGCCAACGAATGGGCGCGACGTCGTCGTCGGCGATGGTCGGCAGGTCGTCGAGTGTGACCGGCACGTCGGTGCGCTGGCCTGGCCGCCGCTGGCGCGGCATGGCCGCCGGCGCCGTGGCGTCGCGCGCCTGCAGGCCCTGGCTGGTCACCGCGAAGCCCGCGGCCTCGAACGGCGCCCGCAGTGGTGACTCGAGGGCCGGTTGACCGTTGATCTCGGCAACCAGGATGGAGGCGGCCCGCTGCTCGGCGTCCGTGCCCGTCCGCAGCAGCGCCTGTGCGAGGGCTTCGGCATGGCGGCTGCGGTCGGGTTCGTGCTCCGGCAGCCACACCAGGAGCGATCGGAGGCCCCGCGAGATCCACGCCGTCAGGTAGCCGTCCACCAGCACGACACGCGCGCCGACGCTGCGCGTCGGGCCTCGGCCCGAGGGCGCCTCGGGCCACTTGACCAGTGCGCCGTACGGATTGGCCGGGTCGGTGGCGGCCAGCACCGCCACCTCCGTGGTCTCGGGCGGCGTGCGGAGCTCGCGCAGCAGATCCACGGCGGCAGGGGCCGCGAACTGCATGGCGCCGACACCGGTCACGAAGAAGCCACGCCGGATGCGGCCGCTCTCCTCCAGCGTGCGGAACACGTCGTAGATGGCCGAGAAGCCCCCGGGCAGCCCCTCGGCCGTGGCGACCTCGCGCGTGACGAGGCCGTAACGCGTCAGCAGTTGCTGTCCCATGGCGGCGCTCCATGCCGTGGGTGTCGCGGCGCCTCCGTGAAGTCGCGTCCACCGACCCTCGGCTGCGGGAGGTGCGACGCGACGTGAACGGAAACTGCGGCTGGCGACACGGCCCCGCCTGTCGCGCGTGGCGCCGCCGACGTGCGCGCGCAGGGGCTGCAGCGTGTCGTTCGTGATGGCACCCCGCCAGACGAGTGACCAGATCGCGTCCACGGTGTCCTGCGGAAAACCGCCGCCCGCCGCCTCGTGCAGCGCGGCGAAGAACAGGGCACCCCGGGCGTCGAGTGCGTCGAGGATGGCCTGTTCGCGCGGGCTCAGGGCGTCGAGCGGCATCGGCACGACTGCGCCGCGCCACAGGGTCGGCAGGTGATCGGTGAGGAAGAGCGTGATGCGACCGTCGCGATCACCGAGGGGCTCGACGCCACACCAGATCACCTCCCCGGCCGACACCAGCGCATCGAGATCCGCGGGTTGGTAGCGTTGGAGGCGGGCTGGCAGGATCTCGCGCTCGAGGATCGACGCGGGCAGGGGCACGCCCTGGAGCGTCTCCACCACGTCGAGCAGCGCGTCGAGTCCCCGCCGTGGCCGCGTCACACCCTGCCAGTGGGTGAGCAGCCGTCCGAGCACGGGCAGGTCGACCGGCTCCACCTCGTGGCGGAGCCTCGCCAGCGATCGCCGCCGCAGCGCGGTGAGCACCGACGCCTCGCACCATTCCAGGTGGTGTCCACCCGGCCGGAACTCGCCCTCCAGCAGGCGGCCCTCGGCCTGGAGCGCCTTCAGCGCCAGGTCGGCCGTGGATCGCCCGAGGCCGAAGCGCGCAGCGGCCTCGTCGGTGGTGAAGGGGCCACGTGTGCGTGCGAACCGGGAGATCAGGTCGCGCAAGGCGTGTGGCTGGGTCGCGAGCAGGGCCTCGGGCATGCCCGGTGGCAGCGGCGTGCCGAGCGCATCACGGTAGCGCGCCGCGTCCTCCACGGCCACGAGGCGCTGCTGTCCGGCGACGGGCAGCCACACGGCGCGGCGCGCGCGAACGAGTCGATCGTCGGCATCGGCAGGCACGTCCTCGGCCACGCGCGCCCGCAGTTCCTCGGCCGTGAGATCGCCGATCCGCAGCAGCAGGTCGTGGATGCCGTCCACCGTGCGCGCGCGATGGTCGGGTGCGAGGCACTGCAGCTGGGCCTCGAGCGCGGCCAGCGCGTCGGCGTCGAGCAGGTCGCGCAGTTCCGCCGATCCGAGCAGCGCCTGCAGCTGCGCCTGGTCGATCGTCAGCGCCTGCGCGCGGCGCTCGGCCAGAGGCGCATCGCCGTCGTACAGGTAATTGGCGACGTACCCGAACAGCAGCGACGCGGCAAAAGGCGACGGCGTCGGCGTCTCGACCGGGACCACGCGCACCTGCCTCGCCTGCACCGCACGTAGCGTCTCGACGAGCGCGGGCATGTCGAACACGTCGCGCAGGCACTCGCGATAGGTCTCGAGCACGATGGGGAACGACCCGTAACGTGAGGCGACCGACAGCAGGTCCAGCGCGCGCTTGCGCTGCTGCCACAGCGGTGCGCGGCGTCCCGGGCGGCGTCGGGGCAGCAGCAGGGCGCGCCCGGCGCACTCCCGGAAGCGGGCCGCGAACAGCGACGTCGACCCGAGCTGGCGCAGCACGAGGGACTCGACCTCGTCGGGATCGGGCACCAGCCACGCAGGGTCGGGCGGCGTGTCCGTCTCCGGAAATCGCACGACGAATCCGTCGTCGGTCCACATCGTCTCGACGTCGAGCGCGAACTGCTCGCGCAAGCGGGCCATCACGGCCATCGCCCAGGGGGCGAGCACCTGGCCGCCGAGCGGCGAGAGCAGGCAGAGACGCCAGTCGCCGAGTTCGTCGCGCACGCGCTCCACCACGATCGTCCGGTCGTCGGGGACGGCGTTGGTCGCCTCGTACTGCTCTTCGAGGTACTGCACCAGATTGGCCGCGGCGCTCTGGTCGAGATCGTGGTCGCGTACGAGCCGCTGCCTGGCCTGGTCGGCATCGATGCGTCGCAGCTGTCGGACGAGCGCCCCGATCTCGCGACCGAACTCGAGCGGGCGACCGGGGCCGTCACCCTTCCAGAAGGGCATCTTGCCGGGCTGCCCGGGCGCCGGCGACACGAGCACCCGATCGTGCGAGATGTCCTCGATGCGCCACGACGATGCGCCGAGCAGGAACGTCTCACCCACGCTGCTCTCGAAGACCATCTCCTCGTCGAGCTCGCCGACGCGCGCGGTGGCGGTCGATGCCCCGGCCAGGAACACGCCATACAACCCGCGATCGGGGATCGTCCCCGCATTGGCGATGGCCACGCGTTTGGCACCCTCGCGCGTGGTGAGTGTGTTGGCCACGCGGTCCCACGTGAGGCGGGGCCGCAGCTCGGCGAACTCGTCCGACGGATAGCGTCCGGAGAGCATGTCGAGCACGCCCTCGAAGATGGCGCGCGCGAGCGAGGCGAACGGCGCGGCCTGGCAGACCCGCTCGTACAGGGCGTCGACCGTCCAGTCGTCCATCGCGACCATCGCCACGATCTGCTGCGCCAGCACGTCGAGCGGGTTGCGCGGCATGTGGGTCGCCTCGACGCGTCCCTCCCGCATCGCCCGCACGGCGGCGGCGCAGGCGAGGAGATCTCCCCGGTACTTCGGGAAGATGAGGCCCTCGCTGACGGCGTCGACCCGGTGCCCGGCACGGCCGATCCGCTGCAGCCCGCTGGCCACCGACGGCGGCGCCTCGATCTGGACCACGAGGTCCACGGCGCCCATGTCGATGCCGAGTTCGAGCGACGAGGTGCACGCGAGACCGCGGAGTCGGCCGGCCTTGAGCGCGTCCTCGATCTCGACGCGCTGCTCGCGCGCGAGCGACCCGTGATGCGCGCGTACGAGCGTCTCGCCGGCCAGTTCGTTGATCGACGCGGCCAGCCGCTCGGCCAGGCGTCGGCTGTTGACGAACAGGAGCGTGGACGTGTGTGCCTGGATGATCTCGAGCAGTCGGGGATGGATCGCCGCCCAGATCGACGGCGCCTGCGGACCACCGGCCGCCGGGCCGCTCGTGATGGCCTCGATCTGCGACAGACGGGCCATGTCCTCGACAGGCACCTCGATGTGCAGGTTCAGCAGGCGCGTCCGCCCCGCATCGACGATGGTCACGGGGCGATAGGTGATGGCGTCGTGGTCGGCGAACTGCTCGTGGACCTCGACGGAAGGGGAGGACGGAGCCGACGGCGAGGTCGACGCGGCGGCCTCGGCGCCGCCGAGGAAGCGCGCCACCTCCTCGAGTGGACGCTGCGTGGCCGAGAGCCCGATGCGCTGCACCGGCTGGCGGGCGATGGCCTCGAGGCGCTCGAGCGTCAGCGCGAGGTGTGCGCCCCGCTTGCTCGCGACGAGCGCATGGATCTCGTCGACGATCACGGTGTGGACGCTGCGCAGCGTCTCGCGCGCGTTCGACGTCAGGAGCAGGTAGAGCGACTCCGGTGTCGTGATCAGGATGTCGGACGGCCGGCGGGAGAACCGGGCGCGCTCGGCAGGGGGCGTATCGCCCGACCGGACCGCCACCTCCGGCTGGTGGTGCGCCACGCCCTGCTCGCGCGCGAGGCGGGCGATGCCCGCCAGCGGGGCGCGAAGGTTGCGCTCGACGTCGACCGCCAGTGCCTTGAGGGGCGAGACGTACAGCACGCGGCACCGGGCGGCCGGTTCGGGCGGCGGCTCGAACATCAGCCGGTTGATGCACCACAGGAACCCGGTGAGCGTCTTCCCGCTCCCCGTGGGAGCCAGCAAGAGCACCCGTTGCCCCGTCGCGATGACCGGCCAGCCCTGCACCTGGGGCGCAGTGGGCCCTGGGAACGCCGAGGTGAACCACTGCCGGACGACGGGGTGGAACGGCTCGAGGGCACGGGCGGCGGCAGAGGCGGCAGCGGGCACGGGCTCGGTTTGGTATGCTCTCACGTTGACCCGGCGCACGTGGGCGCCGACGGAGGACGAAACTGCATGAGTGACGCTGGTGAAGGGCTTGTCGATGCCGAAGCCCGACTACAGGAACAGCTGGACGCGCGCGAGCACGAGAAGCGGCGCCGAGGCCTCGCGGCCGGTGTGGACCCCGACAAGCTGCGGGCACGCGAGTCGCTGAGGCTGGCCAAGGCCGAGCTCACGCGGCAGCTGACCAACAGCACGCATCCGGTCCGCAAGCAGCAGATCGAGGCCGCGGTCGCCGAACTCGATCGCCGCATGGCTGCGCTCTAGTCCCGACGGGACCCGATGTCCCTCACCCGCAGCGCGGCGGCCTTCGCGGTGCACGCCTACACGGCGTCTGGCGCCCTGCTGGCCTGGCTCGCGTTGCGGAGCGCGTGGGATCACGATCCCCGCGCCGCACTGCTCTGGCTCGCCCTTGCGTGCGTGGTCGATGCCACCGACGGCGCGCTGGCCCGAGTGGCCGACGTGCGCCGGCATGCCGGGTGGATCGATGGCGCCCGCCTCGACGACATCGTCGACTTCCTAACCTACGTCTTCGTGCCCCTGGTGATCGTGTGGGAGCAGGGGATGCTCGCCGGTCTGTCGGGCCACCTGGCCGCTGCGGCGGTGCTCATCGCCAGCGCGCTGGGGTTCTCGAACCTCAACGCCAAGACTGCGGACTTCTTCTTCACCGGCTGGCCGTCCTACTGGAACCTGGTCGCCGTCTATGCGTTGGCGTGGCGCTGGAGCCCCGATCTCACCGCCATCGTCCTGGCAGGCCTCGCGGCGCTGGTGTTCGTGCCCGTCAAGTACGTGTATCCCTCGCGAACCCCGACGCTGATGAAGACGACGCTGGCGCTCGGCATGGTGTGGGCCGTCCAGATGCTGCTGATGATCTGGTGGCTGCCTGCGGTGCCGTCGTGGCTCGTGTGGAGCAGCCTCGCCTATCCCGTCTACTACGTCGCGCTGTCGTTGTGGTTGACAGCGCAGCGCCGGGCGGACGGCTGACAGGCTCACGGCGCGAGGCTCAAGACTCAGAAAGCTCTCTGAGCCCTGAGCCCTGAGCCCTGAGTCCGGTGCCCTGGACCGGTCGCCCACGACGCGATCGACGCGAGTGAGTCGTGGGTTCAGTGGGACCTCAGCCACGCCGCGCGGGCGGCTGCCTGCGCCGCGGTGGCGTTGGGCCGAGGCCAGGAAGGACTCCCGTCGCCTGGGGCCGTCGGCATCTGCTCGGCGTCCTGCGACCCGGCGACACGTCACCAAGGACAACCTGGCGGCGCACAAGAGCCGGCGGGTGCACGACCTGGTCGCCAGCGGCGGCGACTCCGATTCGGCACGTCGTGCAGGGGCACCGCGGGCGCCGGTGCGACACGGGTCAGCCCCCTTCCCCCTGTGCCCTCGATGCGCGTGGGGTAGGGCCGGGGCGAGGCGTGATAGCGCGTGGCCGGGGGCTGCGTCTCGAGCGCCTCATGCGGCCACCCCGGGCGTGATGCGACAGCACAGCACGTAGCGACTCCAGGCATCGGTCACCGAGAGGGGTCGCAGCGCGTGCCGTCGTGTGTGCGAAACCAGCCCTTGAAGTCGATGGACCAGACGTCGTTGGGCGTCAGCCAAGGGCCGTGTCAGCGGCACCGTGTAGCGCGTGCGGTGCTCCCCTTCCCCCTTCCCCCTTCCCCCTTCGCCCCTTCCCCCTTCTTCCCTTCTTCCCTTCGATTCCGTCCTCATCCTTCTACTCTTCTACTCTTCTACTCTTTCGCTCTCCTCCCCCCGACCCATGCGGTTCGCGCGGCGAGCTGCGCTGCCGTGGCGTTGGGCCGCGGTTGCAGCCGCCAGGCGTTTCCGGGCTCCTGGCCGAACGTCACGTCGAGCCGCAGCAACTGCTCGCGGCGCGCGACGAGCACGCTGGCGTTCGTCGTGGGCGGATACTGCTCGAGGCGGCGCGCCCACTGATCGGCCTTCACCCGGTAGTCGTCGATCGCGATGATCTCGTCGTCCACGTTCAGGCCCGCGGTGGCGCCGGGCCCGTCGCGGCGGACCTGCGTAATGACCAGCCGGCCCCCATCGTCTTTGGTCGTGACGCCGAGCCAGCCGCGCGTGGCGTGGCTCTCCGGCGGCACGAACGCGAGGCCATGGGCGTCGAGCAGCGGCTGATAGTCCAGGGGCTGCGTGGTGTCGAGCGCGCGGTCGAGCACGTCGCCGATGTCGCGGCCGGCGACCTCGGCGATGACGGCGCGGAACTCGGCGTCGGTGAAACCCTGTGCACCCGCGTACCGCTGGTAGGCCAGCCGCATGACGTCGTCGAGCGATCGGGAGCCACCGGTCGAGAAACGGATGCGCGCGTCGAGCAGCGCCGCGATCACGGCGCCCTTCGTGTAGTAGCTCACCGACGAGTTCGGCGAGTTCTCGTCGGGACGGTAGTACTTGATCCAGGCGTCCCACGAGGCCTGTGTCACGGGTTGCGCCAGGCGCCCCGGCGTGGTCTCGAGCGTGTGGATGTCGTGAGAGAGCAGCGACAGGTACTCGAACTCGTACGACAGGCCGGCCCGTGCCACCAGCAGGTCGCCGTAGTACGAGGTGAAGCCCTCGGAGACCCACAGGCTCGGCGTGTAGTTCTCGTTCTCGTAGTCGAAGGGGCCCAGGGCCGCCGGCCGCAACCGTTTCGCGTTCCACACGTGGAAGAACTCGTGGCTCACCAGGTTGAGCCAGCTCACGTAGGCCTGGCGCGACCCCATCGCCCAGCGGCTGGTCATGAGCACCGTGGAATTGGCGTGCTCGAGACCGCCCCCGGCCTCGGTGATCATGTTGATGAACACGTACTTGTCGTACGGCAGGCCGCCCCAGAAGTGCCGGTGTTCCGAGACGATGCGCTCGACGTCGCCGATGGCGCGAGCGCCATCCCAGGAGCCGCTCTCGTTCACGTTCACCAGGTAATGCGGCTTGCCGTCCAGGCTGAACTCGTAGACCTTCAGGTCGCCGGCGACGATCGGGCTGTCCACGAGGGTGTCGAAGTCGGGTGCCACGAAGCTGGCGGGGCGGTTCGGCGCCTCGGGGAGCCCCGACATCGCGCGCGGCCAGTCGGGTGGCAGGTCGAGCGTCACGTGGTGCGGCCGCTGCAGACCATCGACCAGCGTGAGAAAGGTCGGCGCGCCGTTGAGCAGCGCGAAGCGCGACTCGATCCAGTTGGTGCGGACGCTCATCTCACGGCCGTACACGCGATACCGCACGGTGACGCGCGCGGCTCCGCCCGTCTCGATGGCCCAGCGGTTCTTGCGTGTCTTCACCGGCAGGCCGGCTGGCGCCACCGCCTCGACGGCCTCGACGTGCCGCGCGAACTCGCGCACGAGGTACGACCCCGGCGTCCAGACCGCCATCATCAGCTCGATCCGGGCCTGTCCGTCGGTCGGGTAGGAGGCCTCGACGTCCACGTAGTGCGTGGCGGCGTCGGCGAACCGGAGGGTGTACGTGATGGCCGCTCTGGTCGCGGTGGCGCGTGCGCCGGCCGAGGGCGCGGCGGTCTGGGCATTGGTGGTCATGGGCAGTGCAGCCGCGAGGACGGTCAGGGCGATGAGAACGGGTCGGATCATGGAGGCTCTGATACGATCGGCAGGCCTGTCCCGGGGGACCGGCTCCACGCAAGATCATAGGAGATCGGCTCGCGCGTGCTCACGCCAGGCGAGGTCCTCGACGGCCGCTACGAGATTCTCGAGCTGCTCGCCCGCGGCGGGATGGGGGCGGTGTACCGGGCCCGGCGCGTGGTGCTCGGCGACGAGGTCGCCGTCAAGGTGCTCGGCACCCCAGACGACGCGTCGCTCCGTGAACGGTTCCTGCGCGAGAGCCGGGCCGCCGCCCAGCTGCGCCATCCCCACATCGTCAGCGTCCTCGACTACGACGTGGACGCGCAGGGCCACCCGTTCCTCGTGATGGAGTACCTCAACGGGCCCAGCCTGCTGCAACGCATCGCGATCGACAGGCGAATCCCCGTGCCGGAGGTGCTGGCGATTGCGGATCCGCTGTGCAGCGCCCTGCAACTCGCCCACGCGGCCGGCGTGGTCCACCGCGACCTCAAGCCCGCCAACGTCGTCAGCCACGAGTACATGCCGGGCCGTTACCTCCACAAGGTCGTGGACTTCGGCCTGGTCAACGTCCGCGAGATGGCCGGCGCGCTCAAGCTCACCCTCGACCGGCAGTTCCTCGGCACGGTGGCCTATGCCTCGCCCGAGCAGCTGCGCGGCGAGGCCGTGGACGCGCGGTCGGACATCTACAGCTTCTGCGCGATGCTCTACGAGCTGATTGCGGGGCGGCCGCCCTTCGAGCACGACGATCCGTTCGTCATCATCACGCGACACCTCATGCACGAGCCGCAGCCGCTGCGCGAGCTGGTGCCCGACGTGCCCGGGCACGTGGAGGCCGCGGTGCTCGCCGGACTCCGAAAGGACGTGGCCGAGCGGCCGGCCTCGATGGAGGCACTGGCCTCGGCGCTGCGCGAACCGGCGGCGATCACCGTGACGACGGGCGCGCCCGTGCCCGCCACCCCCGTGATTGCCGGCTACGACGTGGGCGAGCCAATCGGGCGGGGCCGCCTCGGCAGCCAGATCTTCCTGGCCAGGCACGCGGCGCTCGGCACGCCCGTGGCGATCCGGGTGCTGCGCAAGGCCGACGTCTCCGACTGGGAGGCAGCCCGCGAGCGTTTCATCCGCGAGGCGCGAGCCATGCAGGTCACGCACCCGAGCGTGCTGCACGTACGCGACTTCGGCGAGACGCCCGACTTCGTCTACGTGGTGACCGATCTCATCGAGGGCGACAGCCTCGCGCAACGGCTCGACGCCGAGGGACCACTGCCGTGGCCCCTGCTCGAACGGCTCGTGTCGCAACTGGTGGACGCGGTGGCCGCCCTGCACCGACGCGGCGCCTTCATCTGCGGCATCACGCCGAAGACGACGCGGCTCACCACCGAGGATGGCGAGCCTCGACTCCTCGTGTCGTCGGGCGGCGTGGCGCAGGTGCAGGACCTGCTCGGCACCATCAGCGTGGGCGCGCTGCGCGGCAGCGAACTGCGCGAGTCGGAACTGCCGTTCGTCGCGCCCGAGGTGCTCATGGGCGAGCCGCCGTCGGTGGCCGGCGACCTGTTCACGATCGGCGCGCTGGCCTACACCATGGCCACGGGATCGCCGCCGTTCCTCGAGCCGACGCTGCCGCAGCTGCTCGGTGCGATGCTGCGCGGCCGACCGGAACCGCTCCGGGACATCCGCCCAGACGTGCCGCAGGCGTTCTGCGACGCGATCATGAAGACGCTGTCGCCGGTGTCTGCCGAGCGGCCCGCCGACGCGCGCGCGCTCGCGTTCCTGCTGCCGTAAGCCGACGTGATGGCCAGGCGCGCACGGCCCGGGATCGCGTGGAGCCTGCCGGCCCTCCTCGTGACGGTACTGGCGCTCAAGCTGGTGCTGGCCCTGACCCTCGCCGGTCATCCGCTGCTGCAGCCCGTCGGTGAGCTCGACCCCGGCGAGTACTGGCGGTTGTCCGGACGGGTTGCCGATGGCGACCTGCTGCTGGCCGGCACGCCGTTCTACGTCTCGCCTCTCTACATCTACTGGCTCGCCTTCGCGAGGCTCGTCACCGGCGACAGCGTGGCCGGCATCCTGGCGCTGCAGGCCCTTGTCGGCACCTTCGCCGTGTGGGGCGTGTGGCGGGTGACCGCGGCCTGGGCCCTGACCCCGCGCGAGACCGACCTTCCGCTCGGCCCGCTCGCCGCGGCAGGCGCGTTCGCCCTCACAGGCATCGTCGCGCTGCAGGAGGCGCTGATTCTGCAGTCGGCACTCGACCCGCTGCTGATGACGTGGCTCGCGCTCGCCTTCACGCGTGCCGTGCAGGCGCCGACCTCGTGGCGGTGGCTCCTGTGCGGGGCGTCATTGGCGCTGTTGTCGAGCAACCGGCCGAATGCCTGGCTCCTTGCCGTCCTCTGCCTGCCGGCTGCGTGGATGCGTCCCGGGGCGGTGGGTGTCGCCGGCCGCCTGCGAGCGGCAGCCGCGGCGATGCTCGGCGTCTCGCTCGTGCTCGCCCCCCTCACCGCGCGCACGGTCGTGGCAACCGGCGCCTGGCAGTTGCTGCCCGGGCACGGCGGCCTGAACCTGTACATCGGCAACCACCAGCAGGCCACCGGCACCTACACGGTCGTGGACGGCATCCGCCCCTCCATCGAAGGCCAGCGCGACGATGTGCGGCGCGTGGCTGGGACGGCGCTCGGTCGCGAGGTGACCGACGATGAGGCGTCGTCGTACTTCGTCGGCCAGGCGCGCGCCTGGTGGCAGTCGCGCCCGCGCGATGCGACGGCACTCGCGCTCTACAAGCTGTGGCTGACGACGCACGCGTGGGAACTCCCGGTGAACGTCAGTCACGCGTGGTTCCGGGAGCAGGTGTGGTTGCTGCGCCTGCTGCCGGTCGGCGCCTGGCTGCTCGTGCCCATCGGAATCGGCGTGACGATCGCCGGCCACTGCACGGTGCCAATCGACCATCGCCCCGCGTGGCGGTGGTTCCGCTGGCTCCTGCCGGCATACCTGGCCAGCGTGGCCGCGTTCTTCGTGGTGGACCGGTATCGCGCGCCGGCGCTGGTGATCGGGACGATCCACCTCGGGCTGCTCGCCGCGTGGATGCAGGCACGCGTGGCGTCTCGGGCCGGCAGATCGGCTGCCGGGGCCGGGCAGATCGACAGCCGCCGCACGCGCGTCGCCGGCGGTGCCGCAGTCGGCGTTGGTCTCGCTTCGTTCCTCGCGGGGCTCATCCCGCTGCCGTTCGATCCAGGCCTGGGCGAACACGACACGCGCATGGCGTTGCACGCGATCGAGCAGGGACGCGACGCGGACGCGACGGCGTGGCTGTCGCGGGCGGCCGGACGTCACCCGACGCCTGGGGTCGCCTGGTTCCGGGCGGGGCTGGCCTGGCAGTCGCGCAACGACCTGGTGTCGGCGGAACGTGCACTGCGCGAAGCGCATCGACTCGATCCGGGCGTGGCCGCGGTGGCGTACGCACTCGGGGAAGTGCTCATCTCCGAGGGCAAGGGCAGTGAGGCCGTACCCCTGCTCGAACAGGCCGATCGAGCCGGTGAGCGTCCGGACCGCGTGCGGCTGGACCTGGCGCTCGCACACTGGCAGGCGGGAGACACGGCGCGGGCCCGTGCCGTGCTGGCGCAGGGCGTCCCCGCCGAGGGGCTGCCGCTGCTCCGGGCTCGCGCGCTGGCCGCCCTGGAGACACGTCGTTTCGATCTGGCCGAATGGCTGCTCGCGGAGTATGGGGGCATCGTGCGCGGCGATGCCGAGGTGATCGAGAAGCTGGGGCTGGTGAAGGCCCGCAGCGGCGACACCGCCGCCGCGGCGTCGCTGCTCGAGGAGGCCGTCCGCCTCGACGACGACCGCGCGACGGCCCGCTTCAACCTCGCGATCGTGCGCCTGCAGCAGGGCCGCCGCGACCAGGCCATTGCGTTGCTGCGCGAGGCGCTCCGCATCGACCCGACGTACGCGCAGGCGGCGGGCGCGCTGCGCGAGATCCTCGGCCAGCGTTGAACGTCCGAGCGCATCCCAGAGGTGTAGCCGTCGGACTCCAGTCCGACGCGGACGCCGGATGATGGCCTGTCCAGTTCCGGTCGCTGCCGGTGTTGGCCACGCCGGGGAAGGACTAGCGCAGGGCGGCGCGGCGGACGATCGGGGCGACCTCGGTGCCCAGCAGCTCGATGGCTCGCATCACCTGCGCGTGCGGCATCGTCCCCACGCTCACGTGGACGAGGAATCGGTCGAAGCCGAGGATCTCGCGCTGGCGCAGGATCTTCTCGGCGACCTGCTGGGGGCTGCCCACGAACAACGCGCCGTTCGGCTCACGCATGGCGTCGTAGGCCTCGCGGGTCATCGGGGGCCAGCCGCGTTCACGGCCGATGCCTGTCATGGCGACCTCGTACGGCGGGAAGAACTCCTCGGCGGCCTGCTGCGTCGTCGACGCGACGTATCCGTGCGAGTTGACGGCGAGGAGCGGGCGCGGGTGGCCCGCGCGGCGGGCGGCCTCATGGTGGAGGTCCACGAACGGGCGGAACCGTGCCGGCACGCCCCCGATGATGGCCAGCGTCATCGGCAGACCGAGGCGACCGGCGCGCTCGGCCGAGGTCGGCGTACCGCCGACGCCCACCCACACGGGCAGGGGCTGTTGCAGCGCGCGCGGATACACGCCGCGGTCGTCGATGGCAGACCGGAAGCGGCCGTGCCACGTGACCCGCTCCCGATCCCGCACGTGCAGCAGGAGGTCGAGCTTCTCGGCAAACAGCGCGTCGTAGTCGTCGAGGTCCTGGCCGAACAGGGGGTAGGACTCGATGAAGGATCCGCGTCCGGCGATGATCTCGGCCCGTCCGCCGGAGACCAGGTCGAGTGTGGCGAACTGTTGGTAGACGCGCACCGGGTCGTCGGAGCTGAGCACCGTCACGGCGCTGGCCAGGCGGATGCGGGAGGTCTGTGCTGCGGCTGCCGCGAGCACGACGGCCGGCGACGACACGACGAAGTCGCGTCGGTGATGCTCACCGACCGCAAACACGTCGAGGCCGACCTGATCGGCAAGGCGGATCTCCTCGAGCAGGTCGCGCATGCGCTGCGCCTCGCTCACGAGGTGTCCCGTGGACGGATCGGGAAAGCGGTCGCCGAAGCTCGTGATGCCGAGTTCCATGTATGGGAATGCCGCGATGCCGATAGCGTGATGTGTCCCGCACCTGGCGGACGGCCGGGACGGCCGTCCCTACCTGGGAACGTGGCGATGCCGCGATGCTGGGAATGCCGGGAACCGCCACGGGAGGGCGGGCCGTCTTGGCCCGCCGCCGTGATGCGTCCCTACCCTCCAGCCCTTCTAGAAATCCACCCGCGCCATGAGCAGCAACCGGCGCGGCGGCGCGTAGCTCGTGGGCTGGCCGAGCAGGGGGTTCGGCTGGCGCGTGTTGATGATCAGGGCCCGCGTGTAGCTGGCCGGATCGCCGGCCACCTGCGTGCCGTCGAACTGGCGCGTGCGTGGGTCGAGGAACGCGCGGTTGTCGCGGCTCAACGCGGTCTGCGCGTTGAACAGGTTCAGGACCCGCGCCTCGAGGCGTGTCACGACCCGGCCCCCGAGCCGCAGGTTGTAGGCGGCCAGCAGGTCGACGTTGGTCCAGAAGTCGTTGCGATTGGTGCCGAGCGGTTCGAGCAGCAGGCGATAGCCGCTGTACCAGTCCTGCACGCGGCGCTCCCACGGCGTGCCACTCTGGGCGCGGACGTAGCCGCCGAGCGAGAACGCATCGGTGAGCATGTACGTACCGAACACCTTCAGCACGTGCGGACGATCCTCGCCGAGCTTGCCGTAGCGGAAGTCGTCCTCGACGAACACGCCCGGGCCGTCCTGGAGGATCGACGAGGTGTTGAAGACCGCGCCGGCCGCGTAGTCGAGGTCGAAGTTGCCCTTCAGCTCGCTCCAGGCGTAGCTGACCGTCGTGCTCCAGCGATCGGCCATGCGGCGCGTCAGTTCGACGGTGAACGCGCGGTAGTCACGTCGTGCGTTGGCGAGGTTGTCCACCACGAACGACGAGGCCGGCAGCACGCTCGGCTGGTCTTCGATGAAGTCCTTCGCCGTGCGGTCCATGTAGAACACGTCGAGGCCCCAGTTGCCGCCGAGCGGCGTGGCGTAGCCGACCAGGAACTCGTCGGTGTAGGTCGGCTGGAGACCGGGCAGGATCACGCGGCCCGTGGTGTTCGGGCTGGTCGTGTCGCTGATGAGGGCGCCGGTGAACGCGTCGAAGAACGGCGTGTTCTGCACGAGGCGAAGCGGTGCGTGCGCGCGGGCGCTGCTCTTCTGGTCGCTGCCGTAGTAGCGGCCGTAGTTGGCGTAGGCCTTGTCGCCACGCGCCTTGCTCAGTTGGTAGTTCAGGCCCACGCGCGGCTGCACCTGGTCGCCGTAGTCGAACGTCAGGAACGTGTTGCGCGTACCGCCAATCTGCTGCGCGAACTCGTCGCGGTTGACGAGCAGCCCCGCGTTGAAGACCACGCGCGACCCGAGCTGGATGTTGTCCTGCACGAAGAAGCTGTAGGTGCGTGACTTCGACAGCTGCGGGTTCTGTGTGGGGTAGTACTGACCCTGCCAGCGCCGGCCGGCCTCGACCAGTGTCACCGTTCCCCACCCGTTCGCCACGCGCGTCAGGTCCTCCACCGTGGCTTCGAACATGAAGCCCGCGCGCAGTTCGTGCGACGACCTGCCGAGGTTGAAGACCGTGCCGGTGTTGGCGCGGAACTCGTCGCGCGCGTAGTTCTGCCGGTTGAGCAGCAACGGTGCGCCGCCGTAGCGGAACCCCGTCGCCGGGTCGACGAAGTAGCCCATCGCCCGCAGGTTGTTCAGGTCGAAGTTCGGCCGGTAGCCGAGGTCGGTGCGGGCCACCGACTCGTTCTCCTCGTCGAGGCGCAGATACTTCGCCTCGACGAAGTTGCGCTGGCCGAAGAACAGGTTCCAGGTGGCCGTGGCGACCCGGTTGGTGCCCTCGTTGTCGGTGGCGACCTCGGGCGAGTCGTTCGCGCCGACGCCCGCGAACGCCGTCTTGCCGGGACGGGCGCGGTAGCTCACGTTGAAGAACTGCGACTGCGCCGGCGCGTACGTGATCTTGCCGAAAAGCTCGGTCGTGTTCGACGTGCTGTCGGGCACCGCGCCGAGGTTGTTCACCCGACCGGTCGTCGTGGACCGGATGTACTGCGCCGACGTGTAGAAGAACAGCTTGTTGCGCAGGATGGGCCCGCCGAACGCACCCGACGGGATCCAGCGATCCGTGTTCTCCAGCGCGAGTGGTGTCGTCGCCTCCGCGATCAACGCCTTGGGAATCGCCTCGAAGCGCGCCCCTCCGCGGAACTCGTTGGTGCCCGACCGCGTGACGGCGTTGGTCACGAAGCCCGACGACCGCCCGAACTCGGCCGAGATGGCGCCACGCTTGACGTTGAACTCGGCGATGTCGAACTCGTTGACCTCGGTGCTCAGGTAGCCGAAGCCCGGGTTGGTGATGTTGACGCCGTCGATCAGGTACGTGTTGTCCTGCCGGCTGGCGCCGCCGCTCACCAGGCCCGCGGTGCCGGCGTTGTTCTCGGCCACGCCGGGAATCAGCTGGAACAGCCCGGCGTAGGTGCGCTGCAGCGGCAGTTCCTTGATCAACTGCGCGTCGTAGTTGAAGTTGACCTCGGTCGTCTTGAGGTCCACGACCGGAGCCGCGGCACTCACCTGCACGGTTTCGTCGAGGTTGAGGCCGAGCACGATGTCCACCTGCGTGTCCACGTCGACCCGGACCAGTACGGCCCGCTTGGCCGTGCCCACGCCCTGCTTGCTCACCTCGACGGTGTAGTTGCCGGTCAGCAGCAGTGGGAACGTGTAGGCGCCACGTGCGTCGGTGACGGCCGTCCGCTCGCCCGGCAGCGGCTCACCCGTGAGGCGCACCGTGGCGCCTTCGACGAGTTGGCCGCCCGGGTCGAAGACCACGCCCGAAATCGAGCCGGTGGTCTGCGCCCAGGCGACGACAGGCAGCAGACAGGACAGCACGGCCAGCACGCACGCCAGCCAGCGCTTGGTGATCATGAGCGACACTCCCTCTGGGGTAGAACGAAGAGCGGCTGGGCCCCTCCCGACACCAGCGCGCCACGACGACAGCCACGAATGCTACCGACGGGTGAGGCGGCATGCAACAGCCGGGCCGGTGCGCGTGCGCCGCGGATGGCCCCACGAGGGCATGCGTCTGCTCTTTACCTACGGGGGCATGGATCGGGATTCGTGAAACGGGAAGGGGCGGGGGGTGAGTGACGGACCGCTCGGCGAGCGGTCCCTACCAGCCCCAGGCGTACCGCTACCCAAGACCCGCTCCCCGACACCCGCCCCCCGCTTCCCGCTAGCCGATCAACGTGGCCCCGTAGACCGCGGCGCCGAGCAGGCCCGTCTGCCGGTTGAGGACGATGGCGACGGGCATCTTCTCGAGCAACCGGGCCATGGGCGGCTTGGACCGGAAGGCGTCCATGAAGAACGGCTGGTCGAAGGCCTCGAGAATCTTCGACGGAATGCCACCGCCGAGGTAGACCCCGCCTGTCGCGACACACGTCAGCGCCAGATTGGCGGCTGCGCTGCCGTACACCGTGACGAAGAGCTGCAGGGCCTCGACGCAGTGCGGATCGGTGCCCTCGAGACCGCGCCGACTGATCTCGGCCGGCAGGGCCGACTCCTCGACGGTGGTCAACAGAGGCGACGCGTCTTCACTCGTGAACCGCAGCAGGTTGATGAAGCCGCGACCCGAGATCACGTGCTCGTACGTGGCGCGCCCGTAGAGCCGCGTGAGGAATCGCTGCAGTGCGATCTCCCGGTCGGTCCGGGGGCCGAAATCGGCGTGGCCGCCTTCCGAGGGCGAGGGCACGAGCCGGCCGTGCTGTCGCACGAGGATGGCCTGGCCGAGTCCGGTACCGGCGGCCATGAGGCACGCGTTGCCGTCGGCGTTGAACTCGCCCGACTGCAGCACGTGCAGTTCGTCGGGTCGCAGGGCAGGGACGCCGTACGCCATCGCCTCGACGTCGTTCAGGATCCACGCCCGGCGGATGCCGGTGCTCGCCATCAACTCGCGCCCGTCGATCTGCCACGGGACGTTCGTGAGGCGCGCGACCTGCTTCACGTTGGGTCCGGCCACGCCGACGCAGCAGAACTGCACCTCCTGTGGCCGCACGCCCGTCGCCCCGAGGAAGTGCGAGATCATCGCCGAGAGGCTCGGGTAGTCGAGGGTGGTGTACTCGCGCACGTCGAGCATCTCGGGACGCCCGCCGTGCGGCCGGAACAGGCCGAGTTGTGTCTTGGTCCCCCCGAGGTCACCGGCTAGCAGCATGCGCAGAGGATAACGCCTGATGCTTGATGCTTGATGCCTGGGTACCCGGCCCCCCGGCCCCCGGTACCCGGCACCCCGGTACCCGGCCCCCCGTACCCGGTCCCCGGTTCCCGGCATCGCAGCATTTCTTGTTACGCTCCCCCAATGACCGACGCCCGGGTGCCATCGCGCGTGGTGCGCACCCGCTTCCCCGCGCTGCGCGAGGACCACGTGCGGTCCCTCGCGCAGTGGCGGCTCGTGCAGCCGACACGTCACGAGGGGGAGACGTGGTTTTCGTTTGCCGACCTGGCGACGCTGCGCGAGGTACACGACGCCCTGGCTGCCGGCCGGCCGCTGCGGGCCATCGTCCGGCAACTGCTCGCGGCGCGGCAGGGCCAGCTCACGCTGTTCGACGGCGGAGCCACGGCGCGCGACGCCGATGCGTCATCACGAGTCGTCGCGCTGGCGCCACGCCCGCCGCGTCCGGTCGCCACGCACGAGCCCGAGGGCCCGGTGGACACGTCGCGTGCCGAGGAGGCGTTCGAGCGCGCCACGGCCATGGACGGCGCCCCGGGTCACCCGGTGGCCGCCGTGATGCGCGCCTACCGCGAGGCCCTGGCGCACGACCCGTGTCTCGTGCCCGCGCTGATCAACCTCGGCAACCTGCACTACGCGCAGGGACACCTGCCGGAAGCTGCGGCGCTCTACCTCCAGGCAACCGGACTGGCGCCCGATTGCTTCGAGGGATGGTTCAACCTGGGGCACACGCACCACGACGACGGTCGCTACGCCGAGGCCGTGCGCTGCTACGGGCAGGCGCTGGCACTACGGCCCGAGTCGGCCGAGGCCACCTTCTACCTGGCAGTCGCATACGAGAAGCTGGGGCGCTCGCAGGACGCCCGTCCGCTGTGGCAGCAATACCAGCGGCTCGCGCCTGAAGGGGAGTGGATTGCCCTGGCGCGCGAGTTCGGCGAGTGACGCCGGATGGGCCGGCGACGTCGAACCGGACCGGCGCCGACGCGCCTAGCGGACGCGGAAGGTGATGATGCCGCGGACCGGATCGTAGGGCGACACCCCCACCGTCACGCGATCGCCGGGGACGACCTTGATGCGAAACCGGCGCATGCGCCCGCTCAGCTGCGCCAGCACTTCCTGGCCCGAGTCGCACTGCACGCGGTACAGCCCTCCGCTGTGCACCGCCGTCACCGTCCCCTGGACGTCAATCAGATCGTCTTTACTCAATCAGTTGGTCTCCAACCACACATTGTCCCACAGGATGAGAATGCCGCGACGCCGTGAATGCCGCAGGGCGTCAGTCCCGGCATTCCCCGGCATTCTCTCCATTCGGCATCGCGGCATTCCCTATGCCAGGTTCCTCACCGCATCCTCGACCTGCCGGGCCAGCTCGCCGTAGTCGTCGCCCTGCAGCCGCAGCGGCGCGCCGAATCGGACCACCACCCGCCCGGGCGTCGGGAATCGCGCCTTCTGGTGCAGGACGCGGTCGGCCCCCACGATCCTGACGGGGACCACCGGGACCCCGAGCCGGGCGCCGATCATGCCGATGCCTCCGCGGAACGGGTTGATCTCGCCGGCCATCGTCCGCTTCCCCTCGGGAAAGATGAGCAGCGACTGGCCCTCCTCGAACAGCTGCCCGATGTAGCGCAGCGTGTGTCGCGCGCCGGCCTCGCGCTGGGGAATGGGGAAGGCGTTGAAGAAAAGTGAGGCCAGGTAGTAGTTCAGCCCGTTGGTGAACCGCCGACGCATCGCGTATCCCGCTGGATGGAAGTGCGGCGTGAAGAACTCCTTGGCCATCGCCACCGCCGTGCGGTAGCGCCATCGTCGCGGGAGCGCCATGAGCACGACGGGCGTGTCCATGTGGCTCTGGTGGTTGGCCGCGAACACCACCGGTCCGTCGATGTCGCGGAGGTGCTCGAGGCCCTCGGCCCGCACCCATGCGAACGTCCGGCCGAGCGGCAGGATCCACGTAGGCAGGCTCAGGCGCCGGATCCCGTAGGCGAGGGGAGCACGGTTCCACGACGGGAAGTCGAAGACGGCCTCGGCGTCGCCGACCGGCGGACGGCCGACGGGCGTGCGGGAACCGGTCTCCGGAGGGCCGACCGAGGGGAGTGGACGACCCGAGGCGGCCGCCCCCCCGGGAGCCGAGGCCGGCGCCGCAGCGGGGCTCACGAGCGCGCGAAGGTCAGCCACCGTGCGAGCAGCTGCGAACGCCCCCTCGTCGACGATGGTCTGGAAGTGCTGCTCGAGCGCCATGAGCAGTTCCACGCGCTCCAGAGAGCTCAGCGCGAGTTCGTCGATCGCCGTGTCGTCGTCGAGCTCGGTTCGTCCCTTGGCGAAGCGCTCCACCACGTGCAGGAGCACGTCCTCGCCGGCCACGGGCCGCAGAGCGGCCTGCTCACCTGCCTCGACCCAGGCCTTCAGCGCCGTGCGTTTCAGCTTTCGCGTGCCCTCGGTGCGCGGCAGGTCGGCTCCCGTCCAGACCGACGCGCTGCGCACCTTCTGGTGGTCGGCGAGCCGTTCGTTGGCCGCGCGGACCACTGCGTCGAGCGTGGACGGGTCGTCGAGCACCAGCACCGCGTGGACCCGCTCCTCGCCCTCCCAGTGCCGCCCGACGACGGCCGCGTCGCGCACACCCGGCTGGGCGACGAGCACCCGTTCGACGTCCTCCGGAAAGACGTTGAGTCCTTCCGGTGTGACGATCATCTCCTTCTTGCGGCCGCGGATGTACAACCGGCCCTGTTCGTCGAGCCCGCCGATGTCGCCGGTGTGCAGCCAGCCGTCCTCGAGGGTGCGCGCGGCGCCGGCCTGGCCGCCGACGTACCCCTGCGACACGTTGTCGCCGCGCACGAGAATCTCGCCGTCGGGGGCAATCCGCACCTCGACGCCGTGGATCGGCTTGCCCACGCTGCCCTTGCGCGCGTTGAGCGGGTGGTTCAGCGTGACGATGGGCGCCGTCTCGGTGAGGCCGTAGCCCTGGACCACCAGGAAGCCGAGCCCGCCCCAGAACTCCTCGGTCGAGGCGTCGAGCGGGGCGGCTCCCACGACGGCGCTCCAGAACTTCAGGCCGAAGGCCCGATGCACGCGGCGGAAGCGCCACCAGCGCCGATACCAGGGCTCGCGGGGCAGCGGCGCGATGCCCGAGTCGGGGGGCGGCTGCACGGCCAGCGTCTCTGGAAAGCGGATCCTGACGTATTCGCGCAGCACGTCGAGGATCTTCGGCACCGAGACGAGCACCGAGATGCGACGCGTGCGGATCTGCCGCACGACGTCGGCGGGCGCCAGGCTGCGCATGAAGACGACGGTGCCGCCGAGCATCGGGGGCACGAACGTCGCCATGGCCTGGCCGAACATGTGGCTGAGGGGCAGCAGGTTCAGGAAGCGGATGGGGGAGAACGGCCGGATGTACCGGCGGTACTTCGCCATCTCGCGCTCGATGGGCACGATGTTGGCGAGCACGTTGCGGTGCGTGATGATCACGCCCTTCGGCTCGGCGGTCGCCCCCGACGTGAATATGATCTCGGCGGTGTCGTCGGCGGTGATCGCCACGGGTGGGGCGTCTGGCGCGCCGGCACCCGGTTCCCGCTCCGCGGGGACCAACAGGTCGACCAGGGGCCAGCGCGCGACGTCGATCGAGACCTCGCCGGCCTCCACGTCCTCACCGGCCAGCAGCAGGCGGGCGCCGACGATGGCGCCGATGCGATCGACCAGCGACGGCGCGGACCGGTAGTCGATCGGCACCACGACGATGCCCCGCAGCAGGCACCCCCAGAACGCCACGATCCACTCGGGGCGGTTCTCGCCCCAGAGCAGCACGGCATCCCCTTTGGTGACACCGGCCGCGTGCAGCCGGACCGCCAGGCGCGCGGACGCGCGCGCGACCTCGTCGTAGCCATACGTGCGCGTCCGGTAGCCGTCGTCGTGGACGAGGAACGGCCCACTGCGCCGCGTGACGTCGTGGAAGAAATCGAGGAGCGTGGACCGCACCGGTCCGGCCGGAGGTCCAACCGCGGGCGTCCCGCGGGAAGCGGCGGTCATTCACCGAATATCATAGAGGACGCCCATGTCCCTGCCGCCGGCCTTCGCCGCGAGCGCGCTCTACGACAGCCTGCTGCAGAGCGCGTTGCAGAAGTTCCTCGCGCGCGCCACCCTCGAGGTGGAGGCGTCCCTCTCCGAGACCTCGGTGGGGACCCTCGCGATCGAGCCGACCGACGACCCCTGTGAACTGGTGCTGCGGTGGTTCGGCACCCGGCACATCCTGCACGTGCCGCGGATCCAGCCGTTCACGGCCCACGAGTTGCGCGTGGCGCGAGCCATCGGCGAAGTCCTGTCGGCGCGGTACCAGGCCATCTTCGATCCCGGCGTGCTGGCCGCGCGCGGCGATCTCTTCCAGGGGCTGATCGAGGACCGGTACGTGGCGGCCTTCCTCGACCGCCGGCCCTATCGCGCGGGCGTCGAACGCAACCGCGCCGATCGCCTCGCCAGTTGCATCGAGGTGCTGCGCGTGGCGGCGCTGTCGAGTTACGAGAGCCACGCGATCTCGTCGGGCGTGCTCGCCCTCGGCGACGCGGCGCCGCACCCCCGACACCACGCCGCCCGCGTGTATGGGCAACCGCTCACCGCCGTGAAGAGCTTCTACCGGCTCTGCAACGGGATGCAGACCGTGTTCCTCGTCGGCGAGGACGGCCTGCTGCTCGACATCATCGACATCACGCACCGAGCGCGCGAGGTCCATCCGATGATGGCGGTCACCTCGCCGTGTGCCTCGGCGTATCGCCAGCACGCGGCGGCCACCCTCGGCACGCGCGACACCTGCATCGTCCTCAGCCCCACGCACGAGATCAAGGTGTTTGCCGAGGGCGCGCACGTGTTCACGTTCCGCAACGCGGAGTGGCACCTGCTCGACATCGAGGCCAAGTACTCCCAGTGGCTGCAGGCCGTCGGTTCGCGTGCGATCGCAGAGAAGCTCTTCCAGTGTGCGCTCGACATGGCCGACGCCCGTCAGGGCGCCCTGCTCGTCGTGCTGCGCGACGAGACCGCTGCGGCCAGCCTCGTGACGCCCGTGGACCGGCTCGACCAGGCCGACGACCCGCGCGGCGACGAGGAGGGGACGCGCCGGCCCCTTCGCTACCTGCTGCGTGGCCGCACGCTCGACGACGTGGACGACAGCGTGCTGACGGCGCTCGCCAGCCTCGATGGCGCCACGGTCGTCGACACGTCGGGCCGCCTCATCGCCGCCGGCGCCATCCTCATGCACCCCCACGGCGACGGCAGCGATGCATGGGTCTCGGAGGGGGCGCGGACGACGGCGGCGCAGGCAGCGGGGCGCTTCGGTCCGGTGCTGAAGGTCAGCGCCGACGGCATGATCACCTGCTACGACGGTCGCCGCCTGTGGGAAATCTGATGCGGACACGCGCGGCGCGCCCTCGAACGCCGGGCTCCGGGACGCCGACAGCGGAGGTCGCACCGAAGCGGGCTAGAATGGCGTCCCCGGCGGCAGCGGCGCGTGGTGCGCGCCTGCCAGAGTCGCCGGCAGGCCAGCGCGACATCGACGCGCGCGGCCGTCCCCGGCGCGCGGTGGGCGTGGGGCCGGCCGCCGCAGGCGGTCCGGGTACTGGCACAGGAAAGCGGCAGCTCGTATGCGAGTGTTCGTAACCGGAGCCACCGGCTACATCGGTTCGGTGGTCGTCGATGCGCTGCAGCGCGCATCGCACGAGGTCGTCGCCCTGGTGCGGCACCAGGAGAAGGCGCGCCGACTCGGCGAGCGTGGCGTGGCCACGGCCGTCGGAACGCTCGGCAATCCGAACACGTGGCGGCCCCAGGCCTCGACGTGCGAGGCGTTCGTCCACACCGCGTTCGAGGGATCGCCGAAGGGCGTCGAGATCGACCGCATCGCGATCGACACGCTGATCGATCTCGCCCGGCAGGCGGGTGAGCGGGGGCCGGCGTCCCTGGTCTACACCTCGGGCATCTGGGTGCTCGGTCCCACGCCCGAGCCCGTGGACGAAACGGCGCCCGTCCATCCCGTCGACCTCGTCGCGTGGCGGCCTGCCCACGAGCAGTTGGTCCTCGATGCAGGCACGTCCGGGCTTCGGACCGTTGTCATACGCCCGGGCATCGTCTACGGAGGGTCACGCGGCATCGTGGCCGATCTGCTCGCGTCGGCCGAGAACGGCCTGATGCGCATCGTGGGCTCCGGCGAGAACCACTGGCCCCTCGTCTACGACCGCGACCTGGCCGACCTCTACGTCCGCGTGATCGCGAGCGAGGAGGGCAGCGGCATCTTCCACGCGACCGACGAGGCCGACGAGCAGGTGCGCACGATTGCCGACGCCATCGCGGCTCACCGCCCGCATCCACCGGACATCCGGTTCGTACCCCTGGCCGAGGCGCGCACCAAGATGGGGCCCTACGCCGACGCACTGGCGCTCGACCAGCGGGTGCGCAGCCCGCGGGCCCGCGCGCTCGGCTGGACGCCGTCGCTGCGGTCCGTGTCGGGCAACATCCCTCGCCTGTTCGAGGAACTGCGCCGCGGGCGCATGGCCCGGCAGGAGCAGGAACGCCACGACGCCTGAAGGAGTCGGTGATGAAGACAATCGTCGTTGTCGCGGCCTGCGTGGCCGCGGTGTGCCTCTCGACCCGTCCCGCCCCGGCCCAGGTCGCGACCGCGAGCGCCGACCCGCACGCCGGGCACGCGATGGAGTCGCCTGCGCCTGGGGCCGCCCCCGGGCAGGCATCGCCGGCCGCCGCGCACCTGCCCCCTGGTGAGGAAGGTGCCAAGGCCCGGCTGAACGCGTCGCCGCGTCACGGTGAGTACGCCGACGTCGCCGTGGCGGGCGGGGGAGCGCTGCGTGCCTGGGTGTCGTATCCGGAGCGCAGGGACAAGGCGCCCGTGGTGATCGTGATCCACGAGATCTTCGGCCTCTCCGACTGGGTCCGATCGGTGGCCGACCAGCTCGCGGCCGACGGGTACATCGCCATTGCGCCCGACCTGCTGACGGGCAAGGGCCCCAACGGCGGCGGCACCGAGTCGTATGCCAGCCGCGACGACGTGGTCGCGGGCGTGCGCGGTCTCACGCCGGACGAGGTCGTCACGAAGCTGAACGCGGTGCGCGACTACGGCATGAAGCTGCCGGCTGCCAACGGGAAGACCGCGACGGTGGGGTACTGCTGGGGAGGATCGACCAGCTTCATGTACGCGACCCGCCAGCCCGGTTTGAACGTCGCGGTGGTGTACTACGGTGGCTCACCGGCCGACGCCTCGACCCTGGCCAACGTCAAGGCCGCCGTGCTCGGCCTCTACGGCGAGGACGATGCGCGGGTCAACGCGACGGTGCCGCCGGCCCAGGACGCCATGAAGAAGCTCGGCAAGGTCTTCGAGGTGCACACGTACGCCGGCGCGGGGCACGGCTTCCTGCGTGCCCAGTCAGGCCGCGAGGGTGCCAACCTGAAGGCGACCGAGCAGGCGTGGCCGACGATGCTCGCGTTCCTGAAGAAGCATTTGTAGTCGTCGGCCGGCTCGGAGAGCCGGCCCTATCTCTGTCCAGCGGCCCGCCCTACCTCTGTCTACTTGAAGCTCAGGCCGGCGCTGAGGACGAACATCGACACCACCGGGTTGCCGATGTAGTCGGCTTCGAGTGGCTTCGCGGCCATGCGGTAGTAGCGTCCGTCGAACGTGATGGCGACGTGCTCGCTCACGAACCAGCGAGCGCCGCCGCCGACGTTGAGCGTGAGCAGGTTGGGGCTGTAGGCGAGGTCCGACTCGGCGCGGCCCGCCTTCAGCTGCGAGAAGCCCAGCCCTCCGCCGAGATAGCTCCACCCCCGACTCGACCCGAAGTTCAGTGACACCTGCGGCACGATGCCGCGCACCCGGAACTCGCCCTCGGTCACCGTGGTGGCGCCTGTGCCGTCGTCGGACGCGCCGGGTGTCTGCGTGCCGCCAATCATCAGCAGCGACGCCCCGATGCCCAGGGTCACCTTCTTCCGCACCGGATAGAAGTGCGCGCCGACGTCGAACCCGAGCACTCGGCTCGGCAACTCGGCGGGTTGCAGGCCGCGCGGCACCGACAGTTCCTCGGTGCGCGTCACGCTGCTGAAGGCACCGCGGGCATCGACGACGAACGGCCCCGGCGGCGCGGCGACCTGCGCGCGCGAGACGTCAGGTGATGCAAGTAAGCAGGAGCTGACGAGAAGGGTGGCCACGATCGCCGGTCGCATTGCAGCGAGTATATGACGCATCACGGGTGATGCCTGATGCCTGATGCTTGATGAACGCCGAACGCCGAAGTCGTAGCCGTCGACCTTCAGGTCCACGGACCCATCTCGTCGACGGACCCCTCGCGTGCACGGCCCGCCGCGCCGCGTACAATCTCGGAATGGCACTCGCCACGCTCGAGGGCATTCGCGCGGCGGCCGCTCGCATCGAGGGCGTCGCCCGCCGCACACCCGTGGTGGACCTCTCACCACTGCTGCCGCTGCAGGTCAAGTGCGAGCAGATGCAGCCCATCGGCGCGTTCAAGATCCGTGGCGCCTTCAACTTTCTCGCCCGCCTGCCCGAGCATCAGGGCGCGCGCGGCGTGATCACCTACTCCTCGGGCAACCACGGCCAGGCCGTGGCCTTCGCCGCGCAGCGCTTCGGCGTGCCCGCCGTGATCGTGATGCCCGAGACGGCGCCCGCCGTGAAGGTCGCGGGCGCCCGGCACTGGGGCGCCGAGGTCGTCTTCGCCGGTACGACGACCCTGCACAGGCAGGCGCGCGCCGAGGCGATGGCGGCCGAGCGGGGCCTCGTCGTCGTGCCGCCGTTCGACTGCCTCTCGATCGTCGAGGGGCAGGGCACGGCGGGCCTCGAGCTGCTCGAGCAGATACCCGGCGTGCGCACGGTGTGTGTGCCGGTTGGCGGCGGTGGCCTGATCTCGGGCGTGGCTGCCGCCATCAAGCTCACCGATCCAGGCATCCGCGTCATCGGCGTGGAACCCGAGGGCGCGCCCAAGATGTCGCGGTCGCTCGAGGCCGGGGCGCCGGTCACCCTGCCTTCTGCCCGCAGCATCGCCGACGGCCTGCTCGCGGTGCGGCCGGGCGTGCTGAACTTCCTGCACGTGCAGGCGTTCGTGGACGAGGTGATCACGGTGACGGAGGACGAGATCGTCGGCGCTGCGCGGCTGTTGTGGCAGGCGGCCCGGCTCGCCGTCGAGCCGAGCGGCGCTGCCGCCGTGGCCGGGGCGCTGCATCGACTCGAGGCGTGGACCGCCGAGGGCCCGGTGGCCGCCGTGCTCAGCGGCGGCAATGTGAGCCTCTCGGACCTCGCCTCCCTGATCGACCCGCCCGAACACTGCCGGGCCCTGGCCCTCTGAGCGATCAGCAGGGTCGCAGGTAGCGCGTGAACCAGTTGCCGGCGAGGTGGCCCACACGGTCGAGCGCACCTGGTTCCTCGAAGAGATGCGACGCTCCCGGGATCACCTCCATCTCCACGTGCGCGTGCGGCATGCGGTACATGGCGCGCTCGTTCTGTCGCAGGATGTCGCGATCCTCGCCGCCGACGATGAAGAGGGTCGGCGCCTTCACGCGGGCCAGCGCGTCGCCGGCCAGGTCGGGTCGCCCACCCCGGGAGACGACCGCGCCGGCGACCGTCCAGCGCTCGGCGGCCGCGATGAGCGCGGCCGCTGCGCCCGAGCTCGCGCCGTAGTAGCCGATGGGCAGGGTGTGCAGGCGCGGGTGCCTCTGGATCCAGTCCGTGGCGACGACCACGCGGCTGGCCAGGCGGGGGACGTCGAAGCGGTACGACGGCGACTCGGCGTCGACCTGCTCCTCCTGCTCGGTGAGCAGGTCGATCAGCAGCGTGCCGAATCCGCGCGCCTGCAGCGACCCGGCCACCGCACGATTGCGCGCGCTGAACCGGCTGCTGCCGCTGCCGTGCGCAAACACCACCAGGCCGGTGGCGTCGCCCGGCACCGCCAGGTCCGCACCGATGTCGTGCCCGACCTCGATCGCAATCGTCACCGACTCCTGGACCAGGGCTGCCATCGCTCGTCACCTCGGCATGAGGGAGGCGCGCTCGCGTGCGTACAGGCGCGTACGCACTGATAGTACTGCGCCCGCGTGCCGGCAACCGTGGTCGGGTCTCAGACCGGCCCCGCGATCAGGCGTCGAGCCGCGGCTTCGGCGTCCTCCAGCGTCGTGACGTCGCCGTCGAGTTGACGCTCGTACACCGCGCGCAGGATGGCGCCCATGCCGGGCCCAGGCGGCACCCCGAGCGCGATCAGGTGTCGCCCGAGCAGCAGCGGCGCGGGCGGGGCGTGCTGCACGCCGAGCGCCTCCACGCGTTCGAGGAACCAGCGGCCGAACGAGCAGTCGAACACACCGCCGCGTCCGTTGCAGTCGGCCTCCGCCAGCCGCGCCAACAGCACCATGTCCACCTTCTGGGCCAGGCGCCGGAACGCGCCGTCGGACACCGGCGCCGGGGCCTTCCACCACGCGCCGGGCAGCATGTGCCACGCGACCAGGCCCAGCACCTGCTGGCGCACCGGATAGCCATCGAGCGTGTGGACCTGCAGGGCGTCGAGGATGGCCGTGGCCAGCGGCACGCCGGCTGCCTCGTGCCCCGGTGACTTGATGCGCCCGTCGATGCTGGCCGTCACGAGCGGCTTGCCGATGTCGTGCAGCAGCGCCCCGACCAGCAGCGCCACCTGCTCGGGATACGTGAACGCGTCCTTTCGCGTCGCCGCCTCGTCCACGACCATCGCCGTGTGCGTCCAGACGTCGCCCTCGGGATGCCACTCGGCATCCTGCGGGCACGAGGCGAGCGCCTCGAGCGTCGGCCAGAGGCGTGCGACGACGCCCAGGTCGCGACCGAGGTGCAGGCCGACCGATGGGCGCGGCGCCCGCAGGAGCAACTTCTCGACCTCGCCCCAGATGCGCTCGGCCGGCAGGTCGTCGAGCGGCGTCGCCCGGCACACGCGCGCCGTGTCGTCGTCCACGCGACACCCGAAGCGCGCCGCGAACTGCAGCGCCCGCAGCACCCGCAGGCTGTCGTCGCCGAACGTGCGGGCATCCACCATGCGCAGCACGCGCCGGTCGAGATCCGCGCGGCCACCGTGCGGGTCGAGATACTCGTCGGTGAGCGGGTCCCATCCAATGGCGTTGATCGTGAAGTCGCGGCGACGCGCGGCCTCTTCGAACGGCAGGTGCGGGTCACCGTGGACCTCGAAGCCCCGGTGTCCCCGGCCGACCTTCGACTCGCGACGAGGGAGCGACACGTCGAGATCGCGCACCTTGAACACGGTGAAGCTCTCGCCAACCGTGTTGATGGGGCCCCACGCACTCAGCAGCGCCCTCAGGGTGTCGGCCTCGAGGCCGAACACCTCGAGGTCCAGGTCCTTGGACGGATGTCCCAGCAGCCTGTCGCGCACGAAGCCACCGACGACGAGGGCGCGACCCCCACGTGTCCGGACGGTCTCGGCGATCGCGCGCGCCAGCGCGAGCGCGTCGTCGATCCCGTCCCCGGTCCCCGGCCCGCCGTCCCCGGCTCCCGGCACTCCGTTCCCGGCCCCCGGCCCCCGGTCCCCGGCTCCCGGAGTCATCGCGGCTTGCGGCTGAAGCGCGCCGCCACCCGGTCGGCCAGGCCCGGAACGAGGGTGGCCGCCGCGGCCACCAGGCGAGCGGCGGCAAACGGGTACACGTCGGCCCGCGGACGTCGCAGGGCCTTCACCATCGCCCGGGCGACGTGCTCCGGTGATTGCCGCGGACCGGCCCCCGACACGTCCTGGCCCCATTCGCGCGCCATCGCGCCGCGAAACTCCGTCTCGGTGCTGATCGGATAGACGATCGTCACGTGGACGCCGGAACCTGCCAGTTCGGCACGGACGCACTCGCCGAGGCCGGCCTGTGCGAACTTGGTGGCCGCGTAGGCGCCCATGCGCGGCACGCCCTTGCGTCCGACGATCGACGACACGATGAAGAGGTGGCCGCGCCCGACCGTGCGGAAGTGTGCGACCGCTGCCCGTGCGGCGTGGAAGGTGCCGAAGTAGTTCACGGCCATCAGCCGCTGCATCACCTCGACACTGGTCTCGTCGAGACGTCCGTTGAATCCGAGCCCTGCGTTGCAGACCATCACGTCGAGGCGACCCGTCCGGTCGAGCGCGACCTGGGCGAGTCGGTCCACCTGGCCGGCATCGGTCACGTCGCACGACACTGCGGTGGCACGCCCGCCGCCGGCTTCGATCTCGCGCGCCACCGCCTCGAGACGATCGAGCCGGCGCGCCGCGAGCACGACGTGCAGGCCCTCCCGGGCGAACGCACGCGCGCAGGCCTCGCCGATCCCCGACGAGGCGCCCGTAATCACTGCCGTCCGCGTGGCCGTCATCCCGGCATCCTAGCAGCCCGGATGCTATCCTCGGCCTCATGAACGCTCGCCTTCTGGCGGCAGCGGCCGTGGTTGCCCTTGCGGCGGGCCTGCTCCGTCCCCACACCCTCGTCAGCGCCCAGGGACCGCAGGCCCCGACGGCCGCGCCGTCGCCCGGGGACGTCGCGCGACTCGAGACGCACCTGGCCGACGTGCGCATGCTCACCGACCGTGGCGAGAACGCGGAGGCGTACTTCTCGCCCGACGGCACACGCCTGATCTTCCAGTCGTCGCCCGACACGGCCTCGTGCGACCAGATCTACGTGATGAAGGTGGACGGGTCCGACGTCCGGCGGGTCAGCAACGGGCAGGGGCGCACCACGTGCGGCTTCTTCACCCGCGACGCGCGTCACATCGTCTACGCGTCCACCCACGGGCAGTCGCCGGCCTGCCCGCCGCGTCCCTCGATGGCGCGCGGCTACGTGTGGCCGATCTACGACGGATACGACATCTACCGGGCCAACGCCGACGGGACGGGTACGGTGGCCCTCACGAAGACGCCCGGTTACGATGCCGAGGCGACGGTCGGCCCCGACGGTCGCATCGTGTTCACGAGCGTGCGCGACGGCGACATGGAGATCTACTCGATGGCCGGCGATGGCAGCGACGTGAAGCGCCTGACGAACCTGCCCGGGCCCGACGGCGGCGCGTTCTACTCGCCCGACGGCACGCAGATCGTCTTCCGCGGCCGTCATCCCGAGGCCGGCACGCCGGAGTTCGTGGAGTACTTCGCGCTCCTCAAGGAGGGGCTGTGGCGGCCGACGTCCACCGAGCTGTACGTGATGAACGCCGACGGCTCGAACATCCGCCAGATCACGCGGAACGGCGCGGCCAACTTCGCGCCGTACTGGACGCCCGACGGCAAGCGGCTGATCTTCTCGTCGAACCTGCACAACGTGAAGGGCCGCGACTTCGAGCTGTTCCTGATCGATGCCGACGGACGCAACCTCGAGCGCGTCACGCACCATCCCGACTTCGACGGGTTCCCGATGTTCTCGCCCGACGGCACGCACCTGGTCTTCGCGTCCAACCGTCAGCAGAAGACGCGGGGCGACACCAACATCTTCATCGCCCGCTGGAAGCCCTGACGTGGATCGCATGCGCCAGCTCCTGCGCGACCTGGTCGCGATCGACTCGGTCAACCCCTCGCTGGTGCCGGGTGCGCGGGGTGAAGCCGAGGCGGCCGAGTGTCTCGCGTCGGCGCTGCGCGACGCCGGCCTCGACGTGACGGTGACCGAGGTCGCCCCGGGGCGTCCCAACGTCGTCGGCGTGCTCGAGGGCGCGCAGCCGGGGCTCTCGCTGATGCTGTGCGGACACCTCGACACGGTCGGCGTCGAGGGCATGGCCGACCCGTTCACGCCGGTCGAGCGCGACGGCCGCCTGTATGGGCGCGGTGCGCAGGACATGAAGTCGGGGCTGGCGGCGTGCGTCGGTGCCGCCGCGCTGCTGGCGGGCGAGGGCCTGTCGCGCGGCCGCCTGATCGTCGCCGGTGTGGTGGACGAGGAGTACGCGAGCCTCGGCGCCGAGGCGCTCGTGCGCGACTGGCGCGCCGACGCCGCGGTCGTCACCGAGCCGACCGATCTCAGCGTGGCCGTCGCGCACAAGGGCTTCGCGTGGCTCGAGCTGCAGACGTACGGCAAGGCGGCGCACGGGAGCCGGCCTGACGAAGGGCGGGATGCGATCCTCGCCATGGGCCGTGTGCTCGGCGTGATCGAGCGATTCGATCAGGAACTGCGCGCGCGCCCCACGCACCCGCTGCTCGGGAGCGGGTCGCTGCACGCGTCGACGATCAGCGGGGGCACCGAGGCCAGCGTGTACCCGGCGCATTGCCGGCTCTTCGTCGAGCGTCGCACGCTGCCTGGCGAGGACGGCGCCCGGGCCCTGCATGAGGTGGAGCAGATGCTGGCCGTGCTGCGACAGAACGATCCGGCGTTCGAAGCCGACGTGCGCCTCGTGGTGGAGCGGCCGGCCTACGATCTCGACGAGCGTGCCGAACTGCCACAGCAGCTCATCGTCGCCGGCCGCGCGCGCGGCCTCGAGGCACGCGTGACGGGCATGACGTACTGGACCGACGCGGCCATCCTGGGCGCGGCGGGCATTCCCACGGTGCTGTTCGGGCCGCGCGGCGCCGGCCTGCACGCGCCGGTCGAGTACGTCGAACTGGCGAGCGTGGACGAGTGCGCCTACACGCTCGCCGCGCTCGCGCGGCAGTTCGTCACATAGGCATGCCGGAATTTCCAGGCATCACCTGATCCTGTGCCGCATCGGGTCACCGGCGTACGTGCGCTGGTAGGCGCGGCTGCCCGTGACCCAGCCTGGGGATTCGTGGTGGCACCCCACGCAGCGGAGCGTGACGCGGGTCCCGTCCACGTGCAGGTACCGGTCGTGGCCGTTGAGCCCGCACAGGGCCTGCCGCAGCCACACACCCGCCCGGGCGGGCATGTCGGCGAGCGCGCGTCTGCGCTCTCGCCACGCGGGAAATGTCGTCGTGAACGTCGTGGCCGGGCTGGCCATGGTGTGCACCCTCCCCTTGCCTCGGGACCCACCGGCGCTGGGAAGCCGCGAGTGCCCTCGTTCTAGGTCAACGCGTGAACGGGCGGCGACGAACGTGGCCGGTGGAGGGAGGGGCGGCCACGGCAGCCCTGCTGAAAGGGACGCTCCGCGCCGTGGGGCGGTTGCGCGCCAGGAGGCGCAGGGCCAGCTCTTCCGGTCAGCGCTCGGCCGAGGGGCGGCGCGGTTCGAGCAGGTGTTTCAGCTGGCGTGCGTAGTAGCGCAGCACGAAGCGATCGCGGACGCGGACGATGTCGCCTTCGAAGGCCACGACGCCGCGCTCCTCCAGCAGGTCGAGGCCACTGTGGACCGCGTCCTTCGCCCGGCGTGTCTCCAGGTTGGCGCCGATCGCGTCGAGTTGTTCGATCAGCCGGCCCACGTCGGTCACCAACTCGGCGCGCGAACGGGACGGGCGCATCGCCGCCGCCACGAGTGCGGTCGGCAGCACCTTGTGCAGCCGGCCAATGGCGCCGAGCATCTGCTGCGCGAGGTCCATCACGTCGCGTCGCGACCGGGCTTCGCCGCCACTCAGCGTGACCGGCGCGCCGAAGGTCACGAACGCGCGCGACTGGTAGCCGACAGCCGTGCCCACCATCTCGGCTAGTTCGCGGGTGAAGGGGCGCTGGCGGCTCTTGGTCACCTGCGGTGCGAGGATCCGGTCCTCCAGCACCAGGTCGTAGGCGATGGCCACGGGCACGATGTGCAGCGTGGGCACCTCGGCCAGCACGACGGCATTGAAGAGCCCGGTCTTGGCCGACTTCAGCTCGCCGCTGTAGCTGCGTCCGCCCTCCGGGTAGAAGAACAGGTCGTGCGTCTCGAGCAGCTCGGCCACGTAGGCCTTCAGCGTCACGAGGTACGCCGCGTCGCGCGCGCCGCGCCGGATGGGAATCGCGCCGGTGACGTGCTTGTGCAGCAACCCGAGCGCGCCGCCGAACAGGTTGATTCCGGCGGCGATGATCGGCGGACGCAGGTCGTGATCCTCGAGGATCAGCAGTTCGATGAGGTAGTCGAGGTGGCTCTTGTGGTTGGAGACGTACACCACACGCCCGGTGTCGAGCGCGTGCCGGACGTGCTCGAGGCCCTCGGGGATGCGTTCGACCTTGCGGAGGATGGGGTAGAGCGGATGCTTGAGGGCCCGGTAGATGGACCGCCGCTGCGTGGCGCGCAACTCCTCGAGGTAGCCCTCGATGCGCGCCAGCGCGGCCGGGTCACCGTCGGGCGGCTCGTAGACCCGGCGCACGTCCTCACGCGCCAGCACGGCTTGCCGCAGGTCGTCGCCAATCACGGCAGAGGAGTGTAGCAGGGCCGTGGACGGCGACGGGCCGCCTACCGGTGTGCGTCGATCTGCCCCACGACCGCGTCCGTGAATTCCGTGGTGCTCGCCTGCCCACCGAGATCGCGTGTGCGGGTGGTGCCCGCGGCAAGCACGCGGCTCAGGGCCCCGAAGATCACGTCCGCTGCCGAACGCTCCCCGATGTGGCGCAGCAGCATGAGACCCGACAGCAGCAGGGCCGTGGGGTTGGCGACGTTCTGCCCGGCGATGTCGGGGGCACTTCCGTGCACCGCCTCGAACACGGCCGTACGCTCGCCGAGGTTGGCGCCCGGCACCACGCCGAGGCCGCCGACCAGTCCGGCGCCGAGGTCGGAGACGATGTCGCCGTACAGGTTCGGCAGCAGCAGCACGTCGAACTGCTCGGGCCGCATCACGAGCTGCATGCACGCGTTGTCGACGATCTTCTCCTCGTACTGCAGGTCGGCGAACTCCCGCGCCACCGTGCGCGCGCTGCGCAGGAAGAGGCCATCGGCCTGCTTCATGATGTTGGCCTTGTGGATCGCCGTGATCTTGCGCCGGCCGTTGGCGGCCGCATGACGGAACGCGAAGCGGGCGATGCGCTCGCTCGCCGCCGCCGTGATGATCTTCAGACCCGCCACCACCCCCGGCACGATCTCGTTCTCGAGCCCCGAGTACAGGTCCTCGGTGTTCTCGCGCACGATGACCATGTCGACGCCCTGAAATCGTGAGGGCACGCCCGGCAGGTTGGTCACCGGACGCAGGTTGGCAAACAGGTCGAGCGTCTTGCGCAGCCCCACGTTCACGCTCGTGAAGCCCTCGCCGACGGGCGTCGTGACAGGTCCCTTCAGCGCCACCCCGTTGGCGACCACCGAGTCGAGCAGCGCCTGCGGCAGCGTGCTCCCCGACTGCTCCACGGCCGTGATGCCCGCGTGGTGCTCGTCCCACTCGATGGCGACACCGGCCGCCGCGATGATGCGCACGACGGCCGCGCTGACCTCCGGCCCGATGCCGTCCCCGGGAATGAGCGTGACGCGATGAGCCATTGGTCCGCCATTATAGAACCGTGCCCCCGGTCGCCTGGCAGCCGTGGCAGACGGCCGCCTTCCTCGACGCCCAGCGGCGCCGTGTGCCCGTCCTGCTGTTGATCGAGACGGCGTGGGCCCCGGCGTGTGCCGAGGCGCGGGCCGTCCTCTTCACACGGCCGGACGTGCAGCAGGCGATTGCCGACACCATGGTGCCCGTGCGGGTCGATGCCGATCGCCGGCCCGACATCGCCGACCGCTACGGCCTCGGTCAATGGCCTTCGCTGCTGGTCCTCACACCCGAAGGCCACGTCCTCACGGGTGGCACGCGCCTCGACGCCACCCTGCCCGAGCGCCTGCGCCGGGTGGCCGAAGCGTTCGCGGCCCACGACGACACCTGGCGGTCGGGCGCCGGGCGGGCGGCCTGGCCCGGAGACCATTCCGGGGGCGACGGCAGCAGCCCGTCCGTGGACCTCATGGACGAACACCGGCCAGAGACCGCCGGCGCCGAGGGCATCGCCGCGGCCATCTGGCGGGCGCGCGACCCTGCCTCGGGCGTCTTCGCGCATGCGGGCATCCCGATGCCCGATGCCGCCGTGTTCGCCCTGGCGCAGGCCATGGTCACCGGCGACGCGGCGTGGTGGTCCGCGGGCCTGGCCACGCTCGACGCACTCGATGCGTTCGAGTCCGAGTCGCGCGAGGAGGTCCTCGCGCCCGGACCGTCGACGGCCGTCGGCGCCGCGACCGCCGTGACGCGCCTCGAAGACCAGGCCGCGTGGATTCACGCCTGCGCCCGCGGGCTCACGCTCGAGGACGACCCCCGCCGCCGGTTGCAGCTCGACCGGTTGGTCCGGGGGCTGTACGGCACGTTCCGTCGCCTGGACGGGCACTGGCGGCCGTGGCCCGGAGAGAAGCGCCTGGTGCTGGTCGACGCGAGCGCGCTGACGTGCAGTGCGTTGCTCGCGGCGGCCGAGGCCCTCGACCGTCCGGCACTCGCCCAGGACGCCATCGAGACCCTCGAGCTGCTCGCGCCCGGTGCCTACGTGCGCGGTGCGGGCGTGGCGCACGCGATCGAGGACGGCCGGTCCCGGGGCCCCCTGCTGCTCGACGATGCGATGCAACTCGCCCACGCGCTGCTCGACGCGGCGGCCTGGCGCGACGATGACGTGTATCGCGACCTGGCGGAGGAGGTCAGGCTCACGACGCTCGCACGCCTCCAGTCGGCGTCGGGGGCGCTCGTCGATCGCGTCGCGTCACTGGCCGGGGCCGGACGCGTGGGGCTGCTGGCCGAGCCGTCGTACCCGATCGTAGGCAACGCAGCCGCCGCGCGCCTGCACGTGCGACTCCACCCCGGGCCTGGCGAGGCCCATGAGTTGGCGCGCCGGGTGTTGCGCGCCGTCACGCCCCGAGCGGCCGCCGCCGGCCTGTTCGGCGCGCCCGTCGGGCTCGCCTGGCACGCCTGCGCGGCGCCGGGGGGCGTCGCGGCCGCGTGGTAGACTGCGCGCTTTGGAGGTCCAAGTGTCTGCGTCAGTTGCACCCGCCACGGCCGTCCTGCACAACATCGCCACCCGGCTCCGCATCGACTCGGTGCGCAGCACGACGAAGGCGGGCAGCGGCCATCCGAGCACGTGCGCCTCGGCGGCCGACATCGTCGCCGTGCTCTTCTTCGGCGAGATGCGGTACGACCCGGCGGATGCCGCACGTCCCGACAACGATCGGTTCATCCTGTCGAAGGGTCACGCGGCGCCGCTGCTGTACGCGGCGTGGGCCGAGGCGGGCATCATCTCGCGTGAGTCCACGCTGACGCTTCGCGAGTTGACGAGCGACCTCGAGGGGCATCCGACACCACGGTTGCCCTGGGTGGACCTCGCGACCGGGTCGCTCGGGCAGGGGCTCGCCGCCGGCGTCGGGTCGGCCCTCAACGCACGACGGATCGGCAGCGACTACCGCACCTACGTGATGCTCGGCGATGGCGAGATGGCCGAGGGTTCCGTGTGGGAGGCCGCGCAGAGCGGGCAGTTCCACGCGCTCGACTCGCTGTGCGCCATCATCGACCTGAATGGTCTCGGACAGAGCCGCGAGACGCAGTTCGGCCACGACACCGAGACGGTGGCCGCACGGTGGCGCGCGTTCGGCTGGCATGCCATCGTCGTGGACGGCCACGACATCGAGGCCGTGCAGCGCGCCTTTGCCGAGGCCCGTGCCACCACGGGCAGGCCGTCGGTGCTGGTGGCGCGCACCCTGAAGGGCAAGGGCATGTCGCTCATGGAGGGGAAGAGCGGCTGGCACGGCAAGCCCCTGTCTCCGGAGCAGGCCGACGCGGCCGTCGCGGAACTCGAAGGACGGCTCCTGCCCGAGCAGGGCGCGGGACGTCCGGTCATCCCCATGCCGTCGGGCGTGATCGCGCGACCCGATCCAGCGTCTGCCGGCGCCGTGGAGCCCCCGGCGTACGCGAAGGGCGACCTGGTGGCCACGCGCGAGGCGTTCGGCACGGGCCTGGCCAGGCTCGGCGCTGCCGATGCCCGCGTGGTGGCCCTCGACGCCGACGTGAAGAACTCCACCTTCAGCGACAGGTTCGAGAAGGCCTTCCCCGAGCGCTTCTACCAGGCCTTCATCGCCGAGCAGGTGATGGTGGGCATGGCCATGGGACTCGCGGCACGCGGGGCGATACCGTTTGCGGCGACGTTCGCGGCGTTCCTCACCCGCGCGGCCGACTTCGTCCGCATGGCCGGCATCAGCCAGGTGCCCGTCAAGTTCGCGGGCAGCCACTGCGGCGTCTCGATCGGCGAAGACGGCCCTTCGCAGATGGCGCTCGAAGATCTCGCGATGTTCCGGGGCGTGCCGGGCTGTGCGGTCCTCTACCCGTGCGACGCCGTGAGCGCCGAGCGGCTCGTCGCCGTTGCCGCGGCCCATCCCGGCATGGCGTACATCCGCACCAGCCGACCGAAGACGCCCGTCATCTACGGTGCGGACGAGACGTTCCCGGTGGGTGGATCGAAGGTGCTCCGCCGGTCCGACTCCGACGCGCTCACCATCGTCACCGCGGGCGTGACGGTGTTCGAGGCGCTCCAGGCGGCCGAGTCCGTCGCGGCCGACGGCGTGCACGTGCGCGTGATCGACCTCTACTCGATCAAGCCCGTGGATGCCGACACCCTCGCGGCGGCAGGCCGCGAGACCGGGTTCATCCTCACCGTCGAGGATCACTACTCGGCCGGCGGCATCGGCGACGCGGTCTGCGAGGTGGTGTCGCCGCTCGGCGTCCGCGTCGAGCGGGTGGCCGTGCCCGGCGTGCCGCGCAGCGGCACGCCCGAAGAACTGATGGACGCCAACGGACTCTCGGCGCGCGCCCTGGCGGCCACGATCCGTCGGCTCGTCGGCGCGCGCTGACGCACCACGCGTCGGCCGACTCGCATGCGCAGGGCGTTCCGCCTCGGGGCACTGGTGGTGCTGGTGGCTGGCGGTGTGGCGACGGTCGTGTCGTCACCGCACGCCGCGCAGGAGGCACAGCCACTCACCGCCGTGCGCGATCCCGCCTGGTCGCCCGATGGCTCACGGATAGCCGTCTCGCTGCTCGATCAGATCTGGACGATGGCCCCCGATGGGACGGACCCTCGGGTCCTCGTCTCGTGGCCGGCCTCGACCCCCGCCGCCGTCGAGCGCGACCCGGCGTGGGCGCCCGACGGGCGTCGCCTCGCCTTTGCTGCCGACCTCGGCGCGGGCTTCGACGTGTACGTCGTCGAACCCGGGGGCGTACCGCGTCGCGTGACGCTCGGCCCCGGTGACGAGCGGCACCCGTCGTGGACACCGGACGGTCGCCTCGTCTTCGCGCAGCGTGCGCGTGACCAGTGGGGACTGATGGTCGTCAACGTGGATGGCACGCCCGGCCCTCAGGTGCCGCCGGTCCACGTCCTGGTGGACACCCCGGCAGACGAGATGCATCCCGCCGTGTCGCCCGACGGTTCGCGGGTGGCCTACGTGTCGAGCGTCGAGGACGAACAGGGAGCAGACGACGTGTGGGTGCGCGGGCTCGATGGCATCGGCGCCCCGTTCGACACGCGCGAGGGTGATCTCGAGGCGGCCGTCCCGCGTGACGAACGCCCCGTGCGCGTCACGGCGACGCGCGTGCGAGAGACGCATCCGGCCTGGGATCCCACCGGCACGCGTGTCGCGTACGCGTCGACCGGCGACGGTCAGGACGCCGTGTGGGTGCGGCCCGTGCCGGCATCGCCGGCCGCCGGTGCTCGCCGTCCCACGCGACCCACGCCCGAGAGCGCCATCCTCGTGTCGAGGCAGCGGGCACGACCAGCGTGGTCGCCCGATGGTCGGGTGCTGCTGCTCGCAGACCTGCCCGACGAGGTCACCGACTACAACGGCAATCCCGCCCGTGTGGCCACCGAGGCGCCGCCGCTCTTCATCCGAGAAGCGGCATTCGCCCTGCGGACGATTCCGGCGCCGCTCCCGCCGGATGCGGGGGCCCGCCCCATCGAGAGCGCCATCGCGCCGGCCGCGGAGCGGTGGGGGCTCGCATTCGACCGCAGCTGGCAGATTCTTCGCGACCTGTACTACCGCACCGGGCCGTCAGCCGGTGCCTGGACGGCGCTCCGCGATCAGTTCAGGCCGCGCGCGCTGGCCGCGCGCACGGCGGCCGACCTCGAGCGCCTCCTCGACGAGCTCGTGGCGCAGCAGCCGCTCGTGCGTGCCCCGGTCCAGTCGGCCGACGCGCTCGTGGTGTCCGGTCACCGGCTGGCCTCCGAGGCGGGCGCGAGAGTGCTGGCCGAGGGCGGCAACATCGCCGACGCGGCCGTGACCGTGTCCTTCATGCTGGGCGTGGTGGAGCCGGATGCCTCGGGCATCGGCGGCGACGGCATGGCGCTGCTGTTCCTCAACGGCATGCGCGAGCCGGTGGTCCTCGACTTCAAGGATCAGTCGCCCATCCACGCCACCCTGAACAACGCCGTGATCTTCCGGGACGGTCGGCTTGTCGGCGACGGACCTGCGGCCGCGAACATCCCCGGCATGGTCGCCGGCATGGCGCACCTGCACCGTCGTTACGGGTCGGGTCGCTTCAGCTGGGCACAACTGCTGGCGCCGGCCGTGACCACGGCCGCCGAAGGCTTCGAACTCGACGAGGCGCTGCCATCGACGCTGCGCGCCGGCCGGGCGCTGCTGGAGCGGTGGCCCGAGGCCGCGCGCATCTACCTGCCCAACGGTCGCGTGCCGCTGCCCGGTGAGCGGTTCGTCAACGCCGACTACGCGTCGACGCTGCGCACGCTGGCCGCCGAGGGCGCCGACGCCTTCTACCGCGGCAGCCTGGCCAAGCGCATCGCCGCCGACATGGCCGCCAACGGCGGCATCATCGGCCTCGAGGACCTCGCGCAGTATCAGGTGATCGAACGGACGCCCGTCAGCGGCCGTTACCGTGGCCTTCACGTGTTCGGCGCGCCGCCGCCGGTGCCGACCGGCACCGCCCTGATCGAGACGCTCCAGATTCTCGACCGCCTGCCGGTCTCGCCCGGCACGCGGCTCGCGGCGGGCGCCGACTACCTGCACTACGCGATCGAGGCCTGGAAGGCTCGCGATCCGCTGAGACGGGTGGCCGATCCGGCGCTGTGGCCCGTGGAGGTCGTGTCGCACCTCGACCCGGCACACGCCGCCTCGCTGTTCTCGCGCATCGACCCGGCGCGGGCGCTGCCGTTCGGCGACGAGGTGGACGCCGCGGCCCAGGGCCAGGGTGAACGCATCGGCCGCGGCACGACGGCGTTCGTGATTGGCGACACGGCCGGCAACGTCATCGTGGTCACACAGACCTTGTCGACGTGGGGCGGCAGCTTCTACGTGTCGAAGGGGCTGGGCTTCCTCTACAACAACCACCTGCGGGGCTACCGGACGGTTCGGGGGGCCTACGGTCAATTGCTCCCCCTGATGCGGTCGTCGTCCACGAGCGCGCCGACGCTGGTGTGTGAGGAGGCGGGGGGCATCGTGCGCCCGCGCCTGGCGCTCGGCGCCGCCGGCAACGCCTGGATCGCCGCGTCGGTGTACGACATCATCCTGGGACACGTGGATGGCGGACTCGGCGCCCAGGCGGCCGTCGAGGCGCCGCGCTTCCTCGTGGCGCGCGATCCGGCCGATCCGGCCGGCCTGCGCGCGCAGGTCCAGATCGAGGATCGGTTCCCGGTCGCGACGCTCGACGCGCTCGCAGCGAAAGGACACCGGTTCCTGAAGATCGGACGCAAGGGCGAACTGCGGTTCGGCTTCGCGGCCGCCCTGCAGTTCGACAACACCAACGGCCGCCTCGAGGCCGGTGTCGAACCGCGCCGTTCGCACCATGCCGTTGCGGTGAGCCGCTGAAGCTGGAAGGGGGAACGCCCATGCCATCGTCGCGTACGTCCCGCCTCATCGACGAGATTCACCGTGCCTACGACGGCGACCCTTGGCACGGCCCGTCGGTCGCCCAGATTCTCGGGGGTCTCACGGCCGCCCAGGTCCAGGCCCGGCCCGACCCGGCCGTGCACTCGATGGCTGAGATCGTGGCGCACATGACGGCGTGGGTGGCCGAAGTCACCCGGCGCGTGCAGGGACATCCCGCGGCCGATCCCGTCGAGGGCGACTGGCCGTTGCCACGCGCGGTGGACGACACCGGCTGGGCCGCGCAGCAGCTGGTCCTCGCCAATGCCGTCGCGCGCCTCATCGAGGCCGTTGCCGGCTTTCCCGAGGCCCGCTGGGACGACCGCGTGGGCGACACCCGCGACGCCGCGCTCGGCACCGGCATGACCTACGAGCAGACGGTGCTCGGGCTGGTGCAGCACCTGGCCTACCACGGCGGGCAACTGGCCCTGCTGAAGAAGCTCGCCCGCTGATAGGCTGAGGGGATGAGCGAGCGCATTCTCGACGCCACCCTCGGCGTCGGTTACCAGACGTCGATGTCGGTGCGGACCCACACGTTCACGGCCGACGAGCCGACCGATGTCGGCGGCACCGACACGGCACCCACGCCGGTCGAGCTGATGATGGGCAGCCTGGCGGCCTGCACCGCCATCACGCTGCGCATGTATGCCCAGCGCAAGGAGTGGCCGCTGGAGGGCGTGGACGTCCAGATCCGCTACACCGCAAGGCCCGCCCCGTCCATCCTGAAGCACATCACCGTGAGCGGGCCACTCGACGATGCACAGCGGGCGCGGCTGATGGAGATTGCCGAGGCGTGCCCCGTGTCGAAGATGCTGCGCAACGGCGTGGCGATGGACGCCCGCCTCGGGCCGCCTGCGCCCACGGCAGACGCGTAAGCGCGTGCCGACTCGAATCGGCTCGGGGCGCGTCAGTCCTCGCCGCCGAGCCGCCGGGCGATGGCGGCACGGTCGATCTTCCCCCGGTCGGTGAGCGGCAGGGCCGGCAGCGTGACCACCACGCGGGGCAGCTTCCAGGCCGCGAGGCGCGACGACAGCGCCGCACGCACGGTGCGCGCGTCCCAGGCGCCCTCGCCGACCAGGCACGCGCCGAGGGCCTGGCCGCGCACCGGGTCGTCGACGGCCAGTGCCACGGCCTCGACGACGCCGGGCAGCGTGCGGAGGACGGCTTCGACCTCGCCCGGGTGGACCTTACGGCCGGCAACGTTGACGTACGCCGCGGCGCGCCCCGTCAGCACGTACACGCCGTCGCGCCCGATCGTGGCGTAGTCGCCGGTCAGGAAGGTGCCGGGCCCCACGAAGGTGGCGGCTCCGATCTCCTCGTCGCGGCGGTTCCCCGTCGACGCGCGCGATCCGCCCGGCGCGTCGAGATAGCGGTCCGAGACGTTGGGGCCGCACACCTGGACGCGGCCCGATCCCGGAGGGGCGTCCTCGTCGGCGACCAGGGTGACGTCCGTGTCTCCCATCGGGCGTCCCACCGGCACGCGCTCGTCGAGCGCGTCACTCGCGTCGAAACAGATGCCACCGGTTTCGCTCGATCCGTAGAACGAGCGGATCTTGAGTCGCGTGTGCCGGTGGAACGCGTCCACCGTCTCGAAGGGCAGCCGGGCACCGGCCGACAGCGTGAGGCGCATCGACGAGGGCCACACACCGGGCTGGTGGCGCGCGAGGTGATCGAACATGAACGGCACGCCGGCGAACGTCGTGAGCGATGCCGCCGCGATGTCGGGGATCACCTGCGTGGGCACGAACTGCGGCCGCAGGAGCAGCGCCGTGCCCTGCCAGAGCAGCGGCAACAGCAGGTTGGCGAAGCCGTACGAGTGCGACAGCGGAATCACGCCGAGTTGCCGGTCGGCCGGGCCGATGCCCATCGCGGCAGTGATGTGGCGGACGTCGGCGATCAGGTGCCGCTCTTCGGTGCACGTCGCGCGGGGCGCACCGGTGCTGCCCGACGTGAGCTTCAGCATGGCGGCTGGCGCCTGCCGGCCCGGCTCGGGCAGCGGCCGGCGGACGTACGCGGCCAGTCCCTGGCCGAGGACTCCGCGGGACCGGGCTGGCTGCGACGCGTCGTCTGACCGGGCGGGCAGGTCCAGGTCCTCGGGCACGACCACGGCGGCGGCATCCCATTCGTCGGCCAGTGCCGCCAACTCGAGGGCGGGCGTGCTGCGGTCGAGGGGAAGGAACGGCAGGCGCTCGCGCAGGCACGCCAGGACCAGGGCTGGCATCGCGGCCCGGTTGCCCACGCAGCAGACGACGAGGTGACCGGCCGCCAGGCCGGTTCGCGTGAGGGCCTGCGCCAGTGCGGTCGCCGCGTCGTGCACGTCCTGCGCGGTGTCGGTGCGGTGCTCGCCGGGCGCGATCAGGAGCACCTCGTCGGCGCGGTCACGGCGCACGGCGTCGAAGGCGTCGGCAATGGGCGAGAGCGAGGGCACGGGCGACTCGGGCGATGATGATACGCCGTGGACCTCATCTCCCTGCTTCCGCACGTGCCGCCGATGCGCCTGGTCGAGGAGGTCGTCTCGGTCGACCCCGGCGTGCAGGCGGTCGCTCGCCGCACGGCTCGCGCCGACGACTTCTACTTCCAGGGCCACTTCCCGGGGCAACCGGTGGTGCCCGCCATCGTGCTGATCGAACTGATCGCGCAGACGGGGGGCCTTGCGGCGGGCGCCCCGAAGGCTGGTGCGCAGGCCGAGTCGCTTCCGCTGCGGGTGGCGGCCGTCGACGGCTTCCGGTTCCCGGCCGGCTGCGGGGCCGGGGCCACGCTCGAGGCCGCGGCCCGGGTCGTGGGCCGCATGGGTGGGCTGTTCAAGATCGAGGGGACCGTCACGGCCGACGGGGTGCTGGTGGCACGTGGCGCCGTCACGCTCGCGGTCGTGGGCGCGCTCCCGACGCGCGCCTCGAACTGACGTCGGCAGCTACAGTTCCGCGATGCCTTCGATCTCCACGAGGAGATCGGTGCGGCACAACTCG
>VFQN01000387.1_pt1 | contig 87053 bp, 83 predicted proteins | sample 3512371 | NCBI WGS metagenome assembly VFQN01 (sample SAMN10412370, study PRJNA504923) | tailings metagenome | isolation source: Replicate 2 from Balatoc abandoned mine | place: Philippines: Itogon, Benguet | collected 2017-08-28
CGGCCGCACGGGCCTCAAGGTTTCGGCGATCGCCATGGGCACCTTCTCCTTCGGCGGGGTCGGCGCCTTTGCCCGGGTCGCCAACCAGGGTGTCACCGAAGCGCGCCGTCTCATCGACTGCTGCATCGACGGCGGTGTGAACCTCTTCGACACGGCCAACATGTATTCGCTCGGTCGCTCGGAGGAAATTCTCGGTGAAGCGCTCGGTGACAAGCGCGAAAAGGTGCTGATCTCGTCCAAGGCCCGCATGCGTATCGGCGATGGGCCGAACGATGAAGGCACGTCGCGCTACCATCTCATCCGCGAATGCGAGCGCAGCCTCAAGCGGCTGAAGACCGACCACATCGACATCTACTTCATGCATGAATGGGACGGTGTGACACCGGTCGAAGAAATGCTGTCGGCACTCGATACACTGCGCCAGCAGGGCAAGATCCGCTATGTCGGCTGCTCCAACTATTCCGGCTGGCACATCATGAAGGCGCTCGGCTTGGCGGAGGCGAAGAACCTGCCGCGCTTCGTGACCCAGCAGATCCACTACACGCTTGAGGCACGCGAAGCCGAATACGAGCTTCTGCCGATTTCTGTCGATCAGGGCCTCGGCGTCATGGTTTGGAGCCCGCTCGCCGCCGGTCTGCTTTCCGGTGCCTTCGGACGCGACAGGACGCCTGCCGATTCCCGTCAGGCCGTCGGTTGGAGCGAACCACCGATCCGGGACCGGGAGCGCCTGTGGTCGATCGTCGACGCGCTTGAGGTCATCGCCAAAACCCGTGGTGTCTCGGTGGCACAGGTCTCACTGGCCTGGACCCTCTCGCGCCCTGCCGTTACAAGTCTCGTGGTCGGCGGCCTCAGCGAGGATCAGTTCCGTGACAACATCGCCGCTGTCGATCTGAAGCTGAGCGAGGAGGAGCTGGACGCGCTGAACAAGGTCAGCCGCCCACCTTACATCTACCCTTACTGGCACCAGCACAACTTCGCCGCCGCGCGCTTCAGTGCTGGCGACCAGGCCCTGCACGACAGCTACGCAGATCTCGGCATGATCTAGGCTCAGGGCTCGTTGATCAGATCCAGAATATGACGGCGGCTGTGATGCAGATGGCGGATAAGAATGTGTGTGCGCACCGGTCGTAGAGTGTTGCGATGCGCCGCCAATCCTTGAGTTTGGCGAACAGGTTCTCGACCTTGTGGCGCTGACGGTAGAGCGTCTTGTTGTAGGCGAATGGGACTTTGCGGCTGCGACTGGATGGGATGCAGGGCTCGATGCCTCTGGCTTCGAGCTCCTGGCGGAACCAGGCGCTGTCAAAACCGCGATCGGCGATGAGGTGTTCGGCCGGTGGCAGGGCATCAAGCATGAGGCGCGCGCCTTTGTGGTCGCTCATCTGGCCTTGCGACAGGAGCAAGATGATCGGCCGGCCGTCACCGTCGCAGACGGTGTGGAGCTTGGAGTTCAGCCCGCCCTTGGTTCGCCCGATACGACGGGAAATATCCCCTTTTTTAGTAGGCTCGCCGCGGTGCGATGAGCCTTCAGTTGCGTCGATCATGATGCGTTCGGGTTTTGGCCCTTCACCCGCAAGGCCAGCGAAGATGCGGTCGAACACGCCCATTAGGCTCCAGCGGACGAAGCGGTTGAAGAGCGTCTTGTGCGGGCCATACCCTATCGGCGCGTCCTTCCACTGCAAGCCGTTCCTGATGACATAGACGATGCCGCTGATCACTCGCCGGTCGTCAACCCTCGGAACACCGTGCGACAGCGGGAGGAACGGCGATATCAGCGCCATCTGGCGCTCGCTCAGCGCAAAAGATCACCCATCACAGCCTCCTTCAACAGAGATCCTGAATCACATCTCAATCCAAATTAATAGGTCCTGAGCCTAGGCGATATGTAAGGATTCGGTTGCGGCAAGTTATGGCGCTTCTCTCGCATGCGGAGATGATCCTGCATGTGAGGGAGGCGCCATAAATTATTGATTATGCTCGGGAGGATAGCAAAGTCAGTGTCTGCTGGCAGTCTTGCAGGCGCGGGATCGCGCGTGCGGTGCTTTGGCCGTCATCCTACCTGCTGCGCGAGGTCCGGGTCCACTCGGTCTTCGGATTCGTGATCGAGACCGTGCCGAGCCGCTCGTTCGTCCGTTCGACCTTGCCATTGTCGAGTACGCGGAACGTGACGTCGGGGTCGGAAAGCGAGCGGGCGGTATCGCCCGGCTTGCCGTGTCCCTGGACGATGCTGCCCAGCACGCTGCTTGTCGCGTTCATCCCGCTGTTGGCCGATGCCGAAGCCGAGGCGGCGGCGAAGAGGAGGAGGGTGATGGTGGCGATCTTGATGGTCATGGTGTTGTCCTCGTCATAGCGCTGCTTCGTTGCAGCAGGAGGACAGTACGAAGCGGATTTCACGCCCCCATCGCGTGAAGCTTACAAATTTGTCAAAGCATAGTGCGGGAAAGCGGGACTTGTTTTGTCTGGATATGCGCTCATGGATGCTTCTTTCTGTCCAGGCGCAAGGCGAACCCTGCCGGTTGTCTTGAATGATCCATTCTCTTTCAAGAGGACAGAGGAAATGTATCAAAAATACAACAATCTCTCGCCGAGCGCCCGGCTTACAGTGCTGTAAACTTCAGGAAAATCTGCCGAAAACTTGGGCGCGCCAAGTGGAGCGGCCCCGACATTGGGGTAGTTGCTCTTCTTGAGGTGAAAGATGAAATCCATTCGCACCGTCCTGTTGGCCGCCGCTGCTGCGTCAACCTCTTCCCTTGCCTACTCGGCCGATGCCGTGGTCGCCGCCGACCCGGAACCCATGGAATATGTCCGCGTCTGTGATGCCTTCGGCAACGGCTATTTCTACATTCCCGGAACGGAAACCTGCCTGAAGTTCAGCGGCTATGTTCGCTTCGACGTTCAGGGCGGCGAGGCGCTCGGCCGTGACACCGATCTTGACGGCGATGGCGATGCCTTCGATGCCCGTTCCCGTTCGTTGCTCCGCATCGATACTGCGTCCGATACGGAGTATGGCCCGCTGAAAACGCATACCGAGATTCGATTCAACTATCACGGCGGCTATGCAGGCCCGAACTACGCCTCGTCGGGTTATGATGCCGGCACAGACATCTTCCTCTACCAGGCCTTTATCGATTTCTATGGCTTCCGTGTCGGTAAGGGCGAGTCCGCATTCACGACATACACGAACTACGCCGGCAATGTCATTCAGGACTGGGTGACGAAGTACGGACCGTTCGAGACCAACTTTATCGCCTACAACTATGACAATGGTAACGGTCTCACCGGCGTGCTCAGCCTCGAAGACGACCGCGGCGAGGGCAAGGGCTACATGCCCGATTTCGTGGTCGGTATCGGTTATTCGGCAGGCGCCTATGGCGTCAAGCTCGTCGCGGGTTACGACGAATCGATGAAGGAGGGCGGGATCAAGGCCCGTGTTGACGGATCCTTCGGCGGTTTTTCTGCCTTTTTCATGGCCGGCTGGAACACTGATGGCGACCGCGGGCCGAATCGCTTCGCTGCCTGGTCCGGCGACTACGCGCTCTGGGCTGGCGTTTCCGCGCCCCTGGCTGAAAAATTCGTGCTGAACACCCAGCTTTCCTATGACGAAGCCGACAATTTCGCTGCGGTCGCCAATGTGGACTTCAAAGTCGTGGACGGCTTCACCGTCACGCCGGAGGTTCTCTACATGGACAATTTCGACCGCAAGGACGCCGACGCCTGGGGTGGCATGCTCCGCTTCCAGCGCAAGTTCTGACCATGAAGACCGGGCGCCCTTGGTGCCCGGTCCCGAAGCCTTTCGCATATATCACAAATTTGTAAACAAGCTTGTCTCAGTTTCGTCCAAACAACCCGCAATCGATCTGGCGGGCGGCGCTGCTTCCATCTGCGCTTCGCCCGGTGGAAGCATGAGGGCCTGAATGAAGATTCTTTTACTCGAGGACGACAGCAAGACGGCCTCGTATCTGGTCAGGGGCCTCTCCTCGGAGGGGCATGTCGTGGATCATGTTACGGATGGGCGGGATGCGCTGGCACTTGGTCTCGATTGCACCTACGAGGTGATGATCGTCGATCGCATGGTCCTCGGCCTCGATGGCCTGAGCCTCGTCAAGGCGCTGCGCTCGGCCCATGTCCAGACACCCGTCCTGTTCCTGACCGCGATGAGCGGTATCGACGACAAGGTCGAAGGTCTGCAGGCCGGCGCTGACGACTACCTCGCCAAACCCTTCGTGTTTTCCGAACTGATGGCGCGGATCGGCGCCCTGACACGCCGGCCCCCGCTCTCCCAGGAAAAGACGCGCCTCAAGGTGGGAGACCTGGAGGTCGATCTGATGCGCCGGACCGCCGAGCGCGCCGGTACACCGATCGAGCTGTTGCCGCGCGAATTCGCTCTGCTGGAGCTCCTGATGCGCAATGAAGGCCGGGTTCTGACGAAGACGATGCTGCTCGAGCGGATCTGGAACTTCAACTTCGATCCGCAGAGCACCGTTGTCGAGACCCATATCAGCCGGCTGCGGGCCAAGATCGACAAGCCCTATGGCCGCTCCCTTCTGCATACGGTGCGCGGCAACGGATATTCCCTGCATGCGCGGCAGTAGCTTCCTGCGCAGTACGGCGCTGAAGCATGCCGCCGCCTACATGATGCTGTTTGCGGTTGCCAATCTCAGTGCCAATCTTATCGCCCATCGCATGGTGCTGAATTTCCTCGACGATCGCCTCAATGCCAGTGTCCTGGAGCGGTTTCGCGAAATCTCCTCCGCCTTTGATGTGGGGGGCGTTGCCGCGGCGGTCACGATGATCAAGAGCCACGGGCCGGCGATCCGGGGGGAGGAATCCGTCTACAATCTGCGGGATCCAGGCGGCCGGCTTCTCGCTGGAAATGTCGAGCTGCCGCAGGCGGGCAAGGGGTTCTCGAGCCTCAATCCGGCGCGTTCGGACGACGGCGCACTCGCCTACAAGCTCTATCGCGGCGACCTTGGTGACTATGCCCTGACGGTGGGGGTGAGCTACAAAGACACCGACAGGCTGACGCGGATCGTGACGACCAGCTTCGGCTGGGCGACGGCGATCTCCTTCGGCCTCGGGACCGGGGGCGCCATCCTCGTTGCCGGGCGGCTGCGCCGGCGCGTCCGAAGGCTGGTCAGGGTCGCCCATGCGATTGGCAATGGCGAACTTGCCCTCAGGCTTCCAGTCTCCCGGCAGGATGATGAAGTCGATCATTTGGCCAAGGAACTGAACGGGGCCATCGGGCAGCTGGAATCGAGCGTCACCGCGCTGAAGCAGGTGACGACCGACATCGCGCACGACCTGAAGACGCCGCTCGGCCGGATCTTTCTGATGCTGGACGAGTCCCTGCAGGCGCAGGATGCAGAAAGCGGCCGCGCCTTTACAAGTGCCGCGCTCTCGGAGCTCGCCGGCATTTCGACCACCTTCGATGCCCTCCTGCGGATCGCCCAGATCGAGGCGCGCGACCGCCGCACGAATTTCCGGTTCTTCGACCTGCAAACCCTTCTTGCCGATATCCACGATGCGTTCCGGCCGATTGCGGAGGATGACGGCTACATCCTGCATCTTGAATGCGACGGCGCGGCCATCGTCTTTGGCGATGCCGATCTCATCCGCCAATTGTGCGTGAACCTTCTCACCAACGCGCTGCGCCACACGCCGCCAGGCACGACGATCGAAATCGCATCGCATCTCACGCCCGGCCATGTGCATCTTGTCATATCCGACAACGGTCCGGGCATTCCCGATCGCGAGCGCGGGAAGGTCTTCGACCGCTTCTACAGGCTGGACAAGAGTCGGAATTCGCCGGGAACCGGCCTCGGGTTGAGCCTCGTCAAGGCGATCGGTGAATTGCACGGCGGCACAGTGGCCCTGTCCGACAATGCGCCCGGGCTTGTCTGCACCGTGCGCCTGCCGTCTGCCGGCTGATCCGGACGGTCCACCCTTCGCCAGTTTGAATTTTTGTAAGCTTCCCGCCGAACTGCCACAAAGTCCGCGCACTATCATTGGCGCGGATACGGAGGAGACCTGCCCATACCGTTTCCACTGCCGCCTGCTCGAGACTGACCTCCTCGGGCAGGCGGCATGCGTTTGTCCGGGGTGGATCGCCGTCCTCACGTCGAAGCGAGTTGGGAAAGCCGCACGACGATGTTCTCGTCTTCAACTATCCGGCAGATTTCGCCGCGTCCACGTCCTCCGCATCCGCAAGTGCGCGAAGGAAATGGTCGTTCTCCTCCCGCGAGCCGATGCTGACACGGATGAATGTCTCGAAGCCGGGTTGCTTCCAAGGTTTGACGATGACGCCACGCTTCAGCAGCGCCACGGCCAGATCCGAAGCATTCTTTCCAGCATCGATGAATAGGAAGTTTCCTTTCGACGGCGCGATCCGGTAGCCGGCGGCAGCGAGGGCTGTCTTCAGCCGTTCCCGTTCCGTAAGGGCGCTCTTGACCGATTGCGCGAGGTGATCCAGGTCTTCGAGGGCGGCGACCGCCGAGGCCTGGGCAATGGCGTTGGTGTTGAACGGGGTGCGGGCGCGGTTGAAAAAATCGCAGAGACCGGTGTCGCTGACGACGCCGTAGCCGATACGCAGGCCCGCGAGGCCATAGGCCTTGGAGAAGGTGCGCAGCACCACCCAGGGGATATCCTTGCCCTTGAGCATGTCGATCGCCGACGGATAGTCGTCGCCGGCGGCATATTCCGCATAGGCCTCGTCGATGACCAGCAGCGTCTCTGCGTCGAGCGCGGCGATGACCGCCGCCAACTCATCCGGTGTCAGCCAGCAGCCGACCGGGTTCATCGGGTTGGAGAACATCAGCATGCGCGGCTTGCGGGATGCGGCGGCAAGGAGCGCCGCCTTGTCGATGGTCAGGTTCTCGGTCACCGGCACGCGCTCGATCCGGCCACCCATCAGCGCCGTATAGTCTTCATGCAACGGGAAGGAGGGGTAGAGCGTCGCGACCGTGTCGCCGGGGCGCACGACCGAGCGGCAGATGACGCCGATCAGGTCTTCCGAGCCGTTGCCGAGGATGACCTGCCGGCTATCGACGCTGAAGCTGGCGGCGAGCCGGGTGCACAGGGCGCGGCCCTGTGGATCGGGATAGAGGCGGGCGAGTTCGCCGATGTCGGAAAACAGCCGTCGCAAGGCCGGCGAGGGGCCAAGGGGGTTCTCGTTGGAGCCGAGCTTGGCGATGGTGTCCACCTGATACGTGGCCCGCACTTCTTCGAGCGTCAGTCCGGCATTGTAGGGCGGGATAGAGCGGATTTCTCCGCGGATCAGGCTTGAAGGGTCTGCCATTTTGCGGCTCCATGCGATCGGTTTGCCATGCCGCATTCATACGCCCGGAATTTTGATCTGTATATATGTATAGACATTTTCTTGCGGAAGTGCTGTCCTCTGGCAGGAAGTCAATCGAGGTGCCGCCATGAACCGTCCGATCTTCGATCTCTCCAGCCGCCGCGCGCTTGTCACCGGGGCCAGCCGCGGGATCGGCCAGGCCATTGCGGTGGCGCTTGCCGAAGCCGGGGCGGATGTCGCCGTCACGGCGCGTGCGCTTGAGGGGCTGGCGGAGACCCGGGCGCTGGTGGAAAAAGCCGGACGGCGCTGCGTGGCGCTCGTGCAGGATGTCCGCGACGTGGAGGCCAGTGCGGCCGTGACGGCCGTGGCGGCCGATGCGCTGGGCGGCCTCGACATCCTCATCAACAATGCCGGCTTCGAAAATGTCCGCCCCTCCTTCGATGTCGATGAGGCCCTGTGGGAATCGATCCTCTCGACGAACCTGAAGGGCGCCTTCTTCTGTGCGCAGGCGGCGGGCCGCATCATGGCCAGGTCCGGTGGCGGCGCGATCGTCAATCTCTGCTCGCTGACCTCCTATGTCGGCATTCCGACGGCGGTGCCCTATGGAGCGTCGAAATCGGGTCTTCTCGGCGTGACGCGGGCGCTTGCCACGGAGTGGGCGCCGCACAATATTCGCGTCAACGCCATTGCCCCCGGCTACTTCCGCACGGCCATGACGGAGGCGTTCTACGAGAACGAGGAGTGGCAGACGCGGATGCTGGACAAGATCCCGCAACGCCGCTTTGGTGGTGAAGGCGATATTGGCGGTGTGGCGGTTTTCCTGTGCAGTGATGCGGCCGCCTATGTCACCGGCCATTGCATTCCGGTCGATGGCGGCTACCTTGCCTCGATCTGACAGCGCCAGCGCCTTGTATCGCTCGTGCCGTCTTTAGAGGCAGGCATGAGAGGCGATTTTTCGCTATTGCACAAAATTTAGGCGGATGGTTTTGCAGTGCAAAAAATGCGCATATTTGGTTGACGGAGCTTGTATGCATATGTATAGACAACCTTACGAGATGCTCGGTCGCCCGCCCGCGGCCGTAGTGGCAAGAGGAAGCCTTCCAGCGCCCCTGCGTCGCCGGTAGGGCAGCACAGGGGAATGTCATGGGCGTTGTCGATGCCGAACAGCGTGCGGCCGAGCCGCTCGACCGGATTGCGGTCTCCGTCAAAGATGTCAGCATGGTCTTCGGCAATGTCCATGCCGTAAAGAGCGCATCCTTCGATCTGCCGAAAGGCCGGTTTCTCACCATCCTCGGGCCTTCGGGATCCGGCAAGACGACCTTGCTGCGCATGATCGCGGGCTTCGATCGCCCGACCGGCGGCGAGATCTTCATCAATGGCCAGCCCGTCAGCGCCGTGCCGCCGCATGGCCGGGCTATCGGCATGGTGTTCCAGAAACTGGCGCTTTTCCCGCACATGACAGCGGGGGAGAATGTCGCCTTCCCGTTGAAGATGCGCCGCCACGATGCCCGCCGCATACCGGAGAAGGTGGAGCGCTATCTCGATCTCGTCCGCCTTGGCGGCTACGGAAACCGGCGTATCAACGAGCTTTCCGGCGGCCAGCAGCAACGCGTGGCCATTGCCCGTGCCCTGGTGTTCGAGCCGGATCTCCTGCTGCTCGACGAGCCGCTTGCCGCGCTCGACCGCAAGCTGCGTGAGGAAATGCAGCTGGAGTTCCGCCGTATCCAGAAGGAGCTCGGCGTCACGACGATCAACGTCACACACGACCAGCGCGAGGCACTTGTCGTTTCCGATGAGATCGTCGTCATGGACGGTGGCTCGATCCAGCAGAAGGCGCGCCCGGTGGATGCCTATCGTGCGCCCTCGAACGCTTTCGTCGCCAACTTCATCGGCGTCACCAACTTCATCGAGGGCAGGGTGGTCGAGCTTGCCGGAGCGCGCGCGACGATCGAAGCCAGCGGTCTTCGCCTTGCCGGCCTTGCGGCGGACGCAACGCTTGCGACCGGAAAGGCCGGCACCGGCGCGGTGCGGGCCGAGCAGATCCGCGTCGCGCCCAGGAACGGTCGGCTGGATGGCCTCGAAACCGTTGTCGATGGCCTCGTGGACGACTGCATCTTCGAGGGCGAGCGCGTCGTCTATGAAATCCGGGTTCCACAGCTCGGCGACGTCATGATGCGCGTCTTCGATCACGACCCCGAATCCCATTTGCAGTTCGGCCCGGGCGACGCGGTACGCCTCGGCTGGAATGCGAGGGACATGCATGTCTTTGCAAGATAACCAACGAAGGCTGAGCCAGAGGAGAACGCGTAATGTCGCATGATAAATTTTCTTCCATGCAGATCCGTCGCCGCACGCTGCTGGCGTCGATGGCCGCGGCCGGTGCGTCCGCGGGTCTTTCGACGCTCGGCGTCAGCCGCGCCTTTGCCCAGGAGCCTGAAAAGCCGGCCGAGATCATCGTCCGCGCCTGGGGCGGAAGCTGGGTCGAGGCGCTGAAGGCCGGTGTTTCCGACAGCTTCACCAAGGCGACGGGGATTGCCGTCCGTCATGACCTGACGGAAGACAACGAGATCCAGCCGAAGGTCTGGGCCGCCGTCGCCCAGAAGCGGGTGCCGCCGATCCACATCAACTGGGACACGACCACCAACGCCACCAAGTCGGCGCTGCGCGGTGTGACGGAAGACCTGTCGGACCTGCCGAACCTCAAGAACACCACCGATCTTGCCAAGCCCGTCGGGCTCGATGGCTATCCGATCGTCAACACCTATGGTTATGTCTACGTGCTGGCCTACCGCCCGTCGGCCTTCCCGAACGGTGCACCGAAGTCCTGGAAGGATCTTCTTGATCCGAAGCTGAAGGGCCGCATCGCGCTCTACAACGACGGCATCGGCTTCCACTTCCCGGCGCAGGTCGCCGGCGGCGGCAAGTTGGAGGACATTCCCGGCAACATGCAGCCGGCCTGGGACTTCATCTCGAAGATCAAGGAGCAGCAGCCACTGCTCGGCGAGGATCCGGACTTCACCACCTGGTTCCAGAAGGGTGAGATCGACGCCGCCTGCACCATTTCGACCAATGTGCGCGAAGCCAAGAAGAACGGCATCGAGCTTGCCTGGGTGGTGCCGGAAGAGGGCGCCAAGTTCGATACGGACGGCCTGTGGATCCCGAAGGGCCTGCCGGAAAACGAACTCTACTGGGCCAAGCAGTACATCAACCATGCGCTGACCAAGGAAGCCCAGCAGGTCTGGCTCGACGGTCTCGGCCTGCCCGGCGTCGTGCCCGGCCTTACCCCGCCGGCCGATCTCGTCAACGACCCGTCCTACCCGACCACGGAAGAGGCCTTCAAGCACCTCATCCGCATCTCGTCCAAGGTGCAGGTCGAGAACGAGAGCCAGTGGTTCGCCAAGTTCAAGGAAATCATGCAGGGCTGATGCCCTGTCTGCCCGCCGCACACCATCGGCGGCGGGCACTCTCCTTTCGTTAAGAGGATCGGTTCATGCGCACTCCCCGTGCCGCATATCCCGTGACATGGCGTGTCATGGATATGCTCGAACGCCTTGCGGCCGCCGTCTGGCCATCGAGTTTCCAGCGGGGCTTGCCCTATCTCATGCTCATGCCGGCGATCGTTCTGGTGGGGCTGCTGGTGCTCGGCCTCCTGCAGATCGGCGATACGAGCCTCAGGACGCTCGATACCAGCACGTTTCTGATGTCGGAAACCTATACGCTCGCCAACTACCAGCGTGCGCTGACGGAGAGTTTCTTTGCGACGGTGGCCGGCCGCAGCCTGATGGGCTCTCTGATCGTCACCGCGGTTACGCTGCTCTTTGCCTTCCCCTATGCCTACCTGATGGTGCGCACGCCCTCCTCGGCGCTGCGCAAGTTCCTGCTGGTCGCTCTCTTCCTGCCGTTCTTCATCGGCCAGGTCGTGCGCGCCTATGGTTGGCTCATCATCCTCGGCAACCAGGGCATGGTCAACGAGGCGCTGGGGCTCGTCGGTGTGCCGCCGATGCGGCTGCTCTACAATTATCCGGCCGTGCTGTTCGGCCTCGTGCAATACATGCTGCCCTTCGCGGTGCTGATGCTGGCTCCGGCGCTGACGGCCATCCCGAACGAGCTGGAGGCTGCTGCCGCCTCGCTTGGCGCCGGTTGGGTGCGTACCTTCCGCCATGTCGTGCTGCCTTTGTCCCGTCCGGGCCTTGTCGGCGCCGGCCTCGTCGTCGTCACGCTGTCGCTGACGGACTTCGCCATCCCCGCCATCCTTGGCGGCGGCACCCAGGATTTCATCGCCAATGCGATCTACGACCAGTTCTTCCGCACTTCCGATCAGGGGCTCGGCGCGACGCTGTCGCTGATGCTCGTCGCCGTCGGATCCATCCTCGTCGGGGTCGTCTTCATGCTCTTCGGCGCCGGCACGCTTGCCATGGGGGAGACGCGTAAATGACCGGTAGCCGCAGCAAATCCGTCGTCCTGTGGACCTTCGTCGTCGCCGCGCTTCTCATGCTCTCCGCGCCCACCATCGTGGTGCTGGGCGCCTCGTTCACGGCCGGCAACATCATCACCTTCCCGCCGGACGGCCTCTCTCTCAAATGGTACGGCGCGATTTTGCAGGCAAGCGATCTCCGGCAGGCATTCCTGCGCTCGCTGATCGTCGCCACCATCTGCACCATCGTCGCCATCCCCGTCGGCACGCTTGCCGGCATCGCCCTTGCCAAGTACCGCGTGCGCTTCGCCCGCTCCATCCAGATTTATCTGCTGCTGCCCTTCACCATCCCGTTGATCGGCTCCGGTATCGGCCTGATGCTGGTCTTCGGCAATGCCGGCGTGCTCGGCAAGCTCTGGCCCGTCGGCATCGCCTGCTGCGTCATCAACCTGCCCTTCATGATCTGGGCCGTGACCGCGAGTGCCAGCAACCTCTCGCCCGACCTGGAGCTGGCGGCGGCCAATTGCGGGGCGCCGCCCGTGCAGCGTTTCCTCTACATCACGCTTCCGGCGGTGCTGCCGGGCGTCATCACCGGCTCGCTCCTGATGTTCATCCTCGCGCTCAACGAGTTCCTGGTCAGCCTGCTTCTGGTGGATGCCCGAAGCGTTACGCTGCCGGTGCAGATCTACAATTCCATCCGGTCGATCATCACGCCGGATCTGGCCGCCATCTCGGTGGTCTTCATCGCCTGCGCCGCCGTGGCGATCGCCCTGCTCGATCGCCTGGTCGGTCTCGACATCTTCCTCAAATCGAAGTGACCCTTCGGCCCTTAGGGGCCAGCCATAAGGACAAGACGATGACATCAGTGTCTTTCTACGAGTATTCCAGGCTCAACGCCGAGGAGAAGGCGGCCCTCCTGCGCCGGTCGGAGAGCGATATTTCGAGCTTCATCGAGAAGGTCGCGCCGATCCTGGAGGCTGTGCGCACCGAGGGCGACAAGGCGCTGGCGCGTTTCGGGCGCGAGCTCGACAAGGCCGCCGTGACCGAAGCCAACCTCAAGGTCACCGAGGCGGAGTTCGACGCGGCCTTCAAGCTGGTCGATGCGAGCGTCGTGGAATCCATCCAGTTCGGTATCGACAACATCCGCACCTTCCATGAGGAGCAGAAGCCGGAGGCCATGTGGCTGAAGGAGATCCGGCCCGGCGCCTTTGCCGGTGACCGTTTTACGCCCATCCAGTCGGTCGCCCTCTATGTGCCGCGCGGTAAGGGCTCCTTCCCCTCGGTGACGATGATGACCTCGGTCCCTGCTGTCGTGGCCGGCGTGCCGAAGCTTGCCATCGTCACGCCGCCGGCGCCGGACGGCTCTGTCGATGCCGCGACGCTGGTCGCCGCGCGCCTTGCCGGCGTGGAGACGGTCTACAAGGTCGGCGGGGCCCAGGCCGTGGCCGCGGTCGCCTACGGTACCGAAACCGTCAAACCGGCGCTGAAGATCGTCGGACCGGGCAGCCCCTGGGTGGTCGCCGCCAAGCGCTCGCTGTCCGGTGTCATCGATACCGGCCTTCCGGCCGGCCCTTCGGAGGTGATGATCCTTGCCGATGAAACGGTGCATGGCGGGCTTGCCGCGCTCGATCTCTTGATCGAGGCCGAACACGGCCCGGATTCGTCTGCCTACCTCGTCACCCACAGTCGCCGGGTCGCGGAGGAGGCGCTTGCCGCCCTGCCGGACCACTGGGCGCGCATGTCGGAGCAGCGCGTCGCCTTCTCCAAGGCTGTGCTGACCGGCAAGACGGGCGGCATCGTGCTTACGAGCTCGATCGAGGAAAGCTACGCCTTCGTCAATGCCTATGCGCCGGAGCATCTCGAGCTCCTCTCGGAAGAGCCCTTCATCCATCTCGGCCACATCACCGAGGCGTCGGAGATTTTGATGGGCACGCACACCCCGGTCAGCATCGCCAACTTCTCGCTCGGGCCGAACGCGGTCCTGCCGACGAGCCGCTGGGCCCGCACTTTCGGTCCGCTCTCCGTTACCGATTTCGTCAAGCGCAGCTCGATCGGCTATGTCACCGCGCCAGCCTATCCGGAGTTTGCGCGGCATTCGCACAATCTGGCGGTCTACGAGGGCTTTTCGTCCCATGCGCTGGCCGTGTCGCCGTTGCGCCAGACCTATCTGAAGAAGGGCGGCTGAGACCATGAAGGCGGTGCGGCTCCACGATGCGAAGGACCTGCGGGTGGAGGCGGTGGCCCCGCTTTCCGCACCGTCTGCCGGCTTCGTCAATCTCGCGGTCCGGGCCGCCGGCATCTGCGGCTCCGACCTGCACAACTACCGCACCGGCCAGTGGATCACACGCCGGCCTTCGACGGCGGGGCATGAGTTCTGTGGCCGCGTGACGGCGGTCGGCGAGGGCGTCGGCCATGTCGCCGTCGGCGATATGGTCTGTGCGGATTCCCGCGTTGGATGCGGCACCTGCCCGGCCTGCCGCAGCGGGCGCATCAATGTCTGCGAAAGCCTCGGCTTTGTCGGCGAAGCCTGCGATGGAGGCTTTGCCGAGGCGGTGCAACTGCCTGCCCATCTCGTGCTGCGCCATGATGCGGCGCTTTCGCCGCGTGTCGCCGCGATGGCCGAACCGCTGGCGGTGGCGCTCCATGCCGTACGCCGGCTGGCCGCTCCGGCGGGTGAGCCGGTGCTCGTCGTCGGCTGCGGCACGATCGGCGGGCTGAGTGCGCTGCTGCTCTCGCGTCTGCACGACGGCCCGCTTCTTCTCGCAGACCTCAATCCTGAAAAGGCGGCGCTGGTAAAGGTGGTGGCGGGCGGTACGGTGGTTGCCCTGGAGCGGGATGCCCTCGACACGGCGCTTTCCGGCCGGCGGCTGCGCTATGCGCTTGATGCGACGGGCAGTGTCCGGGCCATTGCCGGTGTGCTGGACCTTCTCTCCGGCGGCGGCGCGCTGGCCCTCGTGGGCATCGGCCACGGCAAGCTTGATCTCGACCCCAACACCCTCGTTGAGCGGGAAATTGCGCTCGTCGGCTGTCACGCTTTCGCGGGCGAACTTTCTGAGGCTGTCGGCCTGCTTGCCGAGCTTTCCCCGGCGCTTGAGCGCTTGATCGAGGTCCTGCCGGGGCTCGATGCGGTACCGGCGGCCTATGAGCGGCTTTTGCGGGGAGAAAGCCGGGCGCTGAAGACAATCGTCGCCGTGGCCGACTAACCGCTGCGTCATTCCGGTTGCCGGCCCTTCATGCTGGTGGAGACAGTGAACCATGAACACGCTTTCGGATTCGGCATCGCCGCTCTACGAGAAGGTCAAGGATTTCGTCCTCGGCAATATCGGCAGCGGCAAATGGAGCCGCAACAGCCGGCTCCCGTCGGAGAACGAGCTCGTCTCCGCGCTCGGCGTCTCGCGTATGACTGTACACCGGGCCTTGCGGGAACTGACCTCGGAGGGGCACCTGCGCCGCATCCAGGGCGTCGGCACCTTCGTTGCGCCGCCCAAGCCGCAATCGACGCTGATCGAGATCAGCAACATCATCACCGAGATCAAGGCGCGCGGCAGCCGCCACCGGGCCGAGGTGGTCGTGCTGGAACGCATCAAGCGGCCGGATCCGGAGCTGCTGCTCGCCTTCGAGTTCGAAGCCGTCCGGCCCGTCGACCATTCGGTCTTGATTCATTTCGAGAACGACCTGCCCGTCCAGCTCGAGGAGCGCTACGTCAATCCGGACCTCGTTTCCGGCTATGTCGAGCAGGATTTCAGCATTGCTGCGACCTACGACTATCTGCAGACCGCTACGCCGCTGACCGAGGTCGAGCACCTGATCAGCGCTTTACCGGCCGGCGAGGAAAATGCGCGGCTCCTGCAAATCCGCCCAGGCGACAGCTGCCTCGTCCTGCACCGCAAGACCTGGACGGGGCCGGTCGTCGCCACCGTCAACACGCTGACCTATGTCGGCAGCCGCTATTCGCTTGGCAGCCGATACCTGCACGGCAGCAAGTAAACCCCGTCCACCCGGAAAGAATGCCATGACCCAACCCACGAGCCGCACAGCGGAAATCAGGAAGCTCGCCAAGACCGGAAGCGGGGAGGCGGAGCGGCTTTTGGCCGACCTGTTGCGCGATCTCTTTGCAATCGACGCGCGCAATGTGGCGATCAATCACGACCAGTACAGCCTCAACTCGCTGAACGGCTTCTTCGAGACAGACGAGGGCGCCTTCTTTTTCAAATTCCACCAGGAAGAGGGGGAGGAGGCGATGAGCGGCGAGTATTATCGCGCCGACATTCTGGCGAAAGCCGGCCTGCCGGTGGACCAGCCGCTCTTGATGTCGGTGCTGCCCGGCGAGCAGATCCTCGTCTATCGCCGCCGCACCGATCCGCGCTTCTCCGACGTCTTGCGGGCGCTGGACGTGAAGGACGATGTCGCGGCACGCGAAAAAGCCGTCGAGGCCGAGCGCGGGCTGAGCGAGGCCGTGCTGAAGGTCTATCTCGACACGCTGCATCCGGTGAGTGCCGCCGAGGTTGCCGCCGAGCCGATCCACCGGCTGTTCTACGAGCGCCTGATCGATGCGCCGGCCGGCAGCTATCCCGGCGGGCGGCTTTCGCGCTTCTATGTCGGTGAGGATTTTGCCTTACCCGGGCTTACGCTTGGCTGGGACCAGCTTTCGCGCTGCCGTTTCGTCATCAACGGCATCGAATACGAGGAGGGGATCGGCGCACTTTTCGACGCCGCACATCAACGGCTCGCCCCGGCGTGCCTCGCAGATGCCGGCGGTGTCGTCGCCCATGGCGATGCTCACAATGCCAATGTCTGGTACGAGGAGCACGATGGCTCCGCGCGCCTTGCCTTCTTCGATCCGGCCTTTGCCGGTGAGAACATCCCGACGCTGCTCGCCGAGGTGAAGACAACCTTCCACAACATCCTTGCCCATCCCTTTTGGCTGTACGATCCTGCCGAAGCAGCAGCACGGTACGAGGCCAGCGCCGTCCTTGCGGGTGACCGGCTGCACGTCACCATGGACTTCACGCCGAGCCCGGTTCGGCTGGCGCTGCTGGACGTCAAGGCTGAAGCCCTGTGGCGTCCTTTGCTGGCGACCCTGAAGGCGCGCGGCCTGCTGCCCGCCGATTGGCGCCGGGTCGTCAGGCTCGGGCTCTTCCTCTGCCCGACGCTGGTGATGAACCTTCGCGCCGGTGCCACGAGCCACAATCCCGTATCCTCGCTCATCGGCCTTTCCGTTGCTGTGATGGCTGGCAGCGAGTCGGTGGCGGGGGAGGATGCTGTCACCCGCTTTCTCGATGCGATCGACCCCGGCAGAGGCTGATATGGCCCCGGTCAACATCCACGACTTCCGCGACCTCGCCCGGCGTCGCCTGCCGAAGATCTTCTTCGACTACATCGATGGCGGGTCGTTCGAGGAGGAGACCATGCGGGCGAACCGGTCGGATTTCGCCCGCTACGGCCTGCGCCAGACCGTGCTGGTGGAGCCGCGCCCACAGGATCTTTCGACCGCCTACCTCGGGCGCCGCCATCCCCTGCCGTTCATGCTGGGGCCGGTCGGTTTCCTTGGCCTCTATTCCGGCGATGGTGAGGCAAGGACCGTGCGTGCCGCCCATGCCGTCGGCATCCCCTTCTGCCTGTCCACCTTCTCGATCGCCTCGCTTGCCGATCTTCGCGCGGTGACGAACGGGCCGCTGCATTTCCAGCTTTATGTGCTGGAGGATCGCTCGCTTTGCGAGGAGTTCTTGCAGGCGGCAGAAGGGGCCGGCGTCGATACACTGTTCGTCACGGTCGACACGGCCATTACCGGTATTCGCGAACGGGATGTGCGCAACGGCTTCCGCTCGCTGACGCGGGTGACGCCGGGGCTTCTCGCCCGGCTGGCGTTGAAGCCGCGCTGGCTTGCCGATGTCGCACTCCGCGGTATGCCCTCCGTCCGGGCGATCGAGCATCGGCCGGACTTTGGCCGTGGCGCCCTGGAACAGGCGGCCAATCTGTCGCGCCGCATCGACAAGACGCTGTCCTGGAAGGACATCGCCTGGCTGCGGGAGCGCTGGACCGGAAAATTGGTCGTCAAGGGGGTCCTCGCGCCACAGGATGCCGTTACCGCCCGCGACCTCGGCTGCGATGGCGTGGTGATCTCCAATCACGGCGGCCGCCAGCTCGATGGTGCGGCGAGCACCATCGGTGCGCTTCCGGCGATCCGCGCCGCCGTCGGCCCGGATTTCTGCCTCATGCTGGACGGCGGTATCCGCCGCGGTACCGATATTCTCAAGGCAGTGGGGCTCGGCGCCGATGGTGTGATGCTCGGCCGTGCCTATGCCTATGGCCTTGCCGCGCAAGGAGAGGCCGGTGTCGCCGAGGTCATCGCGATCCTGACCCGTGAAATCTCGATCAGTCTCGCTTTGATGGGCATCGCCTCGATCGATGAGCTCAAGGCCGCGGGCAGTGCAGCCGTACAGTATAAGGGCGGTGGGGGCTGACCCAACGGTCTTCACGCGAAAACGCTTCAGCGGGGAGTGGGACTGAAAACCCTTTCCATCCCCCGGCAGGGTGGCCCGGGTTGCGTCTTGACGAACTTTGTAATCATGGATAAAAAATATCCGTGATTAGTGAGGTGCAAGATGAAACTCAGCGATGGCGTGGAGCAGGCCATTCACAGCGTGACGATGCTCTCGGGGCTTTCCGCAGATGGCGTTCTGTCGGCAGCTGCCCTCGCGGAATTCCACGGGGTTTCGCCGAGCTATCTTTTGAAGCACCTGCAAGCGCTGTCGGGGGCCGGCATTGTCCAGACTCTTCCGGGTCCGAAGGGCGGATACCGGCTCGCGCGGCCCCCCGAAAAGATCACGCTGCTCGACATCGTGCTCGCTGTGGAGGGGGCAGGCCCGGCATTCCGCTGCAACGAGATCAGGCGGCGCGGGCCAAACCCTCTGCCCGCCCATCTGCTCACCAAGCCCTGCGGGATCAATGCGGCGATGTTGCGCGCGGAGCAGGCCTATCGCGCTGAACTGCGCCGGGTGAGCATTGCCGACATTCTCGCCGATGTCGGTGCGATGGACGATGGCACTATCGTCGCAAGAGGTTGTGCCTTCCTGGACATCCACGAACGAAAGTCAGGCAGCAAGGCCTGATCCGGACATTCCAAACCCTCAAAAGGAGAACACCATGCAGGCACGTTTCGATTTTCCGAAGGCCGCACCTGACGCCTACAAGGCCGTCGCCGCGCTGGAAAAGTATGTGAGGGAGGATTCCGGTATCGACCACCGCCTCCTGCATCTCATCAAGCTGCGGGCCTCGCAGATCAACGGCTGCGCTTACTGTGTCGACATGCATGTCAAGGAGGCGCGTCGTGACGGACTGAGTGAGCAATGGATCAACATGGTCAGCGTTTGGCAGGAATCCCCGGTCTTCGATGCGCGTGAGCGAGCTGTCCTCGGCTGGACCGAAGCCCTCACCAATGTGGCCCAGACACGCGCGCCCGATGCGGATTTCGAGCCGTTGCGCGCCTTCTTCTCCGAACCGGACATAACGAGGCTGACGGTCGCGATCGGCACGATCAATGTGTGGAACCGTCTTTGCGTCGGCTTCCGGTCGCAGCACCCGCTGGACGCGGCATAGGGTTGTCCAGCCTCTGTCATGGCGCGCCTCTCCCATAGGGAGGCGCGTCGAAAGCAAGGCTCCACGGCTTGTGGTCGAGGACCTCAAGCGGCATTGCCATCCTGCCGTCACGGAACGGTGCCTGATCGGCGGCCACAAGGTGACGCCGATCCGCACTGCCTGCATGGGCATGGGTTTGTTGGGCTCCCGGAGGACTGTATCCGAGAGGAATCGGGGCCGGAAAGCTGAAACCGTTGCCGCTCCAAGAAGGGGCGGAACAATAGCCCGCGATTTATCTTGTCTATCTCGATCCTGATGATGCGGGGCCTGGTGCCGTGAGGCTTGGCCAGATCATCCAGGAGGAGGCGCACAAGTGCAAATGGCGCTTGTGCGACGACTGGTGGCGCGCCCGCGCCGCCTCATGGAATCGGGGGGGGCGCTCCGCCGCCGCTGCCAGTCTCTCCAACCGTCACCGGCGTCGTTGGAGGCGTGGCTCTCGATCGACATATCCCACCTGTTCTGCCGGATGTGGTTGCAAAACACGCCGTTTTGTATCGGTGCGCGTGGTTTTCGCGGGAAGCCTATTGACAAGCGGCCGCTCATCAAGCTTCATGCATTCGTCCGATAAAGCAGACATATGTACATTATATCGGACATATGAATTTCTTTTGGGGGAGCACCATGACCATTTCCTTTCGCGCCGGCGCGCTGACGCTGGCTGTTTCCGCTGCGCTGTTTTCCACGCCGGTTCTCGCCGACGGCAGCAAGCTCGATGAAGTCATTGCCCGCGGCCACCTGGTCCTCGGTACCGGCAGCACGAATGCGCCCTGGCATTTCAAGAGCGCGGAAGACAAGTTGCAGGGCTTCGACGTCGATATGGGCCGCATCATCGCCAAGGCACTGTTCGGCGACCCGGACAAGATCGAGTATGTCAACCAGTCGTCCGACGCGCGCATCCCGAACATCACCACGGACAAGGTGGACATCACCTGCCAGTTCATGACGGTGACGGGCGAGCGCGCCCAGCAGATCGCCTTCACCATTCCCTATTATCGCGAAGGTGTCGGCCTGATGCTGAAGGCGGACGGCAAGCATGCCGACTATGCGGCGCTGAAGGCGGCGGGTTCCTCCGTCACCATCTCGGTTCTGCAGAACGTCTATGCCGAGGCGATGGTGCATGCCGCACTGCCCGAGGCGACGGTCGACCAGTACGAGTCCGTCGATCTGATCTACCAGGCGCTGGAATCCGGACGTTCCGATGCGGTCGCCACCGACCAGTCGTCGCTTGCCTGGTACATGACGCAGAATCCCGGCCGCTACAAGGATGCCGGCTACGGCTGGAACCCGCAGACCTATGCCTGCGGCGTCAAGCGTGGCGACCAGGACTGGCTGAACTTCGTCAACACGGCCCTGCATGAGGCCATGACCGGCGTCGAGTTCGATTTCTACGCCACGTCCTACAAGACCTGGTTCGGCAAGGAACTGACGCCTCCGCAGATCGGCTTCCCGGTCGAATTCAAGTGATTGTCAGGGGAGCGGGGCCTGCCCCGCTCTCCGAATCGGGATAGCCTGCCATGGGTTACACGCTGAACTTTGCCGCCGTCTGGCGCAGCTTCGATCTCCTGCTCAGCGGCCTTGCCCTGAGCCTCGGCCTTGCCGTCATCTCCATCCTCATCGGTGCGGCCATCGGCCTTGCCGTCGCCTTCGCGCTGACGTCGAAGAGCCGGTTCGTCAGTGCGCCGGCGCGGCTCTACGTCACGATCATCCGCAACCTGCCGATCCTCGTGCTGGTGCTCTTCGCCTATTTTGCGCTGCCGCAGATGGGCTTCCGGCTGGGCAAGATCGAAAGCTTCGTGCTGGTGCTTTCGCTCTATTCCGGCGCCTATCTTGCCGAAGTCTTTCGTGCCGGGCTCCTGTCCATTCCGCGCGGGCTGACAGAGGCGGGGCTTGCCATCGGCCTCACGCCCATGCAGATTCGCAGCTCGATCATCGCGCCGCTGATGCTGCGCAACGTGCTGCCCTCGCTCTCCTCCACGGTCATCTCGCTCTTCAAGGATACTTCGCTTGCCGCGGCGATCGCCGTGCCGGAGCTGACCTTCGCGGCGCGCAAGATCAATGTCGAGAGCTTCCGCGTTATCGAGACCTGGATGGTGACCTCGGCCCTCTATGTCGCCACCTGTTTCCTCATTGCCGCATTGCTCCGCCTGGTCGAGCGCCGGCTGGCCCTGCCGAGGTAGACCCGGATGACCTCCTTTGCCTTTCTCGAACAGCTCTGGATCGCGCGCTACGTCATCATGACGGGCCTTGCCACCACGGTCTCCATTTCCCTGCTCGCCATCGTTGCCGGCTCCCTGTTCGGCGTGCTCGTCGGCCTTGCGCTCGTCTATGGAGGGCGCGTGTTGCGCTTCATCGTGCGCGCCTATACGGATATCATCCGCGGCACGCCGGTGCTGGTGCTCGTTCTGGCGAGCTACTACGTCTCCGCTGCCGCCGGCGTGGATCTCGGTCCCTTCTCGGCCGGCGTCCTGGCCCTTGCCGTCTTCTGCTCGTCCCATATCGGCGAGATCGTGCGCGGCGCGCTTCAGGCCATTCCGAAGGGGCAGACCGAGGCGGCCAAGGCGATCGGCCTCACCTTCGGCCAGACCTTCACCTCGGTGCTCTGGCCGCAGGCCCTGCGCCAGTGCCTGCCGGCCTGGGTCAACACGGCGGCCGAGATGGTGAAGGCCTCGACGCTGCTGTCCGTCATCGGCGTTGCGGAACTTCTCCTGCGCACGCAGGAGATCATCTCGCGCAACTTCATGAGCCTCCAGTTCTATTTCCTGGCCGGCGCCCTCTATTTCATCGTCAATTTCGGCATCGAGCGCCTCGGCAAGTATGTCGAGCGCAAGACCGCCCTGCCGTCCTGAGGAGACCCCGATGGCCAAGACCATTCTCGACATCAAGGGCCTGCGCAAGACCTACGGCCAGAACGAAGTGCTGAAGAGCGTCGACTGTGCCGTGGAGGAGGGCGAGGTCATTTCCATCATCGGCTCGTCCGGCTCCGGCAAGACGACCATGCTGCGCTGTATCAACATGCTGGAGGAATTCCAGGGCGGCACGATCCGCCTCGACGGGGAGGAGATCGGCTATCACGCCGAGGGCGCCAAGCGTCGGCGCAAGAGCGAGAAGGAGATCGCCCGCCAGCGCGCGCTGACCGGCATGGCCTTCCAGCAGTTCAATCTCTTTCCCCACATGACTGCTGCCGAAAACGTCATGCTCGGTCTCGTCAAGGTGAAGAAGATGGCCAAGCCCGAGGCTCGCGCCATCGCCGAGAAATGGCTCGACCGGGTCGGCCTTGCCGCCCGCACGAACCACTATCCCGGGCAGCTTTCCGGCGGCCAGCAGCAGCGCGTCGCCATCGCCCGCGCTATCGCCATGTCGCCGCGCCTGATGCTGTTCGACGAGGTGACCTCGGCGCTCGACCCGGAACTGGTCGGCGAGGTGCTGCAGGTCATCAAGGGTCTTGCGGCCGACGGCATGACCATGCTGCTCGTCACCCATGAGATGCGCTTTGCCTTCGAGGTCTCCTCGCGGGTCATCTTCATGAACCAGGGCGTCATCTGCGAAGAGGGCGACCCGAGGGAGATGTTCGTGCGCCCGAAGACCGAGCGGCTCGCCGAATTCCTGAAAACCTCCAGCTTCAACTGACAAGGAAACACATCCCATGACGATCAAACGTTACGGTGCCGGGGAAACCGGTGCTGGCGGCCAGCCGCTGCCCTTCGCCCGCGCCACCGAAGCTGCCGGCTGGCTCTATGTCTCCGGCCAGGTGCCGATGGAGAAGGGGGAGATCGTCTCCGGCGGCATCGTCGCAGAAAGCCGCAAGGCCATCGAGAACATGATCGCCATTCTCGACGAGGCCGGCTACGGCCTGGAGGATATCGTGCGCATCGGTGTCTGGCTCGACGATCCGCGCGATTTCTGGAGCTTCAACGGCGTCTATGCCGAATATTTCGGCAAGAACCCGCCGGCGCGCGCCTGCGTCCAGTCGCGCATGATGGTCGATTGCCGGGTCGAGATCGACTGCGTCGCCTATCGCGCCGATCGCGCCTGACGGCTGAACACCAGCCCGGGCGGGTCAGCCGGTCTGCGGCGACCCGTCCGGCAGCTCCGCGCCGAAGCTTCTGAGCGCCCAGCGTCTTCCATCGCTGGTCAGAGCCAGCAGTCCGAGCGGCTCGACGTCGATGCGCCAGATCGAGGTCAGCGGGGCGCAGACTACATGCAGGAAGAGCAGCTTCAGGACAATGGCATGGGTCACGGCGAGCATGTGCCCGCCTTCTGCAGGAAGCTGGTTCAGCCAGGCCACGGCCCGGTCCTGCACTGCCTGCAGGGTTTCACCGCCATGCGGAGCGGAGGATGGATCAGACATCCAGCACTGCAGATCCTGCGATGATTCTTCCGCTACCTCCGCCACCGTCCGGCCGTTCCACCGTCCGTAATCGACATCCCGGAGCGCGAGGCATGCTGCTGCGCCTGGAGAGAAGGCGGCGGCTGTTTCGGCCGCAGAATGTTCGGGTGCATGCAGCACGGAGGTGAACCGGCCGAGGTTTTGGGCCCGGTTGCTCAATCGAACCCGCTCCTTGGGCAAGAGCGGAGCATCGGAGAAAAAGCGGGATTGCTGGTTGGCCGCGGTCGCACCACGGCAGAGGATCGTCAGGCGCGTTGCCCTGACGGCCGTCGGCTTCGGCTCTTCCGCGGGTGTGTTCATGGTTCCCCAGCCTCCTGAAATCGGCTTCACGCTGTCGATGGATGCAGTCTCGTGTCGAGGGCAAAGCCTTCCTGGAATTTCAGGGTGTAGGCGCTGGGGGCAGCACCGGCGAGAAAGATCAGGTTCCAGCTGTGCGGCGAGACCGCGCTTGGAATGGCAACGAAGCGGTGCCGCCGGAGGAGATCATCGCCGAAGGCCTGTTGACCCGCGCCGGGAATGCCGGGGCGTAGCCAGTTGGGGTTGGGCACCGTTTCCGGGTCGACGATGTGGACATCGCCGATATCGGCGATGACGGCGGCCGTCATGCGGTGCGCGACGGTGTCGAGTGCCCGAAACCCCTTGTGGACCGCCACTTCGAGAATGGCCGTGGCAGGATCGAGCGAGCAATAGACAGCGCGTGTGCCCTTGCTGTTCCAGCGGCCGCCGACGCGGTAGGCGCCTTCGCCGCTGTCCCAGGTCGGCGCATGGATGGCCTGATCGAGCCGCCAGGCGACCAGCTCGCTCCCGCCGAGCGCAATGGGCAGAAAGGTCATGCGTAGACGCCGTATTCCAGACGGTCGAGATGGTCCTCGACGAGCTCCACGCCGGCAGGCGTGCCGAGAAGGTCGATGGGACGACGCTGGTCAAGCCCGATGGCCGGCCGCTCCAGCCATTGCTCGGCTTCCGCCTGCGATCCGAAGATATCGGTCGCCTTTGCCAGGATCTCGGCGAATTTCCACGTCCGTCCGCTCTGTTCCAGGCTGAGTGGCTTGGAGGGCGTGTCCTTCCGCCGCTGCCAGGTGCGCAGGCTCATGCCCACGGCCTTTTCGAGCGACTCGTTCTTGCCGATGAAGACGAGGCTGCCGACAAGGTGATCGAGTGCCGAGGCGGGCAAGCCGTGCAGCAGCAGTTCATGGGCGTCGAGCGCATTGGTCAGGCGGCGCGACAGGATGCGCGAACCGCCGAGCAGGGCTTCGATTTTCTGCAATTCGCCACCGGCTGCTGCCGGGATTGCCTTTGCCGCGACGGCCATACCTCTTCTCCACGTCATATGTCGCTTGAAATATGCCATCTGTCGCAGGCGATTTCAAGCTCTGGACCGTGCCCGCCGCTAGCTGTCGTATCCGTGGGGGCTTTTACGCCGGCGGCATCCGGTCGAATTTGGGCAAAGCCGGGTCGAGATGGTCCCAGGCATGGCCTGCAGCGGTCCAGGAGACGAGTTGCGGCCGGTAGTGGCCGGGGTCGTCGAGGCTCGCCGGTGTGACGATGAAGACATCGGGCATGTCGGGAAAGCGCAGGTAGACGGGCGCGCCGCAGGTGGGACAGAAGCCGCGGCGCTTGACGGTTCCACCATCCCCGACCGTCTGCCAATGGGAGGCCTCGCCCGTGACCTTCACCTCGGCCGTGACAAAGGTCAGGTGCGATTGATGGCCGGTGCCGCTGTCGCGCTGGCACTGTCGGCACTGGCAATCGACCATGACAGCCGGTTCGCCCGAGATTTCATAGCGGACCGCACCGCAAGCGCAGCCGCCGGTATAGGGCATGGGCATGACGTTCTCCCGTTCTCTCAATGCTGTTGCTCTGCGGTGGCCACTTCGGTGACGACAGTGTCGAGTTTTCTCACCACCTTCTTCCAGCCTTCGCTCATGTTGCGATAGGCGGTGTCGTTTTTCGGAAGCTGGAAGCCGGAATGGGTGAGGCGAAGGCGTGTGCCCGCCTCGGCCGCGATCAGGCTGAAGGTGACGACGGTTTCCAGTTTCGAGCCATAGCCCTCGTTGCGCTCGTCGCCGCCCCGCCAGGCATAGGAGAGCTGCTCATTCGGCACGACCTCCAGGATTTTGCAATGGATGGTGCCGTCCCAGGCACCGGCGGCGACCGTCTGAAAGGTGAAACGGTTGCCGATCACGGGTGCAAAACCCTGCGGGGCCATCAGCCAGCGGCCGATCAGGTCGCCGCTGGTCAGCGCTTTCCAGAGGACATCGGGCGCATGCGGGAAGACTTCGTCGAGCACGATGACCTGCATGTCCGGATTGGCGGTCTGGTTCATGGGTCGATTTCCTTCAGCAGGGTTCTCAGATTGGTGAAGCGTTCGCGCCAGAAGACGCCGTAGTGGCTCATCCAGTCCGCCAAGGGCTCCAGTCCGCCGGGCTCGGCTCGGTAATAGACATTTCGGCCCTCCGGGCGCTCGCTGACGAGGCCGGCCTTTTTCAGCGCCTTGAGATGCTGGGAAATGGCGCCCTGCGTGACAGTGCTGCTGCGCGTCAGTTCGACGACCGTAATCTCATCGGAATGGACGATGCGCTCGAACACGGCCCTGCGGGTGGGGTCGGCAAGGGCGCGCATGACGGTGGTGATGGTTTCTGCCTGGATCATGAGAATCAAATAGCCGATACTAATCAATTAGTCAATGCTATTCAAATATGCTGCCTACCGTCTGTCTTCCCGGTGGATTTCTGCCCGCAAGCAATTTCGCAGATCCGGACGTGCGACTAAGGTGCCGCTACCATCGCAAGGGGACTGCACATGCGGAGAGCGGCCGAATGACCACCATCACCGTGGACGACGTACTCGACCGCGCCGGCGCCGGCGCCTACCAGCGGCGGCTTCTGGCGATCTTCGGGCTGGTCTGGACTGCCGATGCGATGCAGGTCCTAGCAGTCGGCTTCACGGCCGCCTCCATTGCCGCGACCTTCGATCTCACCGTTCCGCAGGCCTTGCAGACCGGCACGCTTTTCTTCTTCGGCATGCTTCTCGGTGCCGCCGGTTTCGGCCGGCTTGCGGACCGCATCGGCCGCCGGCGGGTCCTGATCGTCACGGTCGCCTGCGATGCTCTCTTCGGCACGCTCTCCGTCTTCGCGCCCGATTTCACCATCCTGCTCGTTCTGCGTTTCCTCACCGGGGTTGCTGTGGGCGGCACGCTGCCGGTCGATTATGCGATGATGGCGGAGTTCCTGCCGGCGCGAAACCGCGGCCGTTGGCTAGTCATGCTCGAGGGGTTCTGGGCCGTCGGCACGCTCCTTGTCGCGCTAGTCGCCTGGGCCGTCAGCCTTGCGGGCATGGCTGACGGCTGGCGCTACATCTTCGCAGCGACGGCAATCCCGGCGCTGCTGGGTATCGGCCTGCGCTTTCTGGTGCCGGAATCACCGCTCTATCTCCTGCGCCTCGGGAAGATACGGGAGGCGAAGGCCGTTCTCGACGGGATCCTCGTTACCAACGGCAAGACGCCACTGGCGGCGGATGCGTCGCTGGTATCGCTTCCCAGCACCGGGCGGTCCGGCATCTTCGGTGCGGATCTGCGCCAGCGCAGCCTGATGATCCTGATAATCTGGTTCCTGGTCTCCGTCTCCTATTACGGCGTCTTCACCTGGCTGCCGCCGAGGCTTGCGGGCGAGGGCTTCGGCTTCGTCCGCGGTTACGGCTTCCTCGTCTTTCTCGCGCTGGCGCAGATCCCCGGTTATGCGCTGGCCGCCTATGGTGTGGAAAAATGGGGCCGGCGGCCGACGCTGACGGGCTTCTGCCTGCTCTCGGCGCTGGGATGCCTGCTGTTCGTCGTGGCCGGCACGGGCACGCTGATCGGCGCCTCCCTGCTGCTCATGAGCTTTGCCTTGCTCGGCACCTGGGGTGCACTCTATGCCTTTACCCCTGAACTCTACCCGACAGCCTCGCGGGCGACAGGCATGGGCACGGCGGGTGCGGTGGCCCGTCTCGGCGGCCTTCTGGCGCCGTCCCTGACGGGACTGGTCGTGGAACAAAGCTTCGGTCTTGCCATTGGCATTTTCGCCGGCCTTCTGGTCGCTGCCGCGGTTGCAGCCCTGCTGATCGATGCGGAGACGCGCCAGGCATCGCTGGCCTGAACCGGGCCCGCCAGCTATTCATGCATCGTGGCGGGCAGCCTTGGCAGGCGCCCGCCATTGACGTCGCACGACGGGCCGGTGCCGCCCGGCACAGAGCCAAACGGTGCCAGCGGAGACTTTGCCGCGTCAACCCGCAGCGAAGGGGACGGTGACGAAGCTTTGCTCGTCCTGGCGCTGCACCAGCAGTAGAACGGCCTTGCGGCCCGCCTTGCCGGCTTCGGCGACGGCGGCCTTCGCCTCGCGTGCCGAGGTGACGGGCTTCTGGTTCACCGAGAGGATGACGTCGCCGGGCTGGAGGCCCATCTCGGCGGCAGGCTTGTCGGGGTTCACGCCTTCCACAACCGCGCCGCTTTCGCCCTTCGGCAGGCCGAGCGACTGGCGCATGTCGGCGGTGAGGTCGCCGAGCTGGACACCGATCGTCGGCACGCGCTGGGCGGCTTCGCCCGATTTGCTGCCGGCATCGGCGAGGACCTGGCGATCGCCGTCGTCATTATTGCCGATGGTGATGGACAGGTTTTTGTCGCTGCCGTCGCGCCAGACGGTGACGCGTTCCTTCGTGCCCGGTGCAAGGTCGGCAACGATGCGCGAGAGTTCGCGTGGCGAGTTCACCGTCTTGCCGTCGAGCATGGTGATGACGTCGCCGGACCGGATGCCGGCTGCGGCAGCCGGGGTGCCTTCATCGACCTTCGCCACCAGCGCGCCTGCGGGTTTTGCAAGGCCAATCGCATCGGCGACATCCGAAGTCACCGGCTGGATCTGCACGCCGATGAAACCGTGCTCGATCGAACCATCCTTCATCAGCCTTGCGACCACCCGCTGCGCCTGATCGGACGGAATGGCGAAGCCGACGCCGACGCTGCCGCCGTTCGGCGAATAGATCGCCGTGTTGATGCCGACGACCGTGCCGTCGGCGCCGACGAGCGGGCCGCCGGAATTGCCGTGGTTGATCGGCGCGTCGATCTGGATGAAGTCGTCATAGGGGCCGCTGTGCAGGTCGCGGCCACGGGCCGAGACGATGCCGGCCGTCACGGTCGTGCCGATGCCGAAAGGATTGCCGATGGCAAGGATCGGGTCGCCGGCGCGCAGCTTGTCCGATTCTCCCCAGGCGATCGTGGCGAGCGACTTGCCGCTGTCGATCTTCAGCACGGCAAGGTCGGATTTCGGGTCGGCGCCGACAAGTTTTGCGGGCAGTTCCGTGCCATCGTCCAGCGTCACCCTGATCGTGCTCGCCTTGTCGATGACGTGATTGTTGGTGACGATGTAGCCGTCGCCCGTCAGGATGAAGCCGGAGCCGAGTGCCTCGGCCTTGCCGCTCGGCCGCTGCTCCGGCATCGGCATTTGCCGTTCACCGAAGAAGTCGCGGAACTGCTGATCGAAGGGCGAAATGCCGCCGAAGGGGGAGATGCCGTCGGCGGAGGCGTTCTCCGCCTTCAATGTCGTGGTGATGGTGACGACGGCGGGCTTGTCGGCTGAAACGATCGCGGCGAAGGAGCCTTGCGCAAGGGCCGTACCAGAGCCTTGGGCGGCGGCGGCCTGGGCCGGCCGGGTGCCAACGAGGCTGGAAGCGGCGATCGGCAGCACGAGAAGAGCAACGCCGAGAAGCGCTGCAACGCGGTGTCTTTCGATGATCCTGGTCATGATTGTCGTCCTTTGTTCAGCGCTCCGGTGCCCGCAGGGCCGGTGCCGGAGCGCACGAAACCGGGCCGCAGGTGCAGGGCGGCCGGTCTCGTCTTCGTGGTCCGGGTGTCTTTCCGATCAGGCTGTCCGGTGCCGTCGCGTCGCGGCTTTTCATCCGCCGGCGGCATCCAGCCTGGCATCATCTATAGGCCCGGCAGGCGGGGAAGGTCATGTTACAATTAAATAAAGTTCCGGGCGGCGATTTTGCCAAACTATCGCCCGGATCGAGGCGTGCGCGTTGCGGATTTCCGTAAAGAGTTGTTTCTGCTCAAATGCTTATGATTTTTCATGCGGCATCGAGGTGGTCCGCGGATCATGACCGGATTGTAATCTTTCCCTCCGCCTCGCGGGAGGCCCGCCACCCACCGGCGGTATAGCGGCCACACGGTTCTCGGCAGGCCATGCGAAAACCTTGAGCCCCCCTGCGCGGTTTCGCGCCGCTGCAAACCCTTGTCTTTCCGGTCTGCATCATGGCATGAGGGCGTCTTCATGCGGAGACTGGTACATGATCAAGAACACAATGACCGGACGACCATGGAAGAGCCTGGTGCTTGCTGCGTCGCTTTTCATGGGGGTGGCGGCAAACGCAACGCCGGTGCTCGTCGTGGATGCCGACAATCATCAGGTCCTGCATGAGGAGGATGCCGGGGTACCCTGGTATCCTGCCTCGACGACCAAGCTCATGTCCGCGCTTGTGGTGTTCGAAGCTATCCGCGCCGGTGAGGTGAACCTGACGACGCCGGTCGTCATGTCCCGCAACGCGACGAAGCAGGCTTTCCTGGAATCCGGCCTGGTCCTCGGGCGCACGATGACCCTGGAAGACGCGCTCTTCGCCATGATCACCGCATCGGCGAACGACGTCGCCGTCGCCTTGGCGGAAGCGGTGGCCTCCGACGAAGCCTCCTTTGTGCAGCGCATGAATGAGACGGCCGCTCGTATCGGGCTCACAGGTACGCATTTTTCCAACCCGAACGGCCTGTTCGACCGGAAGAACTATACGACCGCCCGCGACCTTGCGCTGCTGGGCATGGAAGTGGACCGGCTGTTTCCGGAGTATCGCCGCTTCTTCCTGGCGTCTGCCGTTTCGATCGACGGCAAGGAGATCAAGTCCAACAATCTGCTTTTGACCCGCTTCAACGGCACGGTCGGGATGAAGACTGGCTTCCTCTGCGCCTCCGGGCGCAATTTCGTGGGCTTGGCGACGCGCAACGGACGGCGCGTGATGGTGGTCATTCTCGGTGCGACGACCGAGCGGGAACGCAACGAGCGATCCGCTCAATATCTGACGCAGGCCTTTGACGGTCGCCTGTCTTCCAATGCGGGGCTTCTGGAAAACCTGCAGAACCGGGCCGATGTCGCACCGGAGGACATGCGCATCCGCCTCTGCACCGACAAGAGCGCGGCCTATGAAGCGAGCCGGGATGCACTGTATCCGATGGGCCTGCCAGGCCACGAGACCTATCTGCAGGACCAGATACCGGCCCAGATCCGTGCGATCAGCACCTGGGCTACCGACATCGCGGATGACGTACCGGTCCCGACACGCCGTCCTTCCTGAACGGCGCGATCGGGGTCTGCAAGGGCCTCAGGCGTAGCGCGCGACGGCAAGGTCGGTGGCATCGATCTCGGGCTTCCTGCCCGAAACGAGGTCTGCGACAAGGCGGGCCGAGCCGGAGCTCATCGTCCAGCCGAGCGTGCCGTGGCCGGTGTTGAGGTAGAGGCCGGCGACCTTCGTCGGGCCGATGACGGGCGTGCCGTCCGGTGTCATTGGGCGAAGACCTGACCAGAAGCTTGCCTTCGACACGTCGCCACCGGGGAAGAGATCGGTCACGGAGTGCTGCAGCGTCAGGCGGCGGGGCTCGCCAAGATCGTTGGTGTAGCCGGAGATTTCCGCCATGCCGCCGACGCGGATGCGGTCGCCGAGCCGTGTGATGGCGATCTTGTAGGTTTCGTCCATCACGGTCGATTCCGGCGCGCGCGTGGCGTCGGTGATCGGGATCGTCAGCGAATAGCCCTTGACCGGATAGACCGGCAGGCGGATGCCGTGCGGACGGACGAGCAGTGGCGAGAAGCTGCCGAGTGCGACGACAACGGCATCGGCCGTGAGCACTCCATGGGCGGTAACAACGCCGCGCACACGGCCCCCTTCGACGTCGAGCCCCCGGATGATGCTGCCGTAGTTGAAGCGCACGCCGAGCGCCTCGGCCTTTGCGGCCAGCGCATTGGCGAACTTGAAGCAGTCGCCGGTCTCGTCCTTCGGGGTCAAAAGGCCGCCAACGATCTTTTCGCGCACATGCTTCAGCGCCGGTTCGACGCGGATGCAGCCTTCGGGATCCAGCACTTCGTAGGGAATGCCGTCGGCGGCGAGCGCCTTGACGTCCTTGGCCGAGGCGTCGAGCTGGGCTTCGGTGCGGAAGAGCTGCAACGTGCCCTGCATGCGTTCGTCGTAGGCGATACCCGTCTCCTCGCGCAACGCGGCGAGCGAGATGCGGCTGTAGTCGGCAAGGCGCAGCATGCGGCTCTTGTTGAGGGCATAGCGCGCCGAGGTGCAGTTGCGCAGCATCTGCGTCATCCAGGAAAGCATGGCCATATCGACCTTGGGGCGCAGGATCAGCGGCGCATGCTGCATGAACAGCCACTTCATCGCCTTCATCGGAATGCCGGGGGCGGCCCAGGGCGAGCAATAGCCGAAGGAGACCTCGCCGGCATTGGCAAAGCTCGTCTCCAGTGCGGGGCCGGGCTGGCGATCGACGACCGTGACCTCGTGGCCGGCACGGGCAAGCTGGTAGGCCGAGGTGACGCCGACGATGCCGGCGCCGAGAACGATGACTTTCATGATGTCCTCATTGGGGAAGAAACAGGCTCAGCGGTATTGCCGCTGGTAACGGTGACCGAGGCCGGTCAGGATTTCATAGGCGATGGTGCCGGCATCGCGCGCCACGTCCTCCAGGCTCTGGTGCGGGCCGAGGATTTCGACGCGGCTGCCTAGGGCAAGGCGCCCCTCCGGCAGGGCGGAGATGTCGATGGTGATGCTGTCCATCGATACGCGGCCGACTATGGGCAGGCGCACGCCGTCGCAATAGGCGGCGCCACGGCCCGAGAGGCTGCGCGGCAGGCCGTCGGCATAGCCGGCGGCGATGGTGGCAAGGCGTGTCGGGCCGGCCGTGACATGGGTGGCGCTGTAGCCGACGCGTGTGCCTGGGGGCACGCTGCGGGTCTGCACCACGGCAACGTCGAGCCTGACGACCGGTTCCATCGGGTTCGCCCGCCCGCCGGTCGGCGCGCCGCCATAGAGCGCGATACCGGGACGGGCGAGCACGCCGTGATAGTCTTTGCCGAGGAAGATGCCGCCCGAATTGGCAAAGCAGACGTCGTAGGCGGGAAATTCCGCCGCCACGCGATCCATCTCGGCGCGCTGGTCGCCGTTCTGCCCGCTGGCGGGGTCGTCGGCGGAGGCAAGGTGGCTCATCAGGAACAGGACGTCGATGCCGCCACCGGCAGTGACGAGGCCGGCGAGCGCCGCGCGCTCCTCCGGTGGCACGCCGAGGCGGGACATGCCGGTGTCGAACTGCAGCACCGCCGGCAGCGTGCGGCCGAAGGCTTTCGCGGTGCCGCTCCACGCATGCCACTGCTCCAGCGAATTGACGACCGGCACGATGTTTTCGCGGGCGCAGGCACTTTCGTTGCCGGGCTGCAGGCCGTTCAGCACGAAGACCGTGGCATCGGCCGCCAGAAGCGGGCGCAGGCGACGCGCTTCGACGAACTGGGCAACGAAGAAATGCCGGCAGCCGTGGGCGTAGAGTTTTGCTGCTACCTCGCCGGCGCCGAGCCCGTAGGCATCTGCCTTGACGACGGCCGCAGCGCGTGCCGGGGCGACCTCTGCGGCAAGCTTTTCGTAGTTGCGGGCGAGGGCGCCGAGATCGATGCTCAGATAGCCTGATGCACCGTCGATCACCGCCGTCGCGCCGCTTCTGTTGCTTTGCAATCCACCGTCCATCCCAAGCCCCCTCAAGTGTGCGAAGCCTAGTGAAACGATCGTGAAATTACCGAGGAATCAGCGATTGATTGTTGTGTCAAAGCATGATTTTTGAACGAAACGATGACGATTTGGAATGATCTGCCATGGCTGCCCTCGATGCGATCGACCGCAACATCCTCCGGCTCCTGCGGCTCGATGCGCGCATGAGCAATGCCAGCCTTGCGGCCGATGTCGGCCTGTCGCCGTCTGCCTGCCTCCGCCGGATCAAGCTGATGGAAAAGGCGGGTGTCATTCGCGGCTATACAGCGCTGGTGGACACATCGAATGTCGAGGCGACGATCGCCGTCATCATCAACATCACGCTGGAACGACAGACGGAGGACCACCTCGACCGCTTCGAGGCGGCGGTGCGCAAGCACCCGGAAATCCGCGAATGTTTCCTGATGACGGGCGGTTCGGATTATCTGCTGCGTGTCGAGGTGGCCAATGCCGGCGAGTTCGAGCGCATCCACAAGGAAATCCTCTCGGCCATGCCGGGCGTCTCACGCATCCATTCGAGCTTCGCGATCCGCAATGTGCTGGCGACGCGGCCACGCGGGCGGCGATAGACGGCCTGTCGTCTGTCAGGTCCGGTTGCCGTAATATTTCTCCGCAATGCCGCGGGCGGCGGTGGCGACCTTCCGGCCGATCTCCTGCATGCGGGCAAGGTCGGCGCGCGCGGTCGGCGCCGCCACGGCGAGCGCGCCCACTGGCCGCCCGCCGGGTGTCAGGATCGGTGCTGCGGCGCTGATGACGCCGATCTCGAACCCCTGCTGGCTGATCGAATAGCCGCGCTCCAGCGTTTCACGCAGGAGCGTGCGCACGGCTCCGGCATCGGTGACGGTCTCGGCTGAAAAGCGCTCCAGCGGCCGCGCCAGCGCGCGGTCGATCTCGTCGGGCGGAAGGAAGGCGAGATAGGCGAGACCCGAGGCGGTGGCATGGAGGGGCAACACAGCCCCGGGTTCGACGATCACACGGTGGGCCTGCGACGAATCCTCAACATGAATGGTGGAGAGCCGCCCGCCGGAAAACTCCGAGAAGTGCACCGTCTCGCCGGCCTGTTCCGCCAGCGCCTTGGCGAAAGGGGCAGCCACGGCGACGAAGGGGAAACGCGCCTGGCGAAGGCGCGCCAGCCGGACGGGCGCCGCGCCGAGGCGATAACGGCGCGTGTCTTCGTCCTGTTCCACGAAGCCGTGCCTTTCGAGTTCCACGAGAAAGCGTCGCGCGGTCGCCTTGTCGAGTGCGGAAAGCCGCGCGAGGTCGCTGAGGCCGATATCCTTGTCGAGCTCGGAAATCAGATCGAGGAGGGAAAGGGCCTTTCCAATGGTGCTCATGCATGCGCTCCACAGTGTCCTGCCAGTCTCCTGCGAGCGGTCGTCCTCTCCGTTACCGCTCCTGTTCCGCACGCTCTATAAGTCGAGATACTTAACATGAGAAATAACTTGACGCCGGAACTGGCTTTTGCAAATCTATAATTAAAATAACGGTCCAAATAATGAACCACAAGGAAAATGTTTCGTGGGAACCGCCGTCGCTTTTGGCGCGGCATCGGACACGCGGCCGCCGGATGTATGAGGGCAGCCGCCAGGATGGGAGCAAGATCATGACAGAACACAGCGTGCCGTCTGGCGGCGCGAACCAGTTGCGCAAGAACAGCCTCGGTGTCGGGGCTGTCACATTCCTCGTCGTCTCCGCGGCTGCGCCGCTGACGGCGGTTGCTGGCGGCGTGCCGCTGTCGATGATGCTGGGCAACGGCCCAGGCATTCCGCTGACCTTCGCCTTCGTAACGACGGTGCTGCTGCTCTTTGCCATCGGCTATGTCGCCATGGCCCGGCATATCAGCAATGCCGGCGCCTTCTATGCTTATACGGCGCAGGGCCTCGGCGGTCTTGCCGGCGGCGCTGCCGCGCTGATTGCCATCCTCGCCTACAATGCCATGCAGATCGGCGTCTTCGGCCTGTTTGGGGCGGCAACGGCCGGCTTTTTTGCCGGCTATGGCCTCGACCTGCCCTGGTGGGTCTGGACCTATATCGGCATCGCCCTCGTTGCGGTCTTCGGCTACCGGCGGGTGGACTTTTCCGCCCGCGTGCTCGCCGTGCTCGTCGTGCTCGAATATCTGGTCGTGCTGGTCATCGATGCGGCCATCCTCGTAAAGGGCGGCGACAGTGGCCTTTCCGCTGCGCCCTTTACGCCGTCAGCCTTCTTCTCGGGGACGCCGGCCATCGGCATCCTGTTCTGCTTTGCCGCCTTCATCGGCTTCGAGGCGACGACCATCTACAGCGAGGAGGCCCGCGAGCCGGAAAAGACCGTGCCGCGCGCCACCTACATCTCCGTGCTGATCATCGGCCTCTTCTACATGCTGACCTCCTGGCTGATGGTCAACGGCGCGGGCGTCGACAAGCTGGTGCCGGAAATCCAGGGCCTTGCCGATCCGACCACCTTCCTCTTCGGCCTCGCGGATCGCTATGTCGGCGGCGGCATCACCACCATCATGAGCATTCTCTTCATCACCAGCCTCTTTGCCGGCGTCGTCGCCTTCCACAATGGCGTTGCCCGCTATCTCTATGTCGCCGGCCGCGAAGGTCTGCTGCCCAAGGCGCTCGGCGTCACCCATCCGGTGTTCCAGAGCCCGCATGCCGGCTCGGTCGTGCAAACGATCATCGCCGTCCTCGTCGTGGCGCTCTTCGCCTTCACGGGGCAGGATCCGGTGCTGGCGCTGTTCTCCTGGCTCACCAATGTCGGCACGCTGGCGATCATTCTCCTGATGGCGCTGACTGCCTTCGCCATCGTCGCCTTCTTCGGCCGCAATCCGGGCCTCGAAGGCAACCGGATCGTCACGACCGTGCTGCCGGTATTGACGGGCCTCATCCTGCTGGCGCTGGTGTTCTATATCGCAACGAACTTCGGCGCCCTGGCCGGTGCGGAGGGACCGCTTGCCGTGTTCCTGCCGGGCCTTGTGCTGATTGCCGCGATCATCGGCCTCCTTTGCGCCCTGCGCCTGAAGGCGGGCGATGCCGGCGCCTTTGCCCGGCTCGGCGTCCGCCGGGAAGTGTGAGACCAGGGGTGGCGCTTCGGCGCCACCTGCCCTTTGAGGAAAGACCATGCAGGAAAAGATCAACGCACTCCGCAATCTGGCGGTCGCTCCGCAGGCGCTGTTTATAAACGGCATTTGGCAGGACCCGGCGGATGGCGCGGCGCTGGATGTCGTCTCGCCCATCGACGGGCGCACGCTGACGACGATTGCCGACGCCGGTGCGGCCGATGTGGACCGGGCGGTAAAGGCCGCCCGTACCGCTTTCGAAAGGGGGCGCTGGGCAAAGGCGGCGCCGGCCGAGCGCAAGCGGGTGCTGCTGAAGATCGCCGACCTGATCGAGCAACACGCGCTGGAGCTTGCCGTGCTCGGCGTGCGGGACAACGGCACCGAGGTTTCCATGGCACTGAAGGCCGAGCCCGGCAGCGCCGCCGGCACGTTCCGTTACTATGGCGAGGCGATCGACAAGATCTATGGCGAGATCGCACCGACGGCCGGCGACATCCTCGGCCTCGTCCACCGCGAGCCGGTCGGTGTCGTCGGTGCCATCGTGCCGTGGAACTTTCCGCTGATGATCGGCGCCTGGAAGATCGCCCCGGCGCTCGCTGCCGGCAACTCCATCGTGCTGAAGCCGGCGGAGGCCGCCTCGTTGACGCTGCTGCGCCTCGCTGCCCTTTGCGCCGAGGCGGGGCTGCCGGAAGGCGTGCTGAACGTCGTGACCGGTCGTGGCGCGGTTACAGGTGAGGCGATGGGGCTGCATCCGGACATCGACGTGCTGGTCTTTACCGGTTCCGGCCCCGTCGGCCGGTGCCTCCTGGAATATTCCGCCCGCTCCAACCTGAAGCGCGTCTATCTTGAACTCGGTGGTAAATCGCCGAACGTCGTCTTCGCCGATGCACCGGACCTCGACCGCGCGGCCAAGGTCTCGGCCTATGGCATCTTCCGCAATTCGGGGCAGGTCTGCGTGGCCGGTTCGCGGCTGCTCGTCGAGCGTTCCATTGCGGAGGCGTTTTCGCAGAAGGTGGCGGAGGTTGCCGCGGCGATGGCGGTCGGCGATCCGCTGTTGCTGACCACCGAGGCCGGTGCCATTTCCAGCGAGGCGCAGCTTGGCAAGAATCTCGGCTTTGCCGAACAGGCGCTATCCGAGGGCGCGCGGCTGCGCACCGGTGGAAAGCGTATCCTTGCCGAGACCGGCGGCTTTTACATGCAGCCGACCGTCTTCGACGTTACGCCGGGCATGACGCTTGCCCGCGAGGAGGTGTTCGGACCGATCCTCTCCATCATCCCCTTCGACGGTGAGGATGAGGCCTTGCGCATCGCCAATGGCACGGACTTCGGCCTCGCCTCGGCCGTCTGGACCGCCAATCTGTCACGGGCGCATCGCATGGTGCGCGGCATCCGTGCTGGTGTCGTGCATGTCAACACCTATGGCGGGGCGGACAACACGGTGCCGCTCGGCGGCGTGCGCCAGTCCGGCAACGGGCACGACAAATCCCTGCACGCGCTGGACAAGTATCTCGACCTGAAGACGGCCTGGATCCAGCTTTAAGTCCCCACGATTTTGCGTAGGAGCCCGACTGTCCGTAAGGATACGCCGGGCTCCGGCGCATGTCATGTCAGCGAGCGGGCGATTTCCGTAATGACCGCGAAGGCGTTGTCCGCGTCGTCGCGGGTCATCTCGAACTGGCCGGCCTGGAAACGGATGGCGATGCGTCCATCGACGCGGGTCTGTGTCAGGTAGATACGTCCGTCGTCGTTGATGGCGTTGACGAGGGCGATATTGTGCTGGTCGGCCTCTGCGCCGCCCGTGTGGCGGAAGGAGAAGAGCGAGAGCACCGGTTCGCTGACGATCTCGAAATCCGGCTCCCCGGCAAGCCGCTCCGCCAGTTCCCTCGACCAGGCGACGTGGTTGCGGATCATCGTGCGCAGGCCTTCAAGGCCATGATAGCGCATCAGGAACCACAGTTTCAGCGCGCGGAAGCGCCGTCCGAGCGGTACAGACCATTCGGAATAGTTGATAATGCCGTCATGGCCGTGCGTCTTCAGGTATTCCGGCTGGATGGCGAGCGTGCGCACCTGGTCCTCGGGACTGCGGATGAACTGCACCGAGCAGTCGAAATTGGCGCCGAGCCATTTGTGCGGATTGAAGACGATGGAATCGGCGGCCTCGATGCCCTCCCAGAGGCTGCGGAATTCCGGGCAGATCATGGCCGAACCCGCCCAGGCGGCATCGACATGCAGGTAGAGACCATGTGCCTTTGCCACTGTTGCCACATCGCCGATCGGATCGCAGGCGCCGATGGAGGTGCCGCCGGTGCAGGCGATGATGCCGGCCGGGACGTGGCCGGCGGCAAGGTCCGCGCGGATCGCGGCGTCGAGCGCCTCGGGGTCCATGCCGTTGAGCGGCCCCTTGGTCGGAATGCGCACGAGGTTCGCCTCGCCGATGCCGGCAATCCAAATCGCCCGGTCGATCGAGGTGTGCACCTGTTTCGAGGCATAGACGCGCACTGCGCCGTGCGCCGCCAGTCCCTCGCTGTTGCCCTTCCAGCCGAGTGCCTTCTCGCGCATGACCAGCACGGCGGCGAGCGTCGCGGTGGAGGCGGAATCCTGGATCACACCGGAAAAGCCATCCGGCAGACCGAGCGCCTGGCGCAGCCAGTCGACCACCCGCGTTTCAAGCTCGGTGGCGGCGGGCGATGTCTGCCAGAGCATGCATTGGGCCGCGACGGAGGTGACGAGATAATCGGCGATCACCGAAACGGGCGCGGCATTGGCAGGAAAGTAGGCGAAGAAGCGCGGGTGCTGCCAATGGGTGAGGCCATCGGGGATGATGCGCTCGAAATCCGCGAAAATCGCCTCCATCGCCTCGCCCCCTTCCGGGGCCGTATCGGCGATCTGCCTGGCGATGTCGCCAGGCTTCGTCTGCGCCCGCACCGGCCGGTCGCGCAGGCCCGCCCGGTAGTCGGCGCCCCAATCAGCTACCGTGCGCGACCACCGGCGGAATTCTTCGCTATCCATGTCTTGCTCCCTGTTTGCGTTGCGCATTTCTCGATGCTTGCCCTGCGATTTGCAATGTCTTGTCGGCATGTTGTGCCGATAGGCGCGCGTATGCGCCGGGGCAGATGTGCCGGATTGCGGTTAATTAACACGTTAATAAACTGGCGGCTTCTGTCAAGAGTGCCCAGGATATCGGGCCACGTCCCTTTGGTAGCTTCCGCTTGAAGGAGCCTGGATCGGAAAAGCAGAAAGGATTCCAACGGTTCATTATGCAAACCATAGCTTCAAATACAGACTTGCAAACGATCAAACTTCCTGCCAGATTAATTCGCATGTTAAGTATCTGTCGTAACATCTCGCGACAGCGCCTGAGGGGAGCCGGGCTTGACGGGGAGAGAACGGGTATGAGTGCCACAGCCAGCATGGGTCGGGACGTCATGTCCGTGAAGGGCGCGGGGAGGGGGCTGACGCGGATGGCGGGCGCCGGGTATCTTCTCGTGCAGGGGCGCCGGGCGCCGGGCCACGCATCGGTTGGTTCCAATGCATTCTATCAGGTCGGCCGGAAGGTCGGTTCCGCCATTCAATCGAGGAGGAATGGTCGATGAGCGCCAGCGCCCGTCTGCCCCATATTCTGGTGATCGGCACCGGAGACACCAAGAGCGAGGAACTGCTGTTTATGGCCGAGGTCATCGGCAAGGCCGGTGGCGTTCCCGTTCTGGTCGATGTCAGCGTGCTCGGCGACCCGCCCTATGTGCCGGGCCATTCCAAGCATGACATCGCCGCCGCCGCCGGCACCACAATGGAGGCGATCACCAGCAGCGGCGACGAGAACACCGCTATGGCGCTGATGGCCAGGGGCGCGGCGGCGCTGGTGCGCCGGCTCTCTGATGCAGGAGCGGTGGACGGCATGATCGCGCTTGGTGGCTCGCTCGGCACCGACCTTGCGCTCGATGTCGCAGCCGTGCTGCCGCTCGGCGTGCCGAAGTTCATCGTCTCCACCATCGCCTATTCCCATCTCCTGCCGCCGGAGCGCATCGCGCCCGACCTGATGATGATCCTGTGGGCCGGCGGGCTCTACGGTCTCAATCCGATCTGCCGGGCGGTGCTGTCGCAGGCGTCCGGCGCGGTCGTCGGCGCTGCCAAGGCTGGCGAGCGGCCCGGCCGCCAGCGCCCGCTGGTCGGCATGACCTCGCTCGGCTCCTCCTGCCTCAGCTATATGAAGGTGCTGAAGCCGGAGCTGGAGCGGCGCGGCTACGACGTTGCCGTCTTCCATTCCACAGGCATGGGCGGGCGTGCCTATGAGGCGGTCGCGGCGCAGCGGGGCTTTGCCGCCGTCTTCGATTTTTGCATCCAGGAAGTGACCAATGCGCAGAACGGTTCGGTCGCCGTCTCCGGGCCGGACCGTATGGAAAATGCAGGCCGCGCCGGCATTCCGCAGATTGTCGCGCCCGGCGCGGTCGATATGGTGGATATGCCCGCCTGGCAGGAGACGCCGGATCGTTTCGCCGGCCGGCCCTATCATGCACACAATCGGTTGATCGCCTCCGTCACCGTCTCGCCCGATGAGCGCCGCGCAGTTGCCCGCGTGGTCGCCGCCAAGCTGGGAGGCGCGAGTGCGCCGGTCGCCTTCCTGCTGCCGACGCAAGGCATCCAGGAATGGGACCGGGAGGGCGAGCCGCTGCATGAACCGGATGCGCTGGATGCCTTCCTCGACGAGATGCGCCGTGCCATGCCGGCCTCGGTCGCCTTCGAAGAGGTCGATGCGCACATCAATGCTCCTGACTTCGCCGCAAGGGCGCTGGAAGTTTTCGACCGCTGGGTCGCCGAAGGCATCGTCGAGAAGGGGCAGGCGGCATGACGGAAGCGCAGCGGGCATTGATCCTCGATTTCGGCGGTGTCGTCACCCGCACGCTGTTCGAAACGCACGACGTTACCGAGCGGACGCTCGGCCTTCCGGCCGGCACGCTGACCTGGCGCGGTCCGTTCGACCCCGCTACCGACCCTCTGTGGGTATCGCTGCAGACGCGAGAAATCACCGAGCGCGACTATTGGATGACGCGCACGCAGGAGGTCGGCGCGCTGCTCGGCGAGGACTGGACGGACATGAAGACCTTCGTACAGCGGGCGCGCGGGGCGGATCCCGAGCTTGTCCTGCGCCCCGAGGCGCGCGATGCGATCCTGAAAGCCAAGGCGGCCGGGCTGAAGCTCGCCATCCTCTCCAACGAACTCGACCTTTTCTACGGCGAAAGCTTTCGCAAGCGCTTTCCGCTGATCGACCTTTTCGATGTCATCGTCGATGCGACATACACGAAGATCCTGAAGCCCGATCCACGCGCCTACGAACAGGTGCTGGCGGAACTGGGGCTTGCCCGCGCCGACTGTGTCTTCGTCGATGACCAGAAGAAGAACATAGAGGGTGCGGTGGCCATCGGCCTTCCCCATGTGCATTTCGACGTGACCCGGCCTGCCGAAAGCTACGCGCAGGCGCTGAACATGCTTGGACTTTGAAAGGATATCCCATGCGCGATTCCAACTTCCTGATCGAGAACAACGCCCGCCATCTCTGGCACCCCATGGCGCATCCGGCCGAAATGCAGGCAAAGCCCCCGCGCATCATCAATGCAGGCGAGGGCGTTTCGGTGGTGGATATCCACGGCAAGACGGTGCTGGATGCCGTCGGTGGCCTGTGGAACGTCAACCTCGGCTATTCCTGCGAGCCGGTGAAGAAGGCGATCCGCGACCAGCTCGACGAACTGCCCTATTATTCCACCTTCCGCGGCACCACCAATTCGCCGCTGATCGAACTGTCCTATGAGCTGGCGGCGTTTTTTAAGGAGGACGGCCTTACCCGCGCCTTTTTCACCTCGGGTGGCTCGGATTCCGTCGAGACGGCACTCAGGCTCGCGCGCCAGTTCCACAAGATCAACGGTCAGCCGGAGCGCACCAAGTTCGTGGCGCTGAAGAAGGGCTATCACGGTACGCATTTCGGCGGCGCCTCGGTCAACGGCAACGCCAATTTCCGCCGCAACTACGAGCCGCTGCTGCCCGGCGTCTTCCATCTTGCCGCGCCCTATCCCTATCGCAACCCCTTCAACACCAGCGACCCGGCTGAAATCGCCCAGGCGATCGCCCGCCAGTTCGAGGACGAGATTGCCTTCCAGGGCGCCGACACCATCGCCGCCTTCATCATGGAGCCGGTGCTGGGCGCCGGCGGTGTCATCGTGCCGCACGAGACTTTCATGCCGCTGATGCGCGCCATCTGCGACAGGCACGGCATTCTCCTCATCGCTGACGAGGTTATCACCGCCTTCGGCCGCACCGGGGCCTGGACCGGCTCGCGCGGCTGGGGCGTCAAGCCCGACATGATGACCACCGCCAAGGCGATCACCAACGGCTACTTCCCCTTCGGTGCGGTGATGATCGCCGACAAGGTTGTCAATGCCTTCGAAGCCAACAAGGATTCCTTCGGCGCCATCGGTCACGGCTATACCTATTCCGGCCATCCGGTCGGCGCGGCGGCGGCACTGGCGACGCTGAAGGAAACCGCCCGCGTCGACACCGCCGCCAATGCGGCCGCACGCGGTGTCGAGCTGATCACCGGTCTTGAGGGGCTGAAGGCCAAACACGAACTGGTCGGCGATGTGCGCGGCAAGGGGCTGATGGTGGCGCTGGAGCTCGTCTCCGACCGCCCGAATAAGAGTGCAGCCGCCAAGGATGTGGTGCAGAAGGTCTACGATGTTGCCTATGATGAGGGCGTGATGGTCCGCACGTCGGGCAGCAATGTCATCATCTCGCCGCCGCTCGTCATCACGGCCGCTGATGTAGAGAAGATCGTCTCGGCGCTGGATGCCGGCCTCAGTGCGGCGGAAGGGCGCTAGAATGACCGGCGCACAAGCCTTGCGCGCCCGCCGCGAGCAGCTGCTCGGCCGCAACATGTCGCTCTTCTATGACGACCCGGTGCATCTGGTCAGAGGCGAGGGCGTCGTTTTGTGGGATGCGGACGGGCGCAAATATCTCGATTGCTACAACAACGTGCCGCATGTCGGCCATTGCCATCCGCGGGTGGTCGAGGCGATCTGCCGGCAGGCCTCGACGCTCAATACCCACACACGCTACCTGCATGAAGGGATTCTTGACTATGTCGAGCGGCTGACGGCGACCTTCGACAGAAGCCTCGACACGGCCATCCTTACCTGCACCGGCAGCGAGGCCAACGACGTGGCCTTGCGCATGGCGCAGGCGGTGACCGGCAGGACGGGTGTCATCGCCACCGATTTCACCTATCACGGCAACACGACGGCGGTCTCGCAACTCTCGACGCGCATGCCGCCGGTCGGCGGCTACGGTGGCCATGTCCGCCATGTGCCGGCGCCGGATGCCTATCGTCCGCTCGGCGGGGAGGGCGGCAAGACCTTTGCCGAGGCCTGGGCCGCTGCGGTGGAGGCAGCAATCGCCTCGCTGCAGGAAAGTCCCTTCGGCTTTTCCGCGCTGATCATCGATCCGTTCTTCGCCAATGAGGGTTTTCCGGACCTGCCGGAAGACTTCCTGGCGCCCGCCGTCGCGGCGGCAAGGAAGGCCGGAGGCCTTGTCATCTGCGACGAGGTGCAGCCCGGTTTTGGCCGTACCGGCACCCACCTTTGGGGGCACCAGAAGGCCGGCATCCTCCCTGATATCGTCACCCTCGGCAAGCCGATGGGCAATGGCCATCCGGTCGGTGGTGTCGTCGCCGCATCCGAAACGCTGAATGCGTTTCGAAAGGCGTTTCGTTACTTCAACACCTTTGGAGGCAATCCGGTCTCCTGCGCTGCGGCCATGGCCGTGCTCGACGTGCTGGAGGAGGAGAAGCTGCAGGAGAACGCGCTTCATGTCGGCGCCTATGCCTGTGCGGGGTTGCAGAAGCTGGCGGACAAACACCCGCTGATCGGCAATGTGCGTGGCAGCGGCCTGTTCTTCGGGGCCGAACTGGTGCTCGACCGGCAGGAAAAGACGCCCGCCTCGGACATCGCCACGCGGGTCGTCAACGGCATGCGCGAGCGTGGTGTGCTGATGGGCAAGCTCGGCATCCACCAGAACGCCACAAAGATCCGCCCGCCCATGCCCTTCTCCCGGGAGAATGCCGATTTGATGCTGGCAGCGCTCGACGACGTGCTGGGTGGGCTGTGACGCGATGGACGACATGATCGCAACCCTGACGGCACGGGCGGCGAGCGCCATTGCGCATTGGAACCTGCCGGACCAGGTGCCTGAATTGTTGAAATACCGCGAGAACGCGGTCTTCAAGGTCCGCCTGCGGGATGGCCGTCCGGCGGCCTTGCGGCTGCACCGCCCTGCTTATCATTCGCCCGTGGCGCTTGCCTCCGAACTCGCCTTCATGGCGGTGCTGCGTGAGAAAGGCATATCCGTGCCGCTGCCGATCGCCGCGGCGGATGGCAGCCTGCTCGCCGTCCTGCCTTCTCCGGAGAGCTCTGCTCCGCACTATGCCGATCTGATTGGCTGGATGGAGGGCGAGCCGCTCGGCCATACCGGAGCTCCGCTTCCGCGTACCGGCCGCGACCTGCCGGCGCTCTTTCGCGTCATCGGGCAGGAAATGGCGCGCCTTCACGACGTAGCCGATGGTTTCGTGCAGGCGGCGGGATTCGAGCGCCCGGCCTGGGATGTCGAAGGGTTGCTGGGGCAGGCGCCCTTCTGGGGCCGGTTCTGGGATTGCCCGCTGCTTGCGCCGACGCAGCGGGATGACCTTGCGCGCCTGCGGGACCGTCTGCTGCCACCGCTTTCGGCGCTGGCGCCAGGTCTGGACTACGGCCTGATCCATGCCGACCTCGTGCGCGAAAACGTCCTCGTGGCGGATGGCGCGGTCGCCTTCATCGACTTCGACGACTGCGGCTTCGGTTTCCGGCTGTTCGATCTGGCAACCGCGCTGCTGCGCAACAGGCACGAGCCGGACTACCCGCAGCTGCGCGCGGCCTTGCTGGAAGGCTATACTGCCGTCCGGCCGCAGGCGGAACCGGATTTCCAGCACCTGCCGCTGTTCCTGCTGCTGCGCGCGCTCACCTATATCGGCTGGGCGGCCGCGCGACCGGAGCTTCCCGACAATCCCGCCCGTTTGCGGCGGTATCTCGGCGACATCGAAACGCTCGCGAAGGATCTTCGCGTTTGAAGAGCGCGTGCCCCCGCCGATCGATGCGATCAGCGGGATTGCCGTGAATGGAAAGGTCGTTGGCTTCGGTAGGCCTGCGGATTCGTGCGACAGCAAAAGCGTTGCTCCAACGTCCAGCCTCCTGTCCTTCTGGCACCACGAGCACCCGCGAGGTGAGATATGCGTGGGGGCGAATTCGGAATGGCCACCCTGCCTGGCGGATGTTTGCCGGGGTGCAGCTGCGACGTGCTCCTCGAAGACAGGCCAGAAACCCTGTTTCCCCGCGAATAGTTTTTCCTCTGAAATGACAAATGTCTAATATTTGCCTCGGATCGCGACATTTAATTCTGTATTTTTCATTCATTTTATAAGAAATTCTTTGAATCGTTATATCTGTGCGAATATATCGACAATTGATATTGCGCAAAAGTATTCTTGAGTAAAATGGAAATATTTATTTCACTTTATTTTCAGGGGGGCAATGCTAGTATTGCGGCACTGAATGGTATCGGAGGACATGTTCCTTGTCTGAGGTCGCCCCGGAACAACTGACGCCGCAACAACCCGTATCTCGACGGCGACGGGAGCTTGTTACGTTCTTTGTCCTTGCTTTCGGCATCTGGCCGATCGTCGCTGTCGGTGTGGTCGGCGGTTATGGTTTCCTCGTCTGGATGTTTCAGATCCTCTACGGCCCGCCGGGTCCGCCCGGTCATTGAGGCACGGTCATGACGCAGCAAGTCCTTTCCAGGCGGATGTTTCTGAGCGGTGGCAGGCGCGCCGCGGTCGCCGGTATTCGCCCGCCCGGGATTGCGGAAGGCGGGCTTGCAGCCTGCACGGGCTGCGGGCAATGCGTCGAACACTGTCCGACCGGCATTGTCGGTCTTGTCGATGGAGTGCCTCTTCTCGATTTTTCCGTGGCGGAATGCACTTTCTGCGGCGCCTGCGCGCAAAGCTGTCCCGAGCCGGTGTTCACCGATGGGCTTGCCGCCCGCTTCGATCATGCCGTTGCCATCGGGCCTTCCTGCCTGCCGTTCCAAGGGGTTGATTGCCAGGCCTGCCGTGACGCCTGTCCCACCGGCGCCATTCGCTTTCGGCCGGTGCGTGGCGGGCCGTTCGTGCCGGAGCTGACGGCCGAGGCCTGCACGGGCTGTGGCGCCTGCATTTCCGTCTGTCCCGTCGGCGCGGTTGCGACCGCGCCGCGAGGCGCGGAGGCCGCCCATGTCTGAACAGCGGCGCCATCATATCTCCAGCGCTGTGGTCGCCACGAAGCTGGGCGCGCTTGACAGCGTGTTGGCGACACTTGCGACCATCGACAATGTCGAGGTGCACGGTGCGGACAAAGGCAAGATCGTCGTCGTCATAGAGGGGCCGAACACCGGTGTGCTCGGGGATACGCTGATGCGCATCTCCGTCCTCGACGGCGTGATCGCGGCGAACATGGTTTTCGAGCATGTCGAATTGGAAGAGGACGAGGTGCATGGGCAGCGAACTGACGCGGCGTGACATCCTGAAGGCCCAGGCGGCGGGCGTTGCGGCGGCGGCGGCAGGCATCGCGCTGCCTGCCGTCGCCCAGCCGGTTCCGGGCGGGGTGAGCGCGCTGGAGATCAAATGGGACAAGGCGCCCTGCCGCTTCTGCGGCACCGGCTGCGGCGTCATGGTGGGCGTCAAGGAGGGCAAGGTCGTCGCCACGCACGGTGACATGCAGGCTGAGGTCAATCGCGGTCTCAACTGCATCAAGGGCTATTTCCTGTCGAAGATCATGTACGGTACGGACCGCCTGACAGCGCCGCTTCTGCGCAAGCGAAACGGCGTCTATGCCAAGGACGGCGAGTTCGAGCCGGTGACCTGGGAAGAGGCCTTCGACGTGATGGCCGACCAGGCCAAGAAGGTGCTGAAGGAAAAGGGGCCAACCGCTGTCGGCATGTTCGGTTCCGGTCAGTGGACGATCTTCGAGGGCTATGCCGCGACCAAGCTGATGCGCGCCGGCTTCCGCTCGAACAATCTCGACCCGAACGCCCGCCACTGCATGGCCTCTGCCGCCGTCGCCTTCATGCGCACCTTCGGCATGGACGAGCCGATGGGCTGCTACGACGACTTCGAGCATGCCGATGCCTTCGTGCTCTGGGGCTCGAATATGGCGGAGATGCACCCGATCCTGTGGACGCGCATCGCCGACCGGCGGCTTGGCAACGAGCATGTGCGCGTGGCCGTTTTGTCCACCTTCACCCATCGCAGCATGGACCTTGCCGACATCCCGATGGTCTTCAAGCCGGGCACGGACCTGGTGATCCTCAACTATATCGCCAACCACATCATCCAGTCCGGCCGGGTGAACGAGGATTTCGTACGCAACCACACGAAGTTCGTGCGCGGCGTCACCGATATCGGCTATGGCCTCAGGCCGGACGACCCAGTGGAGGTCAAGGCGGCCAATTCCGCCGATCCGGGCAAGACGGAACCGATGGACTACGAAGCCTTCAAGGCCTTCGTTGCCGAATACACGCTGGAAAAGGCGGTCGAGATGACCGGCGTCGAGGCTGGCTTCCTCAAGCAACTCGCCGAGCTCTATGCCGACCCGGACCGCAAGGTCATGTCGCTCTGGACCATGGGCTTCAACCAGCATGTGCGCGGCGTCTGGGCGAACCAGATGGTCTATAACCTCCATCTTCTGACGGGCAAGATCTCCGAGCCCGGCAACAGTCCGTTCTCGCTGACCGGCCAGCCGTCGGCCTGCGGCACGGCGCGCGAGGTCGGAACCTTCGCCCACCGCCTGCCGGCCGACATGGTGGTGACAAACCCGGAACACCGCAAGCATGCGGAAGAAATCTGGCGCGTGCCGCACGGGCTCATCCCGGAAAAGCCCGGCTACCACGCCGTCCAGCAGGACCGCATGCTTCGTGACGGCAAGCTCAATTTCTACTGGGTGCAGGTCAACAACAACGTCCAGGCCGGTCCGAACACCTCGAACGAGACCTACAAGGGCTATCGCAACCCGGAGAACTTCATTGTCGTGTCGGATGCCTATCCGACGATCACGGCGATGAGCGCGGACCTCATCCTCCCAGCCGCCATGTGGGTGGAGAAGGAGGGCGCCTACGGGAATGCCGAGCGACGAACCCATGTCTGGCATCAGCTTGTGCAAGCGCCGGGCGAGGCGCGGTCCGATCTCTGGCAGATGGTCGAGTTCTCCAAGCGCTTCACCACGGACGAGGTCTGGCCGGCGGAGATCCTGGCGGCCAACCCCGCCTACAAGGGCAAGACGCTCTACCAGGTGCTGTTTGCCGAGAGCGATGTGGCGAAGTTTCCCGTCAGCGAGATCAGTCCCGACCACGCCAACAACGAGGCGCAGCAGTTCGGCTTCTACCTGCAGAAGGGGCTGTTCGAGGAGTATGCTGCCTTCGGCCGCGGCCATGGCCACGATCTTGCGCCTTACGACACCTATCATGAGGTGCGCGGTCTGCGCTGGCCGGTGGTCGACGGCAAGGAGACGCTGTGGCGTTACCGTGAGGGTTACGATCCCTATGTGAAGGCCGGCGAAGGGGTTAAATTCTACGGCAACAAGGACGGCAAGGCGGCGATCATCGCCGTGCCCTACGAGCCGCCGGCCGAATCCCCCGACAACGAATACGACACCTGGCTCGTCACCGGCCGCGTGCTGGAGCACTGGCACTCCGGCTCGATGACCATGCGCGTGCCAGAGCTCTACAAGGCCTTCCCCGGCGCGCGCTGCTTCATGAATGCCGACGATGCGCGCAAGCGCGGCCTCAACCAGGGATCGGAAATCCGCATCATCTCCCGGCGCGGCGAGATCCGCTCGCGCGTCGAGACGCGCGGGCGCAACCGCATGCCGCCGGGCGTGATCTTCGTGCCGTGGTTCGATGCCAGCCAGCTCATCAACAAGGTTACGCTCGACGCCACCGACCCCATCTCGAAACAGACGGATTTCAAGAAATGCGCAGTCAAGATCGAACCCGTCGCCTGACCCCGAGCCCCGGATGGATTTTCGCCGCGATCGGCGTTGCGGTGCTTGCCACCGGGGCCATGGCGCAGATGGTGCCGCAGCTTTCCGGCCCGCAGGGGGACGCGATGCAGACCCTGCCGGCCGATCCCCTGCCGAAATGGATCGTCGACGATATCAGGCGCATGCGCGCCTACCCGGAACAGCCGCCGGTCATCCCGCACTCGATCGACGGCTACCAGTTGTCGGTCAATGCCAACCGCTGTCTTTCCTGCCACAAGCGTGAATTCTCGCAGGATGCCGGCGCGCCCATGATCAGCATCACCCACTACATGACGCGCGAGGGCCAGATGCTCGCGGACGTCTCGCCGCGGCGCTACTTCTGCACCGCCTGCCATGTGCCGCAGGCCGACAGGAAGCCGCTCGTCGAGAACACGTTCAAGGACATGAGCGAGATGGGTGTCACAAAGGCGGGAAGCGAGTGATGGTGGCGCGCATCAAGGCACTGATCGCTTGGGTCTGGACCATGCTGACCACGCCCGCGGCAACGCTCAGCCTCGCCTTCCTGACGCTTGGCGGCTTTGTCGGCGGGGTCATGTTCTGGGGTGCCTTCAACACGGCGCTGGAGCTGACGAACACGGAGACATTCTGCACCTCGTGCCATGAGATGCGGGACAACGTCTATCAGGAACTAACCAATACGGTGCATTTCACCAACCGCTCCGGCGTGCGTGCCTCCTGTCCGGATTGCCATGTGCCGCATGAGTGGACCGACAAGATCGCCCGCAAGATGCAGGCATCGAAGGAGGTCTGGGGCAAGATCTTCGGCACGATCAACACGCGCGAGAAATTCCTCGACAAGCGGCTGGAGCTTGCCCAGCACGAATGGGCGCGGCTGAAGGCGAATGACAGTCTGGAATGCCGCAACTGCCATTCGTCCGTGGCGATGGATTTCACCAAGCAGACCCAGCGTGCGGCGGACATCCATGCCAAGTTCCTCCTGCCCGGCAAGGCGACCTGCATCGACTGCCACAAGGGTATCGCTCACGAACTGCCCAACATGGAAGGCGTCGATCCCGGCTGGAAGATGCCGCGCGAGCTGGAGGGCAAGGAGCGTCCCACGGCATCCAACGGCGCGATCGAGGACTTGCGCAAGGCGGTGGCAAGCGCGCATGGGGCAATGACGTTCTAATGGCGGGACTTGAGCGCTACGGCTGCTTCCGCGCCAGCGTGTCCGTCAGGCGGTTGCGGCCGACGCGGATAACCGTTTCCATGGCACGCCGGGCGCCGTCTTCGTCGCGCCGGCGAATTTCCTCGACGATACGCATATGGCTCGCGGCGACGTCGCCGATCTTGATCTGGTCGGCGGCGGGCGAAGAGAGCTTGAAGATGCCGGCCAGCGCTGCCTCGATGAGGCTGCCCACCGTACGCATGAAAGGATTGCGCGCGGCGTCGATCACGCTGAGGTGGAAACGAAGATCGGCGAGCGCCAGGGTTTCCGGTGTGTGGGCCGGATCGCCCATGGCGACGGCAAGCAGCATCATCTGGTTGATGTCGGTCTCGCTCGCGTGGCGGGCGGCGAGGGCGGCGGCCTGTGGCTCGAAACCGAGGCGGATCTCGCTGAGGTGAACGAGGAACTGCTCGTCCACACCGACGGCGAAGTGCCAGGTAAGAATGTCGCTGTCGAAGAGGTTCCACTGGGTCTTTGCCGTGACGCGCGTGCCGATGCGGGCGCGGGGAACGACGAGCCCCTTGGCTGCCAGCGTCTTCATCGCTTCGCGAAGCACCGTGCGCGAGACGCCGAAGCGGGCCTCGAGTTCCGCGTCGCCCGGCAGCGTGGCGCCAACCGCAAATTCGCCGGCGACGATCGCCCTGCCGAGTTCGCCCACGACCTGCGAGTGGCTGGTGCTGGCCACGGGTCCGTTCATCATCGTTTCGAGCAGGCCCTTCTTGCGCACCGGTTCGTCCCCGCCTAGCCGTCGGGGTTTCGGATACGGGCGAAGGCGGCAGGATGCGTTTCAGGCATGTTGCCTCCGCCGATCCGCCACGAGGATCAGGCCCTTCTGGAGCAGGATGAAGGCGAACAGCAACAGGCCGATCAGGATCTTCGTCCACCAGCTCGACAGCGATCCATCGAAGGTAATGTAGGTTTGGATGAGGCCCTGAATGAGGATGCCGACCAATGTGCCGGCGACGAAGCCGGAGCCGCCGGTCAGCAGTGTGCCGCCGATCACGACCGCGGCGATCGCGTCGAGCTCCACGCCGACGGTGGCAAGCGAATAACCGGCAGAGGTGTAGAGCGAGAAGACGATGCCGGAAAGCCCTGCAAGAAAACCGGAAAGGGCATAGATCATCACCGTCGTGCGCCCGATCGGCACGCCCATCAGCCGTGCCGTCGCCGTGCCGCCGCCGAGCGCGTAGATGTTGGCGCCGAAGCGGGTGCGGTGGGCGATCAGAATGCCGGCAGCGAAGACGAGGAGCATCAGCCCGCCGATGAGGGTGATGCGCCCGCCACCGGGCAGCTTGTAGTAGACGCTCTTCAGGGTAGCGTAGAAGGGGTGCTTGATCGGGATGGAATCGATCGACAGCACGAAGGCCATGCCGCGCGCCAGGAACATGCCGGCGAGCGTGACGATGAAGGGCGGCATTTCGAGGTGATGGATGATCGCACCCATCAAAGCGCCAAAGGCGGTGGTGACGAGAAGCGCCAGCACGAAGGCGGCAAGCGGATGGATCGCCGTCGATTGCAACAGCACGGCGAGAAGCACGCCCGTGAAGGCGATGATCGCACCGATCGATAGATCGATGCCGCCCGACAGGATCACGAAGGTCATTCCGACCGCCGCGATTCCGAGGAAGGCATTGTCGGTCAGGAGGTTGCCGATCACCCGCGTCGACAGCATGTTGGGGTACTGCGCGAAGCAGACGGCATAGGCGATGAGGAAGATCGCAATCGTAGCGGTGAGGGGAAGATAACGCGGGTTCATTTCGTCTCCTCGCCGGTCTTGCTTGCCGCCGCCTGCGCGCGGGAGAGGAAGACGAAGGCCGACTGTGCGCGCGGCGACTGGATGACGAGGATCAGAACGATGATCGCCGCTTTGATGATCAGGTTGAACTCGGGCGGGAAGCCGGACAAGAGGATGCCGGTGTTGATCGACTGGATGATGAGGGCGCCGAGCAGCGAGGCGGCGATGGAGAAGCGCCCGCCGAGCAGCGAGGTGCCGCCGACGACGACCGCGAGGATCGCGTCGAGCTCCAGCCAGAGGCCGGCATTGTTGGCATCCGCGCCACGGATATCGGCGGCGGCGATGATGCCGGCGAGGGCGGCGCAGAGGCCCGAGAGCACATAGGCGGCGATCAGCAGCACGCCGGTGGAGACGCCCGAGAGCGTGGAGGCGCGCCGGTTGACGCCGAGCGCCTCGATGAGCATGCCGAGCGCCGTGCGGCGCACGAGCATGGCCACGGCAAGGCCGAAGACGAGCCAGATGACGATCGGCATGGGCAGGCCGAGAAACGAGCCGCTGCCGATGAAGATGAGACCGGCATCGTTGAAGGTGAGGATCGCCCCTTCGGTGATGAGCTGGGCGATGCCGCGTCCGGCGACCATCAGCACCAGGGTCGCGATGATCGGCTGAATATCGAGCACGGCAACGAGGACGCCGTTCCACAGGCCGCAGAGAAGTCCTGTGCCGATGGTGATGGTGAGCGTCGCCACCAGCCCGTAACCTTCCGTGATGCAGGCGGCGGCCACTGCCCCACAGATCGCCATGATGGCGCCGACCGACAGGTCGATGCCCTTGGTGGCGATGACGATAGTCATGCCGATCGCCAGCAGCGCCACCGGCGCGCCGCGGTTGAGGATGTCGATGACGCTGCCATAGAGACGGCCGTTCTGCATTTCGAGGCGAAAGAAGTCCGGAAAGGCGATCGACACCATCAGGAGGATGATGGCGAGCGCCGCGATCTGCGGAAAGAGCCTGATGGCGTAGGTTTTCACGGTCGTGTTCATGCGTCGATCCTCCCGGTGGAGGTAGCGATCGCCTCGACGATGCCGTCCGTGGTGACCGCGCTGCCGGTGAGTTCGGCGACATGCGCCCGGTCGCGCAGCACGATGACGCGGCTGGAATAGGCGACCAGCTCTTCGAGTTCGGAGGAGATGACGATCAGCGACATGCCTTTCTCGCAGAGGGATTCGATGAGCCGGATGATCTCCGTATGCGCGCCGACATCGATGCCGCGCGTCGGCTCGTCGAGGATGAGGAAGTCCGGGTTGGTGGCGAGCCAGCGGGCGAGGATCGCCTTCTGCTGGTTGCCGCCGGAAAGCAGCTTGATCGGCTTCTCCCGATCGCTCGTGCGGATGTCGAGCGCCTTGATGTAGTGGTCCGCCAGCCGGTCCTGTTCGCCACGGCTGATCGGCCGCGCCCAGCCGCGGCGGGCCTGGAGGGCGAGTGCGATGTTTTCGCGCACGGAGAGGTCGCCGATGATGCCGTCGATCTTGCGGTCTTCCGGGCAGAAGCCGAATTTCTCGCGGATGGCGGCGCGGGGGGATGAGAGGTCGAGTGCCCGGCCGTCGCCCTCCGCCGTGCCGCTGTCGGCGCGCTCGGCGCCGAAGAGGATCTCGGCGGTTTCCGTGCGGCCGGAGCCGAGCAGGCCGGCAATGCCGACGACCTCGCCGGCGCCGACATCGAGGTCGAACGGCTGGATATGGCCCTTGCGGCCGAAATTGCGGAAGCGGAAGCGGACCGCGCGGGCCTCGGCCTTTGCGCCATGTTCAGCCGAAACTTCCTGCACCAGTTCGCGGCCGAGCATCATGGCGATCAGGTCGCGGCGCGGCAGGTCTGCCGTCTCGCGTGTGCCGACGCGTTGGCCGTTGCGCAGCACGGTGATGCGGTCGGAAATCTCGTAGACCTGCTCGAGGAAGTGGGTGATGAAGACGATGCCGAGGCCGCGGGCCTTCAACCGACGCACAATGCCAAACAGCATCGCCACTTCGTGCGTGTCGAGGCTGGCGGTTGGCTCGTCGAGGATCAGCACCTTGCCCGACAGGTCGACCGCGCGGGCGATGGCGACGACCTGCTGTACCGCGACGGAATAGGCAGCGAGCTCGGCGGTGACGTCGATGTCAAGATCGTATTCGGCAAGCAGCGCTCTCGCCCGGTGGTTCATCTCGCGGGTGTCGATAAGACGGAAACGTCTTGGCTGACGACCGAGGAAAAGGTTCTCGGCGACTGTCAGGTTCGAAAGCAGGTTCACTTCCTGGTAGACGGTGCCGATGCCGAGGTTCTGGGCCTCCAGCGTGCTTTGCGGATCGACGTCGGCGCCATCGACGAGGATGTGTCCGCCATCCCGGCGATAGGCGCCGGTGAGGCACTTGACGAGCGTCGACTTGCCGGCACCGTTTTCGCCGAGCAGCGCATGCACCTCGCCGCGCCGCAGAGAGAAATCGACGCGGCTCAGTGCCTTGGCGCCTGGGAAGATCTTGTCGATCCCCGTCGCCGAGAGAATGTAGGAACTGGCAGGCTGCATGATCCCGACCCGGATGTGGATGGCCGCCCGCCGCCTCCAGGAGAGGCAGCGGGCCTGGCAGTGCGCCGCGCCGGCCGGTGGCCGGATGCGGGGCTCCAGAGAGATCAGTAGCCGAGGCCCTTCTTCTCCTCGTAGACCTTCGCCGGATCATCAGCCTGCGTATAGAGCTTCGATTCCGTCTGGATCCACTTCGGCGGTGCCTTGCCGTCCTTGCGGAAGGCATCAAGCGCGTCGAAGGCGGGGCCTGCCATGTTCGGCGTCAGCTCGACCGTGGCATTGGCTTCGCCGGCGGCCATCGCCTGGAAGATGTCGGGTACGGCGTCGATCGAGACGACGAGGATGTCCGTGCCCGGCTTCAGGCCGGCTTCCTTGATCGCCTGGATCGCGCCGACGGCCATGTCGTCGTTGTGGGCGTAGAGCGCGCAGATGTTCTTGCCGCCGTCTTCCGCCTTCAGGAAGCTTTCCATGACTTCCTTGCCCTTGGTGCGGGTGAAGTCGCCGGTCTGACTGCGAATGATCTTCAGGTTGTCCTTGCCGGCCAGCGCCTCCTCAAAGCCCTTCTTGCGGTCGATGGCCGGCGAGGAACCGGTCGTGCCCTGGAGTTCGACGACATTGCACGGCTTGCCGGCGACGGTGTCGACCAGCCATTTGCCGGCGACATTGCCCTCGTGCACGAGGTCGGAGGTGACGGCTGTCAGGTACAGGTCCTCAGAGGCATCGACCGTGCGATCGAGCAGGATGACCGGGATTTCCGCATCCTTGGCTTCCTGCAGCACCTCGTCCCAGCCGGTTGCCACGACCGGGGCGACGAGAATGGCATCGACACCCTGCGCAATGAAGGAGCGCAGCGCCTTGATCTGGTTTTCCTGCTTCTGCTGCGCATCGGCGAATTTCAGGTCGATGCCGCGCTGCTCGGCCTGCTGCTTGGTGAGCGTCGTCTCGGCGGCGCGCCAGCCGGACTCGGACCCGATCTGCGAAAAGCCCACGGTCAGCTCGGCGGCGGATGCGGCGCTGAACATCGAGGCAGCAAGGATCGTGGCACTCGCGAGTGCGATTTTGAATTTCATGATGTCCTCCCAAAGAAAGCTGCTCCTCAGCAGCGCGGGTAAAACATCATATTGTATTACTATTGTAAACCATCAAATTTGCGGGGCCGCGATTTTCCTTGCCCGGAAGGGCCAGTGGGTGGCAACCGCGGGGTGGCTTTGGTGAGGTGTTTCAAGGCGTTGCCGGCTGGTGCGAGAAATCGCCGGCCCAGCCGTAAAATCGCTGCGCGTATGGGGATCGAACGTCGAGGCCGCTTGTGGATCCGTCTTGTCGAGCAAGAGGGAGGGGAGGGCAGGGCTGCGGATTGGCGATAGCCGTGCCGTGGAGGTCCGATCCGCAATTGGAACCTGCTGTCGGCGTTGCGCGTGCCGCAAGAAAAATTCGACGCGGATTTGCCTCGCATGGGCGCAGCGGCAAGGGAGGCGCCGCCGTCAGGGTAGGGCGAAACACCGAGGCCGCTAAGGTGGTGCGGCTCCTACCGGCTGGAGCCTTCCAGCGTTTCGCTGACGCGCTCCCAGGCCTTCTTCAGGTGGCGTCCGAGAACTTCGGACAAGCGGCCGGCATCGCGCGCTTCCAGCGCTGCCACCATTTCCTCGTGTTCGCCAACCGCGGCAGCCCACTTCTCCGGACCTTCATGGCCGACGAAGCGGATGCGCTTTAGCCGGGTCTGCAGCATGCCGTGCACCTCGGCGAGGGCGGCATTGCCGGAAATGGCAACGATGCGCGTGTGGATCGCCTGGTTGAGCTTGTAGTATTCCAGGCGGTCTCCTGCCTTGTAATGCCGGACCATGTCATCGTGCAGACGGCGGATTTCCGCGATCTCCTCGTCGCGCGCGCTCGCGCAGGCAAGCCTGCCGGCCAGTTCCTCCAGCGTGGCTAGGACCGAGAGCATGTCCTTGACGTCCTTCGCCCCGAAACGCTTCACGACCGCGCCGCGGCTGGGAACGAGTTCGACCAGACCTTCGCTCGCAAGATATTTGATGGCCTCGCGCAAGGGCGTCCGCGAGACGCCGAGCATCTGGCCGAGCTGACCTTCGTTGAGGCGCGTTCCGGGAGAGAGGTGCCCTTCGATGATCATGTCGCGCAGACGGCTGACGAGCGTGTCGTGCAGGGCCGTGCGGCGGATCGGTTCCGGCAGGCTGCCTTCCGGGAGCCCCAAGCTTCTGATCTCATCCATGTCTTTGATCTTGCGTCTTTCAAGTCCAGCCCGAGGGCGCCGGCCGCGTTGGCGATTTGGTGCGAGCATGAAGAGCCCGGGCGGTGGCGTCAATAAAAAATGCTGCATACAGAATACAAAAGACTTGATGCAGCATTTTTGATGCCGTATGAAAGCTGCATACAGAATGCAGCGGAGGAGTTTCATCATGACCGAGAGCGCAAAAGACGCGCGCCCCGTTATCGCGCTCGCCATGGGCGATCCGGCCGGTATCAGCCCGGAGCTGACCGCCCGCATCATCGCGCTCGACGATGTCAAGGCCGCGGCCCATCTCGTGGTCATTGGCGATCGCCGTATTCTCGATGAGGGCGCCAAGGCGGCTGGCATCGATCTCGACCTGGAAACCGCAACGCTCGAGACCTTCGGTGCGGCGAGCGGCGAGCGCCATGTCTTCATCGATCTTGCTCATCTCGACCCGGCGGATGTGGTGCGCGGCGAGGCGACGCTTGCCGGCGGCACCTTTGCCACCGCCAATTTCCGCACAGCGTTGCAGCTTGCCGACCAGGGCAAGGCTGGTGCCGTCTGCTTCACGCCCTTCAACAAGAAGGCCATGCGCTACGCCTATCCGGGTTATGACGACGAGATCCGCTTCGTCGCCGACGTCATCGGCTTCACCGGAAAGGTCCGCGAATTCAACGTGCTGGAAAAGGTCTGGAATGCGCGTGTCACCTCGCACATTCCGCTGAAGGACGTGGCGGCGGCGCTTTCGCTCGAGGCGATCCTCGCCGAGATCGAGCTGACCAGCAATTGCTTGAAGAATGCGGGCTACGACAATCCGAAGATCGCGGTCGCCGGCCTCAATCCGCATGCGGGCGACGGCGGTTCCTTCGGCATGGAGGAGATCGACATCATCGAGCCCGCGGTCGCCGCGGCGAAGGCGCGGGGCTTCGATGTCGAGGGTCCGTTCCCGGCCGATACCGTCTTCCTGCGCGCCCTGAAAGACGGCTTCCAGGCGGTCATGACCATGTATCACGACCAGGGCCAGATCGCGATGAAGCTCATGGGCTTCGACAAGGGCGTCACCATGATGGGTGGCCTGCCGTTCCCGCTCTGCACGCCGGCCCACGGCACGGCCTACGATATCGCCGGAAGGGGCATTGCCGATGTCGGGGCGAGCCGCGAGGCGCTGCTTCTGGCCGCGCGCATGGCGAGAAAGGCCGCCGCGCTTTCGGCGGCCGCCTGATCGATCGAAATTTTGAGGTATACCGGCACGGAGGAGGTTCGTGCCGGGATCATCCCAACGGAGGAGCAAGATGAAAAAGTCCCTTACCATTGCCTGCATCGTCGCGGCTGCATCGGGGGTCGCGCTGCCGGCCTTTGCCTTTGAGCCGGAGCGCCCCGTCGAATTCGTCGTCACGGCCGGCCCCGGCGGCGGCACCGATATCTTCGCCCGCACCATCCAGTCGATCATCGCCAAGTACGAGCTGATGAAGGCGCCGGTGGTGGTGACGAACAAGGGCAGTGCCGGTGGTGCTGAAGGCTTCGTCTATGCCGCGACGGCAAAGGGCGACGCCCACAAGCTGACCTTCGGCACGAACAATGCCTATCTGCTGCCCGTGCGCGCCAAGGTGCCCTACACCGCAGCCGACCTGACGCCGGTCGCCGCGCTCGCTTCCGACGAATTCGTGCTCTGGGTCAACGGCAAGTCCGACATCAAGACGGCTGCCGACTTCGTCGAGAAAGCCAAGGCGGCGCCGGGCACGCTCAAGGTCGCCGGCAGCCAGTCCAAGGACGTCGACCAGATCCTCACCTCCATGATCAACGAGGCGACCGGTTCCGATATCGGCTACGTTCCCTTCAAGAGCGGCGGGGAGGCGGCCGTTCAGCTCGCCGGCGATCACGTCGCGGCGAATGTCAACAATCCGAGCGAGAATCTCGGCCAGTGGCAGGCCGGCATGGTCAAGCCGGTCTGCGTCTTCAAATCGGAAAAGCTGAAGAGCGATGCGAAGGTGGCCGGCGACCAGGGCTGGGCCGACATCCCGACCTGCAAGGACAGCGGCATCGCCATCGACAACTACGCCATGCCCCGCACCGTGTGGCTTGCCGCCGGCGTCGAGTCCGATGTCGTCAGCTTTTATGCGGATGTCCTGAAGAAGGTGTCCGAGACGCCGGAATGGCAGAAATATCTTGCCGACACCTCGCAGTCCGGCACCTATATGAGCGGCGCGGAGTTTGCGGACTTCATCAAGAAGGACGAGGCCACCGTCAGCGCCGTTCTGAAACGCGAAGGCTGGCTTGCGAACTGAACCTCCCAAGGTTCCGCGCGGATGCCGACACGGCATCCGCAACCCCTTTCGGAAAGGTCTGATCCATGCGTGAGAACAGCGCGAATGGGCTTTCCCGTTTCGCCATGGAAACGGGCGTCGCACTCCTGACAGGCGCCTTCGGCATCGCCGTCGCCTACGGCTCGATCGAGGCCGGCGCGGGCTGGACGGAGATGGGGCCGGATGCCGGCTATTTCCCCTTCTATATCGGTCTCCTGATCGTCTTCGGCAGCGCGATGAACCTTGCCTATGCTGTCGTCAAGCATCGCGGCAGCGGCGAGATCTTCGTCGACATGGCGCGCTTCAAGGTCGTGCTCGGCTTCCTGCTGCCGCTTGTTGCCTTCGCTGCGGTCGCCACCTTCCTCGGCCTCTATGTCGGCACGGCGCTCTACATCGCCGGCACGATGACCTTCCAGGGCAGATACAAGTGGTGGGCGAGCCTTGCCGCGGGCGTCGGCGTCGCCCTCTTCTTCTTCGTCATTTTCGAGATCGGCTTCAAGGTTCCGCTCCTGAAGGGTCCGGTCGAGGCCTTCTTCGGGATCTACTGATCCGCGCGAAGGCGCCGGTCTTCGGAGGAAAGACATGGAAAATATCGGTCTTCTCATGGATGGCTTCGGCCATATCCTGAGCTTCAACCACATCCTGCTCATGATGCTTGGCGTTACGCTCGGCATTCTGGTTGGCGTGCTGCCCGGCCTCGGCGCGCCGAACGGCGTGTCGCTGCTCCTGCCGCTCACCTTCTCGATGGATCCCATCTCGGCCATCATCCTGCTCTCGTGCATGTATTGGGGGGCGCTCTTCGGCGGTTCCACCACCTCCATCCTCTTCAACATTCCCGGCGAACCCTCCTCCGTCGCCACCACCTTCGACGGCTATCCGATGGCCAAGAAGGGCGAGGCAAGCCGCGCGCTGACGCTTGCCTTCGTTTCGGCCGGCCTCGGCGCGCTTGCCGGCGTCGTGATGATCACGCTGCTCTCCGGCTGGGTTGCCAATTTCGCGCTGCGCTTCTCATCGCCGGAATATTTCGCCGTCTATTTCCTCGCCTTTGCGAGCTTCATCTCGATGGGCGCCCAGTCGCCGTTCAAGACGCTCGTCTCCATGATGATCGGCTTCGCGCTCGCCTCCGTCGGCATGGATACGATTTCGGGCAACCTGCGCCTGACCTTCGACATTCCCGAACTCATCAAGGGCGTCTCGTTCCTGATCGCCGTCATGGGCCTCTTCGGCATCGGCGAGCTGCTGCTGACGACGGAGGAGGGGCTGCGCTTCGAGGGTATCAAGGCCCACGTCAAGCTCGGCGAGATCGGCCGCACGCTGGTCGAGATGCCGCGCTACTGGTTCACCATCGCCCGCTCCACGCTGATCGGCATCTGGATGGGCATCACGCCCGCCGGGCCGACGGCCGCCTCCTTCATGAGCTACGGCGTCGCCCGCCGTTCGGCCCGCGACAAGTCGCAGTTCGGCAAGGGGGATCCGCGTGGCATCGTGGCGCCGGAGACGGCCGACCATTCCGCCGGCACCTCCGCCCTCCTGCCGATGCTGGCGCTCGGCGTGCCGGGCTCGGCCACCGCGGCCGTCATGATGGGCGGCCTGATGATCTGGGGCCTCACGCCCGGCCCGACGCTCTTCACCGACCGGCCGGATTTCGTCTGGGGCCTGATCGCCTCCATGTATCTTGGCAACATCGTCGCCGTGGTGCTGGTGATCGCCACCGTGCCGCTCTATGCGTCGATCCTGCGTGTGCCCTTCGCCATCATCGGGCCGATCATCGTCGCGATCATCCTGTCCGGCGCCTACCAGGTCGGCAACGCCGTCAGCGACATGTGGCTGGTGCTTCTCTTCGGCCTCGTCGGCTATGTCTTCAAGAAGCTCGACTACCCGCTGGCCCCGCTGGTTCTTGCCATGGTGCTCGGCGACAAGGCAGAGGATGCCTTCCGGCAGTCCATGCTCCTGTCCGGCGGCCAGCTTTCGGTCTTCTGGTCGAACGGGCTGGTGACGACGCTGATGCTGATCGGCCTTGCGCTGCTCTTCTCGCCGCTCGTCTTCTGGCTCCTCGGCGTCTCGCGCCGGCGGCGGTTCGGCGTTCCCAAATCCCCGCAGGGCGGCAGCCCGACGGTCTGATCCGCCGGTGCCCCACCCATCCCCCATCAGGAGTTTGCCATGACCGTTCCTGCGCCCGCATGGACCCGTGAAACCTGGCCGATCGCGGCCGCGATGATCCAGTATCCGAACCTCCTGGCGGACGGCCGCTCGGTGCAGGACCAGTCCGTCGAGGAATGGGCCGAAACGCTCGATGACGTCGTCGATGCCGGCTTCACCGAGCTCGACCCGACAGACAGCTGGCTGCGCCTTGCCGACCTTTCGCCGGGACGGCTCGACACGTTCATGACGCTGGTGGGTTCACTCGGCCTGACGATCCCGGCAATTTCCACCTCCCGCCACAGCGTCATCGATCCGGTCCACGGCGATGCCCATCTCGCCTATGGCCACCGTGTCATCGACACGGCAAAGGCGATCGGCGCGTCCGCCGTCTCCTTCGGCCTCTTCGAGCCGCTGACGGCTGAGCAGAAGAAGGCGCTCTGGTTCTGGACGGTCGACGGCCCGCGCAATCCCGATGATCCGGCCGTCTGGCAGAAGGCCGTCGAGCGCATCCGCGCACTCGGCCGCCATGCCGAGGAACTCGGCATCGAGGTGGCGCTGGAAATGTACGAGGACACCTATCTCGGAACCGCCGAGAGCAGCGTGCGCTTCGTCGAGACGGTCGGCCTGTCGAATGTCGGCATCAACGCGGATCTCGGCAACCTCATCCGCCTGCACCGCCCCGTCGAGCACTGGCAGGAGATGATGGCGAAGGTCGCGCCCTTCGCGAAGTACTGGCACGTCAAGAACTATACGCGCACGGAGGATCCGGGAACGGGGGCGATCATCACCCACCCCGCACCGCTGGAGAGCGGCATCATCAACTACCGCGCTGCCATCCGCATGGCGCTTGCGCACGGTTTCCGCAGCGCCTTCCTCTGCGAGCACTACGGCGGCGATGGCCTTTCGGTCTCGGCTGCCAACCGCGACTACCTGCGGCGCATCCTGCCGCGCCGCTGACAAGACGATCCAGCAAGACGAGGACGATCACCATGACCACCATCTTCGATGCACCGGAGGATTTCGCGGCCACCGCACTCGCCGGTTTTGCCGATCTCTACAGCCGTCATGTGCGTCTCGTGCGCGGTGGCGTGGTACGTGCGACGCAGGTACCGCAGGGCAAGGTTTCGGTCGTTGTTGGCGGCGGCTCGGGGCACTATCCGGCCTTTGCCGGCTATGTCGGCCCGGGTTTGGCGGACGCGGCGGTTGCCGGCGACGTCTTTGCCTCGCCCTCGACGGCGGCGGTCGCGCGCGTCTGCCGGCAGGCCCATCACGGTGGCGGCATCCTGCTCGGCTTCGGCAACTATGCCGGCGACGTGCTGAACTTCGGCGTTGCTGCCGAACGCCTCAGGGCCGAGGGCATCGACGTGCGCATCGTTCCCGTCACCGATGATGTGGCGAGCGCGCCGTCCGAGGCGCATGAAAAGCGCCGTGGCATTGCGGGCGATCTCGCCGTGTTCAAGGTCGCGGGCGCGGCGGCGGACGCCGGACTTTCCCTCGACGAGGTGGAGCGCATCACGCGCCATGCCAATGATCGAACCGTCTCCTTCGGCGTCGCTTTCGGTGGTTGTACCTTGCCCGGCGCGGGCGGTCCGCTTTTCACCGTGCCGAAGGGCCGCATGGCGCTCGGCCTCGGCATTCACGGCGAGCCCGGCATCCGCGAAGAGGCCATCGTGCCGGCCGGGGATATCGCGGCGTTGCTCGTCGAAAGGCTTCTTGCCGAACGCCCGCAGGGCGTTACGCGCGTCGCCACGGTGCTGAACGGTCTCGGCGCCACGAAATACGAGGAGCTCTTCGTCCTCTGGACCCGGATTTCCAAGCTGTTGAAGGAGGCGGGGCTGGAGATCGTGGCGCCCGAGACGGGTGAATACGTTACCAGTCTCGACATGCAGGGATGTTCGCTGACGCTGATGTGGCTGGACGCGGAGTTGGAAACCTACTGGACTGCGGCCTGCGATGCACCGGTCCTCCGGCGCGGCAACGGTATTCGCACGGAGCCCGCCACCGACGCTATCGTCAATGACGATGCCGTGCCGACTTTCGGCCCGTCCTCGGCCGCTTCGCGCGAGGATGCGGCCTGTGTCGCAAGGCTTCTCGGCCTCGCCGCGAAAGGCTTGAAGGATGCGGAAGAGGAGTTGGGTCGCATCGATGCGCAGGCCGGTGACGGCGACCACGGGCAAGGCATGCGCCGCGGCTCCGCTGCCGCCGAGGACGCCGCCGGACAGGCGCTTGCTGCCGGTGCGGGTGCTGCGAGCACACTTGCTGTTGCCGGTGACGCCTGGGCGGACCGGGCGGGCGGCACGTCGGGCGCTATCTGGGGCCTTTTGCTTCGCGCCTGGAGCAATGCGCTTTCCGACGATGCTGCTCTCGACGATGCTGGCGTGGTCAAAGGGGCGCGCCTTGCGCTTGATGCCGTGACGCGGCTTGGCCGTGCTCGTGTCGGCGACAAGACCCTCGTCGATGCCCTGGTGCCTTTCGTCGAGACGCTGGAAGCGTCGTTTGCTGCCGGAAAGTCGCTGAAAACCGCCTGGATCGACGCGGCATCTGCGGCGACGGCAGCGGCCGGCGCCACCGCCGCGCTGACGCCCAAACTCGGTCGTGCTCGTCCGCTCGCTGAACGCAGCATCGGTCATCCGGATGCCGGCGCGGTCTCGCTGGCACTGGTCGCACGGATCATCGGCGAGGCTATCTGACCGGCTGGCAGAGCCACTCCGGAGGCGGGCGCGGTGATTGCGCCTGCGCCCTTTCGGATTCGCTTGCTGTCGATGGCGTCAGGCCCTCAAGGCGGCCGCTGGGCTGAGGCGGAGCGCGCAGAGTGCCGGCACGATCGAGACCAGCACGGCGACGACCATGAACCAGATTGCCAGTGAAAGATCCGCCCTGGCGAATTCCACGGGCATGTGGACGGCTGTTGCGGCGGCGAGGGTGGCGGAAACGGCCTGCGCGGCGCCGTAGCCGATGGTGATGCCGAGGGCACAACCGGCGAGGAGCAGCAGGAACAGTTCCCCCCAGACGATCGCGAAGACCGCTCGTCGTGGCGCGCCGAAGGCCCTCAGCGCGCCGATCTGCCGCCGGCGGGCGCCGACATGCATGATCGTGACGAGCAGGATGGCGGCGACAACGATGGCCTGCGTTCCGATGGCGATCGCAAGCAGCAGGCTGCGCGCATCGCCCAGCGTCGCATAGAGGCGGGTCAATACCTCGGCGGGGAACACGGCGAGCGTCGTCTCGCTGCGATATTCCTGGCGCAGGCGATAGGCATCGCCCATGGTCTTCGGCTTGACGAGGACGGCTGGAATAGCGGGCGTCCCGGCGCCAAACTCCTCGTCAAGCGCCGCGTCGGCCTCGACGTGGATTTCGTGGTCGTGATCCTCTGCAGCAGAACCTTCCGCTTCCTCGCCGGTGTGGCCGTGGTCGTTCTCTCTGCCCATGCCATGCAGCTGCCAGACGGCTTGGATCGGCACGAGGATCGCGCGGTCCCAGGCAGTGCCGGTCGGCGCCATGCGGCCCCGTATCTTGTAGGCGATCTCGACATGGGTATGGCCGCCGGTATCGGCGGCCCCATGCATCGGCTTGATCTCTGCGCCGAGTCGCATCGGTACGTCGGCGCCGACCACCGCCTCGCCAAGGCGGGTGAAGACCGAGCCCTCTGCAAGTGTCGGCGACAGGGCGGCAACCAGCGCCGTCGTCGTACCGACGACCGGCCGGCCATCCGCGGAATCGCCGAAGCCGACGGGGGCGGCAAAGGAGACGCGCGGATCACGCCCGAGTTTCTCCAGCACGGCGCCAGACATCAGCGGCAAGGGGGATGGCTGGAGAAAGACGGCCGACAAGGCGAGCTGCGTCTCGCTGCCGGCGGCGCCGACGACGAGGTCGAACTTTTCCGCCGCCCGCGCGCTGCCCAGCCGCACGGCCCGTTCCTGGAGGGTGACGGCAACGCTGAGGGCGATGGAAAGGGCGACCAGCACGATGACGGCGAACGTGCCGCCCTTGAACCGGCGAAGGTCCGCGAGGATGAAGCCGATCATGCCGCTTCCGCCTTGCCGGCAGCTTCGAGGATGCGGCCACCGTCAAGGACGATGTGCTGGCCGATGCGCTCCACCAGGGCCGGGTCATGGGTCACGACGAGCAGCGTGGCGCCTTCTGAGCGGGCGAGCTGGACGATGAGGTCGGCCACCTCGCCGCCGGTGCGCCGGTCGAGGCTGGCCGTCGGCTCGTCGGCCACGATGACGCCGGGCTTCGACAGCAGTGCTCGTGCCACTGCCACGCGCTGCATCTCGCCGCGCGACAGCGTTTCGATAGGTTGACCCGGGCGGGCGATGCCGGTCATTTCGAGGAGATGAAGGGCCCGCTCGCGATCGGTTGGCTTCAGGCGCCGGGCAAGCCGTATCGGCAGCACGACATTCTCGTAGGCTGAAAGGCCGGGAAAAAGGTGGAAATCCTGCATCACGAGGCCGATATTGGCAGCGCGGAAGGCATCACGCCGACCCGTGGACAGGCGGCTGATCTCCATCTCTCCCCAGCGGACACAGCCCTTCGTCGCGGGCTCCAGCCCGGTGACAACATTGACCAGCGTGCTCTTGCCCGACCCTGAAGCGCCGGTGATCGCGAGCCCGTCGCCGGCGGGAAGGTGCAGCTTTTCGATGGCGAGTACCGGCGTAGCCAGGCCGGGAAAGCGCATCTCCAGGTCGGCAATATCGAGCGCGAGCATCGTCAGACCGTATCGAATGCGGCACCGCGCAGGCGCAGCTGGCTGACGAAGCCGGTTTCGGGATCGACCCACGACCCGTATTCCAGCACACCCTGTGCCTCGATCGGCGCATTGTACTGCACGAAGGTCTGCCGCTCGGCGAGATAGACGACGAGGATATTGTCCGGCCAGTCGGCATCGGAGGAGCAGAAGGGGCAGAGCGACATTGGAATTTCGGTAAGCACGAAGAAGTTCGCCTCGGCCTTCAGCGGCGGCGCCATGAAGCCCTTCACGGCCACCTGCTGCCCGGAGAGCCGTTTGACCTTGTCCGAGAATTCGAGACCGAGGACGCCGAAACGCTTGTAGAGCTCGCCAAAGCCAAGTGTTTCGCTGGCCATGGCGATGCGGGGGAGGGCAAGCATGGGCAAGGCCGCGAGCGTCAAGAGCAGGCCCCGCCTTTCGAACGACACAGGGTCTGTCTTCGTCATGACCAGGCTTCCTTCTTTCATCTGTGAGGTTGTGGACAGGCGGCGCGGGCCGCCTGTCCACAAGACGCCGCTCAATCCTTCGGCACGCCGAGGGCAAAGGCGTCGGCCAGCACGCGATAGACGTCGCTCTGTTCCATGTAGCCGCGGAACCCTTCGGAGCCCGGACCGGCGGCCTGCAGCACGACGTCATCGACCGCATGCACGCCCGTGTCGTCTTCCTTCGGGATGTTGCCCGGGACGAAGACCGCGCCGGGCACGTCCTTGTAGGCTTCGTTGGCGACATATTCTTTCGCCTCGTTCTGCACGGCCGGGACGAAGGGGCCGTCGAGCTTCGGGCGGAAGGTCTCGTAGTGATCCGGCCCGTTGTTGGCGGCCAGGAACAGGCGGCGCGAGACGTCGATGCGATCAGGATAGCCGTCGCCGTCCTTGTCCTCGTAGTTCGGGAAGCCGGCGCTGTCATAGGTGCCGACCTTTTCGCGCATCTCTTCGCCGGGCTTCTCGTCGTCGACCGTGCCGATGATGGCGACGCCATGCGTGTGGTCACCGGTCACGATGATCAGCGTGTCCGGGTTCTTCTCGGCGAACTCGCGGGCGATACCCACGGCCTTGTCGAACTCGATCGTTTCGACGAGAGCGCGATCCCAGTCGAGTGGATGGCTCATCTTGTCGACGGAGGCGGCCTCCACCATCAGGAAGAAGCCCTCCGGGTTCTTCGAGAGCTTGTCGAGTGCGGTCTTGGTCATGTCGACGAGGCCGGGCTGGTTCGGGAACTTGTCGACCGTGCCCTTCTTGAGGAATTCGCGATCGAGCGTCACGTCCAGATTGCCCGTGTGGAACAGGCCAAGCAGGCGCTCCTGGTTCGAACCGGCGGCCGCGTCAAGCTCGGCCTTGTCGGTTGCGATTGCATAATCAGCATTACGGAACTCAGCGATGTAGTCCTTGTCGTCCTTGCGCTTGGAGCCCGGCACGTCCTTCGAGAGGAAATAGGCCGAGCCGCCGCCGAGCAGCACGTCCGGCTTGACGTCGAGCATCATGCCGACGATGTCGGCCTTGTCGGCCCGCTTGCGGGTATGGGCGACGAGTGCAGCGGGTGTCGCGTCCTCGACCTCCGAAGTGGTGACGATGCCGATGGATTTCTTGGTGTTCCGACGCAGGGCCTCGGCAATGGTCTCGACCTTCGGATCGTCTAGGCTGGCCGGCGTGCGGTCGGCGTAGACGCCGAGCGCGTTGACGCGCGACTTGTGGCCGGTCATGTAGGCCGACATGGTGTTGGCGCTGTCGGTGGCGATCGAATGGGTGGAAGACGTGCCGATGAAGGCGACGGGCGGGATGTCGTCCATTGCCAGGCGGCCGTTCGCCTTGCCCTCGGTCATGCCCTTGGACATGATGCGTGCACCGGTCCGGTGCGCGACGGAGAGGCCGTCGGCGATCAGGAAGATGATGTTCTTCGCCTTCGGCTGGGCGACAGTCTCATAGACATCCCAGTTGACCGACTGCGTTTCGCCGCCGGCGGAAACCTCGACCTTGTACGAGCCGGCCGTGCCGATTGCGAGATCGCGCAGGATGAGCGCCGACCCCAGCACCTTGTCCTCGGCGCCCTTCTCTTCCGCGACGAATTCGGCGGCCTTGCCGAAAATCTCCGCATAATCCTTGCCGTTGACCGTGACCTTGACGTCTTCCGGCTTCACCACGGCATCGAATTCGACCTTGAAATCGAACGGCGAGCCGATGAGGATCGTCGCCCGGTCGATGGGATAGACGGTTGCAGCGTTTGCGGCGCCGGCCAGGAACGTTGCCGATGCCAGGGCGAGGATGAGTTTGCGCATGGGAGAACCTCTCTTGAGCGGTGCGTTGCCTCCCAGCGCATAGAAAGCGAGCATGACAGGCGTATTACACCGCGGTGACCATGCTGTGACCAAAGTGCCTGCATCGGGCTTTCAGCCAATCGACGGATGGAAGACGGGCCGATAGCCGGCACCAAGCGCCAGGACCGTCGATGGCGGGGTCAGCAGGGCGTCCGCCTTGCCGAGGTGTTGCGGCGGCGCGTAGCCTTCGACCGTCCAGCGATGGGCAAGACCGCCACGAAGCGTGTAGGCGTGCCCGGCTGCCGCAAGGACGACCCCATCGGGAAGCTTTGCCAGCGGCCCGGTGATCGGATGCAGGCGCTTGCGCCGCCGGTCCAGGCGCTCACCGTGCAGGACCGCGTCCATCGTGCCCGCGGAGGGCAGCGTCTCGCCTTTCGCGGTTGCCCAGCATGCCTGGAAGTGCAATGCGGATCCCCGCCGGCAGAAAAAGCAGGGCCGATGGCCGGCGGCAAGTGCGACCGCCTCGTCGAGGAAGAACAGTTCGGTCCAGCTCCGTCCCCCCATGACCGGCCGCCGGCGATCCTGAAAATCACAGAGGCAGATGAGCCAGGCCTTCGACGTCCAGCGCTTCGAAAGCAGTGTCTTCGTCGCCGGATCGTGAAGGATGCCCCGATTGCCGGTAAAGAGGCCCCGCTGCGGCAGCGCGACGATCTCGCCAAAGGGCGTGACGCGGTTTTGAAGAGGCATGGCGCTCCATCTCGCTCGAATGACGGTGCCCTACCCTATCCTCAAGCGCAATGCCGCGTCTCCCTTCCTCTCGCCGAGGGCGAATCTGGTGTGGGCGAAGTATCGCCCGGTGAAGTGGCCGTCTTCGAGTGCCCGCATCGGCGGGTTAGGATGGACCAGGAAGACGGGAGTTCCGCCGGGTTCACAACAGGTCGAGATAAGTCGCAAGCTCCCGGGCCGCCGCCGCGCCTGCGCGGTTGGCGCCGATGGTCGAGGCGGAGGGGCCATAGCCGACGAGATGGATGCGCGGGTCCTTCTCCACCTGCGTGGCGAGGCGCCCGGTCATGACGATACCGCCGTTCTCCCCGCGCAGCTGCAGGGGCGCGAGATGGTCGAGTGCACTGCGAAAGCCGGTTGCCCAGAGGATGACATCGGCCTTCTGCTCCGTGCCATCCGGCCAGCGCACCCCCTGCGCGGTGATCTCGCTGAACATGGGCAGGCGTTCCAGAGCGCCCCGCGCGGCGGCGGCCCGCAGCGCGGGTGTCCAGGGAATGCCGGTGACGGAGACGACGGAGCCCGGGACCAGGCCGTTGCGCACCTTGTCCTCGACGATGGCGACGGCTGCGCGGCCGTCTTCCGGCGTGAACGGCGTCTCGCGAAACTGCGGTTCACGGCGCGTGACCCAGCTTGTCGTCGTGACCTTGGAGATTTCGTCGAGATGCTGGAGTGCAGAAATGCCGCTGCCGACGATGATGACATGCTGGCCCGCAAATTCCTCGGCTGTGTGGTAGTCACGCGAATGAAGCTGTCTGCCCTGGAACAACGCGGCACCGGGATAGTCGGGGATTTGCGGGTTCTCCCAGGTTCCGGTGGCGTTGATGAGGCCACGCACGGAGAAGGCTTCGCGATCCGTCTCCACCCGCAGCCTTTCGAAACGGTCGCAGACCACCTTGACCGTAACCGGGCGGTAGATGGGCAACCGGAAGCGTTCTTCGTAGGCGGCGAAATAGTCGGGCACTGCGACGGACGCCTTGGCCTCGGTCTCCCCCGCCGGCACCACTTCGGTAAAGCCCATGCCCGGCAGGTCGTGCACGCGGTTGACGGTGCTCAGCGTCAGCGAGGGCCAGCGGTGTTGCCAGGCGCCGCCGGGCTTCTCGTTCCTGTCCAGCACAAGAAAGTTGCGGCCTGGTTTGAGGCCGAGCTGCAGCAAGTGGTAGGCCGAGGACAATCCGGCCTGGCCAGCGCCGATCACAACGATGTCGATCTTGATGGCGGCGCGCAGGCTCGCCTCGTTTGCTGGTGTTGTGGATGGCGATGGCAAATCGATCCCCGTTGCTTCGGCTGCTCGCACCCTTCGGTATCCCATTGCTGCCCGGGAGGAAACCGGGCACAGCCAGGACAGTCAAACCGTCCGCGCGCGGTGCTGCCCAGACCTTGCCGCATATTGCGTGCGATGAGCCTGTCGATGCCCTCAATCGTCGGCCCCGGCGCCCTGCCAGGTCCCGACCAGCATGCGCCGGAAATGTTCGGCGGCGGGCGAGAGTGTGGCGGAGCGGCGGCGCACGATGCCGATGGTTCGGGAAATTCGTGGAGCACCCAGTGGCCGCGTGACGATGATGGGATGGTCGGGGCCCGGGGTTGCCGTGCGCGGCAGGACCGAGATGCCGAGGCCCGCCTCCACCAGGCCGAGGGATGTCGACAGATGCGTCACCTCGTAGGACCAGCGCAGTTCGATATTGGCCCTTGCCAGCGCCGCGTCCAGCATGGTGCGGTTGCCGCTGGAGCGGTGCACGGTGATCAGCCTGTAGGGGGCAAGGTCGGTCCAGGCGACCTCATGCCTTTTCGCCAGCGGATGGTCGCGCCGCGCCGCCAGCACGAACGGGTCCTCTGCAATCCGGTCGAACAGGAGGTCGGGATCCGAGGTTCCCATGAAGTTGATGCCGAATTCCACCTCCCCGCGCGAAACGGCCTGCAGCCCCTCGGTCGCCGTGAGGTCGAAGATGCGGAAGCGGATATCGGGATATTCCTGATTGAACTGCTTGATCACGGTCGGCAGGAAATAGAATGCCGCCGTCGGCAGGCAGGCGATCGTCACCAGTTCGCTGCGCCGCAGCCCCCGGTCGCGGGCGGCGAAGAGTGACCCATCGAACTCCTCCAGCATACGCTGCACAAGCGGCATCAGTTCGAGGCCGAGCGCCGTCGGGGAAACGTGTCGGGTGGTGCGCTCGAGAAGCGGTGCGCCGATAGAGGCTTCCAGCTTCTGGATGCGGCGGCTGAGCGCCGGCTGTGACAGGTTGAGCGCTTCTGCCGCCCGGTGGAAACTCTCCAGCTCCACCACAGCGAGGAAAGCCCGAAGGTCGAGGATTTCGCAATTAATGCGCATTGTGCATCACTGATCCAAAATTTTGCACTTAACTTAATAATCCATGTGGCGCATACCCCTCAAGGGAGAAAGAAGGGATGATGTCTGCCCGGGGCGATCATGGGCTTGGCGTTTCCGCCTTTCATGTGTACCTTTGTATACATTTGAACGCATTGCCATTGTGGGAGGAAAAAACATGGCTGATTTTACGCGTCGTCAACTGCTTGCCGCCGGCTCGGCCGCCGCGGCTGTGGGGCTTATGGGAGTGCGCCCCGCCTTTTCGCAGGCATCGGTCGATTTTGCCGGCAAGACGGTTGAATGGTGGATGCCGTTCTCCGAAGGCGGCGGCTCGGATGTGTGGGCCCGCTTCTTCGCACCGTACCTGTCGAAATATCTACCGGGCAACCCCAATGTCGTCGTGCGCAACGTGCCGGGCGGTGGCTCGATTACCGGCTCGAACGAGTTCGTCGCCCGCGCGCGGCCGGACGGGCTTGCCATTCTCGGCACCTCAGGCTCCACGCAGTTCCCTTTCCTGCTCGGCGATCCGCGCGTTCGCTACGATTATGCCAAGCTGATCCCCGTGCTCGTTTCGCCGACCGGCGGCGTCTGTTATCTGCCCGCCAAGTTCGAGGTGAAGTCGCCGGCCGACCTTGGCAAGATCAAGGATCAGGAGCTGGTCTATGGCAGCCAGGGTGCCACCTCTCTCGACCTCGTGCCGATGCTCGCCTACCGTCTGCTCGGCCTCAACGTCCGCCATGTCTTCGGCATGCAGGGGCGCGGCGACGGGCGGCTCGCCTTCGAGCGCGGCGAGGCGACGATCGACTACCAGACCTCCTCGGCCTATCTGACCAACGTCACCCCGCTCGTCGAGGCTGGCACGGCAGTGCCGATGTTCTCCTGGGGCGTTCTCGATGCAGACGGCAATGTCGCGCGCGATCCGACCTTCCCCGACCTGCCGCATTTCGTCGAAGCCTATGAGATGATGCACGGCAAGAAGCCGTCGGGCGTGGAGTACGACGCCTATCTCGCCTTCTTCGGCTCCGGTTTTGCAGCGCAGAAGCCGTGCATGCTGCCGGAAGGCACGTCGGACGATATCGTTGCGACCTACCGCAAGGCCTTTGCCGATGCGGTGGCCGACCCCGAATTGCAGAAGGCCAAGGCTGAGGTTCTCGGCGACTACAAGCAGGCCGTCGGCGGCGATATTGAAAAGCTCTATGCCGTGGCGACGTCGATCAAGCCTGAAGCGCGCGACTGGGTGCGCAACTTCCTGACGACGGAATACCAGGTCAAGCTCTGACCGGAAGCGATCCCGCCGCTGAAAGGGCGGCGGGCACGCCCGCCCGAAGCCATCGGGCTTGAACAGCCATCTGCCGACACTGACGAGGCCGGAGCACCCGCGCCGTCTCGCACCTGTTGCTATCGAAAGGACAGCCACAGTGATCGATGTCTTCGTCACTTCGCTCCACAACCTGCTGACCCTCCACCATCTCGGTTACATGATGATCGGTGTCGCGGTGGGCCTCATCGTCGGCATCCTGCCGGCCCTCGGCGGCATTGCCGGCATGTCGCTGCTGCTGCCCTTCGTCTACGGCATGGAGCCGACCGCGGCAATCGCCATGATGGTCGGCCTGCTGGCGGTCATTCCGACCTCGGATACCTTTTCCTGCATCCTCATGGGCATTCCCGGCTCGTCCGCCTCGCAGGCGACCGTGCTGGACGGCTTCCCGCTTGCCCGCAAGGGCGAAGCGGCCCGCGCACTCAGCGCCTCCTTTTCAGCCTCGATGATCGGCGGCCTCTTCGGCGCGCTCTGTCTCACCGGCATCGTCATCGTCGCCCGGCCGCTCATCCTGAGCTTCACGTCGGCGGAGCTCTTCATGCTGGCGATCTTCGGCCTCTCCATGGTGGGCGTGCTCTCGGGCAGCAGCCTGGCGAAAGGCATCGCCGCCTGTACGCTCGGCCTTGCCTTCGGTGCGATCGGCACGGCACCGGCCAATGGCGGCGAGCGCATGACCTTCGGCTCGCTCTACCTGATGAGCGGCCTCGAGATCACCATCATCGGCCTCGGTATCTTCGCCCTGCCGGAGGTGCTTGACCTGCTGCGCGGTAACTCGAGCATTTCGAGTACCGGCAAGCTCGGCCGCGGCTGGCTGGACGGCGTGCGCGACACCTGGCGGGAGAAGTGGCTGACGCTGCGTTGTTCGACGATCGGCGCCTGCGTGGGTCTGATGCCCGGCCTCGGCGGCAGCGTTTCCGACTGGATCTCCTACGGTCACACCGTGCAGAGCGCCAAGGACAAGTCGCAGTTCGGCAAGGGCGATATCCGCGGCGTGATCGGCCCGGAAGCGGCCAACAACTCCTGCGCCGGCGGCAACCTCATTCCGACCCTGCTCTTCGGCATCCCTGGCTCCGGCTCGATGGCGATCTTCCTCGCGGCGATGATCCTGATCGGGCTTCAGCCCGGCCCCGGCATGGCCGACCCGAACCGTGACCTCAACCTCACCTATACGGTCGTCTGGACGCTGGCGCTCGCCAATGTCATCGGCACGGCGGCCTGCATCGCCCTGTCGCCGAGCATTGCGCGGCTGACGACCATCCGCTTCGTGCTCTTCGCGCCCTTCATGATCCTCATCATCGTGTTCGGCGCCTTCCAGTCGACCCGGTCGTTCGAGGACATCGTGGCGCTGCTGATCGTTGCGCTGACGGGCATTTTCCTGAAGCGCTTCGGCTGGCCCCGCCCCGCCTTCCTCATCGGCTTCGTGCTCGCCGGCCAGGTCGAGACCTACTTCTACCAGGCGGTGCAATTCTACGGATACGGCTTCCCGCTGCGCCCGATCGCCATCGTCATCGCGCTCGTCACCGTCGCCTCGCTCTGGTTCACCAGCCGCTCGCGCATGCGCCAGAAGGAGGAAACCGTGCCCGGTGGCATCACCACCGACATCGATTTCGAGCGCGAGGAGGACGAGACGGCGGCCGCCGGGAACCTCTGGCCTCAGGTCATCTTCACCGCCATCGCTGTCGCCTTCTTCGTCTTTACCATCGTCGAAGGCGCGGAGAACTCGTTCCTCGACGCGGTGTTCCCGATCACCGTCGGCACGGTCGGCCTGTTGACCGCCGCCGCCGTATTGTTCTGGCAGGTCCGGGGTGCCACGGGACGCGGTACGGCCGGTACCATGAACTTCGATCTCGATGACGGCGCGACCAGCGGCAGCCTCTGGCGCTTCGTCGGCTGGCTGGTCGGCTTCGTGGCGGCCATCGGCCTCGTCGGCTTCACGCTGGCGCTGATCGGCTTCTTCGTCGCCTTCCTGAGGATCGTCGGAAAGTCGAGCTGGCTGCAGACGCTGGCGCTGACTGGCGCTGCCGTCGGCCTCGTGCTGCTGCTGACCTCGATCCTGCACATGAACCTGCCGGGCGGTCTCCTGCAGAACCAGTTCTACGACCAGCTGGTCTGGCCGCTGCGCTGACCCTCAGCCCCGGCGGCAATGCCGGGGTTTCGCACGCCGGTTTGCAAGGTGTGCAATTGAATCCAATTGTCTACATCAATCAGCGAGGGCATCATGCCAGCACAACATCCCATCCCCTGCATTCTCATGCGCGGCGGAACGTCGAAGGGACCCTACTTCAAGATGCAGGACATTCCGCAGGATCCCGATATCCGCGCACGTGTGCTGCTGGCGGCGATGGGCTCGCCGGATATCCGCCAGATCGATGGTCTCGGCGGCGCCGACACGCTGACGAGCAAGGTCGCGATGGTCGGTCCGTCGAGCCGCGAAGGTGTCGATGTCGACTATCTCTTCGCCCAGGTCTCCGTCGACAAGGCGATCGTCGATACCTCGCCCTCCTGTGGCAACATGCTGTCCGGCGTCGGCCCCTTCGCCATTGAGACGGGTATGGTGCCGGTCAGTGGGGAGAGAACCAGCATCGTCATCTACGACATCAACACCCAGAGCCGCATCGAGGCGATCGTCGAGACGCCCGATGGAGCCGTCAACTATGAGGGCGACGCCCGCATTGACGGCGTGCCCGGCACCGCTGCAGAGATCCGGCTCAATTTCATGGATATCGTCGGCTCGAAGACCGGCGCCTTGCTGCCGACCGGCAAGCCGATCGAGGGGATCGACGGGGTCAACGCGACACTTATCGACGTGGCAGTGCCGATGATGATCGTGCGGGCGGCCGATGTCGGCAAGACCGGTTATGAGAGCGCCGCCGAACTCGATGCCGACAAGGCGTTTTTTGCACGCATGGAGGCGATGCGCATGGAGGCGGGCCGCCGGATGGGCCTTGGCGACGTCACCGGCAAGGTGGTGCCGAAAATGGCCATGCTGGCCGCCCCGCGAGATGGCGGCAACGTCGCCGCGCGCTATTTCGTGCCGCACAAGACCCATGCGGCCTTCGCGGTGACGGGCGGCCTCTGCGTCTCCTCCTGCGTGCTGGTGCCGGGCACCGTGGCGGATGGCCTTGCGGAACGGCCGGAGGGGGACGATTGTACCGTGATCATCGAGCATCCGACGGGTATCATCGACGTTGCGATGACGAGCAAGCCGGATGGCAATGCTGTGGAGATCATCAGTGGCGGCGTGGTGCGCACCGCGCGCAAGCTGATGCAGGGCAACATCTTCGTGCCGGCGGCGGCCCTGCTGTCGGCGCCTCCTGCGGCTTGAGCCACCGGTATCGCAGGGTAACCCCGCTTTCTGTTTCTGGAGTTTATGGAATCATGAAACTGCTTGTTCTCCCGGGCGATGGCATCGGCCCGGAAATCGTTGGCGCTACCGTCGCGGTGCTGGATGCCATCGACCGGCGCTTTGCCTTCGGTTTCCGCTACACGACGCGTGACATCGGCTTTGCGTCACTGGAGAAAGCCGGCACGACGCTGCCTGCGGATCTGCTCGATCAGGCCCGCGGGATGGATGGAACTCTGCTCGGCCCGATCTCGCATCTCGACTATCCGCCGCGCGACAAGGGCGGCATCAACGTCTCGGCAGCTTTCCGCACCCAGCTCGATCTCTTCGCCAACATCCGCCCGGCCCGCACCCGCAAGGGCGTCTTCCACCGGGGCACGGATATGGACCTCGTCATCATGCGCGAGGCGACGGAGGGCATGTATCCGGATCGGAACATGTTTGCCGGGACCGGCGAATACATGCCGACGGAGGATGTGGCGATCTCCATGCGCAAGGTGACGGCAAGGGCGATCGAACGCATTGCCAGGGCCTCCTTCGAGCTCGCGCGCCTGCGCCGGCGGAAAGTGACCGCGGTGCACAAGGCCAATGCCTTCGTGCTGACCGACGGGCTCTTCCTGAAGGAGGTGCGCAAGGTCGCCGCCGGCTATCCCGACGTGGAGCTCGAGGAGGTGTTGATCGACGCGATGGCGGCGCTGCTCGTGCGCGATGCGAGCCGCTACGACGTTATCTGCACCACCAACTTCTATGGTGACACGCTGTCCGATCTCGCTTCCGAACTGTCAGGCAGCCTCGGTCTTGCCGGTTCGCTGAATGCCGGTGCCGACCATGCCGCCGCGCAAGCACAGCACGGTTCCGCCCCCGACATTGCCGGGCAGGACAAGGCGAACCCGACATCGATGATCCTGTCGGCCGCGATGCTGCTGCGCTGGCACGGCGAGCGCACCGGCGATGCGCGCTATGGCGAAGCTGCGACCCTCATCGAAGGCACCATCGACCGGGTGCTTTCCGATGCTGCCACCCGCACCCGAGATCTTGGCGGACCACTCGGCACGGCGCAGTTCACCGAGACGGTCGTTGCGGCCCTTGGCTGAGCCGGCAAAGAAAACGGCACCGGGGTGTGAACCCCGGTGCCGCTGCAACATGATCGTTTCGCCGGCTCCGCTCAGTTGGCGGAATGGACCGGTCCGTCCGCCACCAGCACGCCATCGGCATCCGCATAGAGATAGGCCCCCGTGCGGAATTCGACATTGCCGAAGACGAGCGGCACGTCGCGGGCGCCATGGCCGGTCTTGCCGCTCTTCTTCGGCGCCTGGCCGAGCGCCATCACGCAGAAATCCATCGTGTCGATATCGGCGCTGTCGCGGATCGCGCCGTTGATCAGCAGGCCCCGCCAGCCGTTCACCTGGCCAAGGGCGGCGATCTGGTCGCCCACCAGCGCGCAGCGCAGCGAGCCGGCGCCATCGACGACGAGCACTTTGCCCGTGCCGTTTTCCTCAAGCGTGGCGCGCAGCAGGCGGTTGTCCTCGAAGGTCTTCAGTGTGACGATCTCGCCATGGAATCCCTTGCGCCGGCCGTAGGATTTCCACTGCTTCTCGCAGAAGCGCACCTCGGCATCGTGGCTGTCGACCAGATCCGCCGTCTTGATGATGTCTGTCACGGTCTTCCCTCCGTTTTCGGTGCGGCGAGCACCCGCACGGGCGCACCGTCGCGCCAGGCCCTGATATTGTCCACCGTGTCGCGGTAGAAGGCGGCATAGGCGCCTTCGGTGACATAGCCGAGATGCGGCGTCAGCACGGTATTCGGCAGGGTGCGCAGCGGGTGATCGGCCGGCAGCGGCTCGATGTCGAAGACGTCGAGCCCGGCCTTGATGCGGCCCTGCCGCAGTGCTTCGATCAGCGCCGCCTCGTCAACCAGCGGGCCGCGCGCGGTGTTGATCAGCCATGCGCCCCGTTTCATCAGGCCGAGTTCAGCGGCGGAGACGGTGTGCCGGCTGCGTTCGCCAAGGATGAGATGCAGCGAGACCACGTCGGCCTCGCGAAACAGGATCTCCTTGTCGACGCGGCGGGTGCCGGCCTCGGCGGCGCGTTCGTCCGTCAGGTTCTGGCTCCAGGCGATCACCTCCATGCCGAAGGCTTTGGCGATCGGCACCATGCGGCCACCGAGTTTGCCGAGCCCGACGAGCCCCAACGTCTTGCCGCCGAGTACGGTTCCCACCGTGCACTGCCAGCCGCCAGCGCGGATGCGGGCGTCCTCTTCGGGGATCGACCGGGCGAGCGAGAGAATCAGCCCCCAGGCGATTTCCGGTGTCGCATGGGCGGATTCGCCGGCATGGGTGTGGCAGACGGTGATGCCGCGGGCGACGGCGGCCTCCATGTCGATGGTGCGCACGCGCGCACCGGTGACGACGATCAGCTTTAGGGCCGGCAGCCGCTCGATCAGCCCGCAGGGAAGTGGCATGCGCTCGCGCATGAGGCAGAGCACGTCGAATCCGGCGAGCGATGCTGCGGCCTCATCCTCGCTCGCAAGGTTGCGGTCGAAACGGACGATCTCGCAGTCGTCGCCGAGCAAGGTCCAGTCCGCAAGGGAAAGTGCCACATCCTGATAGTCGTCGAGGATCGCGATCCGCAGCATGGTTCAAACCTTTCCGAGCGTGTCGAGGTCAACGGTGAGGCCGGCGAGACCCGCCTGTTCGCGCAGCATGGCAAGGTCGGCTGCGGTAAGCGGGATCCCTTCGGCAAGCCGCGTTTTCATGCGGTTCGCCTCCGGTTCTCCCGGCATCAGGATCGGCTGATCGTCGTCGACCAGCGGACAGGCGCGGGCGCGGGTGACGAGGTCGCCCATGCGCGTGCCATAGACCGCTTCGCCGAGGAAAAGCGAGGGCCGGAAGGCGATGAAGCTGTGGCCGACATTCTGCGGCCGGTCGAGATCGCGATACTGGTCGCCGACCGTGCCGCCATAGGCCGCGCCGCTCATCACGCCGGCCAGGACCTCCATCATCAGCGACAGTCCCGATCCCTTCGGGCCGCCAAGCGGCAGCACGATGCCTTCATAGGCCCGGCGGGCGTCCGTCGTTTCCCGGCCTTCCGCGTCGAGCGCCCAGCCAGCCGGGATCGGTTCGCCTTGCTGCATCGCGCGGCGGATTTTTCCGCGCGCGACGACGGAGGTCGCCATGTCGAGCACGATCGGCGGCGAGCCCTCGCCACCCGGCGCGCCGAAGGCGAAGGGGCTGGTGCCGAGGAAGGGCGTGCGTCCGCCCCAGACCGGCATGGTGGGCGAAGCGTTGGTGAAAACGAAGGCGGCATAACCGGCGTCGATCGCTTCCAGCAGATAGGCCGCGGCCATGCCGAAATGGGTGCTGTTGCGGACGCTCGCCATGCCGATGCCGCATCGCTCTGCGGCAGTGATCGCCTCCTGCATGGCCCGGCGGGCAACCACAAAGCCGAGACCATCGTCGCCATCGACATGCGCGGCAGCGGGCATCGGATGCGTGACGCGGATATCAGGTCGGGCGCGCACCAGGCCGCGGCGCAGGCGGTCCGCATAAACGGGAATACGTGAAACGCCGTGGGTGCCGACACCGCGTAGATCGGCAAGCACGAGATAGCGCGCGACGGAGGCAGCATCCTGTTCGGGGACGTCGAGGCCGGCGAAAATCGCGGCGACCAGCGCCTCCAGTCGTTGCGCGTCCACATGCGCGATCGTGTCGTCCTTTCCCGGCATGCACCGATCCTCCTGCAGGAAGTCCAAGGGTATGAGAGCAAGATCTACCAGTGAAGGATGCGAATGTATACTATTGTATCCAGAGAATCTGGATGACATGCCGCCCTCGATCTTGACCCTAGCGTGTGCGGGCCAATGCCAGGAACTCCCGGATCGGTCGGGAGAGCGGGCTCGATCCGCGCCGCACGGAAAGCAGCTTTCGGCTGGCCCATTCGTCCGACAGGCGCACGCTGATGACATCCGTTCCCGCAAGCAGATGCAGGCTTGTCGAGCGAAGGAAGCCGATGCCGAAACCTGCCTCGACCATGCGCACCAGCGACGGGAAGGTTTCGACGCGCACCCGCTCGCCGAGCGCCCGGCCGCTGCGCGCGGCAGCCTCATTCAGCAGCCGGTCGAGCGCCCCGCTCTGGTGGATGCCCACCATTTCGTATTCGGCCACCGTGTCGAAGCTGACCGGTTTTCCCGATTGCAGGCATGCCGCCAGCGGATGATCCGGCGAACACAGGACGAGCACGTTGTCGTCCTCGAAGATCTCCGTTTCGAAGCGTGCGACATCATTGTTGTCTGCGACAAACGCGATGTCCGCCTGCCCATCGTCCATCGCGGCAAGCGCAAGGGCCGCCGACATCTCTTGTATGTCGAGGCTGATGCCGGGATGGCTCTGTGCATAGATTGCCAGAAGCTCCGGCAGCCGGCCCGACAGGGAGGAGCTGGTGCAGGCAAGCCGCAACGAACCGCGCGTGCCCGTCGAGAAATCGACCATCTGCGTGTTGAGGTCGGCGACCTGCCGCAGAATTTCCCGGCAGCCGGAGACATAGACCTCACCCGCCGGCGTCAGGCGTGCGCCCTGCAGGGAGCGGTCGAACAGCGCAACGCCAAGTCTCGCCTCCAGCTCGCTGATGCGCCGGCTGACGGCGGACGGCGCAATGTTCTCATGCTCCGCCGCCCGCCCGATGGACCCGTACCGGGAGACCGCGACGACGAGGCGTGCCGTTACCGGGTCGAAGGGCTGCATGCTGCGCCTCCGTTGCTGTCGGCGGCAGGGATGGATCGGCAAGGCCGAAGTCGCGCCGCACCCGCGCCACGAGGCTCGCGTCGAAACGGTGCAGCGAGTAATCCCCGCAGCGTCGGACGAAGGCGAGATAGCGTTCGATGGCGGAGGCGAGGTTGGAAAGGATGACCAGGATCATGGCACGTTCCACCGATTGGGGGTTGCTCGATATCCATGGCCTATCGGTTCCTGTTGCTGGCGGGTAGCGACGGTTGGCGAGGAGGGCATCGCGCCTCGGCAACACCTGTCTCCTGCCTTCAGCCCTTACCCTCCCCGCCCGACAACCGCAACCAGAGCGGCAGGATCGACGGCGCGGCCAGAACGACGATGATCACGCGACACAGGTGATGCAGACTCACGAAGGCTGGATCGGCATCGAGCGAGATGGCGATCAGGCTCATCTCCGGCAAGCCGCCCGGGACCAGGGCGAGCAGGCCGAGCGCGAAGGGAATATCGAGATAGCGGTCGAAGGCGATGGCGAAGAGTGCGGCCAGGGTGAGGCTGAAGCAGGTGAGAACGAGGCCGAGCACCACGCCGGTCAGCATCGTGCGCCGTGCAACGCCGGCAAAGTGCTGGCCGATCGTCGCACCGATCACCACCTGAGCGACGGCGATGACGAGGTCGGGTACCGCCGCATCCGTCAGGCCTGTCATATGGGCAGCGGCGCTCAGCGCCAGCGGACCGGTCAGGTTCGCCGCCGGCAGGTGGAGGCGGCGGCCGAGGATGATGCCGAGCGCGGCGCAACCGGCTAGAATGGCCGCATCCAGCGGCGAGATCGTCAGCGCCCAGTGCACCGTCCTGTCGACCGTGCGCCCGGTGAGCGCGGCAAGCGCACCGGAGAGGGTGAGCGACAGCGGCACGATCGTGATCAGGAGAACGAGGCGAGTCGCATGCACCATGCTGACACTGCGTACATCCGCCTTGAAGGCGGGCGCCATGGAGATCAGTTCGCTGAGGCCGCCGGGCATGCCGCTCAAGGCGGCCGTTGCCGGATCGAGCCGGCCGAGCCGGCGGCATACGACGATGCCGAACGCTGCGACGATGACGGTATAAACGGCGACGGCGGCAAGGCTCACCGGCCACTCGGCCGCCTGGCGCAGCACTTCAGGCTTGAAGGCGCTGCCGACCATCAGTCCCACAACCGCGATCATCGCCGCACGCGGCTTCGGCGAGGCGCTCACGCGTATACCGGCAATCGCCAGCGCCATGGTCAATACCATCGCACCGAGCAGCCAGCCGAGCGGCAGGCCGAGCATGTAGCCGCACCAGCCGCCGACCGTACCGATGGCCAGTGTGCGGAGGGTCTGATGCAACGGAACGGTCTTGCCGTGCCCGGCCGCCTTCAGGGGTGGGGTCTCATGCTTCGACAAAGGTCGTACCATTTCGCTTTTGCTTTGCATCCAATGGCATGCAATTAAACAAGCCCGTGGACAACGCCTTTTTCCTTCTGTAGCCGGAAAGTCCACACGGACGGGAGAGCCAGCCATGACCGCATCCAAGGACCTGCTTTCCAAGACGCGCGGCCAGAGCACCTATCAGGCCATTCTGACGGCCATCCGCGACGGCATCTATCGGCCGGGCGATCCGTTGCGCGAGGAGGAGGTGGCGACCCGCCTCGGGGTCAGCCGCACGCCGGTGCGCGAGGCACTGGGTCGCTTGCAGGAGAAGGGCCTTCTCGAGGCGGCCCCTGGCCGCGGGGTCGCCGTTTCGATCCTCTCCATGCAGCAGATTTTTGAACTCTATGCCATGCGCGAGGAGCTGGAGGGTGTCGTCGCCCGCTTTGCCGCCCGCCATGCGACCGAGGCCGAGATCGCCAATCTGGAGCGGCTCAATGCCCGTTTTGCCGCCTCTGGGGATCCGAAGGTTGCCGCCCAGTGGAACCGGCAGTTCCATGCGCGCCTCTACGATGCCGCCCGCAACCGCTACCTTCGCCAGGCGGTGGAGGACCTGCAGGAGACGATCGCGCTTTTGCCTGACACGACCTTCATCCAGCCGGGCCGCACGACGACGGCGACCGACGAGCATGTCGCAATCATCGAGGCGATCCGCCGGCGCGACTCGGAGGGGGCGGAAAAGGCGGCGGTCGGCCATATCAAGGCGGCGCTCGAGGTTCGTCTCGTCATCACCAGGACCGAGAGCTGAAGCGTTCCTGCGCCTTGTCGCCTGCGCCGCCGTCATGGCTGTGGCCAACAGGCGGGATCGCTGCCGAGCGGCATGGGCATGCGGCTCCAGACGGCGCGCACACCGTCGAAACGAAGCGCCGGCCGCAGGGCGGTGACGCGGCCGAAGGCGGTGTCATGCGTCTCCAACAGATCGGCCACGGCGGCAAAGTCCGGGTTGGCGGACGGGTGCGCGGCATCCTCACCCAGCGTGTCGCGCATGCGCCACATCCAGTGCGCCGTCGCGGCAAGTGACAGCGTCGCCTGCCAGCGCCCACCCTTTTCATGGCGCCGGATGAGGGCGAGCATGGCGGCGAAGGCGGCGAGATAACCGGTGAGATAGTCGAGCGGCTGGCACGGCAGCAGCGCTGGTCCCCTGCCCTCGCGTCCCTCCATCGCCATGCCGGTTGTTGCCTGCACGAGGCTGTCGTAGCCCCTGCGCCCCTGCCAGGGACCTTGCAGCGAGAAGGCGGACAGCGAGAGATGGACGAGATGGGGATTGAGACGGTAGAAATATTCGCGCCCGAAGCCGCGTTCGCGGAGCGATGACGGCCGGTAGGCGTCGAGAACGATATCGGCATCGGCGGCGAGCGCCCGCAAGGACGCTATCCCCTCCGCGGTATCCAATTCGCAGAAGGCTGCGTGTTTCCCGAAGCCGGTATCGATCACCAGAGAGGGGATCGACGGAAGGCGGGGGATGGAGACGAGAATGACCGTCGCGCAGTGCTCGGCCATCGTGCGGCCGGCCATGGGGCCGGCGATGACGCGGGAGAGATCCAGCATGCGCAGGCCGGAAAGCGGCCGTTCGCCACCCGGTGGCAGCGGCATGGCCGTGGCTCCGCCTTGTTCGAGACACACGAGAGGCTGCGCTGCGATGGCTGCGGCCTGCGGTTCGCGCAGCCAGTCGGCCCGCCCCCGCACCCGGGCGGCGCACAGGCCGCGCCGGATTGCCTCCGTCTCGATGTCCTCTGCCCGGCGCTTGGCCACCGCCGCCCGCACCGCAGCGCCATCGTTGGCAACGCCCAGGAGAGCGAGCAGGCCGTCCCGCAGATGGGGAAAATTGCCGTGCAGATAGACCCATTCCCCTTCCGCCGCTGCATAGAAGCCAGTGAACGGATCGCGGAATTTGGCGGGCTTTGCATCGACCAGTAGGTAGCTGGAACTTGCCATGGCAAGCTCCGCCTCTCGCGTGTCCAGCGAAACGTGTGGGTACTTGCCGGTTTTCAGTTCGCGGATGCGCGACGCCGCCAGCCCCACCGCACCGAGCACCGCGGTGGCAAGCGGCGCGATGGGCCAGGACGTGGCGAGCGCCTTGGGCCGCTCCTCGATAGTGAGGCGCTCGAGGGGCGCGTCGTCCCACCTGGCAGCCTTGAGGAGGTCCTGAAGCGGCCTTTCCGCGGCGCCGAGGCTCATCGGTCCCCCTCCCCTTCAAATGGGGCGATGGCCACCTCGCCCTGCATCAGGCGCCGCGCCGTGCGGTAGACCCGGCCGCTCTCGACATGCCAGCCGTTGCCACGTTGAAACACGGTCGCACCGGCCTCGACGATGCCGGAGGGATGGGCAACCCGGATGGCTTGCATGTCCGCGTGTCCGGAGCATAGCCGATGCGGCAGCGAACCCTCGATCCGGCAGGCGACGGCAAGGCACATGGCGCCGGTCAGCGTCACCGCCCGGTGCGCGCGTTCCATGGAGAGCATGCGGATCGCGATGTCCTGTGCCGCGCCCTCGACGGTCCGGCCGTCGAGCGTTACGAAGGTGGCAGGCGCCGAGACGACGGCGATCTTGGGATTGGCCAGGCCAACACTGTCGGGTGTCTGCCCAAGCCCCATCCGCACAGCGGCGGCACGGCGCAGCCGGTCGAGCAGTGCCATGACGGCGCGGTCCGTCTCGATGGTGTCAGGATGCTCCGATCCGGCAAGGCCGACATCGTTCGCCGCAACGAAGGCGACGGGGTTGCTGGCATCGACCAGCGACATGTCGAAGGCGCGGCCATCGATCTCGATCGTCTCGATAACCTGCCCCGTCGGCAGGAGGCCGGATGTCACCGTGCCGCCGGGATCGAGGAAGTCGAGGGCGATGGGCGCTCCTGTTCCCGCAACGCCGTCCACGGTGGCATTGCCCGTCGTTACGGCCTTGCCGTTGCGAACCGGAAAGCGGGCATGGATGATCTTCTTCGTGTTGACCTGATGGATGCGCACCAGCGCCTCGCCGTCCGCCGCGCACACCAGCCCTTCGTCCACCGCGAAAGGGCCGACGGCTGAGGAGAGGTTGCCGCAATTGGCGCCCCAGTCGACGACCGGGCGGTCGACGGCGACCTGCGCGAACGTATAGTCGACATCGGCATCCGGATGCGTCGGCGGGCCGATGATGACGGCCTTCGACAGCGACGAGGTACCGCCGCCCATGCCGTCGAGCTGGCGGCCGTTGGGATCGGGGCTGCCGAGAGCTGAGAGCAGCATCCGTTCGAGCACTGCATGATCCGGCGGACAGTGCCGGGCATGGAAGAAGAGGCCCTTGCTGCTGCCGCCGCGATAGAAGACGGCCGGTATGAACGTCTGTGTCATCGTCCCTCCTTCCCGCCCGGGCCTTGCCTCAGGCGAGCTGCATGATCCCCGAAACGAAGTAGACAGCGCCGATCCCGGTCACGATCCAGCGCGTCCAGGCGCGGAAATTGGCATCCGTCATGCGGTGCAGGATGATGTTGCCCGAGCGTGTGCCCAGCACGGCGATGGGCACGGCCGCGGCGACCGCCAGCCAGCCCTCCGATGAAAGCGTCATGGCTGCATCCCAGTAGAAGATCACCTTGGTCGCATGGGTGAAGAACTGGATGGCGGATTTGGTGGCGATGACCGTGCGGCGGTCCATGTTGGTACGGATGAAGAAGACGTCGATGCTCGGCCCGGAAACGCCGACGCCGATCGCCAGCCCGCCGGACACGAAACCGCAGACAAAGGCGTGCAGCGGTTTCGACGCGTCGAGTTCCAGCTTGCCGAGCGGCAGCCAGACGAGGATCGGTAGCAGGCCGACGACGATCGAGACGACGATGAGGCTCGGACGGTAGGCGACGAGCAGGAGCAGGATCGCGGCGCTGAACAGGCCGGCGGTGAGGACGGCGAGGATGCGGTAGTCGAGGTAGTCGCGGGAAAACCAGGCCCGCGACCCGTTCGATACCATCTGTACCAGGCCGTGCACGGCGATGGCGGTGGCGACAGGCACAAGGAACAGGAGGACCCAGAGCAGGATCATCCCGCCGGCCATGCCGAAAATGCCTGACAACAGCGATGTCAGGAACACCGTAACGGTCATGCCGGCGAAGAGTACAACGGTCATGGAGAGCTCGGGATTGTCCGGGCGAAGGGCCGGCGCGGCATCGTTCGGCAGCGGCGGCGCCGCCTTTCAGGGTTGGGCACCGGATCGATCACGACCCGGTGCCCTTTATCTCGTCAAGCTGCGAGGTCTCTCAGGACGGTTTGCAGGATACCTCCGTTGTTCATGTAT